>Ga0214925_100088_pt1 | contig 87113 bp, 78 predicted proteins | sample Stichaenrichment_FD_168299 | JGI IMG/M metagenome (GOLD analysis project Ga0214925, IMG submission 168299) | Xylose enriched microbial communities from anaerobic bioreactor in Madison, Wisconsin, United States - 63SRT | ecosystem: Engineered > Bioreactor > Anaerobic > Unclassified | place: USA... | reverse complement strand
AGAAACTCCCAGTTAAAAACTAAATGAAAACCACCAAACTAAAAACAGAAACTCCCAGTTAAAAACTAAATGAAAACCACCAAACTAAAAACAGAAACTCCCAGTTAAAAACTAAATGAAAACCACCAAACTAAAAACAGAAACTCCCAGTTAAAAACTAAATGAAACCACCAAACTAAAAACAGAAACTCCCAGTTAAAAACTAAATGAAACCACCAAATTAAAAATAGAAAATTTCAAAGTTGAAGCTATTTAATTAACAATATTGAAAGATAAGTTTCAAGTGTAAACATTTTTATAAATTTAATTAAAAAACATGTGATTTTTAAAAGAAATATTTAAGCAAATATTGAACAAAATAAGAATTTTTTAAAAAACAAATATTCATTATAAAAATTAGATAATCAGGAAATTTATAAGTAAAATCACAGAATCAGTGAAACTATACAAAACAGATAAAAATTCAATTAAAAGTACAAATATTTATAAAAAAAATCTAAAAATAATAGACAAAAATATAGTTTGAAAATATGAAAAAATCGATTAAAAAATAATGGAAAAATTGAAAATAAACAGTTAAACCCTCTGAAAATAAATTTTACACTTGAAAAAGGGGTTTAAATTAGAATAAAACCACAAGTATATTTTTAAATAAAAAATCGATATTTACAGTTGAAATTGTGCTTTAAAATAAACTATAAATACCACAAAATAGTCCAAATACCAATAATTAATAAAAGCGTATCTAATTATTATAAAAATAATTTATAATAAAATTTAAGATTAAAAATATTTAATTATATCCCAATTTTAAAAATAAAACTAAAATCTATTGGATTTTAAAAATGAAAAGTATAAATTAAGATTCTTCAAAAATCTTACTCATCACACCAGCTATTAGTCCTCCAATAATGTCATCTAACATTGGACCTAAACCATACAGTATACCAGGTTTTGCTTGATCATAACGTACAAAATTAAATCTTGCTTTAGTGCCTGCTATCTGATTAGCAATAGAAAGACCTAAAACCTCATCTGTATAAAGATATGCAGGATCATCGGATATATCCACTTCCCTTACAAGATTATTTTCAAAATCATACTCGGTCCTAATAGCCGCCATTAAAAGTGCAATTACATTAATATCTTCAAGGGATTTATATAGTTGTATCTCAAATTTTTCCCTAAGCTCATCAGTTATATCAACACCTTCGACTAATTCCATTGCAGCATCAGTTAAATCAGATATTTGAATACCTTCAGCAACAAAATAATCCAAAATACCGAAACTTAGACCTACCTTTTTAAATGCATCCTCAAGTGCAATAGAAACAGCATCCTGAACCCTTTCAAGAAGTTCGTCCAAATCTATCTCAAAATCATCATAGGTCATCTGAGTGATATCCACACCAAATTGTTTTTCATCATCATCTAAATCGTTTTTCGGCATATTTGATGCAAGTACAAGAAAGTCGTCAGTTCCGACAATATTGTCAATATGCAATGGAAGATTTAGAGAATCAAAAAACCTGACTCTTTCCTTTACAGCCACAGTATGTAATTTAATTAGAAGTTTTGGAGATAATGCTTTATTTATAATTACAATTTGACCAAAATCTATTTTAGCATCCATAAAACCCTTTTTAGAATTTGCCACCTTAAGGTTACCGTAAAAATCCTCAATCTCAACGTCATTATTAACCACTGTAACAACTGAGATATCACCATAGGTATTTACAAAATATTCAATATTGTCAAAATTATGGAAGATATAACTACCTTCTATATTGTTTGAAGCCATGAATTTCTCAATACTTTCAAAAACTTTATCAGTATTTTTAAGACTTATTACATCATTTTTAAGAATGAGAATATTTTCAATTATATCTATTCCATCACTTATATTAAAATCACTGAAAGTTAAGAAAAAATCGGGATTATAAATGTTTAATCCGTTTTTGTCATGATACAATTGAATATTATCTTGAATTTTGTTTTTCTTATCTAATTTCATAATCCACACCAATTATAAAAATAACTAATTAATTAAATTATTATAATATAGTTTATTTAAATATTTATTATATTTAAATATCAATCATTGAGATTTATTAAAAAATTAGTAAGAATTTATTATATATAACCATATAAATATATTTGTAATTTCAAAAAGGACAATTAATAAAACCAATTTAATAGGATTATTAATTAATAAAAAAGGGATAATATGACGATTATAATAGACCCGCAAGGTTCAGGTATTTCTGGAAACATGCTTATTGGTGCATTAGTAGATTTAGGAGCAGACAAGAACAAAATTAAGGAAATAACTGAAATGGCATCTAAGGATTTTGGAGGAGTGGAAACCACTATCTCCAAAATTAACAAATCAGGAATTGATTCTACATTCTGCAGTGTAAAAACCTTAGATTCAAAACACCCCCATAACCATGGAACCCCTTATAAAGGATTGATTGAAAAGATTGATAAATTAAATGATGTTTTACCTGAGGAGGTAATAACCAAATCAAAAGAAGTTTTTAAAGTAATTGCTTTGGCAGAAAGTAAGGTTCATGGAAAATCACTTGATGAGATTCATTTTCATGAAGTGGGTGCCGCAGATGCTGTGTGTGATGTTATTGGAACCGTTTATGGCTTTTACCTGTTAGGATTAAATAAAGAGAAGATCATAGGTCTTCCAATATCCGTAGGTGGTGGAAGGGCAAATACTGCACATGGAATTGTAAGTATTCCCGCACCTGCAACCTGTGAGATCTTAAAGGGCATTAAATTTATGGGGGGGCCTGTTGACTCTGAACTTGCAACACCAACAGGATGCGCTCTTTACAGGGTCTTATGTGACGAATATCTTGATTTTATTCCAAATATAAAAGCCGAATCCATAGGATATGGGGCAGGTTCTAAAGACTTCAAACATCCTAATGTCTTAAGAATCATAAAAACCGAGGATACCAAGAAAAAATCAGAAATAAATGTACTTGAGACGAATGTGGATCATTTAAGTGGCGAGGAACTTGGATATCTATATGACAGATTATTAGATGCAGGTGCAAGAGACGTCATAATGATTCCAATATTCATGAAGAAAAACAGACCAGGCCAACTTATCCAGGTAATATGCAAGGACGAACAAATAGAAAACCTACTTAATGTATTATTTGAAGAGACTGGAACTTTAGGAATAAGAATATCTCCTAAAACACATAGAGGCACAGCCTCAAGAAAATTCATAAAGATACCTGTTGAAATCAATAATAAGGAATATAAGATTAACTTTAAAATCGGATACCATAATGGCAGAATAATTTCAAAAAGAGCAGAATTTGAAGACACTAAAAAAATAGCCAAAGAAACTGGTTTAAGTTTAACAGAAGTACGTGAAATAGCCAATATAAAAGTTAGAGAATATTTAAAAAACAACAATTAAAGTGATAATATGAGAGAAAAAGCAATAGCAGTTTTATCTGGAGGACTTGATTCCACAGTGGCAATGAGTTGTTATGTTAATGATTATGACATAGAAGCTGTAACCTTTGATTATGGCCAAAAAGCAATTAAACAAGAAATCAAAGCTGCAAAAAATATTTGTAACCATTATAACATACCCCATACAGTTATTGACCTTAAATGGCTTGGAGACATTAGTGATTCCGCACTTAACAGTGACAATGATATTCCAAATCCCTCTGATGAGGATTTAGACAATCTGGACGAGGCACAAAAAACGGCCAATGCTGTTTGGGTTCCAGGAAGGAACATTGTTTTTACGGCAATTGCAACATCATTTGCTGAAAGTGTTGGTGCCAGTAAAATTATTGTAGGCTGGGACTTGGAAGAGGCAAATACCTTTCCAGATAACTCAAAGGAATTCTTAGATGCTTTTAATAATCTGTTGAATATTGGTTCACCGGAAGATTTAGAGGTTGTGGCACCTGCAATAGATTTAAATAAAGATGAAATTGTGAAATTAGGTAATAAAAATAACTGTCCAATGGAATTAAGTTACTCTTGTTATACAGGACATGATAAACATTGCGGAGTCTGTGAATCATGTATGAGACGTAAAAGAGGATTTAAACAAAGTGGAATTGAAGACTTAACAGAATACGAAAATTAAAAGGGAAGATAACATGGCACTAATTGATAAATATACCTGTAAAAATTGTTCATTTGAATTCGAATACAAGGATCTAATCTTTTACTTCGATGATGACTTAGAAAAGATTACTATCGAACAAGTGACAAAGTCATCACTTGAAAAGGCAGGAAAATCCTCACTATCCGGAAGGATAGATGAGGCATATTGTAGGGAATGTGATGATACTGTCAGGGTATACATCATAACAGATAGGGATAACTACACCAGCCTAACAAATGATAAAATCAGAGAAAAGATAGATGCTGCATCTGAAGACGAATTATACAGGATTTACTTCTGGCAAGATGATCGTTCAAGAGACAATAATGAGGACATCTGTCCAAAATGCGGTAAAGTCCTAACTTGGATATCCGATGATAGTCTATGTCCTAAATGCGGCAATGAATTGAAATTAGATGAAATTATAGTAAAAGATTAATCTAATTGTAATAATTCTATTATTCAATACCAACTACTTTTTTTTAAACATTTTATTTTAAACCATTTAGAGATAAATTTTAAATCTCCATAATATTTTTAAATCCATATTTTAAAATCAAACCCAATATTAAACTTAATATTATTGAACCATTTTTTCAAATTTTCTTAAATCTATATATAAAAGATTAGAAATATCATATAAATGATAATAATTTTTTAAAGAATTTTATATAGATTTAGTGGTAATATGGGAACTGGTATAAGATATAGCTGCAATAGCTGTAATTGGGATTATTGGGACCTTGACGATATAATCTTCTACATTGATGATAAATTAGATTATATTGACGAATGTATTGCAAGTGGTATTTTACATGAGGAAAACAAGATAGCTGTTAAAAAATCTCCAATTACTGGAAGGCTAATTAGCAGATATTGTAAACATTGCAATAAACTAGTGAAATTTTATATAATTAATAAGAATAAAAGTGGACTCGATTTAAAAGAAACCAGAAGTTTGATTAACGAACTATCTACAAATAAACTAAATAAGGTAATATTTGCATTAAATGAAAAAAGGGAGATTTTATTTGATAAGATTGATTCTACCAACAACCAATGTCCAAGATGTAATAACAAAACATTAGAATTAAGCCAATTAAAATTCTGTCCTAATTGCAATAAGGGAATCTTAAATTCTGAACTTATTCAGATTTAAATCTTAGATAAAAAATAAAATAATTAAATCCTGAACTTATCCAAACTTAGATCACGAATAAGAAAAAAATAATTAAATTCCAAACCCATCCAGATTTAGATTATAATAAAAAAAAATAAAATAATTAAATTCCGGTCTATTCAGATTTAGATTATAATAAAAAAATAAATTAGAATAAAGATATGTATTTTATGATGCCATGATTTTCAATCTAAAACTTAATCTGTTAGTTAAATCAAAGGTATATAGATTAATTAATAATAATCAAATCTAATCTTTTTATGAGGTATCGTTCTTAAAAACCTTGTTCTTGGATGACCAATTACAAAAACGGAAGACATATGTTTACCTGAATCAATCTGTGGGAAGAATTCCATAAGCTTATCATGGTCAATTGAATCTGCTTTTGAAAGGAACAAGGAATAGAATCCCCCTAGACCCAAGGTATATGCAGCAAGTTCAACCCTTGTACTTGCAATTATACCGTTCATAATATTATTAGAGAAGGTTAAAACTAACTCCTTACCTTCCCATAAAAAAGGATTATTTTTATAATTGTCGGGATGTTTTAGATAATCACCAAATTGGGCAATTCTTGGAAATTCATCTTCTTCCACCTTAATAATACTATAAACATGTTCCAGAAATTCTTGAAGATTATCCCTAACCACTAGAAATTCCACATCCTGCATATTCTGAGCTGAGGGGGAATAATAAGCTGCCTCAAAAAGCTTTTCATATTCCTCTTTTGAAACTTCCTTTCTTGTAAACCATCTGCATGACCTTCTCTGTTTTAAAAACTGGATATACTCATCATAGGAAAATGGAATCTCTTTAGGATTATAATCCTCAATCCTATCTTCCTGGTTTTCATATGCTTTCAACCTTATAGCATCTTCCTTACATACTGCCATACATTGACCACAATCAAAACAGTTTCCACCTGTCTCCTCAATGTGATCTCCCACTAGTTTTAAGTTATCTCGAATACATACACTTGCACATTTTCCACATGCAGAGCATTTTATAGAATTTAATAATAGATGCATATTCACCACAAATGACTTACTGATTATTTTAAAAAAAATTATAAATATCTAATAGCTTTAGTTGATTATTAAAAAATCTGGAAATTGATTCAATTTAAATCCATTGCAATTAATGGATCCTTTCAATATCCTTAACCATATCAAAGTTATCATCAAACGATGCTATTTTAGAAATGTTTCTAGACTCCATGATAGCTAGATTTAAACAGTCCACAAATGACAGATCACCATCATATTGGACGAATAGATTTATAGCCTTATTGTAATCTTTAGAGCTTTCTGTATGAACCTTACAGGAATAGATTAAAAAGTTGTATACCTCAAATGATGCTTTTGAATCTATTTTACGACCAACCATTGTAATTATTTCAGATAAAACATGGTGGCTTATTAGAAATGTTTCATCCTTAATAGTAGATTCAAATATCTCACTTGCCCTTTCATAGTTTGAATTGGTTCTTAAGAAGAAAGCAATTAAGAAAGAGCTATCTAGAAAAATCATTTTATTCTCCTCTTTCAATCTTTTTCTTAAGTTCAATCCAGTTAAAAGAAGATTCCTCAGTTGCATATCTTCCTTTCATGTCCTCAAAACTTAAGGGAGTAATCTTCTTGATTATAATCCCATCATCTTTAACAATCCATTCTAACTTGTCAGCCGGTTTTAAATCCAATTTCTTCCTAATGGCTGAGGGAACAGATGTCTGATTTTTACTTGAAATTGTTGTAATAATTGGCATATCTAAAACCTCATCAATTAACAATATTATTTAAATTTAAAAAGTATTTAAAACTAACTAAGAAATTAGAATATTACTTAGAAATATAGATTTTACTAAGTAAAAAATTTATAAAAATTAGCATATAACAAAAGAATAAACAATAGGAATATAAATTAAGATATTTAATTAATACTCTTAACTCTAATTTTAAAAAAGGTTTTAATCAATAATATTCTTAGGTTTATTCTTTTTTGAATTATTAAATTCAAAAATAGAATAGTTAATTAAAAATTAAAAAAAATTATTTATTTTTTCTTATTACACGAGCAGGAGAACCTACTGCAATAACATTAGATGGAATATCTTTAGTTACAATACTACCTGCACCAATTACAGTATTATCACCAATAGTAACACCAGGCAATATAATTGTATTGGCACCAATCCAGGACCTATTACCTATCTTCACTGGTTTTTTAGTATTGAGGAAAGTATATTCTATTGAATCATCAAAGTTACCTTTATCATCAATATATGAATAGTCTTCATCTTCCAAATCATCATCAACAGGCAATATACGCTCACGGGTAGATACTGGATGGTCAGCACAGATAACCGTAACATTTGTAGCTAACAGAGTATAGTCTCCAATTTCAATTGAATCTGTATCCAAAAATGTGCATCCTGCATTGATAAAGGATCCCTTTCCTATTTTAATGTTTGATCCCACATTACAACTAAATGGTAATAGAACTTCTGTTTTCTCACCGATATGTCCAAATAAGTCATTTAACAATCGGTGTTTCTTATCAACTTCAGAAGGGTGAAGATTGTTTAATTCATAGATTATACCAGATGCACGAGCAAATTTATCAGCCCATTCTGCCTCATGTAATTCAAGAGGTCCTTTAACGGCCCATTTCTCATCATCCATTATACTCCCTCAGAAAATAATTATAAAAAATCCAAGATTATAAAAAAAATAGTAGAAAAAGAAAAAAAGATAAGCCATCTATTCGATGACCATTATAGCATCTCCAGCAGAGACTGCATCACCTTTTTCAACATATATCTCTTTTACAACACCATCTTTATCGGCCTGAATATCATTTTCCATTTTCATAGCCTCTAAAACAGCGACTGTTGAACCTTTAGTGACTTTATCTCCAACCTGGACTTTGATATTTAAAACCATACCCTGCATAGGTGAGGTAATTGCCCCTTCAACTGGTGAAAAAGGACGTTGGTCTGAATCCTCAATTTGGAAGTATCCAGTAGGTAAAATTTTAACATCAAACATGTCCCCATCTACCTCAACACTATATTCTGTTGGAATAGCTGTTGTGTTGTCGGAAAGTTGTGATTTAGGTTTAAGTTCTTCCTCTTCAGCGTCTCCCCTCAAGAATTTAGCACCTACCTCAGGATATAATGCCAAGGTTAGAACATCCTCAGGTTTTTTAACGATACCTTCCTCTTCACCTAATTTTTTATACTTTTCAAGTTCAGGTTCAAGTAAATCTGCAGGTCTGCAATCGATAGGTTTCTCATCACCTAATATTTTCCTGTAGATTTTATCATTAACTTTAGCAGGAGGACGTCCATACATTCCCCTCATATAATCTTTAATTTCGTTTGATACCATTTTATATCTTTTACCACCAAGAACATTCATTACAGATTGAATACCTACAATCTGACTGGTAGGTGTTACAAGAGGCGGGTAACCCATATCCTTCCTTGTTCTAGGCATTTCCTCTAATACATCTTGATATCTGTCAAGTGCATTTTGTTCTTTTAATTGAGATACAAGGTTAGATAACATTCCACCAGGAATTTGATATAATAAAACATCAGTATCGATTTGTTCAGCAATAGGATCAAGGATAGATCCGTATTTCTCCCTCATGTCATTGAAATAATCTTTAATAGTATTGAGTAATTTAAGATCTAATTTTGTATCAAATGGGGTTCCTGCAAGTGCTGCTACAATACTTTCTGTAGGTGGTTGGGAAGTTCCCCATGCTAATGGTGATATTGCAGTATCTAAAATATCGACACCTGCCTCACATGCAGCATAATATGTAACCGGTGCCATTCCACTGGTACAATGACAATGTAAATCTACAAGCAAATCGGTTTCTTCTTTAAGTTTTGAAACAAGCTCATATGCAGATTGTGGAGTGATTAATCCAGCCATATCTTTAATACAAATGGAATCACAATCAAGTTCCTCAAGTTTTTTAGCGAAATCCACATAGGAGTCGATTGTATGAACAGGACTAATAGTATAACTAATAGTTCCTTGAACGTGAGCCCCTTGAGCTTTAGCGACTTTAATAGATTGTTCCATATTACGTACATCATTTAAAGCATCAAAAATCCTAAATATATCAACACCATTTTCATAAGATTTTTCAACAAATGCGGTTACAACATCATCAGGATAGTTTTTATAACCTAAAAGATTTTGACCTCTTAAAAGCATTTGGATAGGAGTTTTAGTAGCTTTTTCTTTGATTTGTCTCAATCTTCCCCACGGATCCTCATTTAAGTAACGGATACATGTATCAAATGTAGCTCCTCCCCAAGCTTCTAAAGAAAAATAACCTATTTGATCTAACTCTTCTACAATAGGAATCATATCTCGTGTTCTCATACGAGTTGCTAATAGTGATTGGTGAGCATCCCTTAAAGCGGTCTCAGTAATTTTTGTAGTTTTCATAAAAATACACCATTCCCGTAATAATATTACCTTATTGTTAAAATAAGGATTTAATATCAACATTAAACTAAAATTATACAATAATAAAGTTAATCCAAATTAAAGAAAAATATCTAATCAAATAAATCTATTTAATATATTCATAATCTTTAATTTAAATATAAATTTTTCACTAAATAATTATATATTGTTTTTTATATTAATAAAACTTAACTATTTTAATCCCATATTAAATTTTTAAGGATAATCCAGAAAAAACATAAAATTGTACAAATGAACGAAATATACAAATAATATGATTATTTTAGAACATTTATAAAAGTTTTAAGAATAGTTAAATAGAACTTTAAAAAACAGATAAGAATTAGGTATAACTAAAAACTAAAAGAATTTTAAGGTTAAAAGGACACCAACTGAGAAAATAGACGAAATGAGAATATTCATTGATTTTTAGTTCTAAACAAATAAACTAAAAAAAGCTATAAATTAAAAACAAAGTAAAAAGTATCAGACAAAGTTCAATTTAAAATAAATAAAAAGCTATTTCTAAATTAAAACAAACCAGAAAATATCAGACAAAGTTCAATCAAAAACAAGTAAAAACCGTTTAAAAAAAAAAAAAAAAAAAAAAAAAAAAAAAAAAAAAAAAAAAAAAAATAAGAAGACAGATAAAACAAGTTACCTATCTATTTTTCCCTCGATGAAGAGATTTGACTTTTCAAATGCCTCATCATCTGTATATTGAACAGGAGGATGTTTCATAAGATAAGATGAAATTGAAGTTAATTGACCTCCAATACCACGTTTTAAAGCTAATTTACAAACACGGACAGCGTCAATTACACATCCTGCAGAATTTGGAGAATCCTCAACACTTAATCTAAGTTCGATATTCATTGGAACATCACCAAATTCCCTACCTTCCATTCTTAAGAAACAAAGTTTATTATCTTTCTGCCATGCAACATAATCACTTGGACCTATGTGAATATCATGAGGGTCAAGTCTTTCTCCAGCAACAGATTGAACAGCCTCGGTTTTAGATTCCCTTTTAGAAGCAAGTCTGTCTCTGTTTAACATATTCATAAAGTCAGTGTTTCCACCAGTGTTTAATTGATAGGTTCTATCTAATTTAACACCACGATTTTTAAATAAGTTAGTTAAGGTCCTGTGAGTAATAGTAGCTCCAAGTTGTGCTTTAATATCATCACCAATTGCAGGAATACCTTTTTCTCTGAATTTTGCTTCCCATTCAGGATTACTTACAATAAATACAGGCATACAATTGATGAATGCGATTCCTGCATCTAAACAAGCCTGAGCATAGAATTCAGTAGCCTTCTGAGATCCTACTGGAAGGTAATTTAAAAGCATTTCAGCCCCACTATCTTTTAAGATCTTAACAACATCTTCAAGTTCCGGTTCCTTTTCATCAGATACAACGAAAGTTAAATCCTCCTCAAAATTAGCCATGTGAGGAGCAACACCATCCAATACTTTACCCATTGAAACTTTAACATCAGTTTCAGGAATATCCTTCTGGAAGACTGTTGTACAATTAGGTTTTGCAAAAATAGCTTTATCTACTGTTTGGCCAACTTTTCTTTTATCAACATCAAAAGCAGCGACTACTTCGATATCAGATGGTTTATAACCATCAATTTCCCAATGCATTAAACCTATTGAATCTTCTTCATTTTTATCTGCATAATAATGGATTCCTTGGATAAGTGAGCTAGCACAGTTACCAATTCCAACTATAGCAATTTTTATCTTTTCTGTCAAAATAACACCCTATGTTAATAGTAAATAAAATGATAAAGTTTAGTTTGATTTATTAAATATAATATATCAACAAATAAATAACTATTGATAAATATATTACATATAGGTTTATATTAAGTTGTTTTTAAACTTTGTTAATAAGATTAAAAAAATCAAAAGGTTAAAAAAATGAAGAAAGTTTTATTTATTACATTCTATTTTAATCAGAAAAATGAGATAGCATCTAAAAGATTAAGAAATCTTGGAAGATATCTGCCCAAATATGGATGGATGCCCATCATAATTACACCAAAGATTAATGGATTAGATGCAGGTATAAATAAAACTGAACTTCCAGATATAGAAATCATTGAAACAGATTATGTTGACATGTTAGATAAATATACAGGTTTTTTAAAGTCAAACAAAAAAACAAACAGCTCTACAAATGACAACAATAATTTGACTGTAAATACTCATACAAATAAGCTTACACAAAAGATGATACACATTGCAGGGGAAATATTTGCATATCCTGATGGAATGAAATATTGGTATAAACCGGCAATGAAGGCATCAAAAAAGGTCATTAGTGAAAATGAAATTGACGGGATAATATCCTCATCATGGCCTGTAACCTGTCATCAAATAGCTAAAGACCTACATCAACAATATAACATTCCATGGATTGCTGATTTAAGGGACTTATGGAATGAAAACCCATATGTAAATCATAATTTTATAAGAAGACACTTTGAAATGAAATTAGAGAGAGAAATGTTTCAGGACACGGACATATTAACCGTAACAAGCCCATTATCCAAAAACATATTGCAGTCATTACATCCGGAAAAGGAAATTTATTCAATAGAAAACGGGTATGACATGGAAGAATTTAAGGGTCTTGAAAACATTAAACCAAAAGGAGACAGATTAAATATCACCTATGCAGGTAAATTATATGAAGGTAAAAGGGATCCCCAAATTCTTTTTAGATCAATAGAAGAATTGGACAATGAGGGCAAAATAGACAAAAACAGGATTGCAATCAATTTCTATGGAGATAGTGGAAACATACTGGATATTGCAAAATCATACAACCTTGAGGACATGATCAATATCCACGGATTTATAGACCATGACAAGGTACTTGAAAAGGAAAAGGAAAGTGACATACTTCTTTTAATTTCATGGAATAATCCTAAAGAGGCAATATTCATTCCGGGAAAAGTTTTTGAATATATGGGGCTTCAAAAACCTGTAATATCCATAGGATATAAAGAAGGCTGTTTAAAACATATTATTAACCAGACAAATATGGGATACCATACAGACAATGTCAAAGAATGTAAGGAAGCCTTTCTTAAATATTATAATGAATTTATAAAAAATGGAAAAATAGAATATCCTGGAAACGAGAAGATTAAGGAATATACAACGGAAAACATGACAAGGAAATTTGCTAAAATACTGAACAGGATTAGTAATTAATTAAAGAAATTATAAATAATATTAATTGAAATATATAAAAAATAGTTTATATATAATTTAAAAAACCGTGTGTAAAATGACTAAGGAAGACTTATATATTAATGACGGGGCGATTAAAAAGAAACCTCAAGATCCCAAATCTAGAAAGATAAAGAATATACTTTTTATCTTATGTTTAATACTGGTTATCTCAGGGTTTATTGTAGGTCTTCATGCACTCCAGGTTCAAACAAGCAATACTGTAACATTAGAAAACAGTAACTTCCAATTACCTGAAGGTACTACAGTTGATGATTCTAACAATAAAAATAACAATATTGTAACCTTAAAGACCTATGACGGTGATGGATCAATTACAATTATGGAAAATACCACCTTAACTGAAAGCGATTTTCAGGATTATATTATTGAGGACGAGTATAACATAACCATGAGTGGAATTCCTGTTTTAGTTATTGAAACAACAAATGAAAATTACAATGAACAGGGTGAAACCGATTATCAATTTAATAAAAACGGAATTAACTATGTAATATCCTCCACAAGTAGTGAGTATTATGTTGAGGATATTATAAAAAGTCTTAAGAAGAATGACAGATAATTTAACTTAAGACTATCTTTAACTTTTTTTAATGAAACTTAAAATATAGCTGTTTTTAAAATCAATATTATGAACTATTTTTAAATAGATAACAAAATAAACTGTTTTTAAATAAATAGTAGAATAAACTATTTTTAAATAAACATAAATAAACTGTTTTTTAATGAATACTTAAGATATAACCGTTTTAAAATAATATAAAACTATTTTTAATTAATACTCAATAAACTGTTTTTTAATGAAAAGTCAAAACCGTCTATTTTTAAATAAATTATAAAATAAGTATTGGAAATTATATTGTTTTTTAAAACAATATCTAAAAAAAACCGTTTTAAAAATTCAAAATAAGATTATCTAATCCAAATAATAAAAAATAGCTATTTTTTAAAAAAATATTAAAAAAAGGAAAAAATAGAATAAAAGGTTAAATTAATTCAGATCCCCTGATTTTTTATATAATGTCACATTACCATAATTTATAATCTTGTTATAATTATTAACATCCAAACTAGAGTCATTTCCAATATAATAGGTCGTATTATATTTTTTAAGATTATAATCCAATATAGTAGAGTTATTTGATATAGTTATAGGCTTTATTTCCTTATGTAAATACCATACATATATTGGAGCCCTATTAGCACCAATTACCGCGTTTACATAATCGGGATAATTACTGCTTAAATAATTAGCCATGTTTTGCTCATCATCTACAAGGGGATCATATTTATCCACGTTTAGAGAATATGCCGCAGATATAATAAATACCAAACCAAATATCAAAAGGATTATAGTGGATAACCTTATATTATAATCCTTTCTATGGTTTTCTTTAATGTCAAAGGAAATGTTTCTAATTTTATTTGTATTCACCATAACATACAACGCCAAGATTACCAAAGCTGTAAATCCAGGAGCAATAGTTGTAAAATACCTATCCGCCTTAGTAACATGTGAAGTGAAGAATACCAAATATGCAAAGAACCATGTAAACATCAGAATATCAAAATTGAAATATTTATATTTTCTTTTACGTGGAATATGGTTATATTTACCTATAACCTTATTGGAAAGTACTCCCATGAAATAAACAATTCCAAATAACAATAGTTCACTTAAAACTACTGTGAATCTACCTGCAGTTAAAAATACAGCAATCAAAGCAACTATACAAATAATTATCAGTTTATAGATAATTGACAATGGAACATCACGTCTAAATAAACGAATGTACTGTTGATTATAGGTAACCTTTAGAATGTTCCTAGTCCTATAAAGGATTAAAAACAATCCTAAAAGAAATACAGATATGACAATATAGGACAATATGCTTAAGTTACTTATACAGTTTACAGCATGAGTTAGATAGAATCCCAGATCATTAACAACGGGATGGGAAAGCTGTGATTGTTTTGCAACCTCACCTGCAACCTCACCGGATTGACTTAAAAATCCGAAGGCATAATGATTAACTAGGACATATCCAACATAGGGTAAAGATGTGATGATTCCAAATGCAATGCCCCCGAGAGTATTCCTCCAATAATTCTTCAATTTCCTCCAGGAGAATACCCTTAAAATATAATACAGAAACATTACTGGAACCATTAACAATGCCGTATACTTAGCCAGAAATGCAAGTACCAATGCTGGGAAAGCCAGATAAAAGTATTTTTGATTATTGTCCACAGCCATGATTAAAGCATATAAAGCAATAATAGATAAGGAAATTGAAGGAATGTCGATAGTACCATTTGCAGCCCAAAGTAAATTAATACTTAAACATCCATAGATAATCGCACCAACAAGGGCATAGGGATTTCTAAATCTAATTCTTAGAAGTTTATAGAAAAACACATTTCCAATAAAGTAGAAGATTCCGCAAACTATAAAGATACTTGAAACATCCACGAAACCTAATCTAAAGAGAAGTGAAGTTAAGAAAGGCACAAGAGGAGGTAAATTGTTTATATAAGCATATCCTGCAAATTGAACACCTGAAAATCTTAAAGCCAATGATAGATATAAATACACATCACGATAAGATCTACCTAGAAAATTTGTGTTGGAGTTAATGTATACAAGAAGAAATGCAACTATTGCAAAAAATACGATAACAAAAGATAAGGAGATTTTATCCTGATTTCTTCTCAAACTCTTCATTAAATTAGATTTCATAGTTTCCTCACATGAATTTAAATAAATCAATAAATTTAAATACAAATATTATAAAAAAATATCCGTTTAAATAATTAAATTGAATGTTTATAAAAATTTATATAATAAACCATAAAAAGACCTTTATATTAATCAAAAAACAATTAAATAAAAGATTTATCCTAAAATGTTTACTTAAAAAATTTTTACTAAAAAGCATAATTAAATATATCTAATTAAGTATTTAATCATAATTGAAAAATAGAGTATAAAAAAATTAATAGACTATAATATTTAAAAATTAGATTAACATTAAATTATAAAACTTTAGAAATGTGATTAGATGAATGCATATTTAGAAATTATAAGACCTGGAAACGCAATTATGGCAATTATTGCCGTAATTCTTATGGGTGTTATAGGACATAACTATAGTCTTCCTTTAATTTTAGGTATGGCTGCAACTTTCCTAGCACTCGGTGGTGGAAATGCAATCAATGATGTTTTCGATATAAAGATAGACAGCATCAATAAACCTGAAAGACCTATTCCATCTGGAAGAATAAAATTAGATACTGCAAAATATTATTCATATGGACTGTTTCTATCTGCAATAATCATTGGTGCCATCATAAGTTATATGACACAGAATATTGGTCCTGTTCTTATTGTAATTGGTGCATGTATACTTGAATATTTCTATGCACGTAATCTTAAATCAACGGTGCTAGTTGGAAATCTTTCCGTTGGATTTTTGACCGGATTATGTTTCCTGTTTGGAGGAGACATAATTGGTGCAGAAACACATACCACATTAATTGTTATAATATCCGGAATTCTCGCATTCTTCGCACTTCTCATGACCACTTCAAGGGAAATCGTCAAGGACATGGAGGATATTGAAGGAGATACGGAGGAGGGAGCTAAAACATTCCCCATAGCATATGGTAAAAAATCTGCAGCTTATCTATCAGCAGGACTAGCCATAATAGATACAATATTATGTCCGCTTCTTTATGTGTATCACATCTTCAATATCTACTATATTGTAATTGTATTCTTTGCAATGATACTGTTCTTCTACAGTTCCTATAAGATTTTAAAAGACCAAAACACCGAAACATGTAGGGAAGTTTCAAGAAATCTCAAAATAGGAATGTTCATTGCATTTATAGCATTTGCATTAGGGTCATTCTAATTTCTAAAAAGGCATTGAAAAAGGATATAGTTTACGATTATAAGATTCTTTATTAAAAAAATTATAAAATTTCTTCAAACTTTATGTATTATGATGAGAAATCGGAATTTAATGGGATAGTTAAAATAGCCATTTACCTATTAAATCTTAAAAAAATTAATTTATTAAAATTGGTGTAAATAATGGAATTTACAGAATATAAAAAGGATATAATCAGCATTATAATTCTGCTTACAATAAGCGCTACAATTCTTTATACCCTTTTAAACATTGATATGAAGATGGGAGTATACTATATTCATGATGTTTATAGCTACCTAAATAATGCCCTTGCATTTGCAGGTCTTGGTGGAAGTAGTAAAAACCACGGATTATCCCCCCTTATTCCATTTTTAACCTCACTATTTTTTAGATTAGGCTTTGTATCCGATAAAACAATACTTATTGTATCAGGTGTTTTTTATATATTTACAGCCCTTGGAATGTACGGGCTTTTACGTATAAGATTCAATGAACTTCTAAGTTTTACAGGATCCATAATTCTTATAACATTTCCAATAAACATTGCATGGGCATCTAAAGGAATGCTTGATATTCCAGGCCTTGCAATGTCCATCTGGGCAATATATTTAATGGCACTTGGATTGTATAAGAATCCGAAATACTATTATCTTGCATTTCCTGTTTTAATTCTCGGATTCTTTACAAGGTATACCGTGATATTGACCTTACCTGCAATGGTCATGTTAATATTCTTTACTGGAAACCCTTTAGATTATATATATAACCATTTAGGAAAATTACTTAAGGGAATATTATCAGGGATTATTAGTTTAGCCATTGTTCTCGGGTTATATAGAATATACAATATTCCATTTTTCTTCATTAGCCAGTCATCCTCAATATCTGCAACAAGTAATCCTACAGCATCCCAGGCCGTATCAACAAGTACAGCTGCAGCAACCGTAAACAATGTATTATACTATCTGGACAATATTCCATTGTATCTTGGAACCAGAAAATGGATTCCATACTCATTTAAACCTGGAAAATATCTGTTTAATAAACTAGTATGGATTGGAAACAATCCGTCAATATTGTCATATATATTCATGGCAATAATCTTAATTGGAATCGTTTTATATCTTTACCAATTACTTAATAGGTATAATAGAGGAAAAATCTTAAAAAAGAGGGACAAATATTTCTATGCAAAAGTGATATTGTTCATTATTCCTTTGATCTTCTATTTCATAAGTTTTACAAAGGTCTCATTATATACTTCCATATTATTAATTACGGTATCGGTCCTTGCATTGTTCAGACTCATTAGAAAAGCCGATTTAAATTATATGGCAATAGACTTCATGTTTATATACTGGGGACTAGTGAATATCACATTCTATTCATACCACATTATTAAAACAGACAGATACGCAATTACATTCACACCTGTACTTGCATATATGATTGTTCTCGGATTGTATTTGATTTACATGAAACTTAAAGACCTTGAGATTTCAGAAAAAACACTGAATACAATCAAAGTTCTAATTCCCATGTTACTCATAATAGGATCACTTGGATACACAGGATATTGCATTGGGGAAAACAGTCCACATACATTTGACAACCAAATGCCACAGGACATTATGGAAGCGTCAGACAATCAAAGAGCAGTTACTGACTGGTTAATAAACCATGACAAGGATTATAAGAATAAAGAAATCTGGGCAGACGATTGGAGTGGAATAGCATTTAATCTTAGAATGGATGTGAATAACACTGCAAGCTATAAGAACCTATCAAACTTCACTACAGCTTTACTAAAAAACAATGTAGACTACTATATAGCTGAAGGTAAAAACGAAAATATAAGTTCAGAACACTATAAAATCATTAAAGAGGAAGGAAATATTGTACTTTATAAAAGAATCTGAGGAGTAATTATGAGAATTTTACATGTTGTGCCATCATTTGTTCCATGCCTTGCTGCAGGAGGAGTTGTGAATGCGTCCTATCAAATAGCTAAAAAACAGGTTGAATTAGGTCACGAGGTATATGTCTTTACAACCGATACCTGTATCAACAGACTTGTATTTGAGAATAACTATGATGTGGATGTAGACGGAATACATGTATACTATTTTAAAAACATTTCAAACTCCTTTAAAAACAGGTTTACAATTGATACACCTAGGGGACTTAAGGGCCAGCTTAAAAAGCAGATTAAGAACTTTGATATCATCCATATACATGAACATAGACATACGCTTGCCATATTGGCCCATAAGTATGCCGTGGAAAATAACATCCCCTATATCCTACAAGCCCATGGATCCGTTCTACCTTTCTTTCAAAAGGAGGGTCTTAAAAACATATTTGATAAGATTTGGGGATTTAACATACTTCATGATGCAAAAAGGGTATTTGCACTTACAGAAACCGAAAAGGAACAATACCTTAAAATGAATGTGGAGGATAAAAATATTGAGATTGTGCCTCTTGGAATAGATCTTGAGGAATATAACAATCTTCCGAAAAAAGGGGAATTCAGAAATAAATACAAGATATCTGAAGATGAGAAACTGCTTATATTCATAGGTAGATTGAACCGCATAAAAGGTTTGGATTTACTTGTAAAAGGCTTTAATGATTATCTTAAAAATTATAATGATGACAATGTTAAGTTAGCCATTATAGGTCCAGATAACGGTTTTGAAGAGGAGATTGAAAAGCTTATAGATAAGTTCAATATCAATGACAAGGTAATTCTTACAGGCCCCCTTTATAGGGAAGATAAGCTTAAAGCCCATGTAGACTCCGATATCTTCATTATGCCATCACAATACGAATCGTTTACAACAAGTGGACTCGAGGCCATGGCCTCATGTAAACCTTTAATATTAACCAAATGTAACCATATCGCAGAATGGGTTGACGGAAACTGTGGAATAAGCTGTGACTATAATATTAAATCTTTATCCAAAGCCATCAACACCTTAATTTCCGATGAGGAACTTATGAAAAGATATGGTATGGAAGGTAGAAGACTAACAGAGGAAGAATACAACTGGGACAAGATTCTAGATAAGATAATTAAAATCTATTCTAAAGTCATATCAGAGAACAATAAATAATCCATGAATTATTTAAGAAATGACTTTAAAAAGAATCTTTTAAAATCTTTGAAAAATTAGACTTTTAACCCCATCTTAAAAAGTTAAAATTAAGCATCCAAAATAGACATAAAGGATTAAAAGAAACTAAGAATTAATCCTTTAAATAGCATGACTAAAACTAAGTAAATTAGTTTTTAATAAAAATTAGTCAATATAAGTTATAAATTACCCCCATTAGATAGAATAGGATAAATCTGATTTAGATTATAATTTAGCAAATGTTAGATAGAATAAAAAATATATAATAATAAAAATATATAAGTAATATAATTCTATTAATTTTATAAGAAATTTTAAGATATTTAGTAATTTTCTAATATTTTCTAATTTAATTGAAAAGTTGAATACGTGGATTAAAATGAAGGTTGTGGTTTGTAAAAATTGTGGTGCTAATTTCCAAATAGATGATAATGAGGACATTAACACCTACGAGTGTTCTATTTGTGCTGGAGATTTAATGTATGATGACGATTATGAAAATATCCCATCAAATAGTAGAACCCAACGATTCAATACTGATTTTCTTGAAAAAACCTACAACATGGTCCAATGTGAGGATTGTGGTCTCAAATATCGTTTGGATAAGACAGACAACATCAACGACTATATGTGTACTAGCTGTGGAGGCAGACTCCAATATATCGATAAGAATATGGAACCACGTAACTTTAAAGAAGAAACCTTCAGTAACCAATTAGAAAATGACATTATGGAAGAGCCTGAAGACTATGATGACGGTTATATCTATGTAGACCACAGCAATGATGAAGTTTATCAAAATGAAGATGACGTATTCTATAACGGTTTTGTTGAGGATACATATTATACAGAGGATAAAGATCAAATTAACAGCAATCCTTCAGATGATGCGATTTATACAGACTATGAAGAAAACAACGATAACTTGAACCTTAACAATTATACAAGTTACGAGGACAATGTTGAACATAGCAAACACCCTTCCCTTTATCCCAGACAAGAGGAAAGTTTTGAGGCTGAGAAACTAGAGGTTCCTGATTCCCTTGACTATGATGAACTTAGAGGATATTTAATAGGTTCATTCAAGGAAAACATGGATAAAAGATACAAATTATATAATCTGATGAAGGATAGAAAGGACACATATAACTCCAATAATAACTTAAACACTACCGAAAATAACTACTACAATAACATAAACACAAGTGTGAATAATTCCAGAAATACTGCCTATAAGGATAGAAACTCTGATATTAAGTCTAGGAGATTAAACAATTCTGAAAATAAAAATAACATTTTTGACGGATCTTATAATGTATCCAAAATTGTAGGCGATGATTTAAAATTACCTAAAGAAGAAAAGTCTAAAAAGAGATTAGGTTTTCTAGACTGGGGAAATTCCAAATTTAAGGATATTAGGGATAGGAGCCATAATAACGAAGACAATAATTTTAAACCCCAGATTGACCAACACCATTCTTTTATAAATAATCCGGATTATAGACAATCTGATGATTCTTTTTTTTATTCAAGTGATGTTCTAAACCCTGATAGGACACTTGAAAGTTTGGACAATATTAAAAAACAGAACCTCGTACCTGATCCTAACGAGACAAATGAACCTTACTCCTACATCTATATCGGAATCGGTACCTTGGTAATGGTTCTCGGTTTTTTTGATACAATACGTTCCAATAGGACCTACAGTTTAATTTTCGTATTTATAGGAATGGGAATATTTGCAGTGGGACTTCTGAAAAATAGGGCATTTGATGAGAGGGAAAAAAGGGGAAGAATCATCCGTTCCAAACTGTTAACACTTCCCGAAAACTTCTATGTCCTATATTATGTCAAGGTTCCAGAATCCAATGACGGAATAAACCATGTTGTGGTTGGACCGACTGGAATCTATACCATCGTGTCACAAAAGTATGATGCAAAGGAAGACAAAGATAGGATAAAACAGGAGAATGAAACCAAAGAACTAATCTCACTTCTTGGTGAGGACAGTGATAAAAGATTGATTCCCGATGAAAATCCGATAACCTCCAAGTTTATTAATCCCAACCAGAAGGTCAGATTTGAACATAACAATAGAATCAAACAAAAGGTTTTAAGATTGTCCTATGAACTGGAAGACTTCTTAAAGGAAAATAATTTAGAATGTCCAATAGAACCCTATGTTGGATTTGTAAATCAGGATGTGGCCGTATTAAACAGTCCACTGAATGATGAGGATTATTTTATTGACGAATTATTAAATAAAATCGTCAATTCACCGGTTAAAATCAATTTAAATACGGTACATAAATGTGCCATACTCCTAACCCAATACTCAACTAAATGTTCCAATTAGATACAAAGTTAAACTTTTAAATTATAGAAAACAAGAACGAGTAAATATTTATATATGTGAATATATTAATTTATTAAATATGAGTTTATTGAGGGGAAAAATCATGTCTGAAGAAAAACCTTTAAAGATGGAAACAAAACTATATGATTCTATTGCCTATGGATACCTATATGGATTAAATCAAAGGATTCCTGATGAAGAATTTGAAAAGGTCAAACCTTATTTTAGAGAATTTAGAAGAAAGGATTTTGTCTCAGGAACAACCAAAATTACAGGTCGTCCAGACGGATGGAGATGTCTTGAGAAAGATGTTCCAAAAGTTGAAGAAATTCTTGGAATAACAGACACTCTTGAGAAACGTTGGAAGAAGGTGGATGATGCATTTAAGGATCCTGAAAAGAAACAGATGCTTAAAGACCAATGCCTAGACTGGTTGAACACATTATTTATAAGGGGAGGAACCCGGCCAAAACAAGATCTAAGTAGACTTGCAATACATTCCTCTAAAATCTATGATCCGGAAGACAGCTTTAAAAATGGAAGGGAAGAGGGTAGAGGAAGTTTGTTTATCTACACACCTCATGGAATGTGGTATATCAAAAACAACAGTTTTGAAGGAAGCGACCCATCATTAAACAATGTTTATATGAAGGACGGCAAAGGAGCTATTGGATATAGATTAATGTATGAAGATATTGTAGATACCCTTATTAGAGTATATACTGAGGAGAATCTTTACACTGGAGACCAATTATATTAGGTTTAATCTATAAACTTAACAACCCCACTTTTTTATGCTATTTTTAAAAACCTGTAAATTTTTACATTTTAACTAATTTTTAGAAATAAAATTGTTATAATCCTTTAATTCTGCAATTATTTTTTAAAAATATTTAATTTAATACTTCTTTTAATACTTAAAATCTTTAATAAATAAAAATTAATTAAATACTTCTTTTTAAATACATAAAACATTAAAATAAAATATTTAGTTTAATACCTCCTTAATATTAAAACATTTAAACAAGTATTTTCACCTTTTTAGATAAAATTAAATTTAAATATTTTCTATTGAATTTTTAAAGTTTATATGAAAATATTAATTAAATTATAAAAAGAAAGTAAACATGATTAATAAAATTTTGAGGAATATCTATGGGACTAACTGATAAAATTGTAGAAATTAAAAGAAAAAGATATACTAATAATGTTAAAGCCTCTTGTTTATCATGTGGTAAGGACCTTAAGGTAAATGGTAAAAGTATTGTTAATTCAAATACAACCCTTAAAGATAATGTTAATTTTAATGGCATGACAATTCAAGGAAAAGGACATGTAACAATTGGATCAAATTTCCATTCAGGTATTGACTGTATAATGATTACAGATTTTCATAATTATGAGGGTGATGCGATACCTTATGATTCAACAGTAATATCAAAAGAAATCATAATTGAGGATAATGTTTGGATTGGAAATCGCGTAATTATTCTTGGTGGAGTTCATATTGGTGAAGGTGCCATTATTCAAGCCGGAAGCGTAGTTGTAAGTGACATTGAAAAATATGCGATAGCCGGAGGACATCCTGCAAAAGTTTTTAAATATAGGGATATCGGCCATTATGAGAGATTAAAGTCCAAAGGTAAATTCCACTAAATTATTTAGATTTTTAAATATTATATGAAAAAACAAAAAATTTAATTCCTAAAACTCAAAATTTTACAATGAAATTACAAGTGAATTTTAATAAAAAGTGATATTATGGATTTAAGAGATGAAGAGGGAAGAATGTATCACATTAAAGTAAAGCCATGTGAAATTGGAGAATACGTTCTACTTCCAGGAAATCCTAAAAGATGCGATAAGATTGCGAAATACTTTGATAGACCAAAACTTATTGCAGACAATAGAGAGTATATAACTTATACAGGATATTTAAATGGAGTAAAAGTAAGTGTATGTTCAACAGGTATTGGGGGACCATCAACTGCAATTGCCGTTGAAGAATTAGTTAAATGTGGAGCTAAAACATTACTTAGAGTTGGAACATGTGGTGGAATCCGGAAAGACATAAAAAGTGGAGACATAATCATTGTACAAGGTGCAATAAGAATGGATGGTACAAGTAAAGAATATGCACCAATTGAATATCCTGCAATTGCAGACATTGAAATAATTAATTCATTAATAAAAGCAAGCAAAGATTTTGACTATGATTACCATATTGGAGTTGTTCAAAGCAAGGATTCTTTTTATGGACAACATGACCCTGACTCAATGGCAGTGTCTCATATCCTTAAAGAAAAATGGGAAGCATGGAAAAAGTTAGGAGTTTTAGCATCAGAGATGGAATGTGCTACATTATTTACAGTAGCATCACACTTACATGTACGTGCAGGTGGAGTGTTACTTGCAATACTTAACCAGGAGAGAAATACTGAATATGGAGATGATGATGTATTTCTGGATACTGAAAGATCTATTGAAACAGCTATTGAAACTTTAAAGATCTTAATTAAAGAGGACAATAAATAGTTTTATTGTATTAATTATTTATTATAACAGTTTAAATTCATATAAATTTAAAAGTATTATGGCAACATATTAATTTCTTTTTTAAAGAGTATTGAAATGATTAAGAGGATAACTAGAAAAACAATATAATATTCATAATGTTTTTTCTGCAATCTTATAGGATAATGTGAATAGAAAAATTTAAAACCAATTGTATAAACAATGATAAAAAGTGCTGCAATCAAAACTCTATGCATAAATATCCTACCTAAAGAAAATTATTAATGGCCAAGAACAATAATAATTAATACCTCTAATATACAAATAATAGTCATATAATCAGTAATTCTTCCAGAATCTTTTTCATCATTAGCAAAAGAATAATTACGAATAACTCTATTACTGAGTATTACACACAGAAAAAACAATCCTAGCATAGTTTTAAATATATTCATATTCTCCCCCATTACTGAAAACATAATCTGCAATAATAGTTCCACATTTACTTGAAAAATAAGCATTTGTAATGCCTTTAGCTATTTCTTTCTTGTTTTCACCAATTACTTTGTTTTTTGTATATTTGTAGTAGCCTTTAGTTAAGACTATTTTCCAAACATTTTCTTGTATGCCTTTTTTTATTTCGGGACGAACAGTTTTAATAGCTTTAACTACACTTTTTGTTTTAACTGATTTACTGACAACATTATATTCTGAACCTAAATCACATGCATCCAATCCCATGGATATTCCAAATTCCAATTCATTTCGCTGTGTAAAATTCATGCTGATCTTCTTGGTTTTCTTGTCAACATTTATAAGACCAGAACTGTAGGCAGTACAGATTGTACCTGCAACCAACAATGGCACACCTACAATAGCACCAGCACCAGATAATGTCATTATCAATCCTGCATTAACCATAAAACCACCAGCAATACCTGAAAGCATTCTAGGATTAGAAACATCTTCATATATGTAATTTACAAGATTCCCCACATCTTTATTTTTTATTCTTGAATACACCTGATTGCATATTGTTGAATATATACAATTTTTTTAACTAGTGTTTTTTATATTTAAAGCTATGTTTAATTAGTATTTAAAATTTTTTAAAATAAATAAAATCAACGTTATTTTAATAATTAAAAAGTTTAGCTAAAAATAATAGCCGATCAAACTTTAAAAAATACCAACAAGAGTTTTACAATTATTAAAATTAATAAGAATAAAAGAATCCATTGATAAAATGAAAAAATAAGTTAAGAGAATAAAAATAAAAGAGAAACCATAAATTAAACAAATAGAATAACCATCATAATTAATTTAAAAGGACATTAATAACCATAAGGTCAATAATAAAAATAAAATATCATCAATCTATTTTACAAATGACTTAATTAAATCAAGCTCCTTTTTGCTGATTGTTCTAAATGCAAATATCAATACAAAGTAAATAGCCGCACCTAAAATAGATACTCCTATAATATTAATAATACCGATTGGATTAATTAAATAAACAACAATGCCCATAATAGCTGATGCAATAACAATCTTGATTGATGAGTTAACCTCAAATGGTAGGCTCATATAACGTCTGGATACAAGTGCAGTGACAATAAATGCAAATGCATATGAGATTAAAGTAGCAATTGCTGCACCTAAAATACCCATAAATGGTATGAATATGATGTTTAAAACAACATTCAAGATTGCAACAAAAATCCAAAGTTTACCTAGGACCTTGGTATTCTTTTCCAATATTAAAATATTATTTGTAATACCATAAAGCCCCATAAATACAGCACCAAGGGCCACAAATGGAGTAATGATAAATCCATGGTTTGCAATGTCAAAGGTCGTGATACTTAAGAGTAAAGACTTTGAAAGAATGCTCAAACCAACAGCTGCAGGGACAGTCAATAATAGATAATATTTCATTGAATATCTTAAGAAATTATTAACTTCCTTCATTCCGCCATTTTCATAGTATTCTGGAAGAACGGCCGGAAGTAAAACGGCAAATGGAGATAAAAACATTAAAAGAATGCTACCAATTGAATATCCTGGAGAATACCAGCCAACAGCAGCCGAACCTAAAATAATACCTAACACATATTTATCTGAGGAATCAACAACCCAACTAGATACGTTTGATGGAACGGTTGGAAGTGCAAACTTAATCTCTTCTTTTAGAGTATTAAATTTAAATCCAAAACCAAGATCCCCTATAATATTAATAGACATCATTAGAAATACAGCAAAATAACCTGCAAATAATCCCCAAACTACAACATCCAAAGGATAACGATTCATTGTAAGATAGATACATACAAATACCCCAATATAGCTTTGAAGTATTAAGTATATGGAATATCTTTTCATTCTTTGTACTGTCCTATAAAATGTAATCAACATGAGATTAACACAGGCAAAGAATGAGATGAATACTGTAATATAAAATATTTTCAGATTACCATTAAACAATGAAGCTGCAATAGGCTTTGCAAATAATATACATAAACCACATATGATTAAGGTAAAGATAGTTGTGACAGTGATCATTGGATAAAATGACTCTTTAAACTTAACCTTATCATGCTCTGCAGATAAAAATCTTACCATAGTATATGGAAGTCCTAGATTTGCAATATTTGGAAGAAGTGCTATAGTCGTTAAAACTTGAGCCCATATACCATATTCTGCAGTTGAAAAAGATTTAGTAATAATTGGAATGAAAATGAGGCTACTTAAAGATATTAATATATTTGTAATACCTACAAGCCCCACTCTTTCTACAAACAATTTATATGCATTCAAATTATCACCAATAAAACAAGTTTAAATTAGTATCTAAATTCATAACTGAATTATACAAAACATAAAAAATATTAAACAAATCTTATATTCTTCAACTTTAATATTTAAAAAATTAAATAAATTGAAAAAAGTTACCTATTGATAATATTTTAATCTTAATATATAAAATTTAGTCTTTAAAAGATTACAATAAAAATAGAATTTTATCAGTATCACTAAAAAATAGATAAAGATTTAAAATATTTCAAAGATTCTAGACTATTAGAAGTAAAAATAGGTTTTAAAAACAGAAAAAAAATGATTTTAAGTAGATGTAAAAATAAAATTTAATTAAAAAATAGCCAATAATCACTGGATTTTCTTAAAAGAAGACATAATATTTAAGATTAGGAGATTATATTTTAAGGACACTTTGATTAGAAAAAGTTAAAAGATTAGAGAAAATATTAATTCTCTTCTAATAGAACTATGTTTTTAGGATCTACTTTTAAATAATTGGGAATGTCAAACTCATGTTCATAAATCTGCTTATCGACTTTCCACCATATACCATTTGCAAGTGTTATTTCCCATTCAAAAGGTCTTTCTAATTTACTTGCATTTAAGGTTCCAACTACATTTACATCATCTTTTCTTGAAGGATGGAAATCATGAGCCCTTATTCCGATATGGGTAATGTTAGGTGAAATCTTCTTAGCTACTTCAAATTCAACATCCCAATCTAAAGCCTTAAGATGATAATCATCAATCATCTCAATTTTAGAAATATTTTTAAGTCCAGTAAGTTTAGCGACTTGGACATTTCTAGGATTTTCAAAGATTTCATGGGTAGTTCCCTTTGCAATAATTTCGCCTTTGTCCAATACTAAAAGCTCATCACAGAATTGAAATGCTTCATCACGGTCATGAGTAACTAAAATTGATAAACCTTCAAAATTATCCAGTAAATTAATTAATTCGATACGTAATTTTTCCCTTAAAACTGTATCCATTGCACTAAAAGGTTCATCCAATAATATAACATCAGGACCATAAGCTATAATACGAGCTAAAGCTACCCTTTGCTGTTGACCACCTGACAATTGTCTAGGATATCTCTTTTCTAATCCCTCCAAATGAAAACGTTTAATCATGTCAGATACAATGCTTTTATCATCATCCTTAGATAAACCACATGCAACATTTTCCTCAACAGTCATGTTAGGAAATAATGCATAGTTCTGAAATAGGTAACCTACCTTTCTATCTTGAGGTTTCAAATTAATTTTTTTATTTGAGTCATAATAAATTGTTTCTTTATCAGTGGTTAAACTTACAACACCACTATCAGGATCCACAATTCCTGCAATGGATTTTAATGTCATACTTTTACCGCCACCGGAAGGTCCAAGAATACCTAAACAACCCTTTTTTAATTCAAAATCAATTTTTAAGTCAAATTCTTTAAGTTTCTTTTGAATATCTACTTTTAACAATTTATTACCCATAATCTACTCACCACAAATAAAAAATAAAAAAAATAGTTTATTTCCATTGTTTTTCTTTACGTATAGTAACATAATCCATAATGAAAATAGCTATAAATGCAATTATAACAATGAATATTACATAATTAGAAGCGTCCATCATATTTCCTGCTGCCACCTCAGAATAAACAGCCATTGGGAGAGTCCTGGTTTCTCCTGCAATATTACCTGCAAGCATAGCAGTTGCACCGAACTCGCCTAAACCACGGGCATAAGCAAGAATTCCCCCACTAATGATTCCAGGTAATGCATTTGCAAATAAGATTTTCCAGAAAATTTTCCACTCAGACATACCTAATGTACGGCCAGCATCCAATAGGTTAGAATCCACTTGTTCATATGCACCTCTAGCAGAACGATACATTAATGGAAAGGACATGACTACTGCTGCAATAACAGTTGCAGACCATGAAAAAGCAATTTTCACAGAGAAGTATTCAATTAAAAAACGACCAATAGGTCCTCTAACCCCAAAAATATACAATAAAAAGAATCCTACAACGGTAGGAGGTAATACGATAGGCAATGTGAAAATACCATCAAGAACGATTTTTATTGTGTCATTTTTAATTTTAACAATGATCCAAGCAACAATTAAACCTAGAAAAAAGGTTATTAAAATTGATAAACTTGCTGTTTTCATTGAAATTCCAATAGGTGTCCAATCCATCATATATATCCCAATATTATTAACTATTTACTAATTATAAAAAAATATTAAATAAATTTAATTATGAATAGTAAATCCATAATCTTCAAATACTTGTTGAGCTTCTGGAGATTGTAAGAATTCCATGAATTTTTCTGTAGCAGTATCATTTTCAGAAGATTTGAGAGGAGCTACAGGGTAAATGATAGTTTTTAAAGAATCCTTAGGAGCTTCACATACTACTTTAACATCATCGTTTGATTTAGCATCAGTAGCATATACAATACCATAATCAGCGGAACCTTGAGCTACTTGATTTAATACAGCAGTTACATCTGAAGCCAAGGATAATTTAGGCTCAACGTCATCCCATATACCGAGATTATGTAATGATTCATTAGCATATTGTCCAGCAGGTACAGATTTAGGATCACCAATAGCAATAGTACCATTTACATCTTTTAAATCTTTAAATGAAGATACATTAGTCTTTGAGTCAGCAGGTACAATTAGAACAAGTTTATTTTCTAAAGATTGAACATTAGTACTGTTATCAACTAAACCCTCATCAACTAAAGCATTCATTTGTTTATTACCTGCAGACATGAATACATCTGCATCTAAACCATTTTCAATTTGTTTTTGTAAATCCCCACTAGAAGCATAAGTAGGAGTAACTTTTACACCAGGATACTTTTCCTCAAACATTGGAATTAGTTTCTGATCATAGACATTTTTCAAACTAGCTGCAGCAGCCACATGAACTTCCTGTCCTTGTAAACTATTATCTGAGGAAGAAGTATTAAAAGAACCAGTAGCATATAAACCTACTACAACAGCTGCTATTATTACAATTATAGCAACTATTAATATTTTCATATTTCTCTCCATAATATACACCTAAAATTATATTATACAAAAATTACCAACATCAAATACAAAATAATTCATAATTACCAAATAAGTAATTTTGAACAAATCTTATATACTTACAATTTATTGATACAAAAAGGACGACATATTTTAATTTATTGCCAAAAAATATTCTAAATGAACCATATATAAATAAAATTAACCATACAACATATTATTTTGTTCAATTTTCAATGTTTTTCATTTATATTTAATATCTTTCTAAATTAAAAGTTGAATATGTTGGTTGTATCTTTATTTAATAATAATGATATATAAAATTTTTCATATCGAAATAAAGTATCTATCCTTTTTTAAATCAATAATCAATTTTCATATAAAAGATCAAAGTAAAAAGGAATAAAAAACAAATATTCTAATAATTATAAAATTTAAAGTAAAAAAAGATATAACAACGAACAAATATTCAATTTACCATGAAATTCATTTATAAAAATATGATAAATTAAAAAAAAAATAAACAGTTTAAAAAATCGGCAAATAGAATTTTTAAGATTAAATTAGAAGATTAAAAAAACAATTAAAAATTATAAATAAAAAAACCGATAAGAAAATGAATTTATTTACATATCACAGTTTAATTAATAAATCCTAATAAATTATCTTCCTAAATAAATCCTCATCAAAAGATTTGAAAATATAATCTTTATCATATGTTTTAGGAGTAAAGTCCAGGTTATTTATTAGGTCATTTACAGAGGAGACCAATCTAACTATATTCTCCTCAATTAAATTCTCAACATATTCAACACCTGGAAGATCTACGATGAATGTTTTACAATCAAACTGAAGACCTTCATAGATAGCTGTAGAGAATGCCCCTACCTGATACTGGCTTTCTGCAAATAGTTTATATAACGGAGTTTTACTATCATCAATAACCTCAAAATTACTAGATTCGGAGGCCTCTAAAAGCTCTGGATAGTTTACTTTCCAGTTTTCATATTCTCCAGGATGTAATTTATAGACTATCTTAAACCTCACATTTCTATTGTTTAGTTTAACTAAAAGCTCATAAGCAAATTTAGATAAATATTTACCGATTACTCCCTGTGAAATAAATAGTATTTGATTTTTGTTCTTTTTAATATTTACAAAATCCTTGGAACATTCCTCAAAATAAGGATAGCCCAAAGGTATGATATTATTTTTTTTAATTGGATAAGTACATGCATCAGCCCAGTAATCTCCGAAACTCAACAGTTTATCTGGAAAATACTCGATAGTACTTAATGTATTGTTTTTATTTACATTAACAATATGTTCATTCGGATAACTATATCCCAGATGATAATTACTTATTGTACCATGTTGAAGTTCCAAAACCTCAACACCCAAATCTTGACATGCAGCAACTAAAGCCTTGTTTTCATAAGCAACCACCACATAAACCTGTTTAGGGGATTTTTTAAGAATCAATTTTTTATATTTCTCATATTCGTACTCAAAGTTAAGAATATGATCCTCAATTATATCTTCCAGATTATCCATATGGATATTGAATTGGATTAAGAATTCGTTGTAGATGTCCTGGATCAATTCCTTCTCCTCATCGTTAAAATGAATACCGTTTGTTTTCTTATGAATATATGAACCTAAAAGTATTCTATCATTATATCGGATATTTTTAGATTTATTAGTATAATGTTTATTAAGGTAGGGAGATTCGATAATCTCATAAGATTTACTATACTCCTCTAAATATCTTGTTAAAAAACAGGTGTAAATATCCCTATACTGGTCCTGATACATTACCTTACGGGGATGATCAAATATCAGTACGTCAACTTTATCCTTTCCACTGAAAGGATTGGACTTTATACTATTTTTAATGAATGGTAAAAAAGAGTTGATTTTATCAATTATAGTTAATGATTGTTGTTGAGCAGAACCGAAAGTGTTTAACTTCCTTGCAACATCATAATACAAATACATCCTAACTAATTGCCAAAAATAGACACCATGAATCTTCTCATGATTTAAATTAAATTTACTTTCAATATCAAAAAAAGCATTTGCAATTTTTTTAACCGACCACATTTCAGATAACCTTAATTAAAAAATTATTATATTATAAAGATAGTATAACTTTGTTAAATAAATAGTTTTTCTTTAAAGAATTTAGAAAAGAATTAATATTTCAACATAAAAAATGATTTTTTAGGGTCTCCACAATAATTAGCAGATACTATATTCCCAATTCTTTTTTCAAATTCACTGATAAACTCTATTGAGGGTACGGTTCTAAACTCCACCATTAAACCTGCATCGCTAATCATATAGACTTTAAAGTCAGATAGAAATCTTCTTTTAGATAGACCCATATCTGTAAGAACTGATTCGATAGTTAAAATCAAATCAGATTGAGATTTTAAAATACTTTCATTCAACCGATCTAATTCCAATTGATTTTCAGATTTACTGCTGGATAAATCCCGTTTGCTTTTAAGAAGATTTAAATAATCATCGATTACCTTATAACTAGACATTCTACACCTACAATACATATCTAATCAAATTATTCAAACATATCATAACTTAAAATATCATCAGAGCCTATGTTAGATTTTGCTGTCTTTCCAATGACACTATCAATTTTATCTGGGGAAATACCTGAGCCTGGACGCTTAAACGTTAACATCTCCTCTGTAATTGTTTGACCTTTTTGAATATCCGATGCAGCGACAATTGAACGTCTTGCCTGAAGACGGGATTCACTTTCACATGGAAGTGGAACCTTTTCATATTGACCATTAATGGTATTTATAAATCTAATATTGTCCTTAAATACCCGTACATCATCAGGATCCATTGCATGGTAATGATCATTACCTTTTAAAGTTTTATCCAATGTGAAATGTTTTTCAATGATGTCTGCACCATAAAGATAGGCAGTTGTTAAAGTTAGCATCTTATCATCAGGTTTAGTATGATCGGAATAACCGATATCATAATCTGGAAAAGTATCTTTAAGATTTTTAATCATTAAAAGATTTGCATCCTCAAAATCGGTTGGATAAGACAGAACACAGTGCAATATTCCAATTTCAATATCCGGATTTGTATCCTCAATAACTTTTATAGAATCTTTTACCTCTTCCATTGTAGAGGCACCGGTTGATAATATTATAGGTTTTCCCTTAAGTGCAATCTTCTTGATAAAAGGAATATTGTTTAAATCAGAAGAGGATATTTTATAAACATCCATAAACTCATCAAGATAGTCAACAGATTCAAAATCAAATGGTGTGGATAAAAACATTATTCCTATCTCATTACAGTAGTCTGCAAGTTCCCTATATTGGTCTTTTCCAAAGGAGTCAAATTTCTTAAATAGCTCAAATTGGCTAGTTGTAGGTTCTTCGTTTAAATCCCAATATGCCGGTGAATTCTTACTGGCAATTGTTTCTGCCTTATATGTTTGAAACTTTACCCCGTCACAACCAGATTCTTTTGCCTCTTTAACCATTAATTTTGCAGCTTCCATGTTAGAGATATTTTCCTTTTTTGCAATATCATAATAGTTCACACCAATTTCCGCTATTAAAAATGGTTTATTCTTAAAAATACTCATTTAATTCACCAATATACATATTTAATTATTGAAAATAGAATAGACAAACAATAAATTAAAAACAATGATTTTAGTTTTAAAATCACAATTCACTAAAGTCTAGTTGACCTGTTTTTAATTCCTTCTTCCTCATGTTCTGTCTATACTTGATTCTTAGAATATTCATGATATTCTCATAACCATGCTTTAAATCAATCTTCCTCATAGATTCCGCTAGTTCCTCCCTTAGCTCGAAGTTATTTAGAAGTTCTATAAATGTATCGATAATCTCATCCTCACTAACATTACTACCTAAACCAAGGTTTATGAAACCATTTTCCCTTGAGCCAAACTTATGGGTTAATTCCCTTTCGTTTTGACATAAACATATACAAGGTACGGCAAGTGATGCAACCTCATACATTGTTCTTCCTGCAGAAGTGAATATAATGTCCGCCTTAGCCATATACTCACTCATATTTTTAACGTTCTCAAGGATCCTGACATTAATATTTCCATCATATTTACTTTTAATTCCCTCTTTATCAGAATAGCCTAAACCTAAAATGACCGTAATGCTCTTATTATATCCGGAGTCTAAAATAGCTTTTAAGGTTTTTTCCGTAAGATTATTAGGATCAGTACCACCAAATGTTAAAAGGACCTCACCAACCTCTTCCTGAATAAATTTGAATGATTGATAGTAGAACTCCCCCCTTAGCATATAATAGTCAGGACCTGCATAGAGGTTTGGAATATTATCATTATGTTCATACAATGCATCAAATACGACATCGGCATATTTTGTTCCGGGACCTAAGTCTTCAAAATTGATTAAGAAATAATCCAAATCCTTAAGTTGTAACATATAATTCTCGTCAGTATCAAGAATATCGTTAATTACAATATCAGGATTATAACTAATGATCTTTTCAATTAAATCATCATTACCATTGTGAGTAATATACTTATAATTATGACTACTTACAATCTCAATTCCAAGGGGTTTATTCTCATCTAACAGGAACATGACCTCATGATTTGTAAGTTTGGATGCCAAAGACAAACATCTATAGACATGACCTGTTCCAATAATGTTAGTCGCATCTGTTTTTAGGATAATACGTTTCCTATTTAGAATCTTTTCTGCAACCCACCAATCTTCATAATTATCTATATCCACACTTTCATCTTTGGATACCTCAATCAGACCAATGTTTTCACCAATACGGGAGTTTTCAGTTACATAATTTCGTTTAGTACCCAAGATAGCTCCTGTTTCCTTATATGTCTTAGGCAAATATTGCCTATTCAATCTTTCATTATACAATGGATAGAAGGAGTCTTTAGACTCATCATATCCCCAAGTCAATGCCCTATCATCCACAACACTGATAATCGTATCAAAGTCATTTGTTGCCAATTGTTCTATAGCATGATTTAAAGTGGATAGTTTAAGAAGAGGGGAGGTTGGCTGAATAGTAAAAACCAAATCAAATGTATCCATTAACATTTTCTCCTCACGAACCACCGCATCATAGATTACAGGATCAAGTGGAACATCATCACGTGCTAGTTCTGAGCTTCGAAATAATGTGGAAGCACCATATTTACTTGCAATAAATTGTATTTTAGTGTCGTCTGTTGATACCACAACTTTATCGACATATTTAGATTGTTTAACAGTACTTATTACGTGAGCAACTAAAGGCTTATCTGCTAAAAACCTAATGTTTTTACCAGGAATACTTTTAGATCCGCCTCTTGCCGGAATAACTACTAATACCTGTTTATTTTCAATCATAGAAATAACCTTAAAATAATAAATAATAATAGTATATTTTATATTTATATCTAATATTAAATCTTACTAATTTAATCTAAAGTATTAATGTTTGAGATTTATAAAACTTTTAATAATGCACTTAAAATAATCCCCATTAAAAGATTTCAAGATCATATTAACATATTCAAATTATTAAATATATAATATATAAAAATCAAATATTAAATAATATAAATTAATTAAATAGATATATTATTTTTATATAAAATTTTAGGATTTTAAATAAGGGTTTAAAAATTATTTTAAATCCAGATTCATTATTTTATTATTTTCTAGGTGTTAAAATATGACAGACATGAAAAGTTTATCAAAGGAACTTATAAGACGTATCAATGATTTAGCAGTTCCTATAAAAATTATGCATGTTTGTGGCTCACATGAACATACAATTATGGAAAATGGAATTAGAAGTTTACTTCCTCCAGAGGTGGAGATCATTGCGGGACCAGGTTGTCCGGTATGTGTTGTACCATCAAGAGAAATTGATGAAAGTATCGAACTTGTAGAAAAAGGAGTTACTGTTACAACCTTTGGAGACATGTTAAGAGTTCCAGGTTCTGAAAGTTCCCTTGCAGAGAAAAAAGCTGAAGGCGGGGATGTGCGTGTTGTATATGGAATTAACCGTGCAATTGAAATAGCTGAAAAAACCGATAATGATGTTGTATTTATTGCTGCAGGATTTGAAACAACAGCACCCACAACAGCATCAGAAATATTAAATGAACCACCTGAAAATTTCTCAGTATTGTCCTGTAATAGAATGATACCTCCTGCAATTGATTGGTTAATTAATTCTGGACAGACAAATCTTGATGCGCTTATTGAACCGGGACATGTTTGTACCATTATTGGAAATAAACCTTTCGAACATTTCTCAACAGATTATGGCATACCACAGGCAACAGCAGGTTTTAACCCATTGGACATACTTATGGCAGTATACATGATTTTACGTCAAGTCGATAGGGGAGAACCTAAAATAGAAAATGAATATAAACGTGCTGTACGTTATGAAGGAAATACTGTTGCTCAACAAGCTATGAAAGATGTATACAAAGTAGAAAGCAGGGAATGGAGAGGTTTTCCAAAAATACCTAACTCAGTTCTTGAAATTAAGGATGAGTTTTCACAGTATAATGCACGTGAAAAATATGACATTGAAGTTAAAGATGTAAATGAAGCACCTAAAGGCTGTATCTGTGGACCAATTTTAAGAGGTATTAAAAAACCTACTGATTGTAAATTATTTAGAAATGAATGTAATCCGCTTCACCCAATTGGTGCATGTATGGTTTCTAAAGAAGGAACTTGTAATATTTCATACCGTTATAGTACTGACTAGATTAAAAAGTTGATAAAGATGGTTAATATTGAAGCAATTGCAGTGGATATTGATGGAACAATTACAGATGGCCATAGGAGACTTTGTATTTCTGCTATGAAAGCAATTAGAGAAGCCGAGGATTGTGGCATACCTACTGCAATAGTTACTGGAAATGTTGCAAACTTTGCATATGCTGCCGAGGTATTTATAGGTTCAAGTGCAGGAATAGTTTTTGAAAATGGGGGAGGAATCTTTAAGGAAGGGGAAAACGATAATGAAGTCCTTGTTCTTGGAGATAAGACTGAAGTTGATAAAGCCCATAATCATCTTTTAGAAGAAATACCGTATATTATGGTATCTAGTGACAATCAGTTTAGAGTTTCTGAAAAATGTTACTACAAAGACAATGTTAAAAGAGATGAAGTAGCTAAAACCGTAGAAGACTATAATGTAAAGGTATATGATAGTGGATTTGCATTACATATAACAGACCCAAATGTTAATAAAGGCACTTCACTTGAAAAACTATTAAAATGGTCCAATATCTCAATAGACAATGTAATGGCTATTGGAGATAGTGAAAACGATATCGAATTTTTAAAACATTCTGGTTTTAAGGTAGCTGTAGCAAATAGTGACTTAAGACTTAAAGATATTGCAGACTATAATTGTAATAAGAAATATGGTGATGGAGTAAGTGAAGCTATCCATAGATTCGTTTTAAATGATTAAAAAATAAAACCTAATATAATAATAATTAGATTATTAGATAAAATAGCTAGGAGTTTAAGTATATGTTATATGAATTATCTGAAAAAGCTATAAAAGAAGTATCAAAATACTGTGATACCTATCAAATATTTATTTCACAATCTAAAGGCATTGAATTAAGTGCAGAAAAAACAGAATTAAATTTTGCAAAAGAGGAGATTAATTTAGGTCTTGGAATAAGTGTTATCAACGATAAAAAATTAGGACATGCTTATACAAGTAATATTGACGAAATAGCTCAAACTGCAAAACAAGCATATCTTAACTCAAAGATAAATGAGGAAGATGAGAACTTCCAATTTACCGAGCCTGGAAAATATAAAGATGTTAAAGGTACCTATGATAAAAAGATAGATGATTTGAGTCTTGATGATGCAACAGAATATATGAATGGTATCTTTAATGTTGTGGAAGATGAAAAATGTAATGTAAGTTCTGGAGAATTCTCAGCAGTTAAAAGTGAAGAATTGATTGTAAACTCCAATGGTCTTGACGTATATGAGAAATCTACAGGATTTGGAGGATATGTGTCTGTTAATGTAGTTCAAGACGGTGAACTCTCCAATGCATATGAAGGAGAATCATCCTGTATGTATAAATTAAATGGTGGAAAAATCGCAGAGGATGCATGTAGAATTGCAAAGGATTCACTTGGAGGAAAACCTATTGAAACAAAAGACATGCCGGTTATTTTAAATTACCATGCAAGTGCAGGATTACTTAACAATTTCATAAATGGAATTAGTGGAGATAATGTACTCCGTGGAAGATCCATTCTAAAAGATAAGATAGGTGAGAATATCTTTAGTGATAATCTTTCAATATATGATGATAACACCTATGAGGGAGGAATGGCTTCAGGCAAGGCCGATGGGGAAGGTACACCTTCACAAAAAACGGTTATTGCAGATAATGGAGTTCTTAAAAACTTTATATTTGATATATATAATGGAAATAAAGGCAATACAGAAAGTACTTCCAATGGATTTAGTGGATCATATGCAGGAATTCCTGGAGTTTCCTCATCAAACCTTATATTTGACTTCAATGATTTAATGGACATGTCCGAGATAGACAATGCCATTATTGTAAACGATGTACTTGGTGCACATACTGCAAATCCAATATCTGGAGATTTCTCTGTAGAGGCAAGTAATGCATTTCTTGTTGAAAATGGAGAAATTACCACCCCCGTTAAAAAAGCAATGTTAAGTGGAAACATTTACCAAGCTTTAAGTGATTGTGCTGGAGTAAAATCAGAAATCAAACAATTCGGAAGCTTTATAATTCCACAAATATTAATGTCCTCTTTAAGGGTTATTGGACAATAACTATAACTTTAATATTTACTTTTTTTACTAATTTTTAAGGTTAAAACTTATTTTAAGATTATATAAAAGTCAAATTACCATTTTTAATAAAATAAACTGTTTTTAATAATAATCAAACAAGTAAACTAAGTAATAATACAATTTATAAACATCATTTAAATAATATCAAATTATTATTTTTATTAATAAAAATTTAAATTATGTAAAACAAGAAAATACCAAAAATTAAGAAAACAATTAATTAAAATAAAAAAAAACTAAAACCAGAGAGATAAGAAAATACCAAAAATTAATTAAAATTTAAAATTTTTTCTTAATTTATTAGCTTCTCTAATTTTATTAAGTTCATATTGACTTTTAATTCTTTTTTCCATTTGATTTAACTCATCTTCTAAATAGTTATCAAAATATTTATCGAATTTTTTAAATTCTTTATCATATTTCATTTCAATCCTTTTAATATCAGCCATACGCTTATTAGAAATTCTTTTATAAATATCATCAGCTTTCTTATCAAATTCTTCAGGAGTTAAATCTGACATTATTTCACCTAATAAAACTGTCTATAGAATAACTATTTCTTTAATACAATATAAAATTTCTTAAAAACCAGCATATTAGATTAACTTACAACAGAAACCTAAAGATATAATTAAATAATACTGAAGATTTAAAGAAAGGAATTGATTTAAAATAATAAAATGAATTGATATTCAACAATCTTTTAAAAACAATTTAAATAAAGTTTAATTAATAATTTAAACCAGTTAAATTCATGATTGACTTATTAATCGCTTGTTTTCTTGGAATATTAATCGGATCCATTACAGGGATTTTTCCGGGAATCCACGTAAACACATCAGGTGCAATAGTTTTTACCCTATCACCATACCTACTTCAATTTACAAGTTCCGAGGTTATCTGTGTATTTCTCGCATCACTTGCAATATCCCATGCGATTCTTGAATTTATACCTTCCACATTGCTTGGAGTGCCTGATGAGGGAACTGCCCTATCCATACTTCCCGGCCATAGAATGGTTCTTGAAGGAAGGGCGAAAGAGGCAATAAGGATAGTTGCAATCGGGGGTTTTGGAGCAATAATTGTAACAATACTTACCCTACCTTTATTTGCAATAATCCTACCAGGTATCCATGAAGTTTCAAAACCATATCTTTGGATTTTTCTTTTAGTCGTTTCAATCATACTTGTTTATAAACTATCCCATAATCTAAAAGAAATGATTTGGTCATTTATATTGTTTATTTTTAGTGGAATTATTGGATGGGCCATATTTGAAACACCAGTCCCCTCAAGTTTAAGTTTAATGGCTACCTTTACAGGATTATTTGGTATTAGTACCATCATTTTTAGTATTAATGACAATTCACATATCCCTCACCAAAACCCATTTGTTGAGATCGAATTAGATAGAAATAGCTTAAAAAACATCATATTAGGTGGCACTACAGGAGGAATCTTAGGGTTCCTGCCGGGCTTTGGACCTGCCCAAGGAGGAATCATAGCCCAGGATCTAACAAACAGTTCTGATAAGGACAACACCACTAGTTTTCTAATGATAATTAGTGGAATCAATACCTCTGATTGTTTATTTTCCCTAATATCCATTTATTTAATTGGAAATCCCCGAAGCGGAATAGCTGTTTTTATATCATATATTATTAATGATTTTACAATATTCCACCTATTACTGTTTATTTTTATATCACTAATTGCCGTTTCAATCGGATTATCCATGGCACTTATAATCGGAGATAGGTTTTCGAAATTTATTGAAGGCATTAATTATGGTAAGATTTCTTATATCTCTATCGGATTAATGATATCCATTGTCTATATCTTTACTTTCGTATATCATGGTCCTGTATTATATATAAGTTTAATATTAATTACTTCAACTGCCCTTGGACTTTTACCCCACTTTCAGGGATTAAGCAAATCCCACCTAATGGGAGTATTGATTATACCTGCAATAGTTATATACTATCAGATGTTTCATTAAAAACCATTTAATTAAAAGTAGGAATATATCATAACAAATATTTTAAAGAATCTTGATATAAATGACGAAGCTTTAAAAATAAACAGTAGGTTTAGCTAAATCATATTAATTAAATTAGGGAATATATATCTAGCCATAATAAAATAATGAAATTTAAATTTTTAAATATAAAACTAGAATCAAGATAGAATAAAAAAAAATTGATAAAAAATAGAATAAAGGATAAAAACTAAAAAATACTTAAAATAGAATAAAAAATTAATAAAAGAACTAAAATTATTAGATAAAAGTTAAAATAAAAAAGAAAGATAAAAAATTTATTAAAAGTAAAGAATAGAAAACTGAATTAAAAATTAAAAATGAAAAATAAGGTTACCAGTTAACCAGTATATAATACCACACTCAAAAATCCAAAAGCATTTGGAATAAAGATTAAAGCTAATTGTATTACAGCAATAATAATGATTAAACTTGCAATTAAACCATATTCACTTTTTCCAGGAGTATCATTTGTTTTATACAATTCAGATTCATCGGAATAGCAACGTGCCATCATACTAAAGTAGGCAGTTTCTCCCTTTTCATATGCTTTAATAAACATCATACCTATTGTATAACCTACCTGTTTTACTCTCCATTTATATGAAGTAACCTTACTATGAATATTAAAGTTTCTAGATTTTTGGCTTATTCTAATGGATTCCAACTCATCAATAAATATAAATAGAAATCTTACCATAATTGATAAAATCATTGCAATATCCCTAGGCATTCCAAGTTTTCTAAGAGATTGGACAATCTCCTGCATTGGACTTGTAGAAGATAAAAGAACAATTGCAGTTAAACAGACAATCAACCTTACAGATAAAATAATAGCCCAATTTAGACCAAAGTCTGTTATATGAAGCCATGACCAAGGACCTTGCCAAATAATATTTCCCGTATGGACAAAGGGTTGAAATACAATAATAAAACCTGCAAAAGGTAATAAAAGAAAAATTCTTTTAAAACATGTTTTATAGGATAAATTTGCTAAATAAATCATTATAAGCAGAAATATTTCTAGAATAACCGGCCCGAGAAGCTGAGTAGAATAAACACAATAGAATATAATAATTAGTGCAAAAATAAGTTTAGTTCTCCCTTCTAAATTATGTATAGGAGAATCTTGTCCTGAAATTACATCCAAATCAACAGCTTCCATTATATTCATTATTATACCACATTATATAATTATTAAATTTAATATATAAAATTTGTTTTTAAAATAAAAAAGAGAAACCTTAGAGTGTTAAAAACTCTAAGATCAAAGTTCAACATTTAGTTTTTCCTTACAACATAAGCTACGGCCCAACCTAAAATAAGGGTTATGAAAATACCAATAACTAATGCTGCGATTTCACCAATAGAACTATCACCTATTGTATAATCAGGCATAGGAGCATTAACTAAAGCAGATTCTACACCATCTGGAACACTAGCATCTTCTGCAGATTTTTCAAGACCATCAGGATCTCCAGATGCTATAAATGGAGATAGTACAGCGATTACTAAACAAACAACTATACCGACAATTAAAAGATATTGAGTTTTCTTATCCATCTAATCAAGCCTCATTTGTTTCGCTTTCGTCATCCCAAGAAAGTAAATCTGGTCTGTATCTTTCAAGTACATAAAGAACAATTACAGTTAGAATTGCCTCAATAAATCCAATAAATGCATGGTATAATCCCATGGAAGCAAGTCCTAAGCTAAGTGGGAAAGTACCAGCAATAGCCATTTCTACAGCACAACATTCTGCTGCAATGAAAGTAGCTAACCATGCACCGATTCCAACAGCGACATATTTACCAACAAATTTCTTTAATCCTTTGAATGTGTATAAACCAACACATCCTCCAACAATAGCCATGTTCAATACATTAGCACCTAATGTTGAAATACCTCCATCTCCAAAGAGTAATGCTTGAATAAGAAGTACAACAAAGAATACCAATATAGCAGCTTCAGGAGCCATGAATACAACAGCAATTAAAGTACCTCCAACCATATGTCCACTAGTACCAAATGGAATTGGCATATTCATTGACATAATAGCAAAGATACCTGCAGCCAATACAGCCATTAAAGGAATACGTTTTTCATCTAAATTATTTTTAGCCCATTTTGTTGCAAAGTATAATGCAATTATTAATATCACATAATATATTGCACATTGCCATAATGGGATAAAACCATCAGGTATATGCATAAATCACACCACATTTTTGTTTTTGAATAAAAAATAAATATTAAATTTGTGTAGATAATAAAAAATAATAAATAATTATTACTCATATTTTATTAAAATTTTTATATAAATATAAACAATTTAAAAAATAAGGTAATAGTAATACTTTTTATACATTTTTAATATAAAAATTAATACTTTTTATTGCCTTAAAATCCTTTATTTGAAAAAAATACAAATATAATTGTATAAATTTTAATAAAACTAATTCTACATAACAATTTCTATAAAATATAGTATATAAATATTTAGAAAGTAATAATTTTAAAGAAAAAGCACTCTAAAAAGTAATACTCAAAATTAAAAAATGTAGAAAAAAATCTTTGGTTAAAAATTTAGAATAGATTAATATGATAAAAATATTAATTTTTCCAAGAAAATAAGACTAAAAGGAAAGTTTAAACTTTAATCTAAAAAGCTAATATTAAGATCTAATTAAGTTATGAAAAATATTTCCATGAAAAATTTAGTAAAAAAACTTAAAATTAAAAAATAGAGATTATCTCTTACCAAAACTTATTTTTTCAAGCAATCTAAAGGTCCATCTTTCCTCATCTTTTCTTAACTTTAAGATATTTGCTTTTTCATATGCCTTTTGAGCTTCGTCACTTCTATTTAATTTTGTATATAAATCACCTTTCTTTCTTAGAGGAATATACAATTCCTTATCCATTGATGACGCACAATCATAAGTTTTAAGTGCCTTGTCTGTTTGGTTCATTTCTTCATAAATAGATCCCTTTTCTATAACTGCATAAACATATTTAGAATCCTTATCTAAAACTTTATCACATAATTTCAAGGATTTATTATAATCACCCCTCTTTTTATAAACACTTGCAATAAAGACATATATTTCTTTTGTAAAACTACCTATAACCATTAATATAACAGCTAAACAAGCGACACCCATAAAATAATCAGACATAATAATAATACAATATAATGCAGCAATTAACAAAAGAATAATCAATCCAGTATCATACCATTTCCATCCTTGATATCTATCCATTTAATTACCTCTGAATTAACTAATATCAAATTTATTATTATAAAAGCATATTATTTAAATATAATTTAAGTATTACCTATCTATTAAACAAATAAATAAAAAGTAATAATCTTAGATGTTAAAATTCAAATTTAATAAAAAAAATAATAAATTTTGAAACTAGATTCCAATAGAAAGACATACCCCATGATTAAAATAAAAATAAAACTAATAAATATAAAAAATAACAAAATATATTACATTAAAAAAAATTAAGAGAAAAAACCATGAAAACACTTAATAAAATAGGCAATTCTAAAAAAATTCCAACAAACTCTTCTATTGATGAAATTCTAAATGGAGGAATTGAAAAGGGAATCATTACCCAAATATTTGGTCCTCCAGGCTCTGGAAAAACCAACATTGCATTACAAATATCTGTGGAAGTTGCAAAAACTGGCAGAAAAGTAATTTACATCGACACTGAAGGTGGAATATCTGTTGATAGAATTCAACAAATAGCCAAAGATAGATTTGATGAAATTGCAAACAATATCATTATTTTAGAACCTACAGATCTTGATGAACAGTATGACGATCTTATAATAGTTGAGACCTGGCTTAAAAACAATAAGGAGGAAAAAGTTGACCTTGTCATACTGGACTCAGCTGTTGCATTATATAGATCTGATGATAGAAAATCATCAATACTAAATAAGAATTTAGGAATGCAAATGAAACAATTATCTGCAATAGCCCGTAAATATGACCTCGCAGTACTTGTTACAAATCAGATTTATTCATCATTTGGTGATGACAATACAGAACCTTCCATAAAAGCAGTTGGTGGAACAACCTTACAATATTGGAGCAAAGTTATAATCCAACTTGAAAAAACAGGTATGATTGGTCAAAGAATTGCAACTGTTAAAAGACATAATTCACTTGCAGAAGGTAAGATCATTAATTTTTTAATAACACAAGATGGTATTAGATAAATTAACTGTAAAAAACAGTGTTCTGTTAAAACAAACTTCAATAGCATATATTTAATTTATTTAAATTACTATTTTTTTGTTTATAGTGATTTTTACCTGTAAAATAATGCTTAGATATAGAAATTCAGTATACTGATTTAAATCCTATTTTTACCTGCAAAACAATTCTTAAATATAAAAGTTCAATTATAAAGCCTTAAATCTAATTTTCATAAGACTAAGTAATTTTAAATAATTAAAAAAAATATTAATAAAAAATTTAATAAATTAGGATAGGTTGTTTGCCTTTTCCAGATATTTATAATTTACATGTTTATGTGAATACCTTCTTAAAAACTTACTAAAGGTCATGGGATTTACCTGATCTATATCATATAAATAATGGTATCTTTTATGACATTCCTTACACAGTATAACTCCATTATTAACATCCAACCTTAAATCAGGACGTTCAGAGTAGGGATGTAAATGATGAACCTCCAATGATTTAGACCTACCACAACATTGACATGAATAATTATCTCTTTTTAATATAGTTTCTCTCCAATTATGATAATTTCCAGATCTTCTTTTATCAGATTCAAGGGGATTACCTCTGATTCTTCTTAAGATAATATCCATTTTTAAACAATGACCATAGTTGTCATTATAATCCTTTTCAAAAGATTCAAATTCCAATTTCAAATTATATAAGAATTTATAGAATTTAACTAAAGATTCTGATTTTGAAAATCGTCTAAAATCTTTTTTCGTGATTTTCTTATACAATGGTTCATCTGAGAATATGAATACTAGATTTAAGTTCTTAACTAAAAAATTACCAAATTTAAACAAGGATTTTGATAATCTTTCAAATAGGAAATAGATATCATCTATTGTAAGATCTGTTCTATTTAATCGTATCATATATTGACCATCATGTAATTCATATATGTTAATATATGAAGAACACATAATGTCATTCCAGTTAATTAAGTCCATATTTACACGACCCATATTACTTTAAAAAAATATCCTTTAAAAATGAAAGCCGTGTAAAATCCATATAATCCATTTTTATATATCTGCAGACAGAATTTAAGAACATGATGACAAATCCTTCTTAAAAACAATAATTCATTTATACAAATTTTTTCAATTCTAGTTTTAACAATTTAATTAACATTCTTACATGTTAATCTATCTCATATGCTTTTAAAAAGCTTTTCATTTAATCCTCAAAGTGAAAGATTATGAAAAGATTTAAAATAGCAGAATAATAGACATTATTAGTTTAAGCCATCAATAAATAAAAAATATTTCTTAAATCAATAGAATTTTAGCAGATAATTAGATATGTTAAAATTTAATAGAAAAAATGATTTTATTTTAAAAATAATAGATAATTTAACTATCACATACTTATTTAATAAAAATTAACTGGTTTTTAATTAAAATAGCTAAAAATAAATCAAAACTATGAAAATATGATAAAATATTAAAAACCAGCAAGAAATAAACATATTTTCCAATTAAAAAAGGAAACTTTATAAATAAAAAAATATAAATTGGTAAGTTCTTTAAAAAATCACAGAAAATCCGAAAATAGAATTAAGCTTAAAACAGTTTAAACTAAAAAAACAATTAAAATCAGAAGTGCATTTAAGAAAAAAATGCTTTAAAGCCATGAAAAAAATTCACATGAAATAAAAAAAATTAATCAAGGAGTTTAACCTCCTTGAACCATAATCAGTTTACCTGTTTTAGGATCCTTATATACCTTACCCTGCTCAACATATCCCTGACCAGATTTTTGAGAAGTTTCAGGTGTACTGTTAAGTTCCTGACCCTGGGTTACCTGAGCTACCTGTTGCATCGCTTGCATAGTAGTTTGTTTTTGTTGCTGAGACATGTCCTGATTAAAAACCACATCCTGCATATTCCAGCTCATAACCAACATAATCATAAATCCTAAAGCAAGAACCAACATACAATCAACAAGGTTTGAAGTTCCAGCCATCGGATCTTCCTCTTGTCTCTTTGATCGTCTTCTACCTCTTCCATACCTAACCATAAAAAATTCCCCTTATAGTTTGTTTTTCATAAAACTAAGTACAGAATCGGTTAATGTATCCAAATTATTGAGATATTCCTCATACCAATCCCCACGTATTTTTGATATGAAATAAGCAAGTGCGCCTGCACCTACTCCTACAACAGTAGTATCAAAAGCTACAATAAGAGAATCAGCCAAGGTATTAATATCTCCAGTTTTGAGAGCAGCTAAACCACTACCTAAAGGAATTAAAGTACCCATTAATCCTAAGGTAGGACCTACACGAACAATGATATCTGTTCTTCTAAGTCTTTTATCAACTATCTCCTCACGTTGTTCAACTAACCTTGTAGCAATAACCTCTCTTGAATCAGGTGATAATTCCTCTTTATCAAGAATCTCATTTAAAATCTTCTTTTGAGATTTATTAATATCCGCTTTAAGTATATATCCTTTAGCCTCACTTACAGTAGTACTCTTATCAATGTTTTCAATTAGATTATCAATCTCTTCAACTGAAACAATTTTTCTTGAAGTATATTCTGCAATTAAAGAACCTAATGCAATAATAACATAAAACGCACATATTAATAAAATAACTAAAACCGGAATTAAAAGACTTTGGGATATAACATTCAAAAGGGAAGTTAAAAAACTACCTCCAGGAATACTTACTGCCATCTAATTTTTCTCCTTTTAATCATTTTTTAAATTAAATATAGTTTTAATAATTAAATATCATCATTACTTCTACGAGTTAAATAAACTCCTAAAACCAATAATACTACAACTCCAACAAGTACCTCCATTAATGCATTAACAGAAGATATTTGGACTCCAGCCATTGATTTAGTCATTACCGCCATAACATTTGGAATTACAAGTGGTGACAATAAGAAATATAAACCAATGAAAAACATGAAATTTCCAAGAATAATTGGATATGGAGTTTTTGATACTTTAATAATAACATCTGCAACAAAATAAGTTAGAGTAATAACTATTACAAGAGCAAGAGCAACCATCCAACTTAGATTCATCATACTCATTCCAACCATCGGGGTAACTATAAGTATACTTGCAATAATTGCACCGAAACAACATGGACATGGAGCTATAATCGCAATAGCAGCAGGTCTTGATGTATCCTTACCCTGGGTTTTATATTCCCTTATAGTAAGAACACCTGCACCAATCATAATACAAGCCATGATTAAATAGAACCATGTGTTGAAACCATAAATCCATGAAGTGATTTGTTCTGAAAATGGCTGACATATATAGCTTATTACCATAATCCCTGCAAAGTATAAAATATCAATTAAAGCTAACCATTTTTTAGGCATATGAGCTAAACCAGAAGCTAGACCTACTTTAACTCCAAAAACTAGAACAGCAGCTAAAATACCAAATTGCAACAATATTGCCATTCCATCCATTTTATCACATTTTTAAATTTTTAAAAAATAAAAATAATTTATTAATAAAGAAATCCTGTTAGAAACAAAAATAAAACAGAACATTATAAAAAAAGACATAAAAACAAAGTCATTTTTAGAAAAATAAATTATATTTACATAACTAATATTTTTTACTTATAATTTAAAAATCTTTCGATATAAATAAAATATAATAAAGGGTTAAATTTTATTTAAATAAAAAAATAAGGAAAAAACAGAACCAATATAGTTTATAAAAAACATATAATATTGATTTTAAAAAAACAAACATTTTATTAAAACATATGACGAAAATAGTGAATTTTATCCAAAATAATATATTAAGAAAAATTTATAAAAAATAAAGTATGTTTTATAAAAAACTTTAAAATCAAATTTTTGGTTCTAATTTTTTAACTAAAAATGCCATAAACAATATAATCATAGGGAAAAGCAGACAATAGATTAGATATAAAACATTAGATGGAAAAACATCACCTAAAACCGTAGATGCCCCTATTAACATTATCAATAAAACGACTGGAGCCAAAATCAATAAGAAAGAATAAATCATGATAAAGCCATTTAGTTTTTGTGCATAATCTTTAAACTTAATTCTCATATCAAATGAGATATCCTCAGCAATTACGTATAAGGAATTTGATAAGTTAGCGCCAACCTTATTTGCAGAGATTATTTGAAAAACCACCCTTCTAAATCCTTTAGAATTTATTCTATCACCCATATCAATTAAAGCATTATCAAAAGATTTACCATATTTAACCTCCTGTATTAAACGATTAAATTCTCCAGATAAAATAGTATAATCCGAATTGACAATGCTTATTAAAGTGTCATTTAAACCTTTACCAGATCTCAATTCTGTGGCCATATGTCTTAGGACAAATGGCAGTTCCTTTGAGATTTGTAAATACTTATTTTTCTTTTGAATGTCCTCAAAATGCTTAATAAAATAAATAACAATATAAACAATAAGAATACTTAAAAGTCCCGTTTCAAATGAAAAGAAGTAGCTTATAATCAGAAACAGCAGTATAGATAAAAACAATAATGGTTTAACAAAATAACTATCTAATCTTATTTTTTTAATGGATATTCTATTGGTTAAAGTATTAAAAAGAAGATCATCTCTAATCTCATCCCCATCTAACTCATCATAGGAATATCTGTTTTTAAAGCTTAAATTTAAATAATCCCTAAGATTTTTAAATATAGTCTCCTCCTGTCTTTTTTCAACACCATTGTTTTCCTCCTTAACACCATCTTTATCCATATCTTTAAATCTAATACCTGTAACTGCTGATTTAAACCTTAAAATAAATCCATACAATGATTCGATAATTATTAAAAATAAATTGGCAATTAAAATCCAGAAATCGTCTAACATAAAACCACTTATAAAGTTGAAAACCAATACAAACCCTCAAATAGAGGACAAATCCCTTAAAACCCTATCAGAATTAATATAATACATCTTAACCATTTTAGTCAAGACTTTATTAGATCTCAAATTATTTTTAGCCATTATATCAAAAACCAATTTTCTTCTTTTTATCTCATCTTCAAGATTTTTATAATTAAGACCTGAGAAATCCTCTAATTTTTCAAGTGTTTTTGATGACAAAGACATATTTTTAAAGGAATCATTAAGGGGATTCCAGATAAACAGTTTATTCAGTTGAATGGTACCTTCCTCCATTCCTACAACCTCATTTAACTCCGTTAATCTTCTATAATTAACGCCATCAGGCAAATAGATTCTTTTTTCAATTAAAATAAAATCGATAGCCGAAATCATGATTTTCGGAACATTCATTGGAGGATTTATAAGCCTCGTAATGGTTTCCCTTCCACTATTTGCATGTAAAGTTCCAAAACCTGAATGACCAGTGTTTAAAGCTGTAAAAAGGGTAATGGCCTCGGAACCTCTAACCTCCCCCACAATGATTCTATCTGGTCTCTGTCTTAAAGCATTTTTAACAAGACTATCCATATTGATTTCCCCCTTACCTTCAATATTTGCCAATCTTGTCTCCATTCTAACAATATGATCATGTGGAATTTGAAGTTCCAAAGTATCCTCAATAGTAACAATTCTTTCTTTAGGATTTATTAAAGCTGCAAGGGCATTTAATAATGTGGTTTTTCCAGAACTTGTACCTCCAGAGATTATTATATTCGATGGCCTTACACCTAAACCGTCAATACATAACCATAAAAAAGCAGCGATTTCTGAATTCAATGTGTTATTTTTAATTAAATCTATAATAGTAAATGGATCCTTTCGAAATTTACGGATGGTTAAAGTTGGACCGTCAGCAGATATTGGAGGCAATGTACCATTAACTCTTGAACCGTCCTTAAGTTTACCATCAAAAATAGGAGATTCACTGTCAAATCGGCGATGATTGGCTCTTGCAATAGAATCAATTAAACGTATAATCTCCTCATCATCATTGAAATAAATATCTGTCTTTACCATGCCATAATTTCTATGATACACATATACCGGCTTATTAGATCCTATAACCATTATCTCCTCAAGATCATCATTATTGACTAAAGGATTAATGATACCATAACCATTAATATATTCATAGAATCTTCTAGACAAATCATTGATATATTCTTCCGAGGTAGATCCATCTAAACTTAATTTTAACATATCCTTTATATCATCGAATCTTGCAATTTCCTTAGTTTCTTTATTATTAATGGCCAAATCAACTAATTGATTTCGGATATTATTGAGAAGTGTTTTCTCTTTTAAGGTAAATCCCTGATTTTTTACTGAATAAATTGATGAAAATTTTCCATCCAAATGATTATCCCCTGGTAAACCATCTTTTATAATATCCCCATCTGGAAAAGTAGTTTTAACGGAATCGTCTTCTAAAGAACTATCACCAAAACTACTTTCAAAAGAAGTACCCTTAGAAAAATTACCATTAAAAGAATTATCAAAACTACTTTCAAAGGAATCCTCATCCAAAAAACTATCCCAAGAATCATCATGAAAACGGCTTTCAAAAGAACCTCCATTATCTTCTAAAGAAAAATCATCGTCTGTAAGATATAAATCTGATTCTTTATCCTTAGACCCTTTAAAAGGTTTATGATTAAAATCCTGAGGTTTATCTAAATCATCATATGATTTTTTATTAAAATCATTGGATGAGCCATCTTTCAGATGATTAAAGTTTTTATAGAAAATTCTCCAAGAGAAATTGGAATTATTATCCTCACTCATAAATAAAAGATTTAATGAAAATAAATATAAGTCTTAATTATTTAATTATAAAAAAAGAGATAATATTTAAATTATTCAAGAAATTAAAACCAAAACAATGAATAATAAAATTTAAAACCATTAAAAAAATAGTAGAGATTAATTTAACTTTTAATCTGATTGATGTTTTTCACAATTAAAATATGGATTCCTCTTGAATAATTTAATAGTTTTAAAACTTTTTAGAATATCTTTATATCCAATAATGATTGCAAAGGGTCATTTAAAGATTTATTATAAAATAATATTTTTAATCAAATATGATTATTTAACCAATAATTAAAAAAATAGCTAAAAAATCAAAAAACGATAAAAATAGCACATAAAGTATAAAAAAAGTAATTTAAGAATAAAAAAATAGTATTTAATAACTTAAAAGACAATGAAATAATACCTTAAGGAAATATAAAATTAAGAAAAGTTTATATTATTTCATAAACCATTCTTATAGCATCGAGCAAACCATGAGAATATTCAATACATCCAAATGCAGTTCTAAAATCTTCCTTTTCCAAATAATATTTTGAATCATTCTTATAGTCTACCGCCCTATTGTAAACCTCTTTTTCTAAATCGCTTAACTCAATACCTTCAACCTGTTTTAGATTCCTTTCAAGTTTACAGATATCAGTTTCAATCTTTTCTTTAGTTTCTAAATCATTCATAAGTATAACCAACTATAAAAATATTGTCTAATGCCCTTTAACATTCAGTTATGTTTCTTCTTTCTTCTAATAATCTTTCTTTTTTCACTATTCTTAGAGGAAGAATAGTCTTCCTTATTAAATTCCTCGGCAATATCATCAAGATTAAATGATTCATCAGAAAGTTCCCCATCATTAATGATTACAGGATCATCATCCACACCTTCATAGTCTAGATTCAAACTCTCCTTATTTTTAGATTTAATCTCATCCTCACTATATAAGGGTTCGTAATTAACCTTAGATTTAATATCCCTTTCAAGAGGTTCATCATCACTTTCCTTTAGGTCACTTTGAACATCATCTGATTTTGATTTTTCCCTTTTAAACAGTGATTTTATACCCTTGTTTGAACTGTCATTTGATTTAGACTCTTTTTCTTTAGCCATCTTATCCATTTTATCAAGTTTTTCTAAATCAATATCTGAGGAATTCTTAGAGGATTTTTTATCACCTTTTGATAAGGTTACAGGACGTTTACTAAATCTATGTTTCTCTTCCTCAGTAACTTTCCAAACATGATATACCCTTTGTCCAACTGTAATATAGGATAAAACCACAAGTGCAACCAATATATAGAAGAAATATAAACCATTATAATAATAAGCAACAATTCCGCCAACCATTATTATAATAAGTCTTACTGCACGTTCTGCAATTCCAACATCACATTGGATTCCTTTTGACTCAGCTCTTGCTTTAACATAACTTACCGTAATAGCTGAATGAACTAATAAAATACCAACCAACCAGCCACAGTATTGTCCTGCAACAATACCTATGACTATAATTCCATCTGAAAATCTATCCATAGTTGAATCTAGAAATGCACCAAAATCTGTAGTTCTATTATGGTATCTTGCAACAGCCCCATCAAGAACATCGAAAAAACCACTACATAATATAACAACAGCTGCCCATAATGGATAATGTTTATAGAAAAGTATTGCTGCTGCTATAGCGAATAATGGAGAAATAGCTGTTAGAATATTTGGATTAACATCTAGATGTTTCGCTATAGGATTTAATATCTTTGTTAAAAAAGGCCTTAAACTACCAAGCATAGATTTAATTATATATTTTTATAAATATAAAGTTTAGTTCTAATATAAAGGTCACAGGTAATATAATGAAAAAGTTTAAATTAAACCCTCAAAATCCAGATATGAATTTAATATATAAAGCCATAGATATCCTTAAGGATGATGGAGTTGTTTTATATCCAACAGACACCATTTACGGATTAGGTGCAAATATATTCTCAGATGAGGCAGTTAGAAGGATATATGATATTAAAGAAAGACCACATGAAAAGCCTTTATCAGTTTTAGTTCACGATTTTGAGGCAATACCTTTAATTGCAGATGTCTCCAATAAGGAGAAAATATTAAGAAAATATTTACCTGGCCCTTATACATTCATATTATATAAAAGGGACATAATACCTCCAGTTGTAACCTCATATACCAGCAAGGTTGGAGTCCGTATTCCCAATAATAAGATTGCAAGGTTACTTAGTTTAGATTTTCCGATTACCACAACAAGTGCCAACATATCCGATATGGAAGTTCAATCTAATCCAGATGATATTATGAAACAATTAAAAAAGGAAGTTGATTTAATTATTGATGTTGGAGATTTAAAATGTAGCAATCCTTCAACAATTATCGATTTAACTAAGGATAAACCTAAACTTGTAAGGAAGGGAAAAACAAAATAGAGAATTGAAAAAAATATTCCCAAGATTTTTTAATGGTTAAAATTATCTAAAAATAGTTTATAAAAGTTTAAAAAATATGTTGAGAACATGTATATCCAATACAACATATACTCTAATTTTTTTAAATCATTAATTAAAATAGAAGTTAGCTAAATATAAACCTGTTAAAAAATAAATACACAACTTTTGCAATAATTATATTCAATATATTTAGTTTAACACTAGGATGATAATCATGATTTAAATAATCATGTTCAATCCAAAAGTTACGGTCGGTTTCTATAGATCCCTTATTTGCCATTGCTCTCCACAATGTATATTGTAGAACTTGACTTCTTTTAGGATTATGGATTTTACCAGAGGATACATCATTATAGAAATCAATAGCTGTTTTATTAAGGGTTTCAATCATCTTATCATCTAGTTCTTTCCTACCATGAAAGGTAAGTGAAACTTTAAAAACCTTGTTTACACCGAAATTGTCTAATTCCATTTCCAAAAAATTGGCGACATCTTTACTTCCAGAACCTTGAGTTGAAACTAAGACCAATGCTTTCTTATCAAATAGTCTTGGTCTATGATAATAGTATGCGAAATGATCTAGAAAATTTTTAATAAGTCCCGTAGGTCCATTTACATATACTGGAGAGGATAGAATAATACAATCTGCACTTTCCATCTTTTCTGCAATCCCCCGAATAATATCATAATGAGGACACTTATCCTCACCATTTAAAATACAATTAGTACATCCGTTACAAAAAGGAATGTTTAATTTTTTAAGGTGGATTTCATCAAAGTCAACATGACCTAATGATGACATTTGAGATTCAACCTGTTTAACCATTGACCACGTATTCTTCTGCCTGGGACTACCATTTATTACAAGACATTTCATAAAAATCACAATTAAAACTATTTTTAAGGACCTGTATTTAAATATTAATTTTATAGTATAAATATTAAATAAAATAGAAAACAGTCAATTAGACGACTATCCGATGGATTACAATTTAAAAATATAATTATTAAGTTCTTTTTTAAGAAGATGCATTAATTAATAAAAAAACAATGAAAATTGATTGAATAAGGAAATTAGAAAGTTAAAAAATAGCTTAAAAGTCAGCAAATAAATTGAAAAAATAGTTGGTTTAAGATATAAAAAATTAAAAATAAAAGGAATAATGGATTTAATCATCCATATCTTCAAATCTAGGTTCTAATTTTTCCATTACACCTGGAAGTGAAGTATATTCCATATCTTCAGATGGTAATCTGTGTGGTTCGAAAGGACCGTGTCTTCTGATGTAACTTGCAGCTCTAGAAGCTAATTGTCTAGTTTCATCATATGCAGGGTCATCAAAGATATCAACTGGTCCAATTAATTTTGCATCAGCAACTTGGAAACCTAAACCGATTACTCTAGGTGGTCCATCAAATCTTACAGGATTTGCATATTCTTCAGAAACAGGCATTAAAGGACCATTGTGGGAACCTCTCATCCATCCACTTACCATGTGTGGGAATGCAAATGCTTCGTTACATTCACCTGCTGCTGGGAATCCGGATTGAGCACGTACAATAGCTGCAGGATCATCTTTACCAACATATTCTCCAGCCATTAAATTTAATCTTTCAGTACTTACAGATGCTGCAATTTCTCCGTTTTTCTTCCATACCCTTTTAATTACATATCTTCCAGTGGAACCAATTAATGCAAGTAAATCATATAATTCCTCTGGACAGTTTAAAATAACCTTTTTGTTATCAATTACATCATAAACTTCAAATTTAAATCCATCATGTAATTTAGGATCAATAACAAGTCCAGCTGTGTTAAATGGATCTGCAAACATTTTATAAAGAGGTAAGTTAAATGCACCAGGTTCGGTTTTATCACAGCAGTAAATTATTACAGGATCACTTGGTCTTTCCTTGAATTCCATTTCAGCAATACCTGGACCCATACCTTTAATATTACCTGAGAAGGTATCACTTAATAAATCTTGACCTGCACCATATAATTTATTCTCACGTGCAATTTTAGTTGCTTCCATAAATGCGTTGTATGCAACCCTGTGGACTTCTTCATTAAGTTCACCATTTCTATGACTCATTATAAGATCAATATCGTCTCCACAACGGGAGATATAATAATCATCTAAAATAGATTCTTCTAAAGCATTATTTAATACTTCATCACATTTTTCCATTAAAGCAGGATGAGAGACACAATGTCCTGAGACACTACCAATATCAGCTTTAATAACACTTATAGTAGTTTTCATTTTTTAAAGCACCTCATTAATAATAATATTAACTTAGATATAAAATTAACAAGAATAATTGTCTCCAAGTCAATAAAAAAGTCAATAGTATAATTAAGATATTCCTTAATTATGTTTTTATTAAACACTATTATTTTTAAATAATATCTTATATATTTATTATGTTTTTTTAAAAAATTAGGTCGAAATTAAAGAAAAAATAAAAAATGAACATTAAATATAAGATATAATAAAAACAATTGCCAAAATTAAGTAAATCAATTAATTTTCAAAATAAACATAAATAAATTTCAAAAAACTATAAAAAAAATTAAAAATAGAGACTAAGTAGAAAAGAATCTCAATGTCTAAAATTGAATTTTTTATATAAATGCCAATTTACAGTTAATAAAACCTTACCCTCTTTACTAAAGCTTTTTTAAAGATATTAAACTAAAGATTAAAAGTTTAATCCGTCTTAAAACATCTTTTTAAAGATGATTAAACTAGATGATGAAAATTCCATTTCTTAAACTTTTAAAAATTAAACTTATTAAAAAATAAAAGTTTTAACATCCTTAAACTTTAAGATATAAATTAACAGAAACTTTACTTCTTAAACCTTTAAAGATTAAATTTTATTAACAAATAAAACATTTTATGAATTAATCTTTATTATTTACAACAAGCTTAGTTCTTTCACAGAGTTTTTCAACAAAAGGTGTAGCAGGATTATTCAGAATATCCTCAGGTTTTCCATATTGATTGATTCTACCTTCATCCATTACAATAACATGGTCACCAAGATATAAAGCCTCACCAATATCATGAGTTACAAAAATAATTGTAATACCTGTTTCCCTATGGATTCTTTTAATTTCCTCTTGCAGTTGTCTTCTTGTAATCTCATCAACGGCACCGAAAGGCTCATCCATAAGAAGAATTTTAGGAGAGGCTGCAAGGGCTCTTGCAATTCCCACCCTCTGTTTCTGACCACCAGATAACTCGTGAGGAAAACGGTTAAGAATTGATTCGTCAAGACCTACAATTTTCAACCACTGTGAAATCCTCTTATTTTTTTCAATTTCATTGGCTTCATCTTCGGCCTTCTCATCTTTAGAACGTTTAAACTCCACTTTCTTACCTTTCCTATATTTACGGTCCCTTTTTTTATCCTCTTCAATTAAATCTGGGACATAAGAAATATTTTCACCAACGGTTAAATGGGGAAACAACATAGTTCCTTGAATAGAATATCCGATACTACATCTCAATTTAATTAAATCCATATCCTCAATATTTTTAGAATCGATTAATATTTCACCACTATCTGGAGTTATAAGACGATTAATCATCTTTAACATAGTTGTTTTACCACAGCCGGAACTTCCAATAACAGTTAGAAAATCTCCCCTTTCAACATTAAGATTTAAGTCAGGAATGATTACATTATCCACATATGATTTTTTAATATGATGAAATTCAATAATATTATCTTCACTCATATTATCACCTATATTAATCCTTTTTTAACTAAGAAGTTATGAGCAACTTCTTTAGGATCTTTCTTCTCAACATCAACCTCATAGTTCATCTCCATCATTTCTTTTGTGGAGATTTTACCCTGAAGCTTATTTAATACAGGAAGTAAATCTGGATGCTCCCTTAGGGTTTCTTCCCTTACAACTGAACAACAATAGTATGATGGGAAGAATCCTTTATCATCCTCAAGTATCGTAAGATTTGAATCATATATCCTACCGTCAGTGGTATACACATCAATACAATCTACCTTTCCCTGTTTAACTGCATCATATTTAAGACTTACATCCAGATCCATAGTATCTTTAAAATTAAGACCATAATCTTTGGTTAAATTATCATAACCGTCTGCCCTACTAAAGAAATCGGATTCCGCACCAAAAGTTAATTGGTTTGATACCCTTGCTAGATCTGAGGTGGTTTTAAGGTTATATTGTTCCGCAATAGATTTAGGCACCGCCAATCTATAGGTATTCTCAAATCCATAGGTTTCCAACCATCGATCATTATAATTTTTCTCATAAGCATCCACTAATTGGGATTTATTCTCCTCACGGTACTTACCTGGCAGATTCAATACTTCCATCCATCCCACACCATCATATTCTGGATGTAAATCAAAGTCCCCCTTGTTCATACCGTCCTGTATCATCGGAGCTCCTCCAGAGATACCGTTTGTTAAATGTACTTTATAATTAGTATCGTGTTCGATTAGCTCCTCCAACATATATCCCATAATATATTGTTCAGTGAATGCTTTTGTAGAAACATTAATAGTTGCATGGGTAGTCTCATCATATACATAATATCCTGCAATTGCAATGATAATAATTAAAATTGCAGCTATAACTTTTTTATTCTTAAAGAATCTGGTAACTTTCTTTCTTGATGGACCTACAGCTGTAAGTCTTTCAACACCTGCAAGAATACCGTCAATAGCTAAAGCTACTATGGTAATCAATATACTTCCTGCAAGTACAAGATTAATGTTATTAGTTGTGATTCCACGATAGATAGCTACTCCAAGACCTCCAGCTCCAACGAATGATGCAATTCCTGCAAGAGCAATAGTCATAACTGTCATATTACGGATTGCTGACATGATATGAGGTAAAGCCAAAGGTAGCTTAATCTTAAATAAAATCTGTCTATCTGTACTACCCATTCCCTCTGCAGCCTCAATGATACCGGGATCAATTGTCTTAATTCCAGTGTAGGTGTTTCTTACCATAGGAAGCAGACCATAGATAGTAAGTGCAATAATAGCATTTGTATCCCCCACACCTACAACAGGTATAAGAAAACCGAAGAGTGCAATAGACGGAATGGTATAAATAATATTTACAAGTGTTAAAATCCATTTGTTTCTAGGATATTCACTTACGGTAATTCCAAGCCCAAGTCCAATAATAATTGCTAAAAAAACTGCAATAATTGAAATCTCAAGATGTTCAATAGTTAAGCTTAGAAATAAATCAGACTGAGATATGAAAATATTTATTAATTCACTTATCATTTTTACCCCTCTAATTTCTTTGACAAATTCTTAAAGATATAATTCTCTTTTAAAATTTAATCAAAAGATTATTAAGGCAAATCATATCAATAATGACAATAAAGTTAAATAGATCTAGAATTAACTTTCTTAAAATATACTTTAGATTTCTATAATTAAAAAAATAAAGAAAATCAAAATCAATATGATTAAAAAAAACCTATGTGTACAAAGACAAAATTATGTTTAAACAAAATTTGACAATGAAAATTAAGTTAATGTACACAATAACCTTTTTATGTTTAAACACAAACGAAAAAACTTTCAATTTGAACTTTATTTAACTTATAGTATAAATTTATAATATTTTATTATGATTAACTTATAATAAACCTTTTTATTTAGAAAAATCCATTAAATAAAGCTAAATTGAAATGAAAAATAGATATCCGCTTAAAAAAATTATTAAAAAAATAATAGTTAACAGATTTATCTGATATTAAATCTATTAAAAAATATTAAAAAAATAAAAGAATTTACTAAGTAGAAATAAAAAACAAAAGATAATCTATGTTTTTTATAAGTTAAATTAGATATTTTAAAGTATAAATAAATAAAATAAGATTTTTAAATGTTTAATTAAAAAAACAAGCCATATACTAAGACAATCTAAAAATAAAGAAAAGATAATAAGAATTTTGATAGTTTGTTTATTTTTTTAATTAAATATAGTATTTATTTCTAAAAAATGGAAAAAGTTTGTACAAAATATTAAAAGCATACAAAGAATTCTATTAAAATATTAAACATAATCTTTTTAATAGGAATCAGTGAATATAAACAGATCATGAGAAATTAAAGATAGTTCTTTTAATAAGAAAAATCTTACTAAAATGTTTAAGTTTTTTTAATAAGAACTAATGATTATAAAAAAACCATAGAAAATTAAAAATCCCATTTTAACATGAAGACATTATTAAAACATTAAACATGATTTTTGAAAACCGGTAAAGAATAAGATTTTTCAAACCAGACAATAAATAGCTAGTTTTATATTTAAAACAAGAAAATTGAATTTTGAAAATCCCCTTTTATGAAAAAAATGAAAAATTGAAGAATACACTATTCCTTAGAGATAATCTTTCTTGTTCTTTCACAGAGCCTTTCAACAAATGGGGTAGCAGGATGATAAAATATCTCAGACGGTTTATCATACTGAATAATCTCCCCTCCATCCATTACAAGAACATGGTCACCAAGATATAAAGCCTCACCAATATCATGAGTTACAAAAATAATTGTAATACCTGTTTTTTCATGAATTATTTTAATTTCCTTTTGAAGTTGAGCTCTGGTAATCTCATCTACAGCACCAAAAGGCTCGTCCATTAAAAGAATTCTTGGTGATGCGGCAAGTGCCCTTACAATACCTACCCTCTGTTTTTGACCACCGGACAACTCATTTGGAAAACGTTCCAATAAATCAGAATCCAAACCAACAATATCCAACCATTTATTAATCTTTGAATCTTTATTGTCAGATGTTGCCCTTTCCTCATCCCTCTGTTCTTGGTTCTTTCTAATCTTAATTTTTCTAGAGCTATTTTCCCTATATCTTCTTTTGATTTCCTTTTTTTCATCTTCTGCAATTAAATCAGGGACATAGGAAATATTCTCTTTAACAGTTAAATGTGGAAAAAGCATTGTTCCCTGAATAGAATATCCGATTTTTCTCCTTAAGTTTACAACATCAAAATCAGCAATATTTTTACCATCAATAAATATATCGCCACTATCAGGAGTAATTAAACGATTAATCATCTTTAACATAGTTGTTTTACCACAACCAGAACTTCCAATAACAGTTAGAAAGTCACCTTTTTCAATACTTAAATTAAGATTAGGAATAACCAGATTATCCCCATAGGATTTCTTTATATTCCTAAATTCAATGAAATTATTAGATGTGTTTTCATCCATCCTATCACCTTATTAAATTAATCCTTTTTTAACTAAGAAATCATGAGCAACATCTTTAGGATCTTTTTTCTCAACATCAACCTCATAATTCATTTGTCTCATTTCCTCCGTAGAGATTTTACCATTTAATTTATTTAATACAGGAAGTAAATCCGGATGTTTTTCAATAGTCTCCTCACTTACAAGAGAGCAACAATAGTAAGACGGGAAAAAGTGTTTATCATCCTGAAGGATCGTTAAATTAGAATCATATAATCTTCCATCAGTTGTGTAAACCTCTACCACATCAATTTTTCCTTGTGAAACAGCATCATATTTAAGGCTTACATCCAAATCCATGGTATTCTTAAAGTTAAGACCATATGTTTTAGTTAGATTATCATAACCATCAGCTCTTGAGAAATAATCTGATTCCGCACCAAATGTTAATTGATTAGATACTGCAGACAGATCAGAGATGGTTTTTAGATTATATTTCTTTGCTATTGAATTTGGAACAGCAATTGCATAAGTATTCTGGAATCCATAAGTATCCAACCATCGTTCATTATACTTTTCCTTAAATTCCTTTTTAAGAGTAGGAAACATTGATTCAGAATATATATTATTTTCATGCAAAACGGACATCCAGCCTACACCAGTATACTCGGGATAAATGTCGAATTCACCCTTCTCCATACCTCCCTGAATCGTGGAAGTACCTCCGGAAATACCGTTAGTCAACTGAACCTTATAGTCGGTATCATGTTCAATTAACTCTTCTAACATATATCCTAAAATGTATTGCTCTGTATATGATTTTGATGCAACATGAATGGTTTCATGACCATAATTATCATAAACCTCATATGCGCCTAATGCAACTATAGCGATAATAACCACAGCAATGAATTTCTTGTTTTTAAGGAAACTAAAGAATTTCTTCCTTGATTGACCTACCTTTGTAATTTTTTCAACAAGTAAAAGTATATAATCAAATGCCAAAGCCACTATAGTAATCAATATACTTCCAGCAAGTACAAGATCAATGTTATTAGTTGTGATTCCACGATAGATAGCTACTCCAAGACCTCCAGCTCCAATAAAAGATGCAATACCTGCAAGAGCAATAGTCATAACAGACATATTTCTAATTGCTGACATAATATGAGGTAAAGCCAAAGGTAGCTTAATCTTAAATAAGATCTGCCTATCTGTACTACCCATTCCCTCTGCAGCCTCAATGATACCGGGATCAATCGTCTTAATTCCAGTGTAGGTGTTTCTTACCATAGGAAGCAAACCATAAACTGTTAGCGCAATAATAGCATTCGTATCCCCCACACCTACAACAGGTATAAGAAAACCGAAGAGCGCAATAGAAGGAATGGTATAAATAATATTTACAAGTGTTAAAATCCATTTGTTTCTAGGATATTCACTTACAGTAATTCCAAGCCCAAGTCCAATAATAATTGATAGAATAATAGCAATTAAAGATATCTCCAAATGTTCAATAGTAAGATTTATGAACAAATCACTTTGACTTGTAAATAATGAAATTAATTCACCAATCACCATACCACCGCCATTTTAACAATTAGAGCAATAAAGTAAAATCAATGAATAAGATTGCAATAAATAGGCAATATATAAAAAAGTTCAATTGAAAAAGTATAAAAAACAGTAATTTAATCATTTTAAAAAATTATTAAATTAAAAAGGTTTTATTGCCCCAATATAAACATATAATATATAGTTGTTTAAGTATTATAAATATTATGTTTATACAATTAAAAACACAAGTATAGATTAATTGTAGAAAAAGAGCATAATAAATAATTAGAATAAGAAAAATTAAACTAGATAACTAAAAAAATGAATAAATCTGAAAATATTTCAAAATTATAAAATAGATTGAATTTTTAGATGACATAATAAAATAAACCACTTGAACAAAAATAAGAAAACAGAAATAATTATTAAATAAAATAAGAAAATAAACCACCTGAACAAAAACAAGAAAATAAATAGAATTTTAAAAAAACTAAGAAAATAAATAAATTAATCAAAAAAGTATAAAAAAAAGAATTATCTAATCCTCTTTTTCAATGTTTTTAAAAACTTTCTCCAATTCCTCTTTCTGAGAGATATCCTCTTGAGCTTTAATTACCCTATTTAAATCTGCTTGTGTTTCAGGATATTTAGGTACAGCTTTACAACCACCATCATCTCTTTTGGATATTTCAAAAGTACCTATCTTATCAGCAATACGTGTTGTCTCTAATTTATCCATACCAATCAATGGACTAAGAATAGGCATGTCTACACCATAACGAGAGGATAAAATATTTTGAAGTGTCTGAGAAGCTACCTGACCAACACTACTTCCGTCAACAATAGCCAAAGCACCGATTTCTTTTGCAAGTTTTTCAGCTGTTTTATACATACCAGATTTACATAAAACACAGGTCATCTTCTCAGGACCTTTATCTTTACATGTCTTAAGATATTCCCCATATGGTGCTACTCTTTTTTGAATTGGAACACCAGAGGCATATGTCTGCAATTGATCCACCAAATCATTAAAATTATTTCTTGCATCGGATGTTGTGTATGGACTATTATCAAAATTGAGAGCCGTTACAGCACATCCTCTCTTCATCATCAAATAAGCAGCAACGGGAGAATCGATACCACTGGACATTAAAACTACAACCTTTCCCTGAGTTCCGAGCGGAAGACCTCCAGGTCCGTCAATCTTTTCATGATAGATATAGGTATCATTATCCCTAATTTCAACGAAGATTTCAAAGTCAGGGTCAGATAGGTTTACCTTAAGAGGTATGGTATCAATTACAACGGATCCACAGAATGCCCCGGCTTCCTGAGATGTGAAATCATGATTTCCAACACGCCTACATCTTATTGCAAAGGTCATACCCTCCTTCAACAATCCCTCACTAATCAAGTGCTTGGTATATTCCTTTAATGTTTCAGTTACATCCTCCTTAGTGGTTTTAGTTCTTACTACCGGAGAATAAGACACGATACCAAATATCTTATCTAATTTTTCCAGTGCATCTTCAAAGTTCTCAGGTTCTAGAAATATCCTTCCCTGATCCCTTTTGATATTTCCATCTATTGATGCTGATATATTTTTAACTAATTTTCTCTCAAATCTTAATCTGATTTTAGTACTTTTAAGAGCTAATTCCCCATATCTAATGAGTATTAAATCATAATCCATCTTTTATCTCCCAATAAATTAACTATAACAATTTTAATTGAATAATACTTCTTATAATAATAAAATAAATATTAATCTTTAAATTAAAAGATAAATCCAAAAACGACTATCACTCTCTTTTTTAAAACAATCATTATTTTATCTTTATAATAATTATAATATTATTTTTAGATATAATATATTTAATATATAAAAATAAACTATTGTTATATATCAATATTATTTATTAGTTCTCTTAATTAATAAGAATATGCTTAATTAATCAAAATTTAAATAATATTAAAAAAATAAGTAAATCCATGAGCGATAAGAATTTACAAGATGAAGATATGGAATATATTTCCAGTGATACATTAGAATCAATTGTAGATGGAATATTTGCTGTAGCAATGACCATTCTAACATTTTCTATTGTTGTACCGGATATGGGACAATTAACTGCTGCAGGACTTCCAATATATCTTGAACAATTAAAATCACAGATATTCTTATTTATTGTATGTTTTATCGTACTTGGAAACAACTGGATTACACAAAGGGAGATTTTATCTTTAATCGAAAAAACCGATAAAACACTAATGATAATTACATTAGCATTATTACTGGGTGTAAGTTTATATCCGATAATTATCACATTAGTTACTAATTTTGGTGAGGAGTTTCCAATATTTGTACAATACTACCATTTAACCAATTTATATATGGGTTTAATACTTGTACTTCAATGGCTTTACATCGTTTCCAAAAGATTACATCTTAAAATAAGCTTAGATTCAAGTTATATAAAAAATGCCAAAAAACTATTTAATAATGATATGAGCATTAGAACCAGTGGATTTGAAACATTTTATTACCCAATCATTATTGTAATTTCACTTGTTGTATCCTTTTGGTATCCTCAACCAAGCCGGTATTTATATATTTTAATTATATTTAAACCTGTGCTAAATAAAATCAATGAGAAATATTACTATAGAAAACTAAGAAAAATAGTTAATGAGAGTCCCTACATTAACAAGATTTCAAGTAAATTCGAGGAATTACCGGAAGATGAGAGAAAATATTTAACGGAATTAGGCAATAACTTAAATAGTTTTGATAGTCTCGAAATTGAAGACAGACATAGAGTCATTGATATTCTAATGGAATTACATCCAAGTCTTAAAGGAAGAATTGAGGAATTTGAAAATATTAAAAAAGAGAATCCCGACTTTGATAGTGATGATACCATAGAGTATTGTGTTAAATTTAAATCTTTGGTTGACTTTTACAAATCATTAGACATAGATATTTCAAAATTAAGAGACAAATAATCATTTAATCTCAAATTAACTTTTTTATAAACTTATTTTAATATTTTTAAAGGATCATAAAATAAAAAAAAGAAAATTAAGTAATCCTGAATTTACCTATTTATAACCCTATCAACATTTCTAAGGAATTATAAAATAGAAAAAGAGAAATAGGCAAGTAAACTTACTTAAAAAAATAAAAAAAAAGAAAAAACAGGTTAAAACCTATTGGATTAATGAATATGCCTTATCTAAAGCATCCTCCATTTTATCTGCATTTGGACCTGCACCTTGTGCTAGAGTTGGACGACCTCCACCTCCACCACCAAGTAAACTTGCAGCTTCCTTAATAATGGCATTGATTTTAACACCATCATCAATAGCCTTACCAGATGCAGCACCGACTATTTTTCCGTCATTGTTTCCAATTATTACAACATCTGCCTTATCATTGTCTGTGAAATCTGTTGCAATGTTTTGAAGATCTTTAATATCCCCATCAACAATTTCTTTTAGAACCTTAAGACCATTTACTTCCTCAACATTATTTACTAAAGTACTAATTTTTAAAGAAGCAATTTCTGCTTTAAGTCTTGAGATTTCATTTTTATACTGTTTCCACTCTGTAAAGAATCTTTCACAGGTTTTTGGAAGTTGTTCTGGAGTTACTTTAAATGTGTTTGAGCTTTCCCTTACAATCTCGTTTTCTTCCTGAATAGAATCAACGGCTGCAAGACCTGCGGAGTATTCTAACCTTTCGACTCCATCCTGAACCCTTTCAGTTTTATGGATTTTAATCATACCAACATCACCTGTTTTAGGTACATGAGTACCTGCACAAGCTTGTACATCCACACCAGGAACTTTCACAACACGAATATTGTTACCTGGTACTACACCACCCTGATATAATTTAAGGCCATATTTCTTATCAGCCTCATCCCTTGTAAGCCATTTAATCTCAAGGAGTATATTATCCATAACATAGGAATTTGCAAGTTTCTCAATCTCATCAAGTTCTTCCTGAGATATACGTTTATAATGTGATAAATCTATACGGGATCTTTTAACACCTTTTTGTGCACCTGCCTGCCAAATATGATCGCCTAAAACTTTCCTTGCTGCAGCCACAACAAGGTGGGTTGCTGTATGATGTCTTGCAAGGGAAATTCTTCTATTCCAGTCAATTTCGCCTTTAACGGATTTACCAACTAAAGACTTAAGTTCGCTTTTAAGTGAGTCTAAATCATCATCCCCAGTAGTTTTAATCTGATGGAAAACAACATTATTGATTTTCTGGACATAATCCACTTCATAATCCTTACCGTCACAGGTTAAAATACCAACATCAGCTGGTTGACCTCCACCTTCTGGATAGAAGACAGTTTGATTTAAAACCACATTAAGTTTATCCTTAATTTCCTCAACGCCTAAAACCTCAGCTTCAAACTCCCTTTGAGTAAATTCCCTATAGAACAATAGGTCGGTTTCATGATAATTAAATTCATAATCATCTTTAACTTTTACTTCTTCCTTTTCATGTCTATCTGCTACAATAGTAAAGAAATTATCCGGAATTTCCACTTTAAAATTGTCTCCTGCAAGTTCTTTAACAGTCTCAGGAGGCATACCCTGAGCATCATAAAGACCGATCAAGGTTTCCAAAGGCATTTCAGTTTTTCCCTGTTTTTTAAGGTTTTTAATAGTTCTTTTAACTGTTTTTTTACCTTTTTCAATGGTTACACCATATCTTTCTTCCTCAAGATCTATAATATTCATAATATGTTCCTGGGATTTACTGATTTCAGGATAGAAATCTTTTAGGAAGTCAAGTTGTATTTTCATCACATCGGATAAAGATTCCCTCATGTCCAATTGATTCATATATCTGATTGTTCTTCTTAAGATAAGTCTTGCAAGATAACCTTCCTTAACATTTGAAGGAATGATACCGTCAGCAAGCATAAATGCCAAACAACGTGTATGGTCTGCAATAATATAAATTGCCTCCATAGGCTCTGATGATTTGAGAAGTTCCTCCATACTAATTCCTAATTTATCTGCAACTTTCTGTCTAAGCATTCTTAAATCAGCATAGTCTTCAATATCCATTAAACCTGCTATTCTAGCACTTTCACCTAATATTTCTTCATTAAGTTCAACACCAGTGATCTCTTTAAGTTTTTCAATGACAGGTCCGAAACATGCATCATATGCAGTTGGAGTTCCTTGTGAAATCCAGGCAATACGTTCAAGACCATAACCGGTATCCACTACCTTGATAGGAATCTCTTCTCTTTCACCATTAGCTAAGGTTTTATATTGCATGAAAACAAGTGTAGCAAGTTCTACACCTCTGCACATGACTTCATAACAAGGTCCTTCATTACCTCCACCTTCCCACCAGGATGGAATGAAAGTAAGTTCATCTGTATTAATTCCAATACTTGCAAAAAAGTTGTGACATAACTCAATACATCTATCTTCCCAATATATGAAATGATCTGGTTTATTAATTACAGTATGTGAACCCATTGTAAAACAGGTCATATGTCTACCGGTTCTTCCAACATTATCTACATCATTTAATCTAATAGAAGGTTGAGCTATTTCTAAAGGATTAGCAGGAGGTTCTACAATACCTGAGGTAATCCATGGTTGGAAGCAGAAAATAGAAGCTCCAACTAAAAATACATCATCTCTCCATCTTTTAGCTAAGATTGGATAACGAGGTATAGGTGTATGACCTTCCTTTTCTAAAAATTCTTTAAAAGTTTTTTGGATTTCATATAAATCATATGGTTTATCAGTTGCAGGGTTTCCAATAAAATCATATTCATCACATGGAGCATCTCCACATGTATCCCTTTCAACTTTAGAATAGAAATCATGACCACATTTTTTACATGTATATTTTTTATAACCTAATTTGTCAAATATTTCCATTATATCAACTGAAAAAAATCTATTATTAAAAAAAATCTTTTATAAATTAATAATTATAAAAAGTAAAGTTTTATAATATGTGTATATTTCTCTTTTTTAATATTTAATGTTTGATTTTTAAAAATTAATTTTCAAATCAATAGAATAAGAAATATTTAAAATATTACAGGGAAAAAAACAGTATAATTGATAAGTTCTAAAAAAAATCAGTCTAAAATGAACAAATAAGCTTAAAAATCAGAAATTAACAAATAAACAATGAAAAATAGCATTACAATAAAAAGATAAGAAATTAGTTAAAATAAACTAATTTCCCTTTTTTGAAAAAATAAAAGTAAAGTAAGATAACTTACTTAACCGAATAAAGCACCTAAACCAGCAGCTGCTTCTTCTTCAGCTTCTTCTTCACTTTCTTCTTCTTCCTCTTCTTCCTCTTCTTCAGCAGGAGCTGCTGCAGGAGCTGCAGCTACAGGAGCTGCTGCAATAGCGGAAGTTTCGATAGCTTCATCGATATCAACATCTTCTAATGCTGCGATTAAAGCTTTTACTCTAGCTTCGTCGACATCTACGCCAGCTGCTTCGAGTATTTTAGTTACGTTTTCTTCATTAATTTCTTTATCAGTAGTATGCAAAATCATTGCCGCATATATATATTCCATGTTATCACCATTATTCTTTCTTAAATAATCTTTTTTTAGGTTTATTTTAAAACAATAAAAAATTTAAATAATAATATTATCCGAAGAGAGCACCTAAACCTGCTGCTGCTTCTTCTTCAGCTTCTTCCTCAGTTTCTTCTTCTTCCTCTTCTTCCTCTTCTTCAGCAGGAGCTGCAGCTACAGGAGCAGCACTTGCAGCATTAACTAATTTTTCAGCTAATTCATCATCTAATGCATCATCAGATAATTTACCAGCTAAAGCTAACATTTTACCATTTGCTAATCCTATAATTATATCAGAAGTTTCGGAGTTAAGAATTCCTGCTTCAACAGCAAGGTTAATGGATTTGCTGTGAGCAGATTGAATCATAGTTGCAATAGTTTCTTTAGTAGGTATACCAGCGAAGACAGATAAATTGAATGCTTTCATATATGCATCTTGTACCTTAGCAATGGTTTCTTCTTCGTCAATTGCAAGTACATCTGCAGGATATACAGATCCTTCCTCATAAACTGCATGTAAATCAATACCAACTTCCATAGGTTTAATACCTAATCTGGTTAAAACACTAGCAACTTGAGGTGAAACAGTATCTCCTTCTTCAACAACAACCGCATCTTTGTCAACTACAATTTTACCTTTATCAATTCTAGCATTTGCTCCAATTTGTTGTAATTCACCTAAAAATGGACCAGGCTCAAAACCGGTATCTCCTTTAGGTACAACAATATCTTTACTAGCTGTACTACCAGGTTTAGCAGGAGCATCTGTCTTATTATCCTCTAAGATTTTGTATAATCTAAAAGGGTTCATATCAGTAAAAATTAATGCAGGTTGTCCGGTCATATGTTCAGAAAGACCTACAATATTTTCCTTATTTTTATTGCAATCTTCTAAAGCTAAATTAATAAGATTTTTCTTAGATAATCTAATGAGAGCATGATTTGATAAACTTTTTCTCATTTCTTGAAGTTGTTTAGCAGGAATGTTTAATAAATCTACTACTCCAATAACATCATAAGAATCAATTAAATCTTTAATTTCTTTAACTTCATCTTTCTTCCATTCAGCAACGTGAGCCATTAGATCACCCTCACTACTGAACCCATTGTTGTTTTAATAAACATGGATTTAATTTGTTTTCTTCCTTTCTCTAAGTGGCGGTCTAAGATTGCAAGAACAGCTTCCATATTTTCAGCTATTTGCTCGTCAGCCATGTCTTGTGTACCGATTATAATTTGAATAGAAGGATGTTGTTTAACTCCCACTTTAATAGTACTTTGTAATCTTTCTAAAAGTGGAGCTAATTTAGCATTTGCTGGGACAGGTTTTGGCATTTTTTTACGAGGACCAAGAACTGGACCTAAAAATCTACCAACAAGTGGCATCATATCAGCTTGAGCTATGAAAAAGTCAACATTGTCTGCTAACTTTTTAGCTTCTTTCCTGTCTTTTCCAAGTTCTTCTAATCTAGGTTTATCGATAACAAGATCTACACCAGCATCTTTAGCTTGAACAATTAAATCTCCATCAGCAATAACACCGATATTAATGTCTTTTCCACGACCATTAGGGAGAATAAGTTCTTCTTCAAACCTATTTTCTGGCTTTTTGACATCTAAGTCTTTGATATTAATAATCATATCAATAGACTCAGTGAAGTTCCTCGGCTTGGATTGTTCTTTAGCCTTCTTCACCGCATCAATCATTTCTTGTGTCATATAAATCCTCCATGAACATTGTTCATGAGCTTTTTTTGGTTACGAGCAATCGATAATAAAAATAATCATAATAAATAATAATATTAATAATACCGACTACATCTAACTGTATTAACTTAAATTCTAAGTAATACTAGTCGCATATTTCGTATAAAATTAATTATACTAGTACAATTAAGTACTCAAATAATGTATCTTTATTCAATGAACAAAGCTACATAAAATGTTTTTAAACATTTCAAAATAACAGTATATCCACCATAACTTACATTCCATAAATGCTCATTATAATATCATATACACTGATAAATTTTTTCTCAATAAAGATTATAAGTAAACTAAAATCTAGTATCCATCAAAGACACTATCATACTCTCCAGCATCAAGTGCTTTTTGAGCATCTCTAGGATCTTTACCGTCAACGGTAATTCCCATACTTACAGCAGTTCCCATAACCTCTTTAGTTGCAGCTTTATAATCATTAGCAAGTAATGAATCATATTTCATCCTAGCGATTTTAAAAGCTTGTTCAACAGATAAATCTGCAGCAACTTCAGTACCAGGTTCATGAGATCCTTTCTCAATATTGAGTTCATCCATAATAAGTGCTGTTGTTGGAGGAGTACCAATCTCAATTTCAAATTCTTTAGTATCGCTGTCAACAATTACTTTAACAGGAACTTTCATACCTTTGAAATCTGCAGTTTTATTATTGATTTCTTCAACAACTTGCATCATATTAATACCTAAAGGACCAATTGCTGGACCTAAAGGTGGTCCTGGGGTAGCACTTCCACCTTCAACAAGGACCTCTACTGTGTCTGTTGGCATCAGTCAACCTCCTTTTGAATAATTCTAATTTGATCTGCTTCAACAGTAACAGGAATTGGAACTGCAGCTTCGACTAATTCTAAAACTACTTCCTCACGAGATTTATCAATACGTACTACTTTAGCCCTTTCACCTTTAAATGGACCAGAAATAAGCTCAACAACACTTCCTTCTTTAATAGAGGAAATGATTGGTTCTGGTTTAAGGAATCTTTTTACCTCTTCAAAAGTAATCTGTGAACTACCTTCTACAATACCCCTTAAATGAGGTATTTTCATTGCAGGATTCCTCATATCAATCTTAGTTGAAGCTTCAACCAAAATATAACCTTTTAAAGACTCTGGGACAATAATAGTTTCTATACCAATAAAGGTTTCTGTACCTCGAGTATCTCGAGATCTAGTAGCTAAAATTCTTGCCACATTTCTTTCTTGACCTGCTGATGTTTTAAGAGCATAAATGGAATTTTCATTATCTTCCATGTAATCCACCTATATAATTAAATTTATTATATAATTATAGATTAATTAAGGTTATTATAAAAAATCTAACTTGTATAATTCATAAACATAGTAAATAAGAATACTATCAAAAAAAATTAAAAATCATTATAAAAGTAGATTAATATAATAATATTATATATTTACTAAGTAGTATTTAAATGTTTCAAACACTATATAAATAAGGATTGAAATCTGAAAAAGTTTTTATAAAAAAGAGTTAAGATAAAGTTTTTTATTGAAAAATAAAATTTAGGTATTTAAATACCAATAAGTTGTCCTATTAAAACAATAATAAAACCAATTAAACCGATTAAAATAATACCAATACCAGTTACTTTGGCGAAATTAGTATATTCTTCACCATCCGGTTTTCTAGCTACTCTAAGAACTCTTTTAGCTTCTTTATTAAAATTTTGTAATGAATCTTGAACTGTCATAAATATCCCTACAGAATATTAAAACATTGAAAAATAATTAATCAATAATCAGTATTAAAAATTTTGTAAATATTAACATATAAATATTTGGTTTTTTTTAAAAAATTTAAAATCAGAATAGAAAAATGAACCTAATTAAAATTTATTTATTTTAGAAAATATTAAAAGTTGAATTAATATTTTAAAAAAAAAGATTGAAAATGATGATTAGAATATCTCATCAATGTAGCTACTTAATGGATCATCATCTTCTTCCTCAGAATCATCAGAATGTTCTGGAGTTATTGTTTCATCTTCTTTAGAACCAAATTCATAAGGTTTAATTCCTGAAACAATAATAGTGGTTCTTACCATATTCTGTAGGCTTTCATCGATTTGAGTACCCCAAATAATATTTGCTTCTGGAGCTAACTTATCTGCAACAATTTGTACAATTTTTTCTGCTTCTTGTAATGTTAAATCAGCACTACCAGAAATGTTAATTAAAGCACCTTTAGCATCAGAGATATCAATATCCAATAATGGACTGCTTAAAGCTTCATGTACTGACTCTAAAGCTCTATCTCCAGAATCAGATTCTCCCATACCAATCATAGCCATTCCGGAGCCTTTCATAATACTTCTAATATCTGCAAAGTCAAGACTTACTAAACCTTGTTTAGTAATAAGTTCTGTAATACCCTTTACAGCTCTTCCTAAAATTTCATCAGATACCATGAAAGCTTTGTTTAAAGGAAGGTTTGGAGCAACTTCTAAGAGCTTATCATTAGGAATGACAATAACAGTATCAGATGCTGTTTGAAGTTTTTCTAGTCCTTTTTCAGCATTTTCTCTTCTTTGAACACCTTCAGCTGAAAATGGTAATGTGACAACTGAAACAGTTAAAGCACCTAATTTTTTAGCAATTTTTGCAATAATAGGAGCTGAACCAGTACCGGTTCCTCCACCAAGACCACAGGTTACAAATACCATATCTGCACCATTAAGTCTTTCCCTAATTTCATCTTCACTTTCTTCAGCACATTCTTCTCCAACTTCAGGCATTCCACCTGCACCTAATCCCCCACAGGTTTTTCTACCTAAAAGGATCTTACTGTCAGCTTGACTATAGAATAAATCTTGTGCATCAGTATTTACTGTAATTGTTTCTGCACCTTCAATACCTACTTCCTCTAATCTAGAAATGGTATTGTTTCCAGCACCACCAGCACCAACCACAAAGATATTAGCCTTACTGTTGTTAATTATATCGATTAATTCCTCATCTAAATCTGAATTAACATGATTATTAGAAGATTTATTTTCCGTCCTTTGTTCAGATTCTTTAATTGCGTCATCTATAAATTTCACGTATAAACCCCACATTAAATAATTAATATAGTTTTATATTATAATCAAAAAATGAAATAGTAAAATTATCAATCTTTAAAACTGTTAATAAATAAAATTAACTTTCTATCATTTTAAAAAACACCATAATAGAAAAAACCACTTTTTACTATTACAAAATATTAATCTTAAATAATAATTTTAATATCATATATTAAATAATTATTTTTTTTATCTTTTATATGTATAAATATTTTGGTATATTGATAAAAAACGAAATTCGAAAAACAAATAAAAATTTCTAAAAAAATAATAAAAAGAAATAATGTTGATTAGATAGAGTAAAAAAAATTCAAAACAAATGAATTTAAGAAATATTATAAAATAAAAGAGAATAGATAGTATATCTGAATTTAAAGTAATATAGCTTAAAGCTTCAAATATTTTATTCCTAAAATAGAGATTATACAAATAAAATACCATAATGAATAAATCTATCTAAAATAAATAAACAATTTTAATAAAAAAACATTAATTAGATAAGAAAATTTTACAAATATTCATCAAATAATCTAAAATCCAAATCTAATATAAATATATATTTAATAATATTATAATTATATTATATTTTACAAATAAAATTAATATATTAATTAATTTATAAGTTGATTTTACTATTTTTAGATATTTTATTAAAAAACAAAGGTCCTTTAAATGACAGAAGAAAAACAACCAGATTACAAAAAATCTAAAACAAAAGAAGGCATTCCATATAAATATGTTGAAAATGGGAAATACAATGTAATTCCAATCGAGACAAATTATATAAAACCTAACGAAAACCTTGACAAACTCTTTAATAAAGCCTACCCATTGTTTGAAAATGATGATTATTTGGTAATTGCAGAAACACCAATTTCTGTCTCACAGGGAAGATTAATTGACGAGGCAGAATATACTCCAGGTTTAGGTGCCAAGTTTCTTGCTGGTTTCTGGAGCAAATATCTATGGGGTTATATTTTAGGGCCTCTTCTTAATATTAAACAGAGAACAATCCACAACCTTAGAAGACTTCCTCCAGAAACAGCTAGACATAAACAGGTTATTCTTGATTTATATGGATGGAAACATGCCCTAAAACCAGCTTCAGAAGCAGGTGTTGATTTAAGTAATTCGCCGGGAACTTATGTGTCACTACTTCCAAAAAACCCTCAAAAAGTTGCGGAAGATCTATCTAAAATGGTTCTGGATAAAACTGGAAAAAACGTGAATGTGATGATAATAGACACCGATGCAACCTATATGAAAAATGGTAAATACTTCACAGGACTTCCAACGGCAATTGATGGAATTGAATCCGATAAAGGTGCATGGGGATACACAAAAGGACAATTATCTAAGAATATGGGCTCAACACCACTCGGATCAAGTAAGAAATTATCTGTAGAATATGCCCTTAAAATTGCAAATATTGCAGAGGATTATCAAAAATCACTTTCAACATGTATGGAAACAATTCACAGTGCGAAAAAAGTTCTAAATACAGATAGTGCCGAAGATAGCATAAGTGTTGAAACATTAAACAAGATTACACATACACCTGCAGTAATAATAAGAAAAAGATTAGAATAATATTACGCATAGACATAGACCAATAATAAAAAAGATCAAAATAAAAATTTAAAAAATTTTAAAAAACATGATTATACTAAAAATACTTATAAAAAACAAAAAATATATTAATAATTAAAACAATATAGATATGTTATAATAATATAATCCAATCTTCTAAAAAAAATTAGTGTTTTTTGTTTATATTTTTCTTTTTTTATTTAATAAATCCAAATTATTTCATAAAAATAGCCAATCTCAACAATAAATACTGATTTAAAAAAGAATTAAATAAAGATAGGGAGAAATCAAATGTTAGATGACCCATTAGTACAAGACTTATTAAGAAAGATAATTGACGACCCTGAAGATCATCAGGAAGCTAAAAAGTCTAAAAGTAAAAAAAGTAAAAAAAATGATGATAAAGATTTAGACAACATGCTTATTGTTCAATGCCTTAATAAGGGAGTAAAAACTGACGAAGAGATTGCAGAAAAAACTGGAATCAGATTAAATATTGTTAGAAAAATACTCTACAGACTTTATGATGCTGGACTTGCAAGCTATAAAAGACATAAAGATCCTGAAACACAATGGTATAGCTACGATTGGAAATTTGAACCTGAAGAGGTTAATAAAACCATTAAAAAACAAATCAATGACGAGATTGAATTCCTTAAAAACATTTTAGACAATGAAAAAGACAATATGTTTTTCTCATGCCCTGAAGGACACACCAGATTTGATTTTGAAGACGCAAGTAATGTAGGTTTTACTTGTCCAGAATGTGGTGAAGAAGTCGTATTTGAAGATAATGCTGACATCATTAAAGAACTAGAAAAGGATATTAAAAAATATCAAAAAATCTATGATTCAATAGAAGTCAGTGAATAATATTTTTTTAAATTTTCTTAAATATTATTTTTACAAATAATATTATATTCAAACTACTTTTTTTTAAGTTTTAAACAGATATTTACGTTTTAATACTATTTTTTCAATGATTTACTTAATTATATAAATTATTTAACAATCAATATTATCTTTTTTTAAAGAATAATAATATAATTTAAATCATAAAATCAATAATTTAAGATTTTATTTTTATTCTTAAAAATTATAAATAAGATAAAACTTAAAAAAATAATTAATTATTAAATTAAAATAAAATCTAAGCTAAAAATAGATTTATATTTTAGAAATAATTTGAAATCTAATTTTCTTAAATTAGAATAATTAATTATTAAATTAAAATAAAATCTAAGCTAAAAATAGATTTATATTTTAGAAATAATTTGAAATCTAATTTTCCCAAATTAGAAAATATAAAATATATCTAATGATTAATATGGAAGAGATAGAACTTTTAAGAGAAGAGGGTTGTCCAGAAAATGTAATTGCCCATTGTATTGCTGTCTGTAAAAGGGCACAGGAAATAGCTATGAATTTTCCCAATGCAGATAAGGAGCTTATTAAAACAGGAGCATTATTACATGACATTGGAAGATCCAGAACACATGGCATTAAACATGCAGTAGTTGGTGCAGAACTTGCACGTCAACATGGTTATTCTGATGAAGTTGTAAACATTATTGAAAGACATATTGGTGTAGGCATTACTAAAGAAGAGGCAGAAAAATTGAATCTTCCAATAAAATCCTATGTTCCAGAGACTATTGAGGAAAAGATAGTGGCTCATGCAGATAATCTATTACATGGAACTGAAAGAGTAGATACGGAATATGTCATTAAGAAATGGAAAAAGAGAATGGACAGTCCGAATGATTCTATTGAAAGACTGTTAAAATTAGATTATGAGCTTATTGGTCAATTTAATCAATGAAACTTTAATCAGAATCAATTATTATCTTTTTAATAATGAATCTATTAAAATCAGACAAGATTTTTTTAATAGCTTATTAAAATAAACTATGAGATTAAATTAATAGCGCTTGTTTAACCAATATTATAATTAAAGAAATAAGGATTGTGTAATATATGAAAGTTATATGTTCAAGTGAGGAATCATTATACAGACCTGAGGCAGTAAGATGGAGAGAAAGGATGAGATTAATGAAACCATATGGTAATGTAGTTGCAATTCTTCCTTGTTCTATGAAAAAACCATATTCCAATTCAAAATCCCATCAAAAATTTAAAAGAGCAACTAAAGGTTATCAGGAAGTAATTGTTACTTCCCCTTTTGGAATATGCCCAAGAGAATTAGAAAATACCTTTCCAATACAATCTTATGATGTGAGTGTAACTGGTTCCTGGAGTGAAGATGAAAAGAGGGAAGCTGGAAAACTTTTAAGAGAGTATATTGGAGATACTCCTGCAGTTGCAAATGTTTCAGGTGGTTATGAGGAAACATGTAGGGAATATTTGGATGATCTCGATATAACATATACCTGTGTAGATAATCGTCCAACCAATCCCGATTCCATTTATAATATGAGAATGGAATTAAAAAAATATGAAAAGATGCCACGTCGTGAGAGAACATTACACGAGTTAAGATCTATTGCCAAATATCAATTTGGTGAAGGTGGAGAAAACCTTATACCGGATGATGTGATTATTAAGGGAAGATATCATCATAAACTTTATTATAACAACAGACAGATTGCATTTTTAAATAAGGATGTTGGTTTATACACCTTGAGTTTAGCTGGTGGGGAAATACTTGGAGAATTGAATCTTAAAACTGTGAATATTGATTTCGATTTAAAAACAAACACCGTTTTCTCAGTAGGTGTTGAAAGTGCAGATCATTCCATCATACCTCGGGATGAGGTGGTAGTCATGAGGAATGATGAAGTATTAGGAACCGGAAAGGCCATAGTTAGTGGAGAAGAGATGGAAAAATCTAATTATGGTGTTGCAGTAGACATAAAGCATAGAAAGAAATAAATTTAAAACTTTTCAATTAGAAAAATCAATTATCCATTTTTCCAAAAATTGAAAAAGTATTTAAATAGTAAATTTTAATAATAATAACAATTGTTTTATAAAAATATGAAAAGTCAAAAATCATATAAAATTAGTACCTGGAAATAGTATATTTTAAATATGACGATTTGACAATAAACAATTAGTATTAAAAAATTTTAAGAAAAAAGAAAAAACAGGTGATAAATATGTCCGAAGATATTGTAAGTGATATAAGAAATGCAATTTACCCAGTATTAGATCCACATATGGGAATAAGTGTAATCGACATGGGAATTGTACAATCTATTGACGTTAATGACGGAGTAGCAGACATTGTTATTAAACCAACTAATCCTGCATGTATGAGTATTACCCGTGTAGCTGTACAAGTTAAAGAATTAGCAGGAAGAGTAGAGGGCGTAGATAAAGTTCATGTAAAAATCATTGAACATGCAATGGCAGATACTCTTAATGAAATGATTAATAGAGATTAAATTTAAATTTTTAAATTTTTAAATTTTTCTTATTGTAAAGCATAACATTTAAATAATATAAAAATAAAAATTATATTAACTTGTATTTCTTGAAAATAGAAGTGTTATTATTAAAAAATATTTTTTTATATAGGCTAGTGGCACAGCTTGGTTAGCGCGCACGGCTGATAACCGTGAGGTCATGGGTCCGAATCCCATCTAGCCTACTAAAAAACTTTTTATAGATATTTAATTTCATATAGGCTAGTGGCACAGCTTGGTTAGCGCGCACGGCTGATAACCGTGAGGTCATGGGTCCGAATCCCATCTAGCCTACTAAAAAACTTTTTTTATTAGTTGTTACTTTTTTTAAAAGAATTCTATTTTATATATACTTTAAAAATTTTTTAAAAAACAATAATTAAAATAGACAAATAACTATATTTTTTTAAATATTTTCATTGATTTTATTGGAATTAATAGAGATTCTATATATTATAAAAGTATATATACTTAAAAAACAAATACTTCAATGTACAAAAAATGGGAGTGGAGTTAAAATGTGGGGAAAAATAAATGAAAAATTTCGAAAGTATCCTGCAAGAATCAGAGTAGTACAAAAAATGTTAGAACTAGGTATAAGAATCAGTGATGATGGAAAGATTTACTGTGGTGACTTAAAGATTAACGAAGCAGCCCTTGCAAAAGTATCCAATGTAGACAGAAGGGCAATAAAATCAACCATTGATTTAATTTTAGATGATAAGGAATTAAGTACCATATTCAAGAATATTGTTCCTGCAGGTACATTACTTAAAAACATTGCAAAAAGTTTAGGCCTTGGTGTAATTGAAATAGAATCCGGAGAAAAAAGTAATGGTATCCTTGCATCAACCAGTGCATTAATCGCATCTAAAAATATCAATATAAGACAAGCTTATGCTGAGGACACATATCTTGAAGAGGATCCTGTACTTACAATCATTACAGATGAGCCAGTACCTGGAGACATAATAAATGAATTCTTAAAGCTAGATAATGTTAAAAGGGTTTCAATTTATTAAATAAACCCTTTTCATTATTTTTTTATTCCGATAAAAAAACAATCAACTAATTCTACTCAAATGAGATGTTAAATCTAATTTTTAATTTAATTATAACTACTTTTATTCTAGACGGAATCACCATTAAATAAAGATCCATAAACTATTAATTATTAAATCCATGTTCATTAATTTATAATGCGTTTGTTTAAATAGATAATCCCAAAAGAGCAAATGAACTATTTTTACTTAAATTACTTAACTTTAAATCTAATATTTAAATATAAATATTTTAAAGCCAATTTTAAAGTTAAACATTAATCCATTAACAGTAAATAGTTTATTAGAATTTAGAAATCAAAAAACTAGAAAAAACCAATATAAAAATCAATACAATGTAAATAGAAAAAAATAAGACAAAATCAATAAAAGAGAAAAATTAAATTAGATAAAATTAAATTTAAGCCTCTTGAGAATGAGCTGCTTCCCATTCTTTATCCTCTTCATCAAGAACATCTAAAAGCTCATCCCATGCTTCCAAAGATTCTTTAGCTGCTTGTTCAGTTAATTTTTCAATAGCATAACCTGCATGAATCAAAACATAATCTCCAACTTCCACATCAGGAAGAAGATTTGTTCTAGCGGTTTGCCTTACTCCACCGAAATCAGCTGCAAGTAAATTATTCTCTTTATCTAATTCAACAACCTTAGCAGGTGCTGCAATACACATAGTACACACTCCTATAAATTATTTTTAAAATTATTAAAAATTAAAAAACCTATATATCAATCATTATTAACTTAATAGTTACAAGTATATAAAAATATTTAATTAAATCAAAAAAAGTATTACTTTAATAATTTTTATTAATAAAAAAGTCCAATATTAAAACCTTAAATAAAAATCAAAAAAAATAAAAAGGTTTTTTAAAACATAAACGAAAATAAGAAATGATAAAGAATTTCTAAAATAGAGATATGAGGTATTATCATGGAAAATATTGTTATTGGTGCAGGTCCTGCCGGAAGGGTAGGATCAATAGAACTTGGTAAGTTAGGTGAAGATACCATACTTATCGAGAAGAAACATATTGCAGGGACTTGTTTAAATGAGGGATGTATGGTTATTTGTGCTTTAAACAATGTTGTTCATCATTTAAACAATAATAGAAAATATGCTAATCACGGATTCTTAAAGGGAAATATTGAAGTTGATTATGAAGCGTTATGTGAAAAAATCAGGGAAACACAGAGAAAACTTAGATATATCGAACAAAAAGAGTGCGAAGAGGTAGGAAATAAAGTCATTTTTGGAGAGGCAAAAATCGACGGGGACACTGTTAATGTTAATGGTGAAAGCTTCCAATATAAAAATCTTTTAATCTCAACAGGAGGAAGACCATTCATACCCGATATTAAAGGTAGTGAAAATGGATATGTAAGCAGTAATCTCCTTGATTTAAAAGAGATACCTGAGAATGTAAATATTATTGGAGGAGGAACAATAGCTACAGAAATAGCCAATATATTCTCCGGTTTCAAATCCAATGTCAATGTATTTGCAAGAAGCCAATTTCTAAAAGAAGTTGATGCATCCGCCAAAGATTATATAATGAAAAATCTATTAAACAACATCAATGTTTATGAAAATACAGATGCTGAAGAGATTAAAAAGGATTCCTTAATTACATCAAAAGGAGAATTTGAGGGAATTACCTTTATATGTACAGGAAGAGTTCCAAACTCAGAAATAGCTAAAGACTTTCTTGAATTGAATCCGGATAATTCAATTAAAGTCAACAATATGATGGAAACAAGTAAAGAACATGTTTATGCTGCAGGAGATGTTACTGGAGGATATAAGTTTACACCAGTTGCAAGAATGGAGGGAGTAACAGCTGCAAGAAATATGGCAGGATACTCACAAATAGTTGATTACAAATATATCCCCGAATCAATAACTCTTGATATGCCTGTAAGTTTTGTAAAAAGCAATGATAAGGTTGAAACAGAAAGTATTGAAATACCAGGATTGGCAGGACCTGACTCATTCTGGAATATATTAAATGGAGATACGGGATATACAAAAATAGACATTAACAAAGAAAATAGAAATGTTGAAAATGTTTTCTCAATTTCCCCATCATCAGTAGATGATGTTGCATATATGACTATGCTCATGACCCTTGGTATGGATATGGAAGACTTTGATGAATTCTTAGAGATTCATCCATCCACAGATGCAGTTTCCAAAATAATGAAATACATGTATTAATCATTTAAAATTTATGGCCAATTAAAGAATATGATTTAATGTTCTATTAAATTATATTCATTTTCCATATATTTTAGAAGAAATGAAATTCTTTAGATAATTAAGAGATTTATTTAATAGCTAATTAAAGATATTGAAACTGACTTTAACCACTATTTTTATAATATAATTAGCTAGATTTTATTAAAAATTATAAATATTAAAATCAAAGATTTACCTACTTAGAAGATCAATATAAATGAGGTGTAGATATGGAAGAGGCATGGGAAGGTTTATTTACAAATAAAGTCTTGGAGAGGGGAAGATTATATTATATAGAAGGACGTGTGGAATTACTTTCCTATGAAAACACATATCTTACAGCTGAGGTATATGGAACAGACTATTATAATGTTACAATAGAACTTACTGAGAATTTCATAAAAGGTATGAGCTGTGATTGTCCTTATGCTGCAAATCACAGATATTGTAAACATATGGCTGCGGTCCTATATTCCATAGAAAACAGTAATCTGATTCTTGCAGATGACAATAGTGAAAATGAGACCATAAAATCATTAATCGATTCCGCTGATGAGGATAAGCTAAAAGAGTTTTTAGATGAGATTTTAGAAAATGACATGAGTCTTAGAAGGGAATTCAAATTTAGATTTAAAGGAGAACTTTCTAAAGAAGATCAGGATTTCTATAAAAACAAGATCAATTTAATGTTTAATTTTAATGGAGAATTTCTTGAAACAGACTATATTGAAATTTTAGATAATTTAGAAATTAATCTACTGGAATTTATAGAGGAGGATATTGAAGAACTGTTAAAACATGAAAAATACCCTTTTATTTTCGAACTATTTAAGAACATCTATAGGCAACTTTATTTCTTAGTCGAAAATTACAACAATGAAAATACAGAAGTTTATTTTAAGGAAATAGGACGTCACTCATTTAAAATACTTAATAAATTAGTAAATTCCAGTATTGACGAGAAATTAAAGGACAATATATTTAACTGGAGTTTAAAAAAATTAGATTATAATATTTCCAGTCCATTAAACAAATATTTAGAATCCATTATAATATATAAATTCGATAATCCTTTTTATATTCTAGAGAAAAACGATTTTGCAGATAGAAAGATTGAGGAATACAAAGACAATAGGGATAGTGATGATTTTAAGAACATTATTGAGTTTAAATATAAAATTCTAAAATCAGAGGGAGCAGGTAAGAAAAAAATCAATAGATTCCTATCTAAATATAACTATAAAATAAATTAACCATTAAAAAATTAGAAGACAGTTTGAAAAGCTTAAACCAATAAAGAAAATTAAGTGCAAGTAAAAAAAAAAGGTTAAATGAAAATAATTAGTGAATAAAGAATAAAATAGCTAATTATTTAAATAAATTTAACCGAATTAGCCATTCTATAACAGGCATCCTCATTAACATATTGAACCCTTACACAGGAATTGTTATCATCAGAATATACAAAACAATTGTAATAGCTTATAATTCCCCCGTCTTTATATATTGTAAGGTTACCTCTCTTAATTTTAGAGTTATTAACCAATGATTTAGTATTACTATCACAGTATACCCTTTCTGTTTTATTAGTTAAATCATAATAAGATACAATAACCTTATTAGACTCATAACTTACCAGATTACTGTCATTCACTATTCTTGAAAAATGAAAAGACTCTGGAACATCCATTGTAAAATTATCCTCAAAGTTATGATTTACATAGTTAAAACTCTGATATGAAGATAATACCTCACTAGCAAAAACCAATAATATTATTACAATGAGTATTCCAATTCCAACTTTAATCCTTTTATCCATATTCCACACCCAAATAAATATATAGAGAAAAAACTATTTTCGAGCTTCTTTTATAATAATATCACTTATTCTATCTCTAGAACCGGCAATTTTAGAGCCATATTCATAAGTTTTTGACTTTACATCTTCAAGATTATCCATCACATCCTCAATAGCACTGGCCAGATTATCGTTATCCGCCTCAAAAACAGCTCCCCTAAAGACCTGAGCCATATTATGATAACGACCATATTTAACTCTTAGAAGTGCGATAGTTGGAAGATGACAAGTCATAGCCTCTGAAAGCATCATACCATCATCAGTTAAAACTGCAAGATCTATTAATTCATATAAATCATTTATCCAATTAATATAACCTAAATAAATCATATGTTCCTCATCAAACCAATCATAATATTCATCTTCAAGTGGAAGGCCTACCAAAACAATATTATATTTGTCAGTTAATTTAGAATAATCTGAAACACCACGGGCCATTTTCTCAAAGATTGTTGAACCTGAGGAGAATAAAATTGTTTTTTTGTTTTCATCAAATTCAACGGCATTTGGATTTTTAGATTTTACATCCTTACAATGCCCCTTAATTTTTAAAATAGCCTGATTTTTATCTCCTTTTTGAATAGTAGGTGCTACTGGAAAATAGGATCTGTAAACATTCTCAGGTATTTGACTTTGTCTAAACATATGTGCCTCTGGAAATACAATACAGGTATTAAGTTTAGTACATACTTTAGTATCTAATGGAGTGCTTAATATTCCTACAGCAGGAGTATGAGTAATTTTAGCGCCCAAACAACCGACCACTGCACCTCCACCAATAATTCCAACAACAACATCTGCTTTAGTTTTTTTAATTAAATTTCTACTTTGAAATACGGCTTTAACAGTCTTAAATCCTGCTTTTAATGTTGTAAGTTTGTTTGCAGCATGACCTCCAGCCTGTGGAATTGATATTTTATGCCAGGAATAGCCATTCTTTTCAAATAATATTCCTGGAGCATTTGAATCAAGTACAAGCTCACAATCACATCCCTTTGATTCCAATGCTTTTATAATATTTAAACCAATAACAGCATCTCCACCTAAACCTCTACCAGTAACAAAAACTAATGCTTTCATTTATATCAACCAAAAATATTAATAAGGTATAATCCTAATTTTAAAAGATTCCTAAAATACACTTTAATAATTAGATATGATTTATTAAAAAATATACTTTTACAAAATTTACTTTTAATAGTTATGTATTTTCTAAAAAATAAATTAAATCATTCTATAAAAAATTTTAAAAAATAATCAGATAAAAAGTAAAAAAAAAAACTACAAAAAAATTAATGAATTTAAAAAAGATTAGACTTTAAACCATATAAAAAAGTTTTAAAAAATAATCAGATA
>Ga0214925_100087_pt1 | contig 88864 bp, 74 predicted proteins | sample Stichaenrichment_FD_168299 | JGI IMG/M metagenome (GOLD analysis project Ga0214925, IMG submission 168299) | Xylose enriched microbial communities from anaerobic bioreactor in Madison, Wisconsin, United States - 63SRT | ecosystem: Engineered > Bioreactor > Anaerobic > Unclassified | place: USA... | reverse complement strand
CAAGAATTCATTGATTTCTGCGAACGAACATCCACCATGAACCAATTAAAACTCGACGCAACCATTTTCTAAAAAAAATCATAAAAAAATAATTTTGGCGGACCCCCCTTTTTTTTTTAAAAATAGTATATAGAACTAGAAGAAATTAATAGTTAAAATAGTTTTTTAAATAAAAATAAGTAGTAATAGTATACTACGATGATACCATTACTAGCTTTCCGGTTTCAGGATCCTTATATACCTTACCTACTTCACTATAACCATTCTGTGATGAACCGCCACTTGATGAATTGTTAACCTCCTGACCTGAGGATACTTGTTCACCCTGTGATTGTGATTGTTCTTGACTGGAGTGAATTATTTCCGGATTTGTCTGTACAGCCATAATTGCAAATATTAAAAATCCCAATGCCAATACTAACATTACATCAGATAGGTTTGTAAGGCCGCCCATCGGATCAGGGTCTTCCCTATCTGACATTCGTCGTTTCTTTCTTAACATTATACCACCTAATACATTTTATTAAGATTTTCAATAATAACTTCCGCAAGTGTGTCGGTTGTTGCAATGTCGTCATCATACCATATTTTTCTATATTTGGATATACAATATGCCAATGCCCCGACTCCAACACCTACTACTGTTGTATCAAATGCAACTGTTAAAGCCTGTGCTAAAGTGCTGATATCACCGGTTCCAAGTGCTGAAAGACCTGGGCCTAATGGAATCAATGTACCTAATAGACCTAAAACCGGACCGGTTCTAATGAGAATATCTGTTAGGGATGTTCTTTTAATTAATTTGGTTTCCTCCTCTTCAATTAATTTCTCAGCAAATGCTTTTCTTGCATCTGGCTTTATATCCTTGTTTTTTATAATTCTAATTAAATCTTCTTTTTGATAATCAAATAGATTACTGCTTTCTATTAGATTTTTCATCTCATCTGTATTTTTAGATTTTGATAGATTTCTAATCAGTTCCTCAAGTTCCTTACTTGTAATTGCTTTTCTTGTAAACTTTTCATTAATAATGCTTCCTAAAGATAGAAGTACCAATACTATGAAAATCACTAGAATAATTATTACTGGTGTAAGCAAACTTTCAGAAATTATATGAATCAAAGTTGTAAGTGATTCTGTTCCTTGAAATATCATTTTATCTCCTTATTTTAATTGGTTTAGTAAATATTAATCTGTTTTAATATAAGTTCCAAGAACTATTAAAATACAAAGACCTATAACTACGGATACTACTTGATAGGTAGGAGTTAATGTCATAAACGGATCAAACATCGAATAGTCTAAACTTTTAACGGTATTGTATGTTAAACCAATTATAAAAAATAGAATTGATTCAACTATCATATATTCCCCTACACTATTTTCGTATTTTTCTAATCTTTCTTTTAATGGTTTTGTTAATCTCTTAATGACTAAAATTATGATTAAACTTAAAACAGTAATTAAAAGTCCATTTAATAAAGGATCTTTTCCATATATTAAAGTTTCTTGGGAAATATTAATTGAGGAAATAAGAATCATCATTAGAATATATTCGGATATTGAAAGAATAGTCAAGCTTATTTCATTAATATCTCTCTTATTTAATTCTTGTTTTTCATAATAATAAGTAATAATTAGTATCATTACTGCGATTAATAAAATAATTATATTAAAATATTGATTTATATTATTAGAACTCTTTAAAAATTCAATACTTAAAGTTGATAATATAAATAAAATAATTGTATATATTATTGGGAAAACTTTTCTTTTTTTATTGTTATAGGAATTTAATACTAAACCAAGATTTATTGAAAAAAATATTATGATGATTATTAAATATTTAGCTATTAAATCCATTATATCCCATTTTTTCTATTCATTTAAAAAAAAATAAAAATCTTCTAAAAATAGAAGATTATTTTTTAACAGTTAATTTCTGAGTTAAAGTCTTACTGTTGAAGTTAGTGCAGTTAAGTAATGTGGTTTTAATGGTATATGTTTTAGGATTTAGATTGATTTTTAGTTTTACCTGTCCGTTTTTATCGGTAACTCTATAGTAGTTTTTACCACAGACTGTAATAACTACTTTCTGACCAATTACTGGTTTACTATTTGATGTGATCTTTACTGTGTAATAGTTTCCTTTTTTAACATTGCTATTTGCACTCATGGTAACAGAATTCTTTTTGACTGTAATGTTTTTAATTAATTCTGTTCCATTTGTATTGTTTGTACCATTATAGATACAGGTTACAGTGTATGTTCTTGCATTTAGACGGATGGCAAGTGATGCTTTACCATTTTCATCGGTAGTTCTATAATATGTTTTTCCACAAACATTGATGTCGATTCTTCTATTGCTTAATGTATTTCCATTGGTATCCTTTAATTGAACAATGAAATGACTTATATTATTCTCGTTACCATTGTAATAGTAATATTCATCACTTAACACATTGAAAACGGTTCCGACTGTTGTATTTGTTTCGTTCTTTTCCACCTCTGGATATGTCTGGTAATCAACTCTGGTGATTTCACTTGACATATTCAATGGTTGGTTATATGTGTATGTAGCTACTCCATTGTTAAGATAGGATTCTGTACTATTTAAGAAAATAACTTTCTCCGGAATCTTGAAATTATCCGCATTAACAGTAGTCTCGTTTGTAGTATATTTAGCCTGTACTGTAATTGTATTGGTTGTATTGTCTATAACTGTATCCATATTGATCCATGAATCAAGAACATAATCCTTTCCGATATTTAGGTTTATAACACGGTTGGACCAATTGTATAAATAATCAGTAGAGTTTAATGGATTGTTAACTCCCCACCAGTTATTATTAAGAATTATCTCACCCATAGGGAATATTTCAGTACTTAAATATATTTCCTTTCCAATTCTTCCTGCAGAATTGTTAAATATACAGGAGTTTTCCATATATATTGCAGGTAGGAGAGTTTCAGTCTCAAATTCTAAACATAATGCTCCCCCATTTCTTCCTGCATAGTTATTGGTAATTATTGTATTGTTGATATACAATGGTCCGGAGGTCATTATTGCTCCAGCATAATATAACTGACCTGTATTATTATTTATAATTGAGTTATTTACATACATTGTGGATGCCCAATTATAAAGTGCTCCTGCCCATTCTCTACCAGTATTATTTTCGAATATACAATTATTTATATATGCCTTGGATATACGTGTGGAACCAATTGCTCCACCATCCCTATTTGCATAATTGTCTGTGAAGGTACAGTTTTCCACATACAGACTATTGTAGTAATCTCCTTTAATAGCTCCACCATCATTATCAGCTCTATTTGATGTGAAGATGGAGTTGGTAACAGTGAGATTTCCTTCCTGTGAACTTAGTGCTCCCCCATTATATCCGTTGTTATTCTTAAAAATACAGTTATTTATTATTACATTTCCATAATAGTTGTCTACAACACTTCCCCCTGTGGTTATGGTGTTATATCCATTTATGAATGTAACATTTTCAAATTTTACAAAGACATCGGTTCCATTAATTGTAAAAATAGGGTTACCTGTATTTCCTCCATTGATAACAATGTCCTCAGGGTTTCCATTTCCACTTATGGTTGTATTCCTACTAATTGTCACATTGGATATGTTATATTCTCCAGGGTTTAGTGTAATATTCTCTGTTGAATCTATGTCATCAATTATATCTGAGTTTAATTCTGTATTAGTATTTACATCTTTAACAGTATCTGTTTGATTGATAATATTCTGCATATTGCCATCTGTAATATTGTCAGATTGGTTAACATCGCTTGCAGATATCGACAATGTACTAACAAATAGTATAATCAGTAAAACACCAATAAAACAAATCTTAGATTTTATTTTACTAATAATATCACCTATGATTTCTTTTTCATATTATGTATTTTCATGACTTTATTCAAGTTAAAAAAATTATTTTGAATATTTTTTAATTTTTATACTTAAATAAAACCATTCAATAGTATATTTTTTCATATCCACTATATTATTTATTATAATTTATTAACATATATTAAATAATCGATTTATTTTTATTAATTGAATAAAAATATATTTCGTTATTTTTATTAAATAAGTTAAATATTATATTGTTTTTTTATATATCAATTTAAAACAGTTATTTTACTTATATTAATTAAAATAAACTATTTTATAACTGTTTAAATTATTATAAACTCTTATTAAATTTAAAAATTCAAGTCGATAAACATATATATGCATTAACTTATAATTTAATATACTAATAAATAATTTTTATAAAAAGTTTCTAAAACTTTTAACTTTAAATATAATTTTACATATCGTATTTGAAAATATTTATTAGCTTTTTTATATTTTAATAAAAGGAAGTAATATGATGAAATTGAATAAAAAATATTTATTCTCAGTTCTTCTAGTATTAATTGTTGCTATATCCTTATCTGCTATTTCTGCAGCTGATGATAATGTTAGCGATGTTAATTCCGTATCAGATGCTGATACTGTAAATCCAGTATCTGTTGGGGATTCTCCTGTTGTAACTGCAGATGCAACAAATAGTACTATTAGTGCTGGATCTGATTATGCAACTATAAATAAGACATTTGAAGATGCTGCTGACGGTTCAACTGTCTATTTTGAAAATGGTACTTATGAATTCAGAAATCAAAGTATCAATATTGTTTCTAAAAATTTAAACATTGTTGGAAATGGCGCTACATTAATCGGATACTCTACTTCAACTGATAACTTTAATTTATTTAATGTTGACAGTGGAAGCGTTAACTTTACAGGTTTAAACATCCGTTTAGTAGATGTTTCTGAGAATGCTTCAAACAATGCAACTGGTTATGGAATTAAATATATGAGTGCATATGATTCTGTAGTTAGTAACTGTAACTTCTACTACGGAAGTGTTCCAGTATACTACCAAGGTTCTTCAAACATGACCCTTACTGGTAACACATTTACAGGTACCGCTGTTGTTGTACAAAAGAATGGTAAGGAATCCGGTACTAAAGGAACTAACATTATGGGTACTCACGATATTTTAGTTGAGAACAATACTTTCTATGGTAATCTCTTAGATGGTATATCCATAGCATCCAATTCATACAATGCTAATTTTGTAAATAACCGTTTCATTAATAATACATATGGTATTTTCTTCGGTGGTGGAGTAAATTATGTAACAATTGTAGGTAACTACTTTGAAAATTGTTATGGTCAATCTATTAGTAATGCTAAATCCCAATCCAATAGATTAATTGCTAATAATACATTTATTCTTAAAAATGCTTCAGCTCCTGCTATTTATGTAGAACTTGGTAATACAGCTCATGGTACTCCTACTTCTTTAAGTAATTTCACAGTTATTAACAATAAATTCATTGGTAATAACAGTAATGTACCAACTCTTGCAGTTGAAATCGATAGTAAATCTGGAACTTTCATTGGTCCTGGATTCTATGTAAGCAATAACACTGTTTCAAACAATACATTATTCTTACAATTTGTAGATGAAAATTCAACTGAAAACCATACCAATGCTAGCTTCACTATTGATATTCCACAAACTCCTGTTGTAGAATACTACAATATTACTGATTTAAACAATCAATTCGCATATGGTTACGGTCAACAATTTAAAGTATTATTAAAAGATTCCACAAATAGTGTTGTACCTAATGCTAAAGTAGCTATTACCGTTTCTGGAAAAACATATTATAAAATTACCAACGAATTTGGTATTGCTGTTCTTAACATAAACTTACATGCTGGTACTTATAATATAACTTATGCATATGGTAATGAAACTTCTGGATCAGATGTAATCACTGTTTACAAAGCATCTGCAACTTTAACCCCAACCACTCTCACCGTTAAAAAAGGTAAAAACCTTGTATTTACCTTAAAAGATAGAAACGGTAAAGTTTTATCTAATTATAAAGTTACATATGTAATTGCAGGTAAATCATATACTAGAACTACTAATAGTAAAGGTCAAGTAAGTCTTAAAATTAATCTAAGCCCTAAAAACTATGTAGTTACTGCTTACCTTAACAATAACAGAGATTACTATGCACCAGTTTATAGTGGTACTTTAAAAGTAACTAAATAGATTGATTTATTTAAAATCTCCTTTTTAAGGAGATTTCCTTTTCTTTATTTTTTGATTTTAATATTTTATTGATCCAAAATTTGGTGGTAAAATATTGTTTAATAAGAATTCTATTTTTGGGATGATTCTATGAAAAATAAATATCTATTTGTAGTCATGGTTTTAACAATAGTTATGATATCATTAAGTCCAATATTTGCTGAGGATTCTAATGCTTCATATCTTAACTCCTCATCAGCATCAACTAATGATGTCTCTGTTGTAAATTCTAATGATTATAATAATCTTAGTGTCAATACGAATAATGATGATAATGGTGTTTTAGAAGATAATCCAACTAATACTAATACCTATTATGTAAATAGTAGTTCCGATAATGAAAATCAGATGGAGACTCCAACTATTCAGGAGACCATTAATAATGCAAGTGCTGGAGACACTATTATTATTAAAGGTAACTTTGTGCATGTTCATTTAGTTATAGATAAACCTTTAATAATCATAGGAAATTCTTCTAGTCTATCAACTTGTCCTAGTAGAACAACTGGTTCTGGTAGTATTGGTGTATTTTACTTAAATCCACAGACATCAGGAACAGTCATTTCTGGATTTACCATTTTAAATTCCGGTACTGATTCTGCTTCTTATAGCGTAAGGCCATATGGTATTTACATAAATGGTGCAGACAATATCAGTATTGAAAACTGTACTGTAAAGACATATACAGGTTATGGAATCCTATTCAATAATTCCTCTAATGATAAATTGTATAATCTTTCCATATCCTCAACTACCAGTGGACGTAAAACTAATACAGGTATTAATATTAGTAAAAACTGTAGTAATATAAGTGTTGACTCTTCTAATATTTCCTCTAATGGTTTTGCAGGAATCGCTTTGGAATCTGGAGATAACATCGGTATATACAACAATTATATTATGGATAATAGAAATGAGGCAAGCCAATCCAGTGCTACAGTTGGTTATGGTATATTTGTAGACTGTCCAGTAAATGGAGTATATATCAAGGGAAACACTATTTTAAGAAATGGTAACTATGGTGTTTTCAATAATTACAGGGTAAATAATCTTAACACTACCAATGAGATTATTGATAATAACATTATAATGAATCATACCGAAAGAGTCGTGTATACTGTTAGATATATCCTATCTGACGGCGGACCTTATGTATATGATGAGGCAACCGATAGCTATGTATATGTAGGAGCAGGTAATGGTACTTATGATACCGCTGCAAACTCTGTTTATCTATATAGTAACTTTGTAAGGGGAACCGTCTGTGGTGCTACATTATATGGATATGACAAATCTAGTTATACTGGTAAGTATGATTTAGTGCTTAGTGATATTCAACAGGTGGATAAGGCTATTTACAATATTTCCCTTATAAGAAAGGATAACGGTGAAATTGCAAACGGCTTGAATACATATTATGCAATATTCTATTTGAATAAAAATGGCAATGCTGCAGATCCTCAACAAGGTGATGTTTATAGGTATTGTACATTTGTAAATGGTACTGCAACCTGTAATTTTACTAATGAATCCTATAAGAAAACTGCTAATGTTATAACTGCTGTTGGTCCTGGAATCGGTAATATCGGTAACCCTAACAGGTTATATGCTACTTATAATGTAAACGATTCTGATATTGTAAATCCAATTACAACCTTAAACACCAATATCTCATCATCAGATTTAACTGAGGAATATGGTGATAACAAGAACATGACTGTTAAGTTAGTTGATGAGTTAGGGGCTCCTGTAAGTGATAAAAATGTTCTTATAATCATTGGAACTATTATGTATACATCAACTACAGATTCTAATGGTGTTGTCTATATTACAACTGACGGCATGCCTGCAGGAAACTATACTGTAAGTTACAGATTCACTGGAGACAGCTCTTATAATCCATGTAACGGAAGTTCTAATCTTGTTATCAATAAAGCTGCTGCTGTTATAGACAGTACTAATTTAACTAAGGTATATGGTGATAGTGGTAGTAGATATATTGCATATCTTTTGGATTCAAACAATAATCCTATTGCAAATCAAGCTATCAGTTTTACAATCTGTGGTAAAACATATAATAGAACAACTGATGCTAATGGTAGTGCTAGTTTAGCTATTAATCTAAAGGTAGGTAAATATACCATTAATGTAAGATATCCAGGTGACTCAAACTATAAATCCTCATCTAAAACTAACACTGTAACAGTGGTAAATAGAATTTCTTACCCTACTAAATTAGTTACTAAAGATTTAAGTAAGGTTTATTTAGGTCCTCAAAGATTTTCTGCTAAATTGGTTGATTCTAATAATAATCCTTTAGTAAATCAAACAGTTAAATTTACAGTTTGCGGTAAGACCTATAGTAAAACAACCAATGCAAGTGGTGAGGCTAGTTTAGCTATTAATCTAAAACCCGGTACTTATAAGATTTCAACTAAATATGCTGGAAACAGTGTATATGATTCTTCAAGTGCAAGTAATACTATTAAAGTAACTAAGATTTCCGCTAAGATTACAGCTAATAATGTATATAAACAATATAAAACCTCAACTCCTTATGTAATTAAATTAGTAGATTCTAATAACAAGCCAATTGCAAATCAGAAGGTAAAAATCACAATTTCAGGTAAGACTTATAGTAGAACAACCAATGCTAATGGTGGTGCTAGTTTAGCTATTAATTTAAAGGTAGGTAAATATAGTGTTAAGACAACATATTCCGGTAGTTCAATCTATATGTCATCATCTAAAACCAATACTGTAACCGTTGTTAAAAATGCAGTTGGTAAAGCAACAAAAATTGTCGGATTCAATTTAAATAAAAGTTATCTTGACCCCCAAAGATTTTCTGCTAAATTGGTTGATTCTAATAATAATCCTTTAGTAAATCAAACAGTTAAATTTACAGTTTGTGGTAAGACATATAGTAGAATAACTGATGCAAATGGTGGGGCTAGTTTAGCTATTAATTTAAAGCCTGGAAACTATAATATGCAGGTTGTATATTCAGGAAACAGTGCTTATCAAGGTACTAGTGCTAGTTACAAAGTAGTAGTTAATCCAACTACTACTATAACTACTTCCTACTCTAATTCTCAGGCACAAGCTGTTTTAAATGAAGCAAAAACCGGTTCTACAATATACTTTAAAGATTATAATATGGATGATGTAAATCTAGTTATAAATAAAAGCTTAACCCTTGAAGGTGGAAATTCAACAGTAACTGGTCTTTTAAATAACCCGGTATTTACTGTTAATGCAGAGGGAGTTTCAATAAACAATTTTAACATTGTAGCTAAAAACAGTACTGGAATAAATATCTTAAAGGGCAATTCTAAAATAACTAATAATAACCTTAATAACACATTATTTGGAGATAATATTAGCTCATATTATAGTGGAGATAAATTATTTTCAGGAAATGGAATTAATGTTGAAAGTAGTAGAAATATAATTGAAAATAATATTATTAGTTTATATTATAATGGAATATACCTAAAAAATTCTAATAACGATTCAATAATTGGAAATGATATTGAAAAAAACAATTTTGGTATATATTATGGTGCCAATGTAAGTAATACCGAGATTCTATCCAACAATATTAGTAATAATATTGGACAAATCGATTTTGAAAACCCTGAAGGATTTTATGGATACGGAATCTTTGCTAACCAGTCTTCTGTAAACCTTACAATTGGTCGAAATAATATTATTTCCAATTATATTGGAGTTAACTTTAATGCTCCAAACAGTACAGGTATTAATATGTATAGTAATCTTGTATACAACAGTACTCTTGAAGGCGTTGTGTTCTGGCCAAACTATACACCTGTAAATGGTGAATATCCTACAGTTGAGAATAACGCAATATTTGATAATGCAAAAGGTCCTGCAATGTTTACCTTAGGTGAAATGAGTGCTAATCCAAATGGAATTTATGCTCCTGGAGCAAATGATAGTTCTAAAGCACTTCATATAGGATATAACTGGTTTGGTGTAAATAGATTAGTAACCTGGGTACAGGATGAGACCGTTGGTGCAGGTACGATGTGTCCAAGAATCAGGGCAAACGCTATCTGTTTTACTAATTTAACCTATGTTAGTCCTGGAAAATATAATGTTTACTTCTTGAGAAACGGAACTTTAGCAGATGAGCTTCCGGACTTTAGAATGTTTGTATCTCTAAATGATATCGAGTCCACATTTGAGGTTCATAATGGTGTTGGTACTATTAGTTTAGATCCGTCTGTTTATTTAACTAATGAGACTAATATTATCAAAATCAGTTCTGGTTCACTAAATGATGAGGAGAGAACATTTAAGGTTATTTTCATCTATGAAATACCTGAAGACGAAACAGCTTAAAAATCAACTAAATTTTTTCTATCTTTTTATTTTTTTATCTCAGCTATTTTTTATATTCAATTTATTTATTTTTAGTTTAATGGAAAATTTAAATTGACTAGTTTACTCTTAAATAAAAACGTCCCTATCTATTTTCCTTAGTTTTCCTTTAAAACTAGTTTTTATTTAGTAAGTTCATGGATATTTAATTATATTTTTTTAATTCTATTGTTTTTTTATAAAAATAGTTTTTATTTTAAAAAAAAGTATTTAAAAAATTAAAAATAGTAGAAGTAATTTATTCGTCAATTACTTCATAGTAGGAACCAATTGCACATGCTTTACAAACTGGTTTTCCACCACGGTAAACTTGTTGATCATCAGCTATTTTTTCACCACATACTGAACAGAATGTTGATGTGTGAAGTGCTCCTGGTTTTTGAGCTTCTTTAAGTCCTACAATTCTTACTTTTTCAACATTGAATAATTCCTCTGGTGGGGTCTCTCTAAATCTTTTAACCATTTCTTCTCTAGTTTCACATTGGTCTCCAGGTTTGTTTGCATCTGCATCAGATACTCTGATTGCCTCCTCTGTGTCCATGTTATAGAATGTAACTGCAAATCTACCATAGTACATTTGTTTCAATGCTCTTTTACCCATGTTACAATGGGTTACAACTAGGATAGCGTCAGACATACATCTGTCGTTTTCAACAAATACCATTAAATTTTTATGTCTTTTGTTAAGTTCCATTCCCATTAGTTCCATTCCATACATTGCAAGTTTGGTTCCAATAGCTATTCCTCCACAGACTTCGCCATGGAATTCTTTAACTTTTGCAAGTTGTTCATCATATTCTTTTAAGTCCATTTTTTCACCTTTGTTAATTTTATTTATTTAATTTGATTATATAATCAACATAAGTATTTATAAACAATATCTAGCTTTAATCTTCCAGTATAAACTATAGTTTTTTCATTATCTAATTATTCATAAGGAACACACAGTTTCCGATTATCCTCAAGCTCAATTAATCTTACATTATTAACATCATATGCCATTTTAATATTCTCTTCTGTTACAACCTCATCAGGACTTCCAAAAGCTATAAAATGCTTGTCCTTCATAACTGCTACCTTGTTACTTGCAATGAATGCATGATCTGGGTTGTGAATACTCATTATAACTGACAATCCACTATTAGCCAACTCTTTTATAATGTTCAATAATCTGAATTGGTTTCCAAAGTCAAGATGTGAGGTAGGCTCATCTAAAATGAGTATATCTGGCTCCTGGGCCATAACCCTTGCAAGAAATACCAGTTGCCTTTCCCCTCCACTGATGTTTGTGTAGTTTTTATCTTTAAGATATTCTATGTTTAATGTTTTAAGTGCATTGTCTGCTATTTTTATATCTTCTTTTTTAGGAGATTCTGTTAGATTAACATAGGGTGCCCTTCCCATTATTACAACCTCTTCAACTGTAAATGGAAATGTTGGAATATGTCCTTGTGGAATATATCCAATATTTCTGGATATCTCCTTAAATTCCATACTTTGGATATTTTTACCTTTAATCAATATTTCTCCTTTATCCGGTTTATTAATGCCATTTAAACATTTAAGAAGTGTGGTTTTACCTGTTCCATTTGGACCTAAAATAGATAGGACATCTCCCTTTTCTATATTAAAACTTATATTTTCAAATATAAATGAGGATTCATCATCATATCTAAATGAAATATCTTCAACATCTAATAACTTTTCCATATTTACACTTCTTTTATATGATATTTTATTTTTTTAATATTATTCTATAGAACACTTTAGTAAAAATTACATTTTAATTGAAACTATGACCATTCTGAGTAACCTTTTCTAAGTAAGTATAAGAATATTGGCACACCAATTACAGCAGTTAAAATGCCTATCGGTATTTCGATACTTATCATGCTTCTAGATATATCATCAATCAAAAGTAGGAAGCTTGCACCAATACTTAATGATGCAGGTATTAATATCCTGTGGTCTGGACCTACAATCATACGGGTAAGGTGTGGTACAAGAAGTCCCACCCATCCTATGATTCCACTTATGGACACTGATGCGGAGGTAATAAGTGTTGCAGCTGTAATAATAATCAATCTTAATTTTCCAGGGTTTTCACCTAAGGCCTGAGCCTCCTCATCACCCATTGCAAGTAAGTTTATCCTCCATCTTAAAGCCATTAGGATTACCAAACCTATAATTATGGGAATCAACGCTATTAACAATTTGTTTGCGGTAATACTTGATAGGCTACCCATTAACCAGTAAACGATTTGAGGCAATTTGTTATATGGATCTGCAATAAATTTGGCAGCGGAGATTAATGCATTGAAAAATGCGGAGATTCCAACTCCTGCAAGAACCAACACAAGTATTCCTCCACTTTTATATGACTTGGATATTATATATGTAATGGAAACTGATATGATTCCAAATATAAATGCAAACACTTGTATAAACACATTTCCCATTGATAGGAGAATGGCAATACTTGCCCCGAATCCTGCACCGTTTGCAACACCTAAAAGGTCAGGTGATACAAGGGGGTTTTTAAAAATACCTTGAAATGCAGCACCTGCAATTGACAGTGACGCACCTACTAACATTGCAGCTATGATTCTTGGAAGCCTTATCTGAAATACTATGGTTGAAACTGATGGGGAGACAGCAAGTGAAGGTATTATAGGACTTAGTATTGTTTTAATAACATCAATAGGAGCTATCGGATACCTTCCAATTGCAAATGATAAAAAGAACATTATTACTGGAAGCAGTATTAATAATGTCCATTCCAATATCTTGTTATCTTCCATTTTTCCACCATTTTCTAATTACTATGTCATCAATTCTTTATTCTCTCTATTAAAGTTCCCTCATGCCTATAATGTTACATGTTTGTCTCGTTTAATCCAGAATTTTTAAGTAGTTCTGTAACCTGATCATCACTTAGGTCAATATGATAAAACTCTTTATAGAATTCATGGGTTTCGTCCTTTAGGTTGATGTCCTTGAATTTATCTGGATAAATTACTTTGGCAGTCCAAGGAACTCCCATTATCATATTAGCACCAACAGGTCTGTCAAACCATTTGTATGGTGAGGAAGGGGATAAATAAACTTGATGGTTTTTAACTGCTTTTATATTTGACCATTTTGAGTTATTATATACGCCGTTATAGAATTCAGAGTCTGTAGTTATGATTATATCAGGGTTCCATTTTATTACCTGTTCAATTGAAACCTGCACACTACTTGAGGAATTGGAATTTCCAATATCTGCAACATTTTTTCCTCCGCATAGATCAATTAATTGACCATGTACAGAACCTGAAGGATCAGTTGATAGGCCGTCAGTACTTTCAGCATAGTATACCTTTTTCCTTTCACTATCTGGAATGTTTTTAGCTACACTTTCAACTTTATTGATGTTCTTTTCATTAAATTCATTGAGCTCTTTAGCTTTTGACTCCTCACCAACTACCTTTCCAACAAATTCAATAGGGGAATTCATTGTGGTAATATTTGTATCATCGTAAACTGCAACATCAGGTATTGAACCAAATTTTTTCTGTCTATCTTCTACATCAGATACTTCACCACTTTCATCTACAGAGTCAAATATGATCTCCGGTTCTGTAGCTAAAAATTGTTCATAGTTTCCTGTTTGTGTTCCATACCAACCGCCTATATTCGGATAATTCTGATATTGGCTAGGCACATACTTTAATTCGTCACTTGTCCATTGGAAGTTCATTCCCCCTAATTTATCTGGAGCAATCATGTAAAGTATTGTGGTAATTGGAGGGCTGGTAGAAACAACTTTACTAACACTTTCTGGTACAGTTAAACTTCTGTTTGCCATGTCTGTTATGGTATGATTCTCATTAGATTTGACTGAGGAAGGTGTTAAAAAAACGTTTACAGCAATTAAAGATATAACAAGAATAATTAGAATACCTATTATGATTTTAGATTTTTTATCCATTGTATCCCATATAATTTTTTCATTGAAATGAATATAAATTCGTACATATCAATTATTTATTTAAATTAAAAAATAGGTTTAAATTATTTTATTTTAATAATATAATAATTTACAACTTAATTTGCTCTTTAAACTTCTTTTAAAGTATTTGTTTAAATCAAATTTAATTTTATTAAATAATTAATATTATCGATATATTTAAATTACATTTCGATTTTATAAATATCTTTCTAATTATTCTTATCGGGTATATTTTTTATTTAGAATTTTTTAATCTATTTTATTAGAAAAATTATATCTACTCAATATTTTAATCTATTAATTAAATGACTATTATTTTTTCTTTAAATTGTTAAAAATGGTGTTTAAACCATTAAATGGCTTTTATTCCTTAAGTTTATTCTAGTCAAAATTAAAAATAGTATGCTCTTTGATTCTATTGGTATTTATTTAAGATTTAAAAAATATTTGTTGGTTTAACCTATATTCGCTTAAAGTTAAGTACAATATGTTATTGTTTTTATTAGCGTTTATCTAATATTAAAAATAGCATGTTCTTTGGTTTAAAGTGTATTTAGTCAATTAAAAATAGCATATTAGAATCTGTTTTATGGGATTTATATAAATCCATAAAAGGTTTTATAATTGTTAATAAATTATTAAAAATAGGAAAAATTTGTATTTTATTTATTCGAGTACTGCATGTCTTTTTTTCAAGTCATTTTCGGTTTTACCTAGCTTGTTCATTAATTCACATATAAGTCCATCTAGAAATATGAGTGAGGTTAATTCAAAAGCAGTACCTAATGGAGTAAGTGATGTGTAATTACCATCGATTTGACGTTTAAGATAATTTTTATCATCTGCTTCAGCTTTAGTTCTTCCTCTAACATATATGGAAACATCGGATATTTTTCCTAGGGATGATTTTGGATATGAAGTTAGGGACAATATTCTTGCTCCCCTTTTTTTGGATGTTTTTGCAGCAGAGACAATTGTGTTAGTTTCCCCTGAACCTGAAATCGCCAAAATACAATCCTCATCATTTATTGCAGGGGATATGGTCTCTCCAACAACATATGCACTTATTCCTAAATGCATTAATCTCATTGCAAAGGCTTTTGCAACAAGTCCTGATCTGCCTGCACCTATTACAAAAACATTCTCTGCATCGGTAATCTCATTCATGAAACTATTAATTTCATCATTGTCAAGATAGGTTTCAGCTTCCTTCACATTCTCTATAATCGCTTCAATAGATGATTTCATTAACTCCATATTGATCTTCCCGTATATTATCTAAACATTATTTTTATAATAATAACTATAATATACTATATATTAATTTTGATTTAGATTAAAAAATTAGCAATTATTAATTATATTAAAAGGCATGATCATGACTGATGAGGTAAAACCAGTAATTGGTATTGAAATAAATGATAGGATTTATAATTATAAGTTGTTTCAATCTTTAGACCTATTGTCTAAAACATTTTCTCAAAGAAAAGCAGCTAAAGAGTTAGGCATTTCCCATTCCGTTTTTAACAGAAGGATCATTAATGCAGAAAAGTCTCTGGGATATAAACTTGTAGATAAGGTAGGCTCCGGAAGCGAACTTACAGATAAGGGTTTGGAACTTTTGGATATCTATCATACCTATAACAATCGTCTTAAGAAATCAGATAATATTCGTATTGCTGGCGGACATATTATTACAGGTTTAATCGAATCATTGGACTTGCCTTTCAATATTCAGGTTCTAAGTACAGATAATGATAATGCATATGACCTTGCAAAGGATGATTTGATTGATATTCTTGCTTTGGACGATCCTCTTTTGGCATTTAAGGAGGATTTAAATTTCACTCCTATAGCATTTGATTCACTGGTTCTTGTTTCAAACGATGAAAACAATCAGAAGATAAATGCTATAGATGATTTGTCTAATTTGGATTTCGTCTCTGTTAAGGGTACAGCTCAGAGATTGGTATGGGATACATTATATTTTAATGATATTGAGTATAATATAGTAAAAGAAGTTAAATCTCAGTTTGATGCGTTTAAACTTGTTAAGAACTCCGATAATCTGTACACTTTCCTAAATGCCAGCTATTTTAAAGGTAATTCTGTTTTAAAAAATCAGACAAGACATTCCTTAGGTTTGGTATATAATCCTGGATATGACGGTAAGGTTGATGATTTTGTTGAGTATATATTGGATAAATGTTCCGATGTCATTCGATTAGAGGGTTTTACTCCAATTGGATATTAAAAAAATAAATAAAATAAAATAAAATTTTAAGTAAGTGGTTTCATTGATGGAAAATAATTATGGAGTATATAAAAATGAATTATGATTGACAATACTAATGTGGTGCATAAGAAAATAACCATTGTATAAAATAATATCTTTGTTTTATTTCTTGGTTTATGAGGTTTATTTATGTTAAATATTATTGGGGCAAATGCTAATAATGGTGTTAAATATCTACCTTGAACACCTATTATTCTGTTAAACTCCTTTGTGTATGATAAATACAATGTAGTTGTTGTTGAGAATAATATTAACAATCCTATTATAAATAATCCTGCTCTTCCACTTTTTTTAATTTTTTTCTCTTGAGGATACTCTAAGCAAAACAATATAAATATAATTAAAGCAAATATCATAGTTGTTTTATGACAATATCCTCGATTACTAAAGAAGAAAATGTCTTTTAATAAATAACTATACAATGAGGGGTTAAATAAAGTTTGTAAATAACTTGTAAAGTTATGTAAAATATAATATTTATGAGTTGCTTCATTTACAAGGTAATATCTTCTACTTATACTATTTACAATTACTTTATTTGAGTAAAGCTTTAACCATAACCATGTAATTAATCCTGTTATTAAAAAACTAACTGTTTTAAATATATTGGTGTTTCTATTTTTGAATTTTCTTCTTGGAATTAAAAATATTAATAATGATAAGAATATAAAGGTTACTTTAGTTAATGTACAGATTAAGACAATTATTCCAAATGTTGTTATCTGTTTCCAAGTTATAGTATGGTCTTTAAATTCATACATGTATAGAAAATAAGCTATTACTAATAGCATTGATGAATTTACAAGTGCATCTATTGTTATTACAGAACCTTGTTTTATTAATAATGGGAAACAGGCTGTTGCAAATAATGCTTCTTTATATATCGGTGCTTTTTTAATAGCATATGAGGATATTAAACCATAGGATAATAGTGTGAATAATCGTCCAAGCCAAAATAACCACATGTTATTTAAATCTAACGCTTTAGCTATCATTATTCCGATTGCTGGCGCAATATATCCATAAAATGGATTTTGAGCAAATGCATAATGGACGAATGTTGGAGTATAATCTATTTTTTGCGTATCCCAGGGTGTTTGAAAAACCGTTTTATGGATTAAAACTCCTCTATACTTGTATGTTTGACTTATTAAATAAATAGATCTAATTGATAAGTAATCTTTATGTGTTTTATTATTATCTGGATTATCAATATATTGGGGTATTAATTCTCCTTTTGAAGTCATTTCTGCTCTAACTAAATGTTCAAATTCATCTGGACCTTCAAATATTGGAGATACAAAGAGTGTACATATTCCAAATATAATAATTATTAAAAAAGCCACCTTATGGATTGGCATATCTTTTTTAGTTATAACTAATAATAATACACATGTTAAAATAGTAAAGAATAAGAATTCCAATAATACAGTTTTTAATCCTAAATTATTATTATAAATAAATAATATTAAACATAATGCATATATGAAGAAGAAATATTTTAAATTTATAATGTCTTCTTTTATACATTTTATAGAAGATTTAATCTTATACATATTACCCTCAACGTAACTTTCTTTTTTTTAATATTTAAATTTTAGTATTTTAATTGATTTTTTTTGTTAAGAGCTTTTTTTAGAATTAATTTATTCTTAAAATATTTTTTGTAAACTTTTTAAGATTTTTAAATTAAATTAAATATTCAAAATATATTATTAGCAAAATAATGTTTTTATACGGTTTTTTTTGAAAAGGAATCCACCATAATCCAAATTTTAAATGAAATCCTCTTTAAGGTACAGGACTATCTATTATGGGATCTTTGCCATATTTTTTTTATTTTTTTTGACGAACATCCAAAATTTTTTATACAATACTTTTCAACCACTATGAAAAAATAACTTAAATATAAAAATGTGATATTATATCACAAGATTTTTATAGTAATTTTTTCTTAAAATTATAATATCTTACTTATATTTTTTCTTTAATCATTAAGGGGTATTCCTTTTATTATTGGGCTATAACTTAAATTTTTGAAGAATTCATTGTTTTTTTATTTATTTTTACTTAATAAGGTGATTTTATGGATGAAAACCCTAAACTATTAGTTATCGGACACACAGCCTCAGATGTTATTATTCAGGTTAATGATTTTCCAAAAATAAATACATCTACCCATATGGAGTCTATGAAAAAATTATATGGAGGTGCTGGTGCTAATGTGGCTATGGTTGCGGCTATCTGTGGATTAGATACCACTTTAATCTCTGCTGTAGGTGAGAATTTTAAACAATCTGATTATTATAAATCTTTTGAGGATAATAATATTGACACAGATTATTTAATCTATGTGGAAGGGGAACCTAACGCCACAGCTATCATGGTAAACAATGATAATAGTGATCAGGTAACTTATTTCTATGAAGGTGCAGGAGGTAAATTCTCCAATTATGATGTGCCTGTAGAGGCTATTGGTAAAGTTGATTTTGTACATCTTGCAACAGGTGATCCCGACTATAATTGGAAGGCATCTTGCGAGGCTAAAAGGCAAGGTAAGGGCGTGTCATTTGATCCAGGTCAGGATTTGACTATATATCCTGCAGAAAGACTTAGACAGGTTATTGAAAATTCCACCATATTGTTTGGTAACAATTATGAAATTGATAGAATCATAAATATCTTAGGTATGGATATCGACGGTTTACTTGATTTAGGTCCCGAAATAATTATTAAAACATGTAGGGAGAATGGTAGTATATTGTATACCAGAGAGGGTAATATTACTGTAGATGCTATTTCAAGACCTGCCGTAGATCCAACAGGTGCAGGAGATTCATATAAAGCTGCATTTTTATATTATTACCTTAATGGCAAATCTTTAGAAGAGGCTATTAAATTTGCATCTTCTGTTTCCTCATTTATTGTTGAAAAACAGGGATGTCAAACCAATATCCCTTCACTTCAACAAGCTTTAGAAAGGATGAATTCATTTTATGATGATTAATTCTTTTTAGCTATTTTTCTATTTTTTAATAAGCTTTTATCATCCTGATGGATTTTAATTAATTTTTAACTTTTTTTTTTAATTATGGAACTCTGTTTTGTTGGATTTATTGATTTGACTTTGTTTTGGTTTTTATCATTTGGATACTTATTTTAAGTGGATTATTTGATTTTTAAAGTTATTTTGATATTTTAATTCTTATTTCATTTTAATTGTATTAATTGTTTTATTATATTTTTTTGTTAATCGGTTTTTATCTGCTTTTTAATCCTTTAATAAAGTCTTCTTTATTCTTATCAAATAAAACTTAATTTAATTAAAGATTAATAGATAATTTTAAATAAGATTAATCCAAATCATTAAATATCAATTTAAATTGAGATTTTACTTAATTCAACTTGATTTATTTAAAAATAACTTGATATTTTAATCATGTGGATTTTATAAATTTCAATTTTATTAATCGATTATGGTGTGATTATGACTCAATTAGAAGAAGCTAGATCAGGAAATATTACAGAAGAGATGAAAACCGTTGCACACAGGGAAGGGGTTTCCGAGGAGTTTATATTAAACTCTGTTGCAAATGGTACAATTGTTATTCCAAAGAATATAAATCATGATATCAAGGCAACAGGTATAGGTGCAGGTCTTAAAACAAAGGTTAACGCAACTGTAGGTACCTCTACAGATATTGTTAACTTTGATGAAGAGGTATATAAGGCTCAGGTTGCAATTGATGCAGGTGCAGATTGTTTAATGGAGTTAAGTATTGGTGGGGATTTGGACGATATAAGAAGGAGAGTATTGGATATGTCTCCACTTCCAGTAGGTAGCGTTCCTGTTTATCAGGCAGCTATTGAATCTATCAGAGAAAATGGTTCTGTAATATACATGGAAGAAGATGACATGTTTAAAACCATTGAAAAACAGGCTAAAATGGGTATAGACTTTATGGCTATTCATTGTAGTGTAAATGTTGAAACATTAAAGAGACTTAAAAAACAAGGCCGTAAATGTGGTTTGGTATCCCGTGGAGGATCCTTTATCTCCTCATGGATGGTTGAAAACAAGAAAGAAAATCCCTTATATAAAAACTTTGATTATGTACTGGACATTGCAAAAGAATATGATGTTGTATTGTCCCTTGCAAATGCGATGAGGGCAGGTTCAATTGCTGATTCAACTGATAGGGCTCAAGTACAAGAACTCATTGTTTTAGGTGAATTGGTAGACCGTGCAAGGGATGCTGGGGTTCAAACTATGATAGAAGGTCCAGGTCATATTCCAATTAATGAGATTCCTGCAAATGTTACTATTCAGAAGAAATTATGTAGTAATGCACCATTTTATATGTTAGGACCTTTAGTATGTGATATTGCTCCAGGTTATGATCATATCGTATCAGCTATTGGTGCTGCAGAATCTGCTAAAGCAGGTGCAGACTTTATTTGTTATGTTACCCCTGCAGAACATTTGGCTTTACCATCTCCTGAAGACGTAAAAACCGGTGTGATTTCAACAAGAATTGGAGCATATGCTGGAGATATGGCTAAATGTATACACCATGGTGAAAAGGACTTGGTAATGGCTGAGGCTCGTAAGTCTTTAGACTGGGAAGCTCAGTATAATGCTGCTATTTCACCTGAAGATGCACGTGCAAAAAGAGCAAACAGGCCTCCTTCAGATAGTGATGCATGTACTATGTGTGGAGATTACTGTGCTATTAAGATAGTTAATGGGTGGTTGGATAAAGCAGATGAGGATGTTTTTGACGGTATTTAAAACTATTGAAAATTCTCTTTTATCATTTTTATCCTTAAATTTTTAATATTTTCATTATTGTTGATTTATTTTTTCTTATTTTTCATTGGTTTTTACAGATATTCTTTATATTGATTTTTTATAATTGGATTTATTAAGATTAATATTTTAAATGGTTTTATAATGATATTTTTAGTTTATAAGACTTTTAATATATTTAAAATCCTGATTTTTTCAAATAGTTTTCACGTCCTCGATATTATTAAATACTAATTTTTATAAAAATTACTAGTAGAAAATTAATAATTTTATTTTTTTACATATTTCTTTAAATTAAATTTTAAGAATTATAATCTTTTTTATATATAAATAAGGGATATTATGGATTACTTTGATAGATTAGAAAAAGAAACACTTGAACTCTATGATATTGCTAATGAAGCTCGTTCTAAAGGTTTGGATATGACTACAGAATGTGAAATTCCTAGGGCAAAGGATTTAGCAGAAAGAGTAGAAGGGCTTGTTGGTCCTGAAGGTGTTGCTAAAAGAATCAAAGAACTAGAAGCAGAATTAAATGACCGTGAAAAGGTGGCTTTTGAGATTGCTGCAGAGATTGCCTCTCAGGATATTGAAGAGGAAGGCAAGGCTGCCGAGGAAAAACGTCAACAACTTGCAGATCAGGGTTTAAGAACTGCTTTAGCTATTCTTACTGAGGGAGTAGTAGCGGCTCCTTTGGAAGGTATTTCTCAGGTTTTAATTAAGGAGAATCCTGACGGTGGGAAATATATTGCAGTATATTTTGCAGGGCCTATTAGGAGTGCAGGAGGTACTGCTGCAGCATTATCAGTACTTCTTGGTGATAAAATTAGGGTGGCTACAGGTTTGGATATTTATAAACCTTCAGATGATGAGATTGAAAGATATGTTGAGGAGGTGGAACTTTATGAATCTGAGGTTACCAATCTACAATATTCTCCAACCCCTGAGGAGGTAAGACTTGCTGCTCGCAGTATACCTGTAGAGGTTAGTGGAGAACCTACCGATCAGATTGAAGTTTCTCACAGGGATCTTCCAAGGGTTGAAACAAACAACATCCGTGGTGGAGCTCTTCTTGCTATGGTTGAAGGTGTTATTCAAAAATCCAAAAAGATCCATAAAATTGCAAATAAACTAGGTCTGGATAAATGGGAGTTTTTATTAGAATATGCAAAGCCTAAAACTGATGATTCCGATGAAGAGGAATCTGAAGGTGACGGAGAAGAGGTAAGTTCAATTCCAGGGGAAGTTGATCAGAAACCAATATTTGCTAAATATATTCAGGATATTATTGGTGGAAGACCAGTTTTAAGTTATCCTTCAGAGAAAGGTGGATTCAGATTAAGATATGGTCGTTCACGTAATACAGGTCTTGCAACTATGGGTGTTCATCCTGCAGTTATGGAAATAATTGAATTTATCGCTGTTGGAACCCAGATGAAAATTGAAAGACCTGGTAAGGGTAACTGTGTAGTTCCTGTAGATTCAATTGAGGGACCAATTGTAAAACTTAAAAATGGAAATGTTCTTCAAATCGACTCAATTAAAGAGGCTCGTAAGGTTAAAAAGGATATTGCTGAAATTCTTTTCCTGGGAGATATGTTGATTGCTTTTGGTGAGTTTTTAAGAAATAATCAACCAATGTTACAAGCGGGCTGGTGTCAGGAATGGTGGATAGAACATATTAGAAATTCATCAAAGTATCAATCTGAGGGAGATAATCATGAGTTGGATTTAAAAACTTTAGAATTTGAGAAGATATCTGCTCCTGAGGCATTCAGAATATCTAAGGAATATAAAATACCTTTACATCCAGATTATACTTATTGCTATCATGATATAAGTAAAGAGGAACTTAATGATTTAATCAATTGGATTTTACCACAAATCAAGGATTATAAGGATGGCGATGAGATTGTACTTGATAAATCCTATCAAAAACGTATTCTTGAGGTTATAGGAGTTCTTCATACTGTTGATGATGGTAAGATTATTCTGGATTCTGATACATCTTATGCAATTGTCCATACATTAAGAAGACCTTTCAATGATGAGGAATTATCAAATCATGATTTGAAGGTGATGGATGTATTAAACAACATATCTGAGGTTCCTATAGAATATAAAGCACCGGTTTATATTGGAACCCGTGTAGGTAGACCTGAAAAATCTAAAGAAAGATTAATGAGACCAGCGCCACATGTTTTATTCCCTGTCGGTACCTATGGAGGTAGTAGAAGGTTGGTTGCTGAGGCTGCTAAAAAAGGTAATATTAGGATAGATATTGCAAGGAGGCAATGTACTAATCCTGCCTGTGGATTGAGTTCAAATCAGGCTCTATGTCCTTACTGTGGATCTCCTACCGAATTTGGTAAAACCGGGGTAAAAAATATTAATCTTGGTAGAATGCTTAAAAAGGCATCGGATAATGTAGGTGTAAGAAAGGTTGATGAGATTAAAGGTGTTGTAGGTATGATATCAGAGAATAAAATACCTGAACCTCTAGAAAAGGGAATTTTAAGAGCAAAAAATGAGGTTTTCACCTTTAAAGATGCAACCATTCGTCATGATTCCACTGATTTACCTTTAACCCATTTTATTCCGAGGGAAGTCGGAGTAAGTGTGGATAAACTTCTTGAAATGGGTTATACAGAGGATTGCTATGGTCAGCCTATTGAAAATGAGGAACAAATCATTGAACTAAAGGTTCAGGATGTTGTAATATCTGAGAAATGTGCAGATTATCTTGTAAATGTTTCTCATTATGTTGATGATGAACTTACCAAATTCTATCACATGGATGCGTTTTACAATGTAAAAAAACGTGAGGATTTGATTGGCCATCTAATTGCAGGTCTTGCACCTCATACATCTGCTGGTGTTTTAGGTCGTATTGTAGGATTTACGAAGGCTTTAGGATGTTATGCTCATCCTTATTTCCATTCTTCTAAAAGAAGAAACTGTGATAGTGATGAGGATTCCGTCATGTTGTTACTTGATCCTTTAATCAATTTCTCAAAATCCTATCTTCCAAGTACTCGTGGAGGAAGTATGGATGCACCTTTAGTTTTATCCACAAGAATAGATCCTGAGGAAATCGATGATGAATCTCACAACCTGGATATCTTTGAAAGATTCCCTCTTGAATTCTTTGAAAGAACTAAGGAACCTTTAAAACCTGCGGAATTCCTGGACTTAATTGACAATGTAAGTATGCACTTAGGAACTCCTGAACAATATAGTGGTTTAATGTTTTCACATCATACCTCAAGTATTCATGCAGGTCCGACCTTGTGTATGTATAAACAATTGCCTTCTATGAAGGAGAAAGTTGAAGGACAAATTGGTCTTGCAGAAATTATACGTGCTGTAGATCAAAGAGGTGTTGTAGAGGGAGTTTTATCAAGTCATTTCTTACCTGATATTATGGGAAATGTCCGTGCATTTTCTAAACAGAAGGTAAGATGTACTAAATGTAATTCCAAATATAGGCGTATGCCTTTAACTGGTAAATGTAAATGTGGTGGTAATCTAATTCTAAGTGTATCTAAGGGTTCTGTTACCAAATATCTGGATATTTCACAGCAACTTGTTAACAGGTATCCTGTATCACACTATCTTGAACAGAGATTGGAGATTCAGGAGTTCGGTATTCATTCATTATTTGAAAGTGATAAATCCAAACAAAGCTCTTTGGATATTTTCTTATAATTTAAGAAATTGGTTTATATTGTCATATTGTAAATTCTTAGAATTTTCATTGTTTAGATGATTCTAATTTAATTTACATTTCATTTCATGTTTATATTCTTGTAAGGCTTTTAAATTAATTTATAATCGTATAGGTTATTTTAATTTAGTTTTTACAGATTATACTACATAATACATTATTTGAAAATATAAATTTGTTTGTATTAATACGAACATTTTTATACTACTTTGACTAATGTATTAATGCTAAAGTATTATGAAAATTTTATAATACTTGAAAATTTTTATTAAATATTATAGGTTCAATACGGGATTAAATTTAATAAATCTGTTTTATATTAAGTTATAGGGTTTTTAGGACTTAATAATATTTTATTTTTATTTAAGTGGAGATATTAAAATGGAAACTAGATCAAATATTGCAGAAAACTTAAAAGATGATGTAAAGGTTTCTGTTAAAAAAAATAATGGAGTAATGGAAAGATTCAGTTATGAAAAACTATTAAAATCTTTAGTAATGGTAGAAGCTCCATTCTTTGAATCAGATAAGATTATTGCAAATGTTGTCTCATCATTATATGATGGAATAACTACAAAAGAAATTAAGAAAATTGTTTATGAATCATTATCTGAAATTGATGAGGAATCAGCAAACAAATACTTGGCTAACACTACCCTAAAAGTAAGAACTACAAGGGATAAAATCGAATCATTTGATTTATCTAAGATTGCCAATACCCTAGTTGAGGAAACCGGTGCTTCACAGGAAACTGCATTTGAAATTGCTTCTGATGTATGGAAGGAACTTAAAAAATTAAATGTGGAATACTTAACCGCACCTATGATTAGGGAAATTGTTAACACTAAACTTGTGGAATATGGTCTTGAAGACTTAAGGAAAAATTATACTCGTTTAGGAATCCCTGTATATAATATTACCTCATTAATTGAAAACGGAAACAAAAGTAATGCAAACATGATGCACAACCCTGAAACCATTCATAAGTTTGTTGCAGATGAGGCATTAAAACAATATGCATTATTACATATGTTACCATCACATCTAGCTGATGCTCATATGTCTGGGGACATCCATATACATGATTTAGAATACTTTGCAGCAAGACCATTAAACTGTCTACAACATGATATTAGACAATTTATCAGATATGGTCTTAAAGTAGATGGAACCGGGGATCACACTTCTGTTGCAGGTGCTCCTGCTCATATGGAAACCTTAATGAATCATACAGGAGAAATCATGTTAGCAGCTCAACAGAACATGTCTGGAGGACAAGCTATGTCTTTCTGGAATGTATTCGTTGCTCCATTTGCAAGAGGCAGATCTTACGATGACATTAAACAATGTGTACAAATGTTAATCTACAACTTAAACATGGCTTATGCTGCTAGAGGTTCACAGGTACCATTTACAAGTATGCAATTAGAATTTGGAGTTCCTAAATTCTTAGAAGATGTAACTGCATATGGTCCTAGAGGTGAGGTTGTAGGAACCTATGGTGACTTTGAAGAGGAAACTAGATTAATCCAAAGGGCTTTCACAGAAACTTTATATGGTGGAGACAAAGACGGAAAACCACATCTTTTCCCAAATACAATCTACACATTACGTAAAGAAACATTAAAAGGAGATTATGATGAGGATTTATACAATGTTCATAAACTCTCAGCTAAATACGGTTCCCCTTACTTTGTGAATATGTTACCTAAATACAGAGGAAACATGGCAAATTATATGGGATGTAGAACCTGTCTTCAGGATACTTGGACTGGTGATTGGGATAAGGATTGTTTAAGAACCGGTAACCTTGCATATGTTACAATGAACCTACCAAGAATCGGATATCAATCTAAAGATGAATCACAAGTATTCGAATACTTAGATAATTATATGGATCTTGCAGTTGAAACCTTACTTATCAGAAGGGAACAAGGTCTTCACTGTTTAAATGATTATGATATTCTCCCATTCTTAACTCAGAAATTTGCAAAAGAAAACTATTACAGAGTTGAAAACTCAACATTGTCCTTTGGTTTCGTAGGATTAAATGAAATGTTAATGGCTCTATTTGGTGAAGGAATTGATAATCCTGATGCAAATAAATTCGGTGTAAAATGTATTAAATACATTTATGATAGAGCTCATGAATTACAAAAAGAAACAGGATTAAGATGGTCTGTAATTCAAACCCCTGCAGAGACTACTGCTTACAGATTTGCAACTCTTGATAAAGAACAATTTGGAGATAAAGCAATATTACAAGGGGATAATGGAGCTAACTATTACACTAACTCCTCACATGTACCTGTAAATTCCAATATCTCTCTCATTGATAAGATAAAAATCGAGGAACAATACCATCCACTTACTCCTGGTGGACATATCTTCCATGCATTTATGGGTGAATCTTACTCAGATCCTGAATCATTAATGAGTTTAACCAATAAGATTGCAAGAAAATCAGATATTGGTTTCTGGGCTTACAGTTCTGCTTTAAGTTTCTGTTTAAAATGTAAAACTTTAATGAAAGGATTAAGCAATAAATGTCCTACCTGTGGTGAAACTGAAGAGGTTGAATGGTATGATAGGATTACCGGATATGTTCAACAAGTAGGTCATGCAAAATCTGCTAATGGTGGATGGAATGCAGGTAAACGTCAAGAACTTATTGACAGACGTAGATTCCAAAAAAACTAAATCTTTAATCTCCACTTTTTATCCTTTTTAATAGATTTTGTTTTTTATCCATTTTTTACTTTTTTTTTTATTTGGATTACACTTTTTCTATATTTCTTAAATTAAATTGGAATATTCATGTTTAATTCCTTTAAATATGGTAATTATTTTTATTTTATGATTTTTTTATTTTGTTTAATATTTTTTTAAAAAAAATTCTATTTTATGAATTTTTATTCTATTTTTCTAATCTTTTTATATTATTTAAAATATATTTCTATATAAATAAATTTAAATATAGCTAAACTATAAATTATTTTAATTATCATTCAATTTTCATAAATTTTATTACAATTTTTACAATGTGATGTTATGGTTGACGAGGAAAAATATAATCAAGAAGTAAATAAAGTCAAGAATCAAGCTAATGAATTAAATCATTTAACTAATGAAGTTATTCCAGTTCTTAAAAAGGAAAACAAAGAGTTAAAAAAACTTAAAAATGAGTTAACTGAGGCATTGGATAATAGTACTAAGAAATATTATGATCAATTAGATATTAATGCGGAGTTAAGTGAAACATTTACTAAAAACGGTGCCGAATTGGCTTTAATTAAGGTTAAATATCAGAATCTTGAAAAGGAAAATAAAAAATTAAATGATAAATTAGCTGATTATCTTAAAAAGGAATCTGAAGAAGAAAAAGAGGATAAAGCTAAAGTTGATTTTGAAAAATTAAAAGAGGAAAACAAGAAAATATCCAAAGAATTAAAATCAGCTGAAAATAAGTTAAATGAGCTTTCTGAAAAGGAATTGCCTGCCCTTAAGGATGAAAATCAGTCTCTTAAAAATAAGCTATCAGAAATTGAAACATATAAAGAGGATTTAAAAAAGGAATACTCTGAGAAAATTGTAAGACTTCAGGCTAAGGTGGATGATTTAACTGGTAAGATGGATAAGAAACAAAGGGAAAATGATAAACTTCATACCGAGTTAAACAATAAGGATAAAGATATTAAAAACCTTAAGAAACTTAATAAAGATTTATCTGAAAGTTTACAAGATGAAAGGGATAAGGGATTTTTCTCAAGACTTATTTAATTATTTGTTAGTTGTGAATTTTATGGATAAGGATTCTCGTTTCATGTTTGAAGCTATTAAGGAGGCTGAAAAATCCCTTGATGAAGGTGGAATACCTATCGGTGCAGTCTTGGTTTCAAATGATAAGATTATATCTAAAGGCCATAATCGTATGGTTCAGGAAGATTCACCAATATTACATGCTGAAATGGATGCAATTAATAATGCTGGTAGATTAAGCTCTAAAGAATATGAATCATTAACATTGTATACTACCCTTTCTCCATGTCCTATGTGTTCTGGTGCAGTAGTTTTATATAATATTCCTCGTGTTGTTATAGGTGATAATATTACTTTAATGGGTGCTGAATCTTTTTTATTAGATAATAATGTTGATGTTAAGGTATTAAATTTAAAAGAAGCTTCAGATGTATTTAACAAACTGTTGGATAAAGATCCGAATCTTTGGAAGAGGGAGCTTGACAGGGTTGAAAACTCAACTGATGTAAAAAGATAATTAAATTGTTTTTATTGTGAGTGTATCAATGTTTTCAACATTATTTTTTTTTTTAAATGATATATGTAATTATTATATATTGTTTTAGAATAAATGTTTAATATTATATTTTTTATAACTTTAATAAATTATGTTATCAATAAATGATTATTGGGGTTATTAATTTTGCAATGATTTTAAAAGGTTATTTCTCTTATTTTATTAAAAGTATCATGAATTTTATAATTGTGGTGAAATTCATAGAGATTTAATGAAAAGGGGGATCTGTATTTCCAAAATTAAGCTTGAGACAAAATATTAAATGGGTATATAACTAATGAAATTGATGACGGAAGATAAAATTATGAATTGGAAATTTATTATCAAAATCACAAATAATAAAGAAAATTTCCAAAATCTGTAATAAGTTATATGAAAAACTATTTACTGAAAGTGATTCATTTTCTATTAAATTTTCTTTATATAATTCTTTTATTAATATAAATATAATATTGTATAAATATAATATTGTATAAAATATTGATATGTATTGTGGGGGTAAAACTTAATGGTTAAACTTTCAATTATAATTCCTGTTTTTAATACTGGGAATTTCTTAAATAATTGTTTAAATTCTATATTAAAACAATCATTTGAAGATTTTGAAGTTATTTGTGTAGATGATGGGTCAACAGACAATTCATTAAATATTCTAAAATCTTATGAAAATAAAGATTATAGAATAAAAATTTTTACTCAAAATAATAAAGGGGCAGGTGCTGCTCGTAATTTAGGCTTAAAACATGTTAATGGGGAATATATTTTATTTGCTGACTCTGATGATTGGTTTGAAGATAATGCTTTTCAATTACTTTATAATCAGGCGAAAAATCTTGACACAGATTTAATCTTATTTGATTCATTAGAACATAAGACTGATAATATATCACGAGAAAGGGCTTATTTTAATTCAAATGATTTTGATTTTACAAATTATATATTTGATTATCATTTTAGGAACAATATATTAGTAATGAATAGTTTTTTGTTCCATGGTCTAAATTATATAAGGCGAAATTTTTATTAGATAATAATATTAGGTTTTCGGAAATACCAATTTTTAATGATATGTATTTTAATGTAGTTACTACTGTTTTAGCTTCAAAAATTGCATATTATCCTAAAATTTTGTATCATTATAATAAATTAAATTCCTCCTCAATTCAATCAAAGATTAAATTTGATAAAAAACCTTTCGTTATCTTGTATGTTTATGAAACTATTGAAAATTTTTTAAAGAATCATAATCTTTATGAAGAATTGGAAGCTAATTTTTTAAAATCTAAGTTTAAACAGTACAATAATGTTTTAAATCGAGTAAATGATGATTATAAGGAAGAATTATTTATTAAGTTTAGAGATGATTTTAAAAATTTAGAATTAGTGGATAGTAATATATTATATAATCTTTCTTTAAAAGAATATAGTTTTTATATACATGTATTAAATTCTAATTCTTTTAGGGAGTTTAATGAATTTAATTCTATTTTTAATGAATCAACACTTTCAAATAATTTAATTTTAAGTTTTGATAAAGTTGATGAAAATTATATTGATTTTTTTAATACAAGTTTAAATAGAATTAAAGAACTTAATCTATTTGATGAAAACTATTATATTAAAAATTATAATTTCACTGGTAGCATAAATCCATTAATTGATTATTTATGTAATGGTGCTTTTAAGAATTATAATCCTTCTGAAAGATTTGATACTGAGTATTATTCTGATTTCTATCATTTAAAAGATAATAATTCATTAATCTATTTTGTAAATAAAGGATATTTTGAAGGTAAAAATAAGATTAGTTCATCAACTCCTAATTTTAATTCTATTAATAAAATAAAAATAGATAATGAGATTTTAAATTTTAATGAGATGGGGATTTCGGATGAAAACTATGGTGAAGAAATAATTATTTCATTAACTTCTATTCCAGATAGGATGGAAGATCTTCATTATTGTTTATATTCATTATTTAATCAATCTTTTAAACCTAATAAGATTATTTTATGGTTATCTGAAGAAGAGTTTCCTAATAAAGAAGAAGATATTCCGGAGGCGGTTTTAAATTTTAAAAATAATGGTTTAACTATTAAATGGTGTAAAAATTATTATTCTTATAAAAAATTAATTCCTACTTTAAAAAAGTATCCTAATGCATGTATTGTTACTGTAGATGATGATTTATATTATGATAAAGATTGTTTAAAAAATTTATATGAAGATCATATTAAATATCCTGATTATATTATTGCTTCCAGATGTAGAATTATGGAGTTTAATGAGGATAATAAATTAAAGAGATATGTTGATTGGAAACTTGCTAATAAAGGTGAGGACATTTCATTTTTAAATTTTCCAACAAATGGTGCTGGAACTTTATTCCCACCAGATTCATTAAATGAGAAAGTAATTGATGTAAATTTATTTAGAAAATTATGTCCTCATACTGATGATATATGGTTTTGGTCTATGGCTGTCTTAAATAAAACAAAGATAAAGAGATGTAAAAAATTAGTTCAAGAGCTTTTTTATATTAATTCATATAAACAAATATTTTCTGAAAACAAATTATGGGCTAAAAATAGTAAAGGACGTAATGATTTAGAATTAAATAATGTTTTAAATGAATTTCCAGAGATTTTAAAAATTATTAAGGATTAAAATATGCATAGTGGGGAATTATAATGTTAAATTCTGAGGGTCAAGAAAAATCAGATAATAAGGATATATTAAAGGAGAATAAAAAATACATTTTAGCTTTAGAGGCAACATTATACAAAAAATCTCAAGAATATGATAACTTAAACACTAATTATAATAATTTAAAGAAGGATTATAATAATTTAAAAAATGATTATAATGATTTACTTAATAAGTTTAACTCAATTTTAAATTCTACAAGTTGGAGAATTACTAAACCTTTTAGATGTATAATGAATTTTGTTAGAAAAGGTTTATAAGAAATGATTTTTATGGTAAATGCCTATGTCTTAATGAAAATTTTTTATAATTGTTTTTAATTATTTAAATGACCGGAATCATAATTTTATGGATATGTCATATATAACGATAGAATTTTCACTAAAACTGAATTTACTAATGATGTTAATTTAAATGGTGGTAGAGTATATTTGTATGTATATAAAATTAAAATATTATAATTTCATAGGTTTTTTGGTTCTTAAGTCTATATTATATGTAATTTATTTAAAATAACAATTGTATTAAATAGGATTAAGTGGGTTTTTAATTACAAGATTAATACTGGTTTTATTAACAATTTAAATCAAATTGACTTTTTTCTATAAATATTATTTACATATCCATATTAAAGATTTTGAGATTGCATTTTTTATTTTTAATGTTTAAAAACAATTTTCAAAACTTATTTTTTCACTGTATTGTATTGGAATATTGTAAGACATGCTTCTATAACAAATTTTTATCCGTTATCAATCAATTTAAATAATGAATTAAAAAATTTAAAAGAAAATCAAAAGGATTGATATTTGAGAATAGTTCACTTAAGGATAATTTAATTGATTTAACGAAAAAAATTTAATTCTTAAAACAATGTCTACTAATTTTAAAAATTTATTTAAGTTTTAATTTTAAAAAAAGAAAATTAAGATTAAGATTATGCTTCTTTTCTTAATCTCTTAACAACAAAGTCCTTATCTAAGGATAGTAAAAATGAAGCTGCTCTAGGACCTTGTTTTTTACCAAGTATCATTTTATAAATTGCTTGGAATGCTTTTTGTGGTTTAAGACCATGTGCCTCTAATATTTTATACATCTCGTCATGTAAATCCTCTGATTTTGTAAAGTCATTAGCCTCCATTAAATCAGCAAGATCTCTTAGGAATGCATCTTGTTCTTCTTGAAGTGGTAGATTTGGTATTGATTTGTATTGCACATTAAATTTAACAAATCCCGGTGCATAATTGTCTAACCAATATTTTACATTGTTTACCCTTTCCTCATATTGTGCAAGCTCCCTTTCAGTTAGATCCTCAAATTCTTTATCTTCAAAACTTTTTGTAAGCTGTGAATTTCTTTTAAGGATTCCGAAGATCTTCTCTAAATCGCATCCCCCTGCAATTTGGATTGCATTTACAAGGAATCTGTAAGGTGGTCTAAATGGTAATGGACTTCCCTCATGGATTTGAGCAACCCTATAGATCTCTTTAAATTTATGTTCCTCTTTCTTGGATGGTGCCTCTTCCTCATCATAGAATACCTTTTCAACGGTATCGAATTGGTCCATCAAATCTAAAAATTTCATTTTTGGTGAGAAATCTTTAGGTTTCATTGGTTTGCTTCTAAATAGATAATAGTTTAAACTTTCAGCAGGTCCAATCTTTAACCATTCATCTGGTGCAAAGAATACTCCATGGGATTTACTCATAGCCTCACCATCAAGGGTAATCCATTCATATGGAATTGGATAAGGTGCATCATAACCGAAGATTTCTTTTGAGATAACCTTACTTACATCATAGGATCCACCGCTTGCTGCATGATCCTTTCCAAATGGTTCACAGGTGGTATTGAAGATTTTCCATCTTGCAGCCCATTCAACTCTCCATGTAAGTTTTCCGTCACCTTTGGTAATATCACTTACACCTTCATGACCACATTCACATCTATAATATACTTTATCTCCGTCATATCCATATGCGGTTGTAGTATTTACCCTACCACATTCCTCACAGATAGGATTATATGGTAACCAGTCTTCAGCTAAAGGTACCCTTCTATATTGGTCGAAGATTTCCCTAATCTCATTGTGTTTTTCAAGGGCCTTTCTTATATAGTCATTGTAGACTCCTGATTTATACATCTCATATCCTGATTTTATTGTAACATCTATTCCATAATCATCTAAGACATTAAATAATGGTTTTTCGAAATGTTCTACAAAGTTTTTACAACATCCATCAGGACATGGGATAGTTGAGTAAGGCATACCTAGGTATTTACTATATGACTCTGGAAGTGGATATGGTACTTTTCTAAGTGGGTCATGATCATCTGCAATCCATATTACCTCTACATCTTGGTCCAATTTTCTTAATGCTTTACCTACGGCATTTGCAATAAATATATCACATGAATTTCCAATATGTATGGTACCAGATATAGATGTACCACTTGCAATAGTGTGTTTTTCTACATCCATCTTACTTAAATCATCAGCTATTCTTTCTATCCAATGTTCCATTTCATCACCATTGTAATTATAATTCGTATTTTTCATTAAATAAATTCTTGACTTTATTGTAAAATTTATATATGATTTTTAAAAAAAAATTATCAAAACATTTTATATAATTTTAATTAAGCTATAGATAATTAATATAGAAGTTTTAAAAATAATTCTTAATTAAAAACGGATAAATAAAATTTTTTTTATAAAAAAAGTTTTATAATAATATTATTATTTAAATTATTATATATATTATTTTTGAAAAATAGGAAATTGAGATAATCTTTTTCATCTACATTTAAATAATATGAAAACAATATATTATAATGATTGATTAGTATTATTTGATAATTCAATTTATTTTAATTTTATAAGTTATGGTGATAAAATGCCTAAAAAGGAAAAAAAATACGACATGCCACAGACTGGTGCGGGATTAGTTAGATATTTCGATGAGGAAAGTGTTGGACCTAAACTTTCTCCTGAACAAGTTGTTATAATGACTATTATCTTAGCAATATTCTGTTTTGTTTTAAGATTCTCTGCTTAGATTCTAGATTATTCTTAAGTAAGAATTTTTATAGTTTTTTTTAAATCCATTAATTAGGGTTTAATTTTTAAAACCATGGTTATTATTCTTAAATCATGTTTAAAATTGTCATGATATTGGGAACAATAATTTAAAACTTATTTATTTAATTATATCTTATGCTCCGTTAGTGTAGTCCGGCCAATCATTGCGGTCTCTCGAACCGCGGACTCGGGTTCGAATCCCGAACGGAGCACTATTAAAATTCTATTTCTGATTTTATTTAATCGGATTTCTATTTTTGAGTCTTATTTTATCTGTTTAATATTTAAAACTGTTTATTTAAGAAAAATGAATGCTTATTTTTGGTTCAATGTTTTAAAAATAGTTAAAAATTTATTTAATAAAATAAAACATTATTTTTTTAATGTTTTCAATAATTGAATTCTAAATAAAATATTTATTTTATTTTAATATCTTAAAAGTAGTTTAATATTTATTTAATAAGACGGAATCTTATTTTTTTCTAATGTTTTTAAAAAATAGTGGTTAATATTAATTATATAAAGTAACTGTTTATATATTGATTGTTAAAAAAAGGTATTTTAGAAGATTAATATTAAATCCTCTTATTCTATTTTGTTTTTTAGTTTTGTAAATCCGTTAATAATTCCATCAATAGATCTTAAAACTATTTTCCATTTTATAAATGATAACACTTTTCTTGGTTTTGACTTTTCAAATAAGAACCTTGTAAACTTAAGGTTACTTACTTTTAACCCATTCCAATCATAGTATTCCCCTACGGTTTGAATACCTTCGGTTGTATGTATCGCCATTTTGTTTATTCCATCATCAAACCATTTCACGATTTCCTTTGTTAGCGGAATGTCTATGTGGTTTATGACATCCTTCCAGAATATATATGCGTCACTATATGGTGAATTGTTTTCGGGTTCAAATGATTTTAACTCTCCATTATGGTAGAATAGCTGTTTGGATTCTCCACTTAATCTGTTTTCCTCACCAATAGGGAATGGATGGCACATTTCAGCATTATTTGGTCCAGAAGTTCCATATCTAAAGTGAATGATAGCCTCAATTGGGTATAGTTCTTTAATGATTTCTTCAATTTCATCCCAGTCAGTTAAACCTTTTCTCCAAACAAGCATATCTTCCTTTGGATCATAGTAACTAATGCCTACTCCATGAGGATTCTGTTTATACATTGCCTCAATATCCTCTCTAGAAACGCCAGTATTTGGTGGTTTGATAACAATTACACACATTTTATAAAACTTCCTTAAATTACTTAGAATATACTTTTATAGTTTATAGTTAATTACTTTATCTTAATATATTAATATTTTTTAAATTACTGGTTCTTTGTATGAACCTTTAAAATAGCTAATTATATTTATTTTAAAAAATAGACATATAGTTATATATTATTTTGTAAATCTTTTTTTACAAAAATATGTGTTTAAAAGCTTAAAATTAGATTTGATTTTTTAATTTAATAAGATATCTAATTTTTTTAAGTATTTTTTAAATTTAATTGTTTAATGCATTTTAAATTTTAAATATTTAAAATTATTTTAATTAATTTATTGAGTGAAGTGTTATAATGGCTATACATCCAATTGAATTTAGATATGGAACTCCTGAAATGAAAAGAATTTGGGATTATGAGAATAAATTACAAAGAATGTTAGATGTAGAATCTGCATTGGCTCAAGCTGAGGCTAGTATTGGAATTATTTCTAAGGAAACTGCAGATGAAATCTCATCTAAAGCTAGTACTAAATATGTTAAACTTGAAAGGGTAAATGAAATTGAAGCTGCCAAGAAACATGATATTGCATCTATGGTTCAAGGACTTGCAGAACAATGTGAGGGAGATGCAGGAGAATATGTACATTTCGGAGCAACCTCAAATGATATTGTAGATACCTCAAACTCTTTAATGATTAGGGATTCAATTGATGTCCTTGAAGATAAAATAATTAAGTTAACTAATATCTTACTTGACTTGGCAAAGGAAAACAGGAATAAGGTTTGTATTGGACGTACTCATGGTCAACATGCAATTCCAACTACATATGGTATGAAATTTGCTAATTGGGCTGCAGAACTTAAAAGACAATATGATAGATTAGAACATGCAAGGGGTAATGTATGTGTAAGTATGTTGGATGGTGCAGTTGGAACCACTGCAGCATTAGGTCCTCAAGGTTGGGAAATCCATAAGAAAGTTGCTGAAGAATTGAATTTACCTCCTGCTACAATTACAAATCAGGTTGTACAAAGGGATAATCATGCTGAATTTATTATGGCAATTGCTAATTTGGCATCTACCTTAACAAAGATTGCACTTGAAATTAGAAACCTTCAAAGAACTGAAATCATGGAGGTTGGAGAATATTTCGATCCTAAAAAACAGGTAGGTAGTAGTACAATGCCTCATAAAATGAACCCTATTACCGCTGAAAGAATCTGCGGAATCTCAAGAATTGTAAAATCCTATGTTGCACCTGCTTTGGAAAACAATCCATTATGGCATGAAAGGGATTTAACCAATTCCTCATGTGAAAGAATCATGTTTCCTGAAGCATGTATCCTAAGTGACTATACTTTGGAACTTACAATTAAACTTATGAGTAACCTTGTCTTCTATGACGATAATATTGAGAAAAACCTCAATTTAACTCATGGTCTAGTCATGGCTGAAAGATTAATGGCTGAACTTACAAGGGCAGGAATGGGTAAACAAACTGCATATGCACTTGTGAGGGAGAATGCTATTAAGGCTAATCAAGAACATCTTTTACTTGGGGATTTAATCTTAGAAGACGAAGAGGCAAGTAAATATTTATCTAAGGAGGAAGTTCAAAAGATTATGGATCCTCATACCTATACAGGTTCTGCAGGAATCATTGTGGATGAGATCTTAGAGTCCTCTAAAGACTGGTTCTAAATCCCCTTATCTTGCAGTGAATTCGGATTTCAAAATATTTTATAATGTTGCTCTTATTTTTATAAAATTCAAGAAAACGAGTAATATCTTTAAAATGTTTTAAATCTTTTTAGATTATTTATCAAAAGATTAATATTGTATGAAAAATATTAATTATAATATTTATTTAAATATTCTTATTTTAATGAAATCTTTAATTTATTAAATGGATTCATCTAAGATTTTCAGCATATTTAAATAAATTCAATAAAATTTTCTTTATAATTAAAAGGTGAAAAAATGGTAAACACAAAAGAACTTAGTTCTATTGAATTGTCTTCCTTAACAACTATTGGGATGGGAATTTATGTTTTAATCAGTGTTATCCTTGCAATCATTGCTTTTATAGCTCTTATGGTTATAGGTGGCTCATCAGCTATTACTACTGGTTTAATGCTTATTCCAATGATTATCTTTGGGGCAATTTTATATAGTATTATTCACTTCTTCGGAAGAGGTTATCTTTATAATGTTCTTGTAACTAGGTTAAATGCTATTGATTTTGATATTGAGGAAGGTGAGATAACTAGGATAAACCCTATATCTACCTCACTTGTTATTGGGGTTATTAGTTTAATCTGTTTCATTATCGTTTATACATTGGCATACTTAGTTGTACCTGGATTTGCAAGTTCTGTTCTACAAACATTGATGGCATCTGGACAGATGAATTTAGCATTAATCGTATATAACTTTTTAGTGTTAATGTTAAGTCCACAATTCTTTATTGCTTGTATACTATTATCCTTTGTCTTAACTTTCATATTCGTATGTTTACAAATCTATGTTTATAATTATATTTCTCCAAAAGTTGGTGGAATTATAGTGGATTTTAAAGATGAGGGTAAGTATACATCACTTAAATATGTTGATCCTAAAAGTGCTGCAATTATAGTTTCAATCTGTTCTTTAGTTGTAGAGGTAATTGTCTCTATTGCGATGTTAGCAATAAATCATACTGCAGTATTATATGCATTATATAATATTATTTCCGGATTTGTTATAACATTTGTATTGGTTTTCCTAATAGCTTATTTCTACAATTACTTAGCTCCAAAAATGGGTCAACTTAAACTTGAATTAGAATAAATATAATTTTATTCTATTTTTTTATTTTTTTTATATCTGTTTCTTAGCTATTTTTAAATCATATATTCTATTTTTATAAAATTTTAATAGTATGCTATTTTAAGTTTTGTTTATCTATATACATCTTATGGTCAATTTCTTGTTAAATTTTAACCTGTATTGATTAGATTGAAATTAGTTATTTTTTATTTAATAAAGTTTGAAAGATAGTATTTTTTATAGATTGTGCTTTTGTTATAGTCGATTGAAATCTTCTAGCTATTTTTAAAATTTTTAAGATAAGCTTTCGAATTGATAATTAAAACATTGTTAAACTATTGGATTATTAGGTTATTAGATAACTGGTTTAATAATTAAAATATAAGTTAAAAATTAGATAATTGGAAGCTTATAATAAAAATAAGTTGTTAATAATTTAATTTAAATTAAATTGATTGGCAAAATAAGTTATAATGGATTAAATAGTTTAAAATCTATCCATTTCATTAAGGGGCATTGATGTTTCCATTGCTTTTATATCGATATCTATGCCTTTTTCTCTAATGGCCGCTATAGTATTTAATCCACTACCTGCAACAACACCAAATTTGTAGTTGTTTACCTGTGCATTATAGACCATTTCTCTAGGTTTGCCTATTTTTAAAACTGATAAGTCTTTTTTAGATAGTTCCTTTAATATCTCATTACTTTGGTATTGTGCAATGTTTGGAATTTCTTTAATTGATGCAAGAAGTCTTCTAGCACCTGTTTCATCTTTATTGATAGCAGTTAAATCTTTAAGTATGAATATCTTATGGGGATCTATTGAAGAACCATTATATGATATTAGTTCAATAAATGATGATTTATCGTTAACCTCCAGTAATCCACCATATTTAGGCTTACACATAATGCCGTTTTTAATTAATATCCCATCGATAGATAAACTGCATACGGTTGCAATTCCTACTCTATCATGGTTTTTGTTATCTTCAACAATTTTATAATATGGTGTAATATATTCCGGACAATCTTTGTAAGTATTTTTAATGACCTTTAGAGAATCATCTAGATCTTCTTTATTTACATAGGATATGTCTGCAATGATATTTCCCTCGCCGGTTTCCATATCATAATCCACTTCCTCAATAAGATTCCATGATTTTGATAGGAAGAACGGTATTTTGTTATATTGTTTATGGGGGTTTACACTTCTTAATATTGAATTGGCTTTTTTAGTAACAGGTTTCAAATTAGTATAATCCTCTAATTCCTCACCTAACTTGATGTTTACATCGTAATCCAATTCCTTCGCAACACAGAATGGCGTTATTCCTCCTGCTATGACTATTCCTATAAAGTCCTCAGGAACTGGTACACCAAGAATATTTTCTCCTTTCTTACCTATTGCAATAATTCCATTAATATTTGCCTGATTAAGTTTTTCAATAAGTTTTTTTGCTCTATTTCCTACTTTACCTGGAATTATTCTAAAGTTTGCAGGTATTGTTCCATTACCATTATCGATAACATTTAATACAGATGTCATGTTCTTTGCTATAAACGCATCAAGGGGGGTAATGGATGTTTTTTTATAGGAAATTAATTCCTTAAATCTTCGAGGTTCGTAATTTTTAACCTCAATGATTCCACCATATTGTGGCTGTGTAGCTATTCCATTTTTAAGAAATACTCCATCTATTGTTGTTCCACAAATACTCTCAACGGTATATCCTTCCACACCGCCGATCTTTTCTTTGTTAATCTGGATTCTAGGACTGACTGCAATTCCAGTTTCAAATGCTTTTTTAATAATATCAAGTGCTTCCTTATCTAGAACATTTGATTTATTAACAATAACATTTCCAGTTTTTGTATATGGATTAAAAGTAGTTTGATAAATATAATTCTCGAATTTTGAATAGGTAAAATCTATTTCATCATAGACGAGTCCTTTTTCAATACGTGACCTGCCTAGGTCTGTAATTTCTCTACCAGAATAACCAATTTTCTTCGTATAACCCTTTTCATCAAGAATTTTCATGTGGTAACGTACGGCACGTTCACCTAAATTAAATCCTCTGTTATTCAATTCATTAGCGATGACTTTTGAACCTGTTGGTTTTTCTTGTTGGTCTAGGATTCTTAGGATTTCTATCATCCTATTTTCTGATTCAGACATATGACTCCCTTATCTAAAATGTTATTTTATATTCTCATCAAGTTTACTTCCTTATAATTAGAAATTAGATTAAAAAAAGCCCAAAAATAAAATAAAAAAATTATAGGTACTGGTTTAAAAAAAATTAAAAAATATGAATTTTAAGAAACTTATACGTCTAAGTATCTGTTATGTTCATATCCAAAGACTTGTACTCTGTAATCATCCCATTCAGAGTATTTGCTTTCAAGGAATTTTTGGGATATGTGATCACCTAAGGAATTCATAATAATAGGGTCTTCTTCAAGTGAATGGTAAGCTTCCCATAAACTTGCAGGTAATACTTTAATACCACTTTCTTCACGTTCCTCTGGAGTTAGTTTGTAGATATTAACTTCAGTAGGGTCACCTGGGTCAATCTTATTGTTAATACCGTCCATACCTGCTGCTAACATTGCAGAGAATGCTAAGTATGGGTTACATGCTGGATCAGGTGCTCTGTATTCAATACGTGTAGCTTTTCCACGTGCTGCAGGAACTCTAACAAGTGCGGACCTGTTTTTAAGACCATATGCTCTGTATACAGGTGCTTCATAACCTGGTACTAAACGTTTGTAAGAGTTTACAATTGGGTTGGTTACAGCGGTAAGTGCTGGTGCGTGTTCTAATAAACCACCAATGAAGTAAAGTGCTTCTTGTGATAAACCTGTTTCAGTGTTATCATCGGAGAATAAGTTTTCGCCGTCTTTGAATAAACTTTGGTGACAGTGCATTCCACTACCGTTTTCACCGAAGAATGGTTTAGGCATAAATGTTACTCTGTAATCCATTTCATCAAATGCTGCCATATTAGCGACAATAGCTTTAATTGCGGTTTTGAAAGTGACTACTGCATCTGCAGTTTTAAGTGCATCATCAAATTTAAATGCAATTTCGTTTTGACCTGGACCTACTTCGTGGTGACTTGCTTCTACTTCAAATCCTAATTTTTGTAAGTTAAAGGTAATTTCTCTTCTGAAATCAGGACCTTTGTCTGTAGGTTCCATATCGAAGTAAGTTGCATTATCATAAGGTAATGGATTACCGTTTTCGTTCATATTAACAATAAAGAATTCTGGTTCTGGTCCAATATTATATTTTAATCCTTTTTTACCAATTTCTCCTAATTGTTTTTTAAGTTGGCTTCTTGGATCTCCAGCAAATGGTTTTCCATCGGTGTTGTAAATATCACAAATAAATCTGCATACTGCTGAATCATCTGGTCTCCATGGTAATCTGGAATAGGTACTTATATCTGGTTTTAAGATAAGATCACTTTCATTGATTTCAACGAATCCGTCAATAGATGATCCATCAAATAATGTACCGTTTGTAAATAAGTCTTCCATATCTGTATTTGGAGGTAATGAAACGTTTTGTGGTTTACCATTGATATCTACAAATTGTAATCTAACGAAAACAATTTCATCTTTCTCCATTTGTTCCATTATTGTGTCTACTTCTTTTGTCATTTTTATTCATCCTTTTAATGATAAAATAATAAAAATAAACTGTATTCATTAAAAATTTTAAAATAAATCATACTCAATTTATATGAAATATTGGTGGTTTATTTTTAAAATTTTATAAACATTTTTTGATTATTATTATTCGCCGGAAAGTAACTTCCTACTTAGATAAGTTTAAATTTTTTAATATATAAACTTTCTTATTTTTCCAAAAATGAGTATGTTTATTTTTTTTAAAATATTTTCGGTGTTTGTCTTATTTTTTAAATATTATTTTAAATATTTTTACTTTATTTTTGATTTTTACTTATTTTTTGAATTTTTTTTATTTTTCTATAAATTTTCCGGAACATCCTTTTCCATAATAGGCCGGTTATTTTGGAAATGATTTATGGATTGTTGACTGGTATAATAATTTAATTGAATTTAAAAAAATGAGTCATTGTCGTAAAAAAAATAAATTTTAAAAAAAATAGGGATTAAATAATTTGATTTAATGTTAATGTTGATTTTATGTGTTTAATCTATTGATTTGTGATTATCTAAAGCTCTATTAATTCAAAAGAGCTTAAATCTAATAGATCAAAGGTTAATATTTCCGGAGCATATGTCACCTTTCCAATGCCTGCAATTATTTTAAATGCCTCAAATGCTTCTAAACTTCCTACTATATTTGGTGTAGGTCCAATTACTGGTGGAACGCCATGTGTCAGTTTATCCAATTCTTTAAGTACATCATCATCCAATTCTTTTCCTTCGGAAGGTAAGTTAAATAGCTCCTCATATGTTTTTGGACTATCTGGTTTAAATACACTTACCTGACCTAATGTTCCATGGATTGCACCATGTATAAATGTCTTACCACTTTTTTTAGCATATCTGCTAATGATTATCCGTGTTTTAAGATTGTCCAGTGCATCTATGATAATGTCAGCATCTTCCAATATGCCTTCCACATTGTCTTCATTAATCTCACAAACAACTGGCTCTACATCAATATATGGATTGATCAACCTTATCTTTTCTTCTGCAACCTTTGCCTTATCCTGTCTTAGAACATCAAGGCTACTTAATAGTTGTCTGTTTAGATTGGACATGTCGAAATAATCCTTGTCTATGGCAATGATTTTTCCAACACCCATTCTAGCAAGCATCTGGATAACAGATCCTCCGATTCCACCACATCCAATTACTCCTATTGTTGCTTCTTTAAATCTTGTCTGTTGACTTCTTGATACAATGCTCATTTGCCTTGTAACAATGTCCCAGTATCCCATTCCTTTGTATCTTGTTGGCATCTTCTATCACATTTTCCATTATCTTTTATTGCTTTATAAATTTTATAATATTACAATTGTTATATTTTATCTATATTTATTTATATATTTAATATTTATATAATTTTACAAATCCTTTTTTAATCTTAAAAATATTCTAAGATATCTTTTATTTTATTTGGAGCTTTCATGAAATATTATCTAGAAGTGATGGAATGAATCTCCAAAGAATCTTTCAACCTTCTTCATTTCCTTTGCAATATTTATTCCCTGGGGACATAGGGTATTGCAATCTCCACAATGGGTACAGTTATGTGCAAGAGCGCTGTCCTCAAAATATGTAAAATACTGCATGGCAGATGCTTTAGGATTGTTTAGGATTTTTCCGATATTGTATTCCCTAAAACAATGGGGGATATTCACACCATTTGGACAAGGTAAGCAGTATCCACAGGAATTACAGTCATTACCTTTCTGGGTTTTATATAGGCTTGCAACATCCCTAATTAATTTCTTATCATTTTCAGAAATCATGTTGGGCTTAGAACGTGATGCGATTTCAATATTTGTTTTAAGATGTTCCAATGAGTTCATACCACTCAATACACAGTCAACATTCTCCATGTCCCAAAGATATTGGAATGCCCATTCAACAGGTGTTCTCTTCTCCTCGGCACTGTCCCATAATTTCATGATGTTTTCCGGAATGTTTTCAACTAGACGTCCTCCACGTAATGGCTCCATGATTTCGGTTCCAATATCCATCATTGATAAAAAGTCAAGTCCTTCAATACCTGTCTGATATGTTTCATCGAGATAATTCATTTGGGTTAAGCCTATTTCCCACTTGTCATAGTCGGTAGTTAAGATAAGTAGTGTTTCAAAGGTTCCATGTGTTGAAAAACCAACATGCTTTACTCTTCCGTCATTTAATGCATCATCTAAAAACTCGGTGACATTTGCATTCTTGTAGTTTTCCCAGTTTTCATTGTTTACAGAATGTAATAGGTAATTGTCAATATGATCCGTTTTCAATCTTTTAAGTTGTTCATCTAAAATATTGTCCAAGTCCTCTCTAGAATGGATAAGCCATGATGGACATTTGGTTTGAAGATAAACCTTGTCCCTGTAACCGTTTTCAAGGAACTCTCCAACAAATGGTTCACTTGTACCTGGACCGCCATGAACCTCTTTTGAGTGAAAAGAGTATCCGGTATCAATAAGGTTTATTCCATTATCTATACCATAACTTAAAAGTTCACTTGCCTTTTCCTTGTCTATCTTACTATTAGAGTTATCTAAGGTTGGAAGTCTCATAGTTCCTAACCCTAAAATTGATACTTTTTCATTAGTTTTTCCCAATTTCCTATATTCCATTGAAGCACCTGAAACTTAAAAAATTCTTTTAAAAATAATATATATTAATTATTATTACTTTTCTTTAAAAAAATCTTTCTAAATTATCATTAGTCTAATGAAATTTTTAGATTAAAATAGATATTCAAGTAAAATATGTAATTTATAAAATCAATAAAAATCTGTAAAAATAGTTTAATGGTTTTTCCTGGGATAATTTATATGCCGGGGGCGGGATTCGAACCCGCGGCCTCACGGTATCCCAGGAATTCAGTCAGAGCATAGCTAAAAAACCCTATGAGCCGTGCGCTCTAACCAGCTGAGCCACCCCGGCATTATACTATGTATAATACTATTTAATTTAAGTTTTTAATAATATATATACTTTGTGGTATATGGTATATTTTTTTATAAAATTTTTCAGTTTATTAATTTTTAAATTCATTTAATCATGTAATTCCAACATGTTTCTATTTGGGCAAACATTTTTTAAAACATTTTGTTTTTTTATCTAGGATTATTTAAATCTAAAACTTTTGGTTTTAATTGGAATCTAACAGTTGTTTATGGTTTATATGATAATCATTATTTATTCGGTTAATATGATTGTTGTCTTTATATTGTTTTTATACAATAATATTTAATATTATTAAAAGTTAAAAATAATATTGTATAGATTTTCATTTGAAAATTATTTTTTTATTAGTTATATTGAAATGGAATACTTTAATATAATCTGATCTTTAAATGATTTCTTTTTTAAAAACGATTATTTGTGATATATATGAGTAATGTAAAGGATATGTCTCTTGCAGATGATGGAATAATGAAAATTGAATGGGTTCAAAAACATATGCCTGTTCTTGAACATATTAAAAAGGTATTTGAAGAAGAAAAACCTTTTGAGGGAATTACTATAGGTTCATGTTTACATTTGGAACCTAAAACAGTTAATTTAGGTTTAACATTACAAGCAGGTGGAGCTGAAGTAGCTATGACTGGTTGTAATCCTCTATCTACTCATGATGATGCTGCAGCTGGTGCAGCGGCATTAGGTTTAAACATCTATGGTTGGAGAGGTCAAAGTGATGAGGAATATTATGAAGCTATTAATAATGTTCTAGATCATAAACCTGATATTATAATTGATGATGGTGCGGATATGATTATGTACCTACATAGTAATAGACAGGAACTTTTATCCCATATTAAAGGTGCTTGTGAAGAAACCACTACTGGTGTACATAGATTAAAAGCAATGGCTGATGATAATGCATTAAAGTTCCCTGTTGTAGCGGTAAATGATGCTTATACCAAATATCTATTTGACAATAGATATGGTACAGGACAATCCTCATTGGATGCTATTATGGGTACAACCAACATGTTAATTGCAGGTAAGAACTTCACCGTCTGTGGATATGGATGGTGTGGCCGTGGTGTTGCAAGTAGGGCAAGAGGTTTAGGTGCAAATGTTATTGTAACTGAAGTAGATCCAATTAGAGCTTTAGAGGCTAGAATGGATGGTTACAGGGTAATGCCTATTAGGGAAGCTGTTAAAATCTCCGATATTATCATTACTGTCACCGGTAATATTAACATCATATCCGGTGATGATTTTAAATATATGAAGGACGGATGTATGCTTTGTAATTCCGGTCACTTTAATGTTGAAATTAATAGGGATGATTTGGAAGCTCAAGCAGAATCTGTAAAGACTGTAAGGGAAAGTATTGAAATGTTTACAATGAAGGATGGAAGAAAAATCTATCTTTTAGCTGATGGAAGACTTGTAAATCTTGCAGCTGCAAGAGGCCAAGGACACCCTGCAGAGATTATGGATATGAGCTTTGCAGTTCAGGCTTTATCTGCCAAATATATTTTAGATCATGACGGTAAGATGGATATTGGTGTTATGAAAGCACCGGATTCAATTGATGAGACTGTCGCAAGATTAAAACTAAAAGCTATGGGAATTGAAATAGATTCTTTCACAGACCGTCAAATCGAATATTTATCTGACTGGCATGAAGGAACATAATCCTGTTTTTTAATCTTTTATTATTTTTTTTTTTATTTTTTCTTTATTCTATTGAATTTAATCTCTCTAGAATTAGTATCTTAATTTGAAAAGGTATTAAAGTTAGAGTGATATTATAGAAAGTTCTGCTATTTTATTTTAACAATTATTTCTTTGATTATTATGGGATATTTTAAACATATTGATAATGGTGATGGACCTACTAAGCTATTTCTTGGAGGAGTTCATGGTAATGAAGGTAAAACTGCTATTAAGATGATTAACCGTCTTAAACGTGAAGATTTTGCCAGTGGTCAGATTTATATCTATAACTTTGATTCCTCACCCTATATTTCAACAGTAGATAAAAGATACTATGAATCTGAAATGGGTCAAAAGGTTATAAGCTTGATTAACAAGTATAAACCCGACTTTTATACGGAGCTTCACTGTTATAATATAGAGCATTTTAAAAATCTTACAAGTATGTCCAGATTTGAATCTCAAGGTGTTCCTCCCTTAATTGATTGTGGGGAATATGTTTTAGTTAGTTCTGTTTCCCCATTAATTAGAATTAAGTATTTCACTAAAGAAACCATATGCAAAACATTGGAGATTCCTTGCCTACATGATGAGAAAAAATTGGACAATGCGATTGAAAATTATGGATTCAATCCAGATAAAGCTGTTGACAGATATATGGATCTATTGTATCTTATTACACAGTCTGTATCCCGTAAGGATTTTACGGAAAGAATATCAAAATATTATCCCACCCAGGTTGATCTTGCAAGGGAATATGTTAAAAAGATTTTTGGAGAATTCTTCCCTCCATTTTAGATATCTAATAAACTTTTTTTTATTTCATAATTGCTTAAAATTTTTAAAAAATTCTAAAAAAAGATATCTGTTCTGATTTCATATCTTAAGTGTTTTCAATTCTAAAAGCTCATTTTTTGATTAAATAAAACATTTTAATGGATTTTTTAAAGATTCCGGTATCTGTTTCTTTTATGGATTTAAAAGTTTATCGTGTTTAAATCAATACTATTTTAATAAACTGTAATCTATATATATTATAAATACAAAAATTATACCGGAAGTTATATTCCGACTATTCATTAAAATAGAAGTTATATTTATTAGTTATTAAAAAGCAGATTAAGTGATGTAAATGCAGATGATAAGAGCAATTATTAGACCTGAGAAGGTTGATGATGTAATTATTGCATTGGATGATGAACAATTCCATTCAGTTACAGTAATGGATGCAGAAGGTCGTGGAATTCAGAAAGGATTAAACAAAGGTGATGAACACTTTGATCAGTTACCTAAAAAACTTTTAATATTGGTAGTTGAAGATGAGGATGTGGATTTTGTAGTTGATTTAATCTCTGAGGAAGCTTTTACCGGTAATCCTGGTGATGGTAAAATATTTGTTAGTCCTGTTTTAGAGGCTTATACAATTAGAACAAGAAGTCAAGGATTATAAAAGAGGTTTTTATAATGAAAGAAATCATGGCTTTTATTAGAGATAAAAAATATGAAAGAACTAAGGAAGTCTTAACTCTTTTAGGTTTTCCAGGAATGACTGTCGTTCCGGTTTTAGGAAGGGGTAGAAAAATTCAAAACAATAAATTAAAAACCGATGATTTTGCGGTTATTCCTAAAAAATTGATTTCAATTGTGGTTCCTGACGAGGATGTAAATCTAATAGTTGAGGTAATTATGAAAATCAATTCTACCGGACGTTATGGTGATGGTAAAATATTCATATGTCCTATAACCCAATCCATCAGATTAAGAACAGATGAAACTGGGGATGCTGTTTTATAATCTTTTTTTATTTATTTTTAAATAGGTGGAATTAATTTTTAACTTATATGAAAGCTATTTTTTTAATTCATATGGTGTGTTTTTTAATTTTATGGGAATATTAAATTTAGATTTAAACAGAAATTGGTTTTTAGTTATATGAAAGCTATTTTTTTTATTGTTAGAAAAAGAAAATTAATTTAATTTGGATGAGAGTTAATTTTTTTTTAAATTAGAGGAGTTTTACTTTATAATTTGTAGGAGAAGTTAATCTTTTTAGATTAATAGGGTTTTACTTTATAATTTGTAGAGGAAGTTAATCTTTTTAGATTAATAGGGTTTTACTTTATAATTTGTAGGAGAAGTTAATCTTTTTAGATTAATAGGGTTTTACTTTATAATTTGTAGGAGAAGTTAATCTTTTTAGATTAATAGGGTTTTACTTTATAATTTGTAGGAGAAGTTAGTTTTTTTTAGATTAATGGGGTTTTACTTTATAATTTATAATAAAAAAAGTTGGTTTTTTAAGTTTTATAAGGAAAATAATTTAAATTTAGAAAAAATCTTCTAAACTTTTCTGTGAACTGTTAAGGTTCTTGATTTTACTTGCACTATTTAAAACCCTGTCCTTTGAAAAACCATGTTCTCCACATAAGAATTCCACAATGCCCTCACGGTCCGGTTCTTTAAACTTAATGGTATAGTCCTCGTTTACTCTAGGGTTTAGGAAAATATTTCTTAAAATATCTATGTCTATCTTAGGCTCTGTATCTAAGTCTTCTAGAACATTTTCCAGATTATTATCATTTAATAGTTTCATGCCTCTTTTAACGCCAATACCATGGACTCCATCATTAAAGTCGGTACCTACAAGAAGTGCAAGATCGATTAGTTGTTCCCTTGAAAAATCAAGATTTGATAGAACCTTGTTTAATTCCATATATTCAAGATTTGAAAGTCCTCCACTTAAGGTAAGATTTCTTATAATTCTTGGAGAACCAAATAACAAGCAATCATAATCCTGTGATGCAACGGCCCATGCATCTTTTTTCTGAACCATATAGGATGCCTGTGCCTCACCTTCACCAAGTGCCTGAACATAGGGTATTCCCATTAAATCAAGCAAATATTTGGAACTTTCAACTACATATGGTGTAATATGTGTTGTACGCATTGCATATTTACGTGCTAATTCCTCATTGCCTTCTTTAATGGCTTTCTCCCATTCTTCTTTTGATTTTATTTTAGCCTCTTTACGTTTAGCTATTGTATCAGATTTATATTCTGAAGGTTTTCCATCAAAAACATAAATAGGTTTTATCCCACGCTCGACAATGGATGATGTTCTATATAAAAGACCACTTAAATGGGAAGTCACATTACCATTAGCATCTTTAAGAGGCGTTCCATCCCTTTGACGAATCCCTGATAAAAATTGATAAATTGTATTAAAAGCATCAATAGCTATTGTTCTTCCTTCTAAATCTTTTAAATTAATTTTTTCTGGAGAAGCAATATCTTTAAACTTCACTCCCATTATTTCACCTTCATCGTTTTATTCTTTAAATCAGCTGTTTTTTTAAATTTATCTGTTGATTTGAATTGATTGATTTTTTTCATATTCTTTTATTTTTTTTTTAATTTATTTTATGTATTGTTTTTGTTTAATCTAGATATTCTCTAAAATAACTTATCGGAAACATTTCCTGAATCCACATGATTTTCTCATTATTGTGTATAATATCATAGTTTCTTGATAGGAAATCATCATCTGTCTTATATATTTCTTCAAGTTCTGGCTCTGATTTTATTACTTCAATGTCTCCAATTTCTCTTCTTGTCTCAAGTTTATAATTCTTTAAGATCCTTCCAATTGGAATGTCTTCTGTCATTAATGAATCTTTAATTTCTTTATTTATTCTGGATAAAGGAATATAACTTTTTGCAAATATTAATGGTTTATCGTCTTTATGCATTATTATGGTTCTGTTGTTTACCTCTTCACTTTCGTCAATATTGAAGTGATTTGAAACTTCTTTATTTGCCTTTTCAACATGCTGGTTAATGGTTTTTAAAGTAATTTTATTATATAATACGTCTAAGATTGCAGTAATTGATCCGTCGGTTGTAAGAAGTATCTTCTGTGTGTTGGATAGCTTTATGTTATTCTTGTTTTCCAGGTAGTTTATTCTATCAATTAAACATTTATTGATATTGTTCTCTTCTTTAATCATAATGTCCCTTTAAAAATAGTTCTCTTTAAAAAAATATAAAAAATAAGTAAAAAAAGTTAATTTTCTGGTCTTGCAATAAATCCTTTTATTGCAGAGGCTGCAACTACTTTTGAATTTGCAAGATAAACTGATGATTTAGGATCTCCCATTCTACCTTTGAAGTTTCTGTTTGTAGTTGATATGGCTGTTTCACCCTCAGATAAAACACCCATATGTGCTCCTAAACATGGTCCGCATCCCGGATTACATACTATTGCACCGGATTCCATGAAGGTTTTTATATATCCCTTATCTAATGCTTGAAGATATATTTCACGTGATGCCGGAAGAACTATTAATCTGACATCCTCATGGATCTTTTTCCCATCAAGAACTTCTGAGGCATTTTTCAAATCAATTAGTCTTCCATTGGTACAAGAACCAATTACTCCCTGGTCGATAGATGTTCCCTCAACCTTGCTAATCGGTTTTACATTGTCCACATCATTGGGACATGCGATTTGTTCTTCCATATTGTTTATATCAAAATAATATTCTTTACTATAAACTGAGTCCTTATCGGATTTTTTGATATTTAACTGATTTCTACTTTTTCCGGTTCTTCTACATACATAATCTATAGTAGCATCATTAGGTTCCATTATGCCATTTTTAGCACCCATTTCAATGGCCATGTTTGTCATGGTCATTCTACTTGCCACATCAAGGTTATCAATGGTCTTACCACAGAACTCCGCACTTTGATAGGTGGCTCCTGCAATTCCAACCTTTCCAATTATGTTTAGAATAATATCCTTGGAGGTTAAATTACCTAGTTCACCTTCAACTTGGATTTTTATAGCCTCCGGAACCTTGAACCATGTTTTACCAGTTGCATAAACCATAGCAATATCCGTTGCACCCATTCCTGTGGAAAATGCTCCAAATGCACCATAAGTGCATGTATGTGAATCCGCACCAACTATGATTTTTCCAGGTTCTACTAAACCCTTTTCCGGAAGTACTTGGTGGCAAATACCTTCACCATTAATGTAATGGTGGGTAATGCCCTGTTTCTTAATAAAGTTTCTTGCAACTTTCTGGAATTCTGCAGATCCAATTGTATTTGCAGGTATGTTATGATCAAACACTATCGCTATCTTCTCAGGATCCCATACCTTATCTGCTATTTTTTCAAATGTTTTAATGGCAGGTGGTGATGTACCGTCATGTGACATTACAAGGTCGACATTTGCCTCGATAATTTCACCAGGATTAACTTCATAACCTACTTTTTCTGATAAAATCTTTTCTGTAATATTCATTTTTACACTTTAAAATTGTATTTTAATCTACTATATAATATCTTTATAAAATATTAAAATAGTTTTTTATTTTAATTGTATCCTTATTAAAAAATTTTTTCTAGATGAAATTCCCTTTAGTTTAAAAACCCTTTTAATATTTAATCTAAATTTAAAATCAGATTTTTTTTTTAGGTGTATTGTAGAATGGGATTAATCGTTTTAGATATTAAAGATCATGTTGTTTTATTTTTTCTTTTAAACTTATAATCTTTAGATCTATTGTAAAAAAAGGTTAAATTATTAAATCAACGATTAATTAATGATTCTATTAAAGTCGAATTTAAAATTTTTTTAATTCTATAAAGAGGGATTTCCCTTTAGACATTAAAAACTATATAAAAATTAGCTATTTGTTAAATGATTAAAAATAATAAAAAAATTAAGAGGGGATTTATAAATCAGCAAGGTTTACATTTTTGACGATTTCCTTAAAGACATCATCATTGATGTAGGTACCTTTCTCTCTTGTTTGTTTAACTTGTTTTACAATTTCACAAAGTTGGTCATTGGTTACTTTATAACCACATGCGTCAAGTTTTGCTTTAACTGCTCTACAACCTGAATGTTTACCTAAAACCAATTGTCTTTTTTGACCTACGAGTTCCGGTACATAAGGCTCATAGGTTAATGGCTCCTCAATAACCGCATCTACATGAATTCCTGATTCATGTCTAAATATGTTTTTACCTACTATTGGCTTGTTATAAGGAACTGGTAGGCCTGTAGCTTTGGATACAAGTTCTGAGATTTCTTTAATTTTTTTGGTTTTAAATCCTAAATCCTTTCCATATAATAATTTAAGGGCCATTACCAATTCTTCAAGTGAAGCATTTCCCGCCCTTTCACCAATACCATTGATGGTTACTGAAACTGCACTGGCACCTGCTTGAAGTCCTGCAATTGAATTTGCAACAGCAAGTCCAAAATCATTATGGCAATGCATAGCAATATCTGTGTTAATCTCTTTTTTAAGTTCTGATACAAGGTAAGTAATTCCTTGAGGATTTGCAGCACCAACGGTATCTGCTACATGTACCCTATCAACACCGTATCCCTCAGCTTTTTTATACATTCTTTTTAGGAAATCTAAATCTGCCCTTGTTGCATCTTCTGCAGAGAAAGCAACGAATAGTCCATGGTCTTTAGCATATTCAATAGATTTCATACAGATATTCAATGCCTGTTCCCTTGTAAAGTGTAATTTATGTTCAAGGTGTAAATCGGAAGCTCCCATAAAAGTAATTACCCCGTCAACATCAGCATCTAATGCCGCATCGATATCCTCCAATTTTGTTCTAGCTAAACATATGACCTGTGCATCTAATCCTTCATTGGCTATTGTTTTAACAGTATCCTGTTCTGTTGAGGATACCCTTGGGAATCCTGCTTCTATCTGTGGTACTTTAAGTTCATCTAATTTTTTAGCAATTTCTATTTTTTCATCTTTGGAGAAAGCTACACCGGGAGTTTGTTCTCCGTCTCTTAAAGTAGTGTCATATACGGTTATATCTTTAGGAAATGTGTATTTGACCTCTTTATTGTAAGGACTAACATAGTATTGCAAAAATATCACTCCTATTATATTATGATTGTTATTAATTAAACTTGATATGTATTTTTTTTATTAAATCAATAATTATTTTATTATTTGTAAAATTAGTAATAATTACAAATTTAAATTAAAAATTTATGTTATTTAATTTGTAAGTCTGTATATTTAAATATTAATCAATTTAAATTTTTAAATATATTTTTTTAAAAAAGAGTTTGGAAGGTTCTAAAACAATTATGATGAAATATAAACTTTCCTTTTCAATAAAAAAAGATGCCTAATTGTTTTTATCTTTTATCATTTTTTCCATATGATTTTTAATTTCTAATATTAATATGGGTATTTAATATTTAATATTTAATATCTGATATTTTATAATCTATTTATTAAGTCGTATTTTTTTTAAGATTTTAATATTATAGAAATTTAAAAAAAATAATTTTTAGTTTTCATTAGTATTCTCTAGTATAATAGAATAGGATTTTGTAGAAATTCAAATGGAAACTTTCTAGTTTTTCATTATCTTCTATGGAAGATGATTAAAGTAAAAAATCTATTAATTTTCATCAATATTTTCTAATAGGCCAAGATATGAGGTCCTTTCAAATCCGTCAGTAATACCTAATTTTTCAAATATTTTAAACAAACCTTCCTGAGCTTTGCTATAATCGGTACCATCTTCAACGAGTGCCTCAATTTCCATATAGGGATCTAGACCCTTTACATCATCAAGACTTATCTCATAATTTTTATATCTGTAAATTTCCCTATCTTTTACAACTTCACGGACAGCAGCAAAACCTAGATGTTCAAATATTTTTCTACATTTGTTTTCATCCTCAATACCCATTTCAATTTCCTCTCTAGTTTTACTTTTTTTATCTATTTTGGGTCCTTTATAGGTTATAAATAGATTACTTTCTTTATCGGTTTTAGTTTTTCTTATTCTTAATGCTTCATCAGTTTTAGCAAAATCACAGATAGGACTGTTAAAATATATGTCCTCTTGATGTTCAGTTTTTATCTTTTCTGCCTTTAATTCGAGTATTTTTGTTCGAACTTCATTAAAACTATTGATTTTGGCTTTTGCTTCAACTTCTATCATTTATAACAACTATCCTTTATTTTATTATTTTTTATAAAATTTTTAATCATTTTTTATTATTTTCTATTTTGTCTATTTTCACATAAAAAATTTATTTTTAAATAAGGTTTATATACTATTTAAATATAAATTTATATACAGTAAAAATTTTAGTTTAAATATTTGATGTGCTTATTTTTCAAATTATATATAAAATGTTTACTTACTTTTTTTCAAAAATATGATTTGGAGGTATATAATGACCGATGTTGATATAAAAATAGAAAACATTGTGTCTTCTGCTAGTATTGGTAAAGATATAGTACTTACTGATGTTGCTAAAAATTTACCTGGTGTCGACTTTAACCGTGAGCAATTCCCTGGTCTTGTTTTTAAATTAAAAGATCCAAAAACTGCTGCTTTGATTTTTAGCTCAGGTAAATTAGTATGTACTGGTGCTAAATCTATAGATGACTCAAAGTTAGCTATTAGAAAAACCGTGGATCTTATGAGAGAAATCGATACTGAAATCCCTCATGAATTCGAAATTAAAATTCAAAATATTGTAGCTTCTGCTAATTTAGAACTTCCGTTAAATTTAGAAGCTGTTGCTTTAGAATTAGAGAATACCGAATATGAACCGGAACAATTCCCTGGTTTAGTATATCGTCTAACTGATCCTAAAGTAGTTTTATTATTATTTGGTTCTGGTAAGGTTGTTTGTACTGGAGCAAAAACTCGTAGTGATGCTAAGCTTGGTGTAGAAAGAGCTTACGACAGACTAAAAGAGTTAGACTTAATATAATTTGGTGATATGTTTGATTAAACTTATAGTATTTGATTTAGATAATGTTATAATGAATGGAGAGGCAATAGACGAGATAGGAAAAATTGCAAATGTTAAAGATGAAATTGCTGAAATTACAGATAAAGCAATGAAAGGCGAACTCGACTTTGAAACCTCTATTAAAGAAAGAGCTAAACTTCTTGAAGGAGTTTCAGTCGATGATATTGTTGAATTAAGAAATAATATTCCTCTTACCGATGGTGCTGAAGAGACTGTTAAAACTTTAAAAGATGCTGGCTATGATGTAATTATTATTAGTGGTAGTTTTGATATTATTGCAGACCCATTAAAAGACAAATTAGGTATTGATGAAATTTTTGTTAATTCATTGACTGAAGAAGATGGAAAATTAACTGGTGAGGTGACTGGAGACTTAGTTTCTGGTACTAAACTTCAGGTATTAAATAAATATATTGAAGATAAAGATATCGAATTAGCTGATTGTGTAGCTATTGGTGACGGAGCTAATGATATCTCAATTATTGAATCCACTGGTTTAGGTATTGCATTTAATGGTAAACCTGCTGTTAAAGAAATCGCTGATGTTGTTGTTGATGATGATAATTTAACCGCGGTCTTAGATCCAATTAAAAAAGCTGCTGATGCTGATAAAAAAGAAGAATTTGTTCTTGCAGACACTCTTGAAGGAGTCAAACAGCAAAAAATTGAAAAAGAAGAAGAAATTTCCAAAATTGCTGATGAAAGAGAACATTACAACAGAGTTGCTAAAGAACAACGTAAAATCCGTGATGAATTAAATGCTTCTTTAAAAGAAAACTTAAACAAAGCTATCGAATATAGGGACGAACGTAATAAAATCAACAAAGAAGTTGAGGCAGAGAAAAAATTACGTAACGCTGCTAATAAAGAGCTTAGAAACTTAGAATGGTCTTCAGGTAAAAAAGACAAAGTTAAAATCGAAAATGAAATCAAGAAAATTGATAGTATCATTGAAACTAGGGTTTTAGATATTAAAAAAGAAAATCAACTTGTTAAAAATGCTAATGATCTCCGTAAACAATTAATGGATATTCATGAAGATGATAAGGTAAAAGCACAAGCTGAGGAACTTAAAAAACAATCTGAAGAACATCATGCTAATGTTGTTGAACTTTCCGAGAAAGCTCAAGAAGCACATGAACAAATGTTAAACTATTTCAGAAAAACTGATGAAATCAGAGCTGCTGCTGATGAGGCACACAAAAACTTCATTGAAGCAAGAAAATCTGCTTCTGCAAAACATGAAGAATTCAAATCAGTTTTAAGTGAAATCCACGTTATTAATAAAAGATTAGGTACATCTAGACCTAAAAGACGAAAATCAAACAAAAATCAACCTGCTCCTAAGAGAAACTTAGAAGAGAAAGAGAAAGCTGAAAATATTTTTGATAAATTTAAACATGGTAAAAAGTTATCTACCGAAGAACTTTTACTTTTACAAAAATATGATATAAACTAAATTTAGTTTATTTCTTTCTTTTTTCGTTGATTTTTCATTGATTCATTTTTTTTATATCTTTTTATTATCTATTTTTATTTAATTTATAAATCTAAGGATTATTCCATCTATTTTTCTTATTTAAAGTTTCAGTAATCTTTTAATCTTATTATGATGGCTTTCTTATTTTTATTTTATTTTAAGATTTAAGGTTTATCTCATCTATTTTTATTGTTTAAAGTTTCATTGTCTTTTAATTTTATCATAATAATTTTTTTATTTTTAATCATTTAAAACAAATATTTTTCAGCTGATTTTCAGCTGTCTTAAAAGTTTAACAAAATCCTTTATAATTTAAAAAATTAGTAAATATAATATATTATAATATATAGAAGATTATTTTTCTAAAACTGATTTTTTTTTTAAAATGAAAAAATTTATATAATGTAATTGAATTTACTATGAATAATAATATTTTAAAATTTCAATTTTTTTATTTCATTTAGAAACTGAAAAATTTTAGTAACTAATATTATCGGATATTATTTTTAATTTTTATTTATATCTATTGAGGGAGAAAATTTTTAGATAATGTGATAAAATGAATGAATTAATTATTTGTGAGAAGCCAAAAGCTGCGGAAAAAGTAGCTCAGGCTTTATCTTCCAAGGCAAAGAAACATAAATATAATAAAAAGGTTAGTTATTGGGAAATGGATAGGGAAGATAAACATATTGTTATAGTGTCTGCTGTAGGTCATTTGTACTCATTGACTCCTAAAAACAATCGAAACAAGTATTATTTTGACTTAGATTGGGCTCCTGCATATGAAGTTAATAAATCTAGTAGATTTACAAGGGATTATGTCAATGCCATTAAGAAATTTGCAAAAGATGCGGATAGCTTTATCCATGCATGTGATTATGATATTGAGGGTACCTTAATCGGGTATAATGCATTAAAATATGCATGTGGCGTTAATGATTTGGCTAAAGTTTCCCGTATGAAATTCTCAACCTTAACTAAAAAGGATGTTGTTGAAGCATATGAAAATAGGATAGAACTGGATATGCCTCAGGTAGAAAGTGGTATAGCAAGGCATGTTTTGGATTATTATTTTGGTGTTAATGTCTCTAAGGCATTGATGACTTCTGTTAGAAAATCTAAATATAAATATTTAAAACTTTCAGCAGGTCGTGTTCAAACTCCAACACTTTCAATTCTTGTCAAAAGGGAAAAGGAAATTCAGAAATTTGTTCCTAAACCTTATTGGTTAATCAAGGCAGTTCTTGAAAATGATATTGTTGCAGATCATGTGGAAGGTAAAATCTTTGATCAAAAGAGAGCCGAGAATATCTATAAAAATTGTAAAGGTTCCGATGCCGATGTTTCAAAGGTAAAGATTAACAAAAAAATTAGAAAACCACCTGTTCCATTTAATTTAGGTGATTTACAATCAGAGTCCTATGCAGCATTTGGTTTTTCTCCTAAGAAAACTCAGGTCATTGCTCAGAATTTATATACTGGGGGATATACTTCTTATCCACGTACCTCATCTCAGAAATTACCTGAATCATTAAATTATAAGAACATTTTAATCCAATTATCACAGAACTCCGAATATAAAAAACATATTATAGATCTTCCTAAGAATCTAAAACCTCATGAAGGTAAAAAAACAGATGCAGCTCACCCTGCGATCCACCCGACGGGTGTTTTACCTGAAAAATTGGATAAGGATGAACAAAAAGTTTATAATTTAATTGTCTATAGATTTATCAGTGTATTTTCAACAGATTCTGAATTGGAAACAATGAAAGTTAATCTTAATGTGGGAAAAGAGGAATTTTCATTTAAAAGAAAACGGGTCTCAGTTCTCGGATGGTTGGCCCATTATCCATTTAAAAAAATTGAGGACGATACATTTCCAGATCTTAAAAAGGGAGATAAGATTAAGGTTAAAGATATTAAATCAGAGGAGAAAAAAACTAAACCTCCTGCAAGATACAACGAATCCTCCCTTATTAAGGAACTTGAGAAAAGAGAGCTTGGTACTAAGGCTACAAGAGCAGATATTATTGCTAAACTTTATGATAGAAAGTATATATCAGGTAAAAAAATTGAGGTTAATCAATTAGGTGAGAATATAATAGATACTTTGGAGGAGTACTGTAAAGACATCACCTCTGAGGAGTTAACCCGTAATTTTGAAAGGGATTTAGATAAAATTAGAGATAATAAATTATCTAAAGATGCCCTTATAAAGGATGCCCAGGAAGAGGTCTTAACTATTCTCTCAGACATTGAGAAAAATGAGAAGGATATTGGAAATAAACTTTACAACGCATATATGAAGAGTCAGATTGTCGGTAAATGTGCATGTGGTGGGGACTTGATTAAAAGATATTCTCCTAAAACCAAAGCTAGTTTTGTGGGATGTTCCAACTATCCTGATTGTAGAACTATTTACTCCCTTCCAAAAGGAGCCAATATTCTTAAGAGTAAATGTCCTAAATGCGGATTACCTATGATTTCCTTTGGTAAACCTCGTCAACACGCATGTCTTGATCCTAACTGTGGTAAGGAAAATGTTAAAAAACCTAAAACTCTTGAGATTGTTGGTACCTGCCCGGAATGTGGAAATAATTTAGTTAAGAGAAATGGTAGATATGGGGAATTTGTAGGTTGTAGAGGGTTTCCAAAATGTAGGTTCACATGTTCTGTAGATGAACTAGACTCCATATTGGAAAAAGCAAACTCCTCAAGCAGTAGTTCTAAAAAAGACCAGAAAATAGAATCTGATGCAAAATAGATTTCTAATTTTAACCATTTCTCTTTAATTTTATTTTTTTGAATCATTCATTAATTTCTTGTTTTCTATTTTAATTGGATATTATCCTATTTTATATGTTTTATTCATTTTAAATTAAATTTTGTTAAGTTAAATTTTATCATTGTGTTTATTATTTCATATCGTGTTTTTTTTATCATTTTTTGTTGTTTAATCTAAGATAATATTTTATTTTTTTATTTTTTCCATTATCCTTTTTTTAATCCTATTTCTACTTTAAAATAAATAAATTTAAAAATATTAAAATAAATATTATGAATGTATAATATTTTAAAATATTATAATTAGGATTATTAAATTTGTTTAATTCTTTTTCTTTTAAGTGGATTTAATATCCTTTATTTAAATGGTGATTTAATTTTTCGTTGAATCTCTATTTAAATTAATTAATGTATACATAATTAAAAATTTAAAGAGATTTTTTACAATTTAAAAATTTGACAGAGGATTTTATGAATAATAAGACAAAGACTATACTTAAGTCTGTAGTAATCATTCTTATACTCCTGGCTATAGTATTTGCTATTAGGGTTCCTGCTGGTGATATTAACGGGGTTCCTTCAGATGTTAAAGCCGAGTATGTTGATTCTTCCGGTCTTCCTTATTTCAGTGAAATGGATTCATATTATAACCTAAGGATGACTCAGGATTTAATAGATCATGGTTACTATGGAGATACTATGGTGAATAACACTCAGGTAGATAATCATAGGTATTCTCCAAATGGTATGAATACTACGTATACTCCAGGAATTGGAGTTGTTACATCATTTATGTATAACCTGGCCAATATATTTGGACATTTTGATGTTAAAACAGTTGCTTTCTGGACTGGTGCTATTATCTCTTGTTTGGCTATTATTCCTTCTTATATTATTGTAAGGAGGGTTACAAATGATTATGGTGCTATCGCGGCATCTTTAATTATAACATTGTCTCCAAACTACTTTGCACACACATTCCCTGGGTTCTTTGATACGGATATGTTTGTATTTGTATTTCCATTGTTTATTGTTCTGTTCTTTATTGAATGTATTCGGTCCAATAACAGGATTCATAAGTTGATCTATGCAATTCTTGCAGTGCTATCAATTATGGCCTTTGCTAAATGTTGGGATGGTTATGTATTTTACTTAGGTATGTTGGCAATATTTGTTGTGATTTACCTAATTGCTAATTTATACTTTAGTCTAACCGATCCTGAAAATAGGGCATCAACTGGTACTAAGATAAAAGATTTCTTCCATCAGAAAGAAGTCTTATCTGTAATTGGTCTTGTAGTATTACTTGTCATTGGTTTATTGATAGTTGATGGTGCAGGTGTTCTTGGAATCGTTAATAATGTACTTAGTGGATTTGCATTACAAGCTTCCTCTACCAGTACAGGATTCCCTAACGTAATGGTATCTGTTGCAGAGCTTCAAGTTCCTGCTTTATCTACAGGTGGAGTACTTGGTTTATTCTTAGCAAGTACTGGTTCCGTTGTAAATGGTGTTGGTGGAATTATCTGTTTCATTGCAGCTTTAGTTGTATTATACACTTATATTACTAGATTTGCAAAACTTAGAAGAACTTCTAATAAAACAACCGCTACTGGTAAACTACCTAAAAACTTAAGACAATCCGCATCTGTAAGATCTGAGAAAAGAAGATTTGAATTCTCTCTTAAAGAAATTGGAGAGTTCGGTTCCCGTGATGAACTTATTCAATCAAGAAAGGAAACATTGCTATACTTAACTTTATTCCTTGTTTGGGCCATTTCTGCATGTGCTGCTGTAACTCAAGGTTCAAGGTTTATTACCTTATTAATCTTACCATTTGGTTTACTTACTGGTATCTTTGTAGGTTATGCTGCTGACTATATCAAGTCCAAAAGGATTGATGACAAAAAACTTGCAGCAACAATTGTAATTGCAATTTTACTTGCTAGTTATCCGGTTATGGCTCAAGTTGATAGGACATTTGGTATTGCTCTATTAATTATACTTTTAATATTGACTGTAATCTTATTCGATGTTAAAAAACCATTGGTTTATAAGGATATACCTTACAAGAAATATTTAGCAATTTTCTGTATATTCCTAGCTATTGTTGCTCCAACTGTAACCTGTGCTTATGCAACATCTAACAGTGTTGTACCAGGTACAAATGATGAAATGTGGGATTCAATGAATTGGATTCAACAAAATGAACCTAATAACACTGTAATTGCATCTTGGTGGGATTTCGGTTATTTATTTGAAATTGCTGCCAACAGACAAACCATGTTTGATGGAGGTATGCAGGGTACAGACGGTAGGGCATACTGGATGGGTGAAGCTATGACTACGGATAATCTAGAACTATCTGCAGGTATTTTCAGAATGCTTGGTACATCTGGTTATGAACCGGTATACAATGTATTGGAAAAGTATACTCATTCAGATAATGGAACTACAGTAGAGATTGTAAATAAGATTTTGCCACAGAAAAAATCTGATGCTAAGAATACCTTAACAAATCAATATCATGTATCTAGTAGTGATGCAGATAAGGTATTAAGTTACACTCACCCAGATAATCCTAGACCAGTAATATTTGTTGCAAGTTCAGATATGCTTCAAAAAGCAGGCTGGTGGACCTATTTCGGTAGTTGGAAATTCGAAGGTAGTGAAACAGAACAATATCAATATTATCCGGCTAAAAATCAAACTACTATCCTACCTGGTCACTCCGGTAAGATTGACATGCTTGATGAAAATGGAATTAATGTAAGTGTAGTTGTAAACAGAGGTAATCAAAATAATACTACCACTGCTTATGTGGAAACTAGATTTGCAAACAATAATTCTGTTGCTGAGATAAATGGTACAGATTACAATCCGTTAAAAGCAAGTAATATTTTAGTTGTTGAAGATAATTATCTTGTTAAAAACCAGACTATTGGTAATGCAAGTGATGGTAATTACACATTATACTTACTTGGATCTAATAATACCTATATGGCCGTATTGATGAGTAATGAGCTGGTAGATTCAATGTTTACTAGACTCTATCTCTTAGGTGGTAATGGACAGGATATCTTTACACAGGTACATATGGCAAATGGTGTGTCCTTGTGGAGAGTTAACTTTAATAACACTGTTGCAGGTGGAGGTTCAGGTTCCTCATCCGGTAACAACACAACAGGCTAAAATTTAAACTTGTTTAAATTAGTTAAGATTCAATCTTAACTTTTTCTTTTTTTATTATTTTTTAAACTGATAAGCTATTTTTTATGTAACTACTTATTTTAAAACCAGTATTTTTTAAATCTAAAAATATCCGATCTATTTATTTGATTATCTGTTAATTATAAGTGTTTTTTTAAATCTAAGGTTTAAACTATTTATTTGATTATTTATTTATTTATTATGCTGTTTTTTTAAATCTAAGGTTTAAACTATTTGTTTGATTGTCTATTATTTATGAGAATCTATTTTTTAGAATGTGTGAATGTTTTTCATTTAATTTTATTAGAAAAATAAAATATTTGTTCAATATTAATAAAAAACCATATTCTATCTATTTAAAAACAGTATTCTAGTTAGTTTTATCAATCTTATAATCTCTAAATTATTTTTAAAATATTATTTTTTCTAATTGATTTATTGAATAATCTTAAGTTTTATATATTTCTTAAAAGAAAAATTATTATTATTATTTTTATAAAACATTAAAAAATTAAGATTATTTATTTAAAAAATTTTACTATAATTATTTTTATTCTGGTGAATTTATGAGTGATGATATAGAGCAGAAAATTAAGGATATTGAGGATGAAATCCATAAAACTCAGTATAATAAAGCTACTTCTCACCATATCGGTAAATTAAAAGCTAAGATAGCAAGGCTCAAAGAAGAACAAGAAAAAAGGAGTAGTTCCGGAAACAAAGGTCAAGGGTTTTATGTTAAAAAATCTGGGGATGCTACTGCTGTGCTTGTAGGTTTTCCTTCTGTAGGTAAATCAACATTACTTAATGAATTAACTAATGCTGAAAGTAAGGTTGGAGCTTATCAATTTACAACATTGGATATTATTCCTGGAATCATGGAATATAACAATGCGCAAATCCAAATTTTTGACATTCCAGGAATTATTACCGGTGCATCTGGTGGAAAAGGTAGAGGTAAAGAAATTTTAGCTGTGGCTAGAGATGCAGATTTAATCATTGTTGTATTGGATGTTTTGAATCCTCAACACTATAATGTGATTTTAAAGGAACTTCATGATATTGGTGTAAGGCCTAATCAGACAAAACCTGATGTAAGGGTTAAGAAGACTGGAAGAGGTGGAGTTAAAGTATCTTCAACCATTCCATTATCAAAATTGGATGAGGTTACCATCAGATCCGTATTAAATGAATATGGTATCCATAATGCCAGCGTTTTATTTAGGGAAGATATTGATGTGGATCAGTTTATTGATGTTTTGGATGCTAATAAATCCTATGTTCCTATGATTGTTTTAATGAATAAAACAGATTTAGTAGATGAGAACTACTTGAATCAACTAAGGGCAGATCCGAACATGCCTGATGATTTTATTCCTATTTCCGCAGATAAGAAACAGAACATGGATTATCTTAGAGAAACAATCTTCAATCAATTAGGCCTTATAAGAGTTTATCTTAAACCTCAAGGAAGACATGCAGACATGAATGATCCTTTGATTATTAAAAAAGGCACTACTGTTATTGAGGCTTGCCGTAAGTTACACAGGGAATTTGTACGTAATTTCAGACATGCTAAGGTTTGGGGAACTTCTGTAAAATTCCCAGGTCAGAAGGTAGGTCCTGATCATGTTCTTGAGGATGAGGATGTTTTAAGGGTTATTCTTAAAAAATAGATTTATTTAAAACTTTTCATTGATTTATTTTTTTATAAATAGTGATTATATGGTTAATACAATTTTTATAAGTGGAACTCCTTGTACAGGTAAAACTACAGTTTCAGAAGCTTTGTTTAATAGGCTAAATAATGAGGATCATTATGATGTAAAACTTGTTAAAGCTAATGATTTGGCATTTGATAATGATTTGATTTTAGGTGATGATCCTGATAAGGCATATAAAGTGGTGGATTTGAAAGGATTAGACTCTAAATTTGGTGAGGTTCAAAGGGAATTTCTATCTTCTGAAGGTGAAAAGCCTAAGTTGTTAATATTTGAAGGTCATCTAACACACTTTTGCTCTAATCCTGATAAGGTAATTATCTTAAGAGTTCATCCCGATAAACTAAAAGAGAGATTGGCGGAAAGGAATTATTCCCCATCTAAAATTCATGAGAATTTAGGTGCAGAATGTTTAGGTGTCTGTTCTGTTGAGTCTTATGAAAGACATGGAAGTAAAGCCCATGAAATTGATGTTACTGATATGTCAGTTGACGAGATTTTAGATATTATTGTAAGGATTATTAATGGGGAACGTATTTATCCTGTAGGTGTCGTTGATTATTTAGGCTGGTTTGTAAAGGATGAGGAAGGTTCTGATTAATTCACTTTTTAATTGATTTCTCATTTACTTAAATCTATAAATTTAAGCTATTTTTTTTATAACTTTTTTTATGAATATTCTACTTTTAAAGAAAACCTTTTTATTATATAATAACATAAATAGTATTGGAACTTTTTATGATATTTTAGTTTTATAGTAAAACTTTTTATATAGTAAAAACATAATGTTTCTTAATATACTTCTTGTATATTATGGTAGTTAATATCTATTAGAATTATGTTTTATTTTTTTTAAAATCTTTTATTTGTTCTTAGAACTTCTATAATTCTATTTATTAGAGTTTATATGCCAATTATGAGAGGGGTATATTTGACTAGAGGAAAAAAACCAAAATGGATATTGAATATTGCTAATGAAAGAATTGATATTCTTTTTAAACAGGCGGAAGAGGAATTTCATGTTCATCCTGAAAGATCCCATCGTTATGTTGAATTGGCTTTAAAGATTTCCACTAAATATAATGTTAAAATTCCTCAGAAATGGAACAGAAGATATTGTAAAAACTGTCATAAGTTCCTTTATCCTGGTTGCAACTGTACAGTCCGGCTAGTTAACAGTGAAGTTAACATTAAATGTACTGAATGCGGTCATATTACTAATATTCCTTACAAAAAGGAGATAAAATCAAAAAGGAGAGCTAAAATTGACTCATACATTAACAAAAAAAGAAATAATGAATGAAGCTCTTTCTGCTATAACAATCAATATTGGCAAATCTGGTGTTAATGATAATGTAATCAATGAAGTCAGACGTCAATTGAAATCTAATGAGGTTGTTAAACTAAAATTTGCTAGGTCAATAGCAAAAGATAAAGATGATTATATAAGCAACATTGTCAAAGAGACTAAGGCAGAATTAATCGATGTAAGAGGTCATGTTGCTGTTATTTATAAGAAGAAATCTTAATACTCATTTTGAGTTACAAACTTATTTTACTTTAGCTTAATGCTAAGATTAAGTTTAATTTGAGGATCATATTAAGAATTTACATCTATTAAATTATTGAATACATCTATTTGAAAATTAATATATGGAGAATTAATATGAGTACTGTATATGATGTACCTGCAGATGTTTTAATCAATCATCTTGCAGATGAATTTAAAAACAATAATGATAAAATACAATCACCTGAATGGTCTCATCTTGTAAAAACTGGTGTTCATAAAGAAAGAAAACCTGTGGATGTAGATTGGTGGTATGTAAGATGTGCTGCTATCTTAAGAAAAGTTTACATTAGTGGTCCTATAGGTGTTAGAACTTTAAGAATTAAATACGGTGGTAAAAAAGACCGTGGTGTAAACCCTGAATCTTTCAGAATGGGAAGTGGTTCTATTGTTAGAGGAGCTTTAAACCAATTAGAAGATGCAGGTCTTGTTGAAAAAGTTGATGGTGGAAGAGTAGTAACTCCACAAGGTCAATCATATTTAGATAAAGTTTCAACAGAATTAATCAAAGATATTCCAGAACTTGAAAAATATTAAATTTATTTTTTAATTGAAAAAAAGATATGGGGATTTGTATATGAGTGAATTAGATGATATTCGTCGTAAAAAATTAGAGCAATTACAAAGACAACAGGCTATGGCTGCTAATCAGCAACAAATGCAACAACAAGCACAGCAGCAAGCTCAACAACAAGCTCAACAACAACAGTTAGAACAACAAATCAATCAAGCTGTAAGACAAATCATGACTCCTGAAGCTCGAAGCAGATTAGCCAATCTTAAGTTGACTAAACCTGAATTAGTCCAACAAATTGAAATTCAATTAATTCAATCTGCTCAAGCAGGAAGTTTAAGAGGAAAAGTTACTGATGAGCAATTAAAAGTCTTACTAAGACAACTTGCCAGTCAGAAAAGAGAAATTCATATAACTAGGAAATAGATTCCTGAAAATTATTACTATGAAAGCTTGTGTATTATATAGTGGTGGTAAAGACAGTTCTCTCATGGCTATAACCTTAAAGAGGTTAGGTTTTGATGTAGAGGTATGTACTGCTAACTTTGGTGTATATGACTCATTTGTTCCTGCTAGCATGTCAGCTAAAGCTTTAGGAATACCACATCGGGTTCTTCATTTAGATAAGAAAATCTTGGAAGACGGTGTTAAAAGAATTATGGATGACGGTTTTCCAAATGAGGGGATTAAGTATATTCATAATCAGGTTATTGAAGCTGTAGCAGAAGAGTATCCAGTTGTTGCTGATGGTACAAGAAGAGATGATAAAACTCCTAAACTTAATAGGGATCAAATTCAAAGTTTAGAAGATAGGAAGGATGTCCAATATATTAACCTGGATAGTTTTGGTTATAAAACTGTTAATACCTTAGTTTCATCACTGTTTAAAGTAACAAATAAGAAAAGTAATAGGGATAATAGTTCTGATTATGAGGTTGAGATTAGAATTCTAATAGATCAACTTGGAGGGGATTCAAGTAGTATCTTCCCAGAACATTATCAAACTAATGTTGTTGGATTTAAGGATTGAATTATGGAAATAGATTGTCCATATCGTTTAAAAATTTAATAATTATTAAGGTGAAAAAATGAGTAGAAACAAACCTGCTGCTAAAAAATTAAGAATGGCAAAAGCAAACAAACAAAATAGAAGAATTCCTATTTGGGCTTATGCTAAAACTAATCGTAAATTACAATACAGACCTAAGCCTAGACATTGGAGAAGAAATAATCTTAAAATTTAGAGGTGTTAAATATGGCGGAAGATTTAGAAAGAGTATACACAATACCTCTTCGTAATGTAAAAAATGTCAAAAGGACTATTAGAGCTCCTAGGGCTATTAGAGAAGTAAAAAACTTTTTAATGAAACATATGAAAGTTGAAGATGTTGTCATTGATTCTTCAATAAATGAAAAGATTTGGGAAAGAGGAATTCAAAAGATTCCATCTAAAATCAAAGTAAAAGCAACTCTTGTTGAAGAAGATGATGAAAGATATGTTAAAGCAGAACTTGCTGAATAGATATCTGAATCTTTATTTTTTAATATTTTCATTATTAATTTAATTAATAAGGTAAAATAAATGTTAAAAAGAATTAATCTTACAGGAAATCCTAATTTAGGTGTTTATATAGCTGTTAATGAGGATGTAGCTATTGTTCCTAATAATATCTTAGAATCTAAAGAGGAAATCCTTAGAGAGGCTTTAGATGTTGATGTTGTTAAATGTTCTATCGCTGGATCTAACTTAGCTGGTGCTTTATTAGTTGGAAATTCTAATGGTTTCATTGTTTCTCCTTTCATTTATGATAGAGAGCTAGCTACTTTAAAAGAAGCAGGTATTGAAAACATTGTTCCATTACCTGATAAATATACTGCTGTAGGTAATATTCTTGTAGCAAATGATAATGGAGCTATTATTAGTCCTAAAGTTTCAGAAACTGCAGTTGATGTTATTGAGGAAACATTGGATGTCGATGTTACCCAGGCAGAAATCGCAGGTTATGATATTATAGGTTCTTTAGTTTCTGTTACTAATAAAGGATTTCTTACCCATAAAGATTCATCTCCAGAAGACCTTAAATTACTTGAAGACACACTTGGTGTGGAAGGTAATGTTGGTACTGTAAATAGGGGTATTCCTCTTGTAGGTGCTTGTTCAGTATCTAATTCTAAAGGAGTAATTGTAGGTGAAGACACTACTGGTCCTGAAATGGCTAGGATAGAAGAATCTTTAGGATTTTTAGATTCATTTTAAATTATTTATCAAAATGAGGGATTATAATGCAAACTAAAATTTACAGAGTTACAGGTAAATTTGTAAATGGTGATCGTGTCCAAAAATTTACTAAAGAACTTAAATCATTTAATGAAGAAAATATCTATGAAAAAATCTATTCTGACTTTGGTAGTAAACACAGAATAAACAGAAATCAAATAGATATTGAAGAAATAAAAGAAATCACCCCTGAAGAAGTAATTGATCCTATTGTTAAAGGTATATTATAGGTAAGGTGTTTTTTATGGATGATCAGCAAAAGTTACAACAGATGATAAATGAACTTAATGTTTATAAAAGTCAAGCTGATTTGTTACAACAACAAATAGATGCTCTTAATGCTTCTATGGCTGAACTTGAAGTTTTAAAATCTACAATCAATGAAATGAAAGATAAAGATTCAGTCGAATCTTTAATTCCTGTTGGTGGCGGAGCTTTCATGGAAGGTGAAATCAAAAACACTTCAAATGTTGTAATGAGTATTGGTGCTGGTGTTGCTGTAAAACAAACTACTGAAGAAGCTATTGAAACTATCAATTCTCAGGAAGAGGAATTAAAAGATAATTTAGATAAGGCTTTAAAATCTTTACAAAAAGTCTCAGATTATATTGGTCAATTATCCCCTGCTGCTGAAAACTTAGCAAGGGCTCTTCAAGCAGAAGGTAAATTACCTCAACAATAGTTTCCAGTACTTTTCTTTTATTTTATTTTTTCTATTTTTATACTATTTTTCTATAATTGTCTATTTTTTCTCTGTTTTTTCATTGATTTTTCTGTATTTTGAATATAATCTATAAAATATTTGTTTTTATATTATAAGAGGGTATACTTCTTAATTTATTCAATAGGTTATTTTTTTATAATGTTTCTTTCTAAAAATTGTTATATGCCTCTGATTTATTTTTTTATATTTGGGTTCTATATTTTAAAAATAGCTTCTATATTAATAATTTTTATTATTTTTTTCAAATATTTTAAACATGGGATATTCTTGGTATGTCTTCTATTTTTTACTTTAAGTTAAAATTTTTTAAATCATTATATTGATTCAAGATTAGATATTCTTAAGTATCTTATAGTTATGTTGATTTTATTTCATTAAACTTTTATTTTGATAATATTTTTAGAAAACTAACATGATTCTATTATCTTTTAGTAATATCTAACCGTTTTTTTATTGGATTTTTTCTTTATTCCTATTTCTGATACTTAAAATTTTATATACTTTAAGATAAAATAAATATACAGATATTCAATTTTATTATAGTTGAGTTCTTAGAGATTAATTACATATTATAAATTAATATATTATTATTCATTGATTTTAAACATTATTTAAGGAAGGTAATAACTTGTTTGAATCTTTAAAAAAGAGGTTTTCTCGAACTAGTGATCAATTAACTGATAAACTTAATGAGGAAGCTAAAGAAGAAAATAATATTAAGGTTATTGAAAGTGCTGAACCATCTGAGGATTTAGATGATTTTGAAGATTTATCAGAAGAAAAAACTATTGAAGATAAGGATGCTGAATGGGAAGCTATTTTTGATGAGGAAGATGAGGAAATAGATGAAGATGAAGATAATGAGGAAAATTCAGGATTTTTATCAAGATTTTCAAGACATAATGATGATAGTGATAAGAAGGAAAAGAAAAATGAACCTAAAAGGGATAGGTTTGCAGAGGCTTTAGCTGAACAGGAGGCTAAAAAAGAAGCAGAACTTAGAGGGGAAGAATACAAATCTAATAAAAAACATTGGTATAGTAGAGGCTCCTCTGAGGAGGAAGAACCTGCTCGAAAACCTGAAATCACTGGTCCTAGTACTGAATATAAGTTCTTAGATGATGATGAAGAGATAAAGGAAGAGAAGAAACATTGGTATAGTAGAAATAAAGAACCTGAAGTTTCAGTAAATGATAAATATAGGGAAGAGGTTTCTGCAAAAGAAATCTATAAAGAAATAGAAGATGAAAAAACTCATTCCAATGAGGAAGAGCATGGTGTTTTCTCTTTTATTAAAGAAAAAACAATTGATGAAGAGGACATTGAAGATGTTCTCTGGGAATTGGAATTAGGTTTACTTGAAGGTGATGTAGCAATAGATGTGGCATCAGAAGTTGTGGAGTCTGTTAGAAGGGATCTTGTAGGTAAAAAAATTAGAAGAAGTAGTGATATAGAAGAATATACCTACAAAGCACTTAAGAAAGCTATTGCTAAAATCATTAATGTTGGCGGAAAATCAATGACTGAAATGTTAAATGATAAGAAAAAGGAAGGAAAACCATTAATTGTCATGTTGGTTGGTATTAATGGTACAGGTAAAACTACTACCATTGGTAAACTAGCTAATTATTATCTTAAAAGAGGTTACACTCCAGTTATTGCTGCTTCAGATACATTTAGGGCAGGGGCTATTGAACAAGTCACCCAACATGCAAATAATGTTGGAGTTAAAATTATAAAACACCAAAAGGGATCAGACCCTGCTGCTGTAGCATATGATGCTGTGGAACATGCAACAGCACAGCATAAGGATTTAGTCTTAATTGATACTGCTGGTAGAATGCAGACAAATACTAATTTAATGGATGAGATGAAAAAGATCAAAAGGGTTGCAAAACCTGATTTGGTTGTTTTTGTTGGTGATGCATTAACTGGTAATGATGCAGTAGAACAGGCTAAAAAATTCAATGAAGCTATTGATATTGATGGGGTTATATTAACTAAGGCAGATGCTGATGCTAAAGGTGGTGCTTCATTATCTATTGGTTATGTCATTAAAAAACCTATTTATTTCTTAGGTATGGGTCAAGGTTATGATGATATTAAGGAATATAATGCAGAATGGATGTTAGATCAACTGTTCTCATAAATTCTTTCATATCTCTATTTTTAATTTTTAGTTATTTTTTTAAAACATTTCTGTTTTAATTTAATTTTAAAAAGAGCAGGGAAAATATAATGATTTTATTGATTAATCTTTTAATTTAATTTTTAAAAATAGTAGAGAAAAATATGGTAATTCTATTAATTAATCTAAGACTTATTTTTTAATAAATCATATTAGGAATTATATTTTTTTAATCATAATCCCTTATATATTTCTTTAATTTCATTAAACATCTTATTTTAATCTTTAAGGTCTTTAAATCTTTTTTCTATTTGTTTATTTATTTATTTTTTTACTTAGCATTACTCCTCCAGCTCCAATATCATCTGGATTATATGATTGTATAAGTATGGTTACAGTTTCTATAGGTAAATCATATGCTTCTGCAACAGAATTACTTACTTCCTTTATTAATTTTTCCTTTTTCTCTTTACTTATCCCAGGATTTCCTGCAATAGTTACAACTGGCATTTTTTCACCTTTTTTTATTTTTTAATTTAAAAATCCTATAATATTATAAACAATTCTAAATATAATAATTATAATTATTAAAATTTTTTAAATATAAAAATACTATTATAAGTTATAACTTATAATTAAAAATTAATATTGATTTTAGTATAACTTATAACTTATAAGTATATGGTATTTTTAAAATACATGCATAATTAATATAATAACAGTGATTTTATGTTAGGTGAAGAAGAACTTAAGAAACTATTTCCTGATTTTATAGATACAATTCAACCTTCAGGAATTGATTTTGCTTTAGATGAAATTTTAGTACAGAGGGGTCCAGGCTCATTAATTGATAATGAAAAAAATTTACCCGAGGTTGAAGCTTTAGAAGGACCAATATATACATTAGAACCTCATACTGCATATCTTGCAACTATTGATAAGAAAATTAAAATTCCTAAAGGTTATACAATGTTATATACTCCAAGATCCACATTACTCAGATCATTTATCTCCGTTCAAACTGCTGTAGGTGATCCCGGTTTCTTTGGAACATTAACATTTTTAATTATAAATCATGGGGAGTATCCATATAAAATAAAAAAAGGGGATAGGATTGCTCAGGGAGTAGTCTTTGATGTTAAAGGTTCTGGGGAGTATAATGGTTCATATCAGGAGGAGGAAAATTAATTCTATAGATTAATGGAAAGTATTAATACTTTCTAGACTTAATATTATCTTAAAATAAAATAATTCTATACATTAAATTAAAAGGTAAATTTTAAGGTATATGCAAATTTATTTAATAAGATAGCTAACTATTATAAGGTTAGATTAAATTAATAAAAAATGGTTTTAAATAAAATAAATTAGATCAAGATTATCAAAAATTGTTTAGAATAAAATAAATTTAGAAACAAATTAATCAAATATTTTAATTATGGGATATTATGAATACTGCTGAAGCTTTAGTTAAATTATTGGAAAATGCCGGTGTAAAACATATATTTGGTCATCCAGGTGAACAGATTCTTCCAGTTTATAGGGCACTACAAGACTCATCAATTGAACATATTCTTGTAAGACATGAACAGGCAGGTGCACATGCTGCAAGTATGTATGCTTGTTCTACTGGTAAATTTTCTGTATGTATTTCAACTGCATCTCCTGGTGCATTAAATTTTGTAATGGCCGCTGCAACATCCTATAAGGATCATGTTCCTATTCTTATTCTTACAGGGGACAATCCATACTCTGAAAGATTAGAGGACAGATTCCAAACATTTGACTTGCCAAGTGTCTTTGAAAATGTTACTGTTAAAAATTACGCTCCAACAAATGCTAAGGAAGCTATCCATGCATTAAAAGAGGCTATTGAAATATTTAATAAGGAACCAACCGGACCTATTCATATTAATCTTCCAAAGGATGTTTTAAATGAAGAGGCTCCTTCAAATTATTTGGATTATCCTGTTGAATATGATCCAAATTATAATTATAATCAATTAAATCTTTTAAAGACAATCATCTCATCATCTAAGAAACCATTTATTATTGCAGGTGCAGGGGTAGTTTGGTCTGGAGCTTGTCTAAAATTAAAGGAATTTGCAGAGAAAAACAATATTCCTATTGCCACCACATATACTGCCCGTGGTGTTATTGATGAGAATAATCCTATTAATTTGGGGATGGTCGGTCTGAGAGGAACTGCAATGAGCAACTATGCGTATTTGAATTCCGATTTGATTTTAGTGTTAGGTTCAAGATTGTCTGAGAGAACCACTGCACTTACTAAGGATCTTAATGATTTTCAGCAGAAAATTGTTCATGTTAATATTGACGAGCATGTTCTAAAGGGCAGACTTAAGATTCATGGTGATGTGTCCCATGTTTTAGATGAACTAAATAAAATTGAAATTGATTCCTATAATAATAAACAATGGTTGAAAGAAATAAAACTCCATGATGAGAAACTTCTAGTTGAAGGTGAAGACGATACCCGTTCTATGCCACTTAGACCTCAGGTAGCCATTAAAACAGTAATTGGTAAGATGGATGATGCTTATATTATGAGTGATGCAGGTTCTCATGCTACCTGGACAATGCTCTATGCCCGTCCTAACAAGTTCGGTAAATTTTTATATTCCGGTGCTTTATGTCCAATGGGTATGGGACTTCCAGGTTCAATTGGAATTTCCTTAGCACATCCTGATGATAGGGTTCTTGTAATTACAGGTGACGGAAGTTTCCAGATGTGTATTCAAGAGTTAGCAACTATTGCAGAATATAATCTTCCTATAGTCATATGTGTAATTAATAATAATCAGTTGGCTATTATTCGTCAATGGGAAGAGATGATAAGTCCTGATTTCCGTTACCAGGTTGATTTAAAAAATCCAGATTTCTTGGCTATTGTGAAAGGTTATGGCATTGACGGTGAAAGAGTAGTCAATATTGAACAATTAGAAAAGGCACTTTTAAAGGCTAAAGATTCTAATGGTCCTTACTTTATTGAGGTATTGACTCGTCAGGAGAATATTCCATTGTCCGAGGTTAAACCTCAATAATTTTTTATTTTTTTAATTGGTAAAAAAAGTTATTAAATTTGTATTAACTTGTTATTTGCTTATTTCATCTATTCTTATTATATCAATTTTAATCAGCTTATTCATCTCTATTTTTCTATTAAATATATATAATCTCAGTATGCTAATTTTTAATTACTTATTTGCTTTGTTAAATTTGTTTTTTATATTCTAAAATTAAAGAATGCTGATTGGAGTTTAAAAGCTAATGTTTTCTTTAAATTCATCATAATATGCCTTGCTTATCTCCCCTTTATATTCCATATATGTCTTATCTATAAATTGAATATAATACTCGTATTTTTTCTGATTTTTCTCTTTAAAGAATAGGCCTATGGGATTTATTGATGCCTCCGGCACTATGTTTTTAAAGGAGCGGATTTTTATTTCATATATTGGGTAGATGTCCTTATTTTCAACTACTATCCGGGATCCAAAGACTATCTCTTTATGGCTTTTAAAATCTGTATACTTGTTGATTTTTTCTTTAAGACTCATCTTTTTCATCTCTGAATCCTTTAACAATTTCTTTTACTATTGATTTAGTAGGCTCTTTTCTTATGATTTTTAGAACTTTGTATGAGGGTTTAAGAAGGGAAATATTTAGTGCTGAATCATATTCAATATTAAATATCTCCTCGTTAAACACTGGATTTATTCGAATATGGTATTTGGGATTTGCTGATAGTATGCTTCCGACGGCCCATAGGAAACCACTAAACTTTGCAGTTGTACTTGGACTGTTAAAACCAAATTTGATATGGAAATTGGTATACTCCAATTTTGTACTTCTTTTTATAATATTAAACATATTGATGAAGGACTCTCTATCATCCATTATCTTTTTTATTAATTCTTTACTAGGAAGCTTATTATTTTTGGAATCTTCCTTATTGTTTCTATCCTTACCTGTTTCAAAATCTTTACTTAAGACTTTTATTTTATTTAAGATAAATAGGTCTAGCTCCCCTTTAATTTCACTGGAATATTTTACAGATATCTCTATTTTTATACCTATTTTTAAAACTATTATAATCAAAAGAATTATTATAATAATTAAAATGATGATACCTAATAGAATATCCAAGTCAATCCCTACTTTTTTATAATTATTTTATTAACTGTTTTTTTTTATTCTACGTCATTTATATCTGCAGAGTTATTTTCTGGCTTTACGTCATCTTCTTGCTTGTATTCCCAATTAGCTTCATATGCTCCTTGTTTTTCTGCAGCATAACTTTTGATTATTCCGGTTACTATACTTGCTAAATCATTTATTGCTTTGTTGGTTTCACTTCTTGCTGTAATATCAATTACCCTTATATTTTCAGAACCTGATTCTCCTTTTGGAATTATAACCATACTTACAGGATCAATTCCTGCACCGGCTCCACCAAAACCTGCATCATTAATACCTCCACTACCGAAACCAAATCCCATTTTTACAATTGGAATTAATTCGGCATTTTCGGTTTCAATTGTTTCTCCAACAATACTATTGGTTTTTAAAAGTTTTTTTAACTCCTCTAAGGTGACTTTTATAGTTTCTTCATTTGACATTATTTTTACCTCTAGTTTTAATATGGAATTCATTATTAATATTATTTTTAGTTGTTCCTAAATTTTTTTAAAAATTGTTTTATTGTTGAATTTATTAATAATTTAAGTTTAAAAAAATAGTATCTTTATAATTGTTCAATTAATCTGTCTGATTTATCTAGTTAAAAATAGTTGTTTTAAAATAGAAAAAGAAATAAGGGGTGTGTTTAGTTTATGTATGTGTCAGCTAATGCAGCTACACCTGCACCAGCGTCAACATCTACTCCTTTTTCTTTTAATGTCATACCTAAAGCGGTAAAGGTTATAGCTAATTCTTTATAATTAGTTACTCCCATATGTCCTATTCTGAAGACATTACCTTTAAGGTGGTCTTGTCCACCAGCTAATTGTACACCATATTTGTTTAACATAGTTCCTCTGATATCATCATCAGTTAATCCTTCAGGTATTTTAAGTGCAGTAACAGTACAAGATGCATGTTCCTCTTCAGCAAAGAGTTCAAATCCTAATGCTTTAGATGCATTCCTTGATGCCTCTGCATTTAAGTGGTGACGTGCAACCCTATTATCTAATCCTTCTTTTTCAATATCATTAAGTGCCTCTTGTAATCCGTAGATTAATGATACAGATGGGGTGTATGGAGTTTGAGCAGGGTTTTTATTTCCACTATCTCTGTACTTTTTCATGTTAAAGTAATAGGTCTGTGGATTTACACCTTCGACAGCTTTCCATGCATCGTCACTTAATGTAATCATTGAAAGACCTGGTGGTGCTGCTAAACATTTCTGTGATCCAGTAACACAGACATCAATTCCAAATTTATCAACATCTACTTCGTCTCCTCCAAGGGAAGATACGGTATCTACAACAAATAATGCGTCGTAGTTTTTCATAACTTTACCAATTTCTTTAATTGGTGCAGCTACACCAGTAGAAGTTTCATTGTGAATTAAACTTACTGCTTTAATGTTTTCATCAGCTTCAAGTGCTGCTTCAATAGCCTCAGGAGTTACTGCAGTTCCCCATTCCACAGCTAATTCTTCAACATCGATTCCGTGAACTCTTGCAATATCTGCGAAACGTTCTCCGAATTTACCTCCTACAACACTTAATATTTTTTCTTTTGGATTAGCTATATTTGCAATAGCTGCTTCCATACCACCAGTACCAGATGATGTGAATATATAAGATTGATTATCGGTTTTGAAAACTCTTGACATTGCATCACAAGTTTCATTATATATTTTCCCGAATTCAGCTCCTCTGTGGTTTACAATACCTTTAGACATTGCAGCAAGTACATTTGGAGCTACATTTACAGGTCCTGGAAGCATTAATAATGTATCATTCATGTACAATTTCCTCCATTAATATAAAAAGCTTGTTTATTTTTTTTAATTATTATCATATTTCAAGCTTAATTAAATTTTTAATTTATATTATATTAAAGTTTTTTGTTTATTCAGGTTTTATTAAAAATATTTGATATTTTTTATTTTAATCTGAAAATTTTCTTATTTTATTCTTTTAATAATTTATTTTGTAAATTTTATAATTTTTAGTGGATTTTATTAGAATATGGGGTAATCTTTTCTGATTTTTGTAGTATTTATAATAAAATTTATTTATATAAAAAATAAATTATTATCTATGAAATTCAGTGATTGGGAAACATGGTATGAAAAGATTTTAGATGATTTTGGATTTATAAGAGAGGATGATGAGGATTCAGCTAAACTTCTAGATAAGGTGTTGGATGAGGAAGGTTATATTACAATTGAGGAGTTAAAAGAAAACTGTGTTGATTTCAAGAATACCGATAAGTTTATAGTATTCGGTGCTGGACCTTCTATTAAAAAACATATTCATGATATTAGGGAAAATTACAATCTTGATGATTATGTTTTAGTTTCTGCTGATGGTGCTACTACTGCACTTTTAGAAGACCATATCGTTCCGGATATTGTGGCTACTGATTTGGACGGAAATATGGATGATCTTTTGGCAGCTAATTATAGACATGCATATCCTGTTATTCATGCTCATGGTAATAATAAGGAATTAATAGAGAAATATGTTCCATTTTTCGATAATGTTTTAGGAACAACTCAATCAAAGCCAGAAGGACATCTTTATAACTTCGGCGGTTTTACAGATGGTGATAGGGCAATGTTTTTATCACTTGCTTTAGGTGCTAAAACATTAATACTTGCAGGTATGGACTTTGGTACAATTGTAACCCAATATTCTAGACCTAAAAATCCAGGTAGATTAATGCCTGCAGATGAAATTAAAACTAAAAAATTAGAATATGCCGAGAATTTAACTAATTGGATTAGGGAAAATACCGATGTTGAGCTAATTAATCTCTGCGATTAATTTGGTATGCTTTTTTAATTTTTTATTTAGAATTATTTTATAATATTTTAAAAATTTTTTATATTTTGATCTTTTTTTAATTTAGGGGAATAGTTTCCAATTTTTTTAATAAATTATTTAAGATTAAATAATTATAACTTATTATAATTAATATTTATTAATAAATTTTCAGATTTCTAATATTTCTAAAAACAATTCATAAGACTGTATGTGATTATTTATTAAAGATTCAATCATATCTCTTAAATTATTTATTTTATCATGTCTAATTATGGATTCAATACCTTTTTAGAAATATATTTTTTAAATAAGTTTACTGGTATAGATTATGGGAATTAAAGATATTTTAATGTTTGATGAAACAATTTTTAGGAATGAAAATGTTTTTAATCCAGACTACACTCCTCAGAATTATGATTTTAGGGACAGTCAAATGGAGGCAATGGCAACATGTATTAGACCTGCTTTAAGAGGAGGTCGTCCAATTAATTCTGTAATTTTAGGTCCATGTGCTACTGGAAAGACAACAGCAGTTAAAAAAGTATTTGAACTTGTTGAGGACACTACCAATAAGGTTGTCTGTTGCTTTATAAATTGTCAGCTTCACACCACTCCCTTCAGTGTCATGTCTGAAATATTTAAGAAAATTTTCAACCATTATCCTCCTGAAACAGGGGTTCCTTATGCTAAGGTATATAAACAGATAATGGATTATTTACTGGATAACGATAAAAGTTTAATTGTGGCATTTGATGATGTTAATTATCTTTTCCAGACTAAAAATGCTAATAAATTATTTTATGATATTTTAAGGGCTTATGAGGAATTTCCTGGAGTCAGAACTGGTTTATTTGTAATATTGTCAGATATCGCTTTTAAATATTCCCTGGATAAGAATGTTAATACTGTGTTTATTCCCCAGGACATTGTTTTCCAACCATATACACGTTCCGAGGTTTTAGACATTCTTAAAAAAAGAGCACACTATGGCTTTTATGATGGTGTAATCTCCGATGATATAATTGAGGAAATTACTGATTATACCGTTGATAGTGGAGATTTAAGGGTAGGTATTGATTTGCTCAAAGTCTGCGGTAACATTGCAGAATCCGAGGCTAATCCTAAGATTACAGAGGATCATTTGGAAAAAGCAAAATCACAGCAAATCTCAGTAAATCTTGTAGAAACATATAAATCTTTAAGTGATGTTGAAAGACAATTGTTAAAAATAGTGGCAAGTAGCGATGAGATTCTAACTGCAGGTGAACTATCAAAATTATTCAAAGAAAAAACAGGATTAAGTTATGCGACTTTTAATAGGACCTTGGATAAATTAGAATTTTTAAGATTAATAGACACAAAACTTACAGGAAAAGGTGTAAGAGGTAATTCACGACAGATTATTATAAGATTTAATCCAGAGGATATTAAATCTTTAGATATATAATCAATCCTCTGTCTTTTAAAATATGATTTGGGAAAATTGTGGTTTTTGAATTTTAAAGATCAAACAATCTGTCCCTGTGACTATTAATCTATAATTTATTTGGAATTTAAATAAATTATCATAAGTTCATAAATTTAATATTGGCAGATTCTAATATTAAATTCATGTTTAAGACTATCTATCTATTACTCTAATTTCTAGGGATTTATAAAATATAATTATCGTATTTTTTTGTAGGTTGCAATTCATTATTAATAATCTGATTTTAAAGTATACTTAAATGAATTAATTTAAGTTAAATTATAAATTATAAATTTGCATGGAATACTAATAATTTAGTATTATTAGAGTAATAGGGTTTGGTATTATCTAATCTAAGACGAAAACATAAATAATTAATATGTAGGATTATACTCCAATAATAGATAGTACTGAATAAAGCAATACTAAAAATGCCATTAGTATTACCATGCAAGATTGAATACTTATATGATTTTCGATTATTATGTCATTGATTGAGGTTTTTTTTCTTAAATCTGCATTTAAATTTGTATCTTTATATTTGAACATACTAATCACTCTCAAACTAAAATGTGTTTTGAAATATATTTAAAGAAAATCCGAGAGTCCATTTGAAAACTAATATTTTATTTAAATATTAAATTTTTTTTCTGATTAAAATGATTAATATCAAATAAGTAGTGTTATTATGTTATCCACTAATAAAAAACCAGATAAACCTTATGAATTTTTTGATGTCACTGCAGATATTGGGTTTTTATCCTATGGAAATACCTTAAAAGAGGCTTTTGAAAACGCGGGACTTGCAATGTTTAACATCATCTCCAATACAGATAATGTTGATCCTGTTGAGGATATGGATATTGAAGTGGAATCAGAGGATTTAGTGTCCCTTCTTTATGACTATTTAGAGGAGTTATTGTTTTTACATGAGGTTAATTTTATCCTATTTTCAAAATTCAATGTTGATATTGAAAAGATAGATGGAGATAATGGAAACCAATATAGATTAAAGGCCAATATTAAGGGAGAATCTATAAATTGGGATGTAAAACATGAAAGAGGTTCTGAGGTTAAGGCCATAACCTTTCATATGATGGAAGTTAAAAAGATTGATGATTATTATAGGCTAAGGGTAATTCTTGATTTATAAGTTTTTTATAAAACTTTTTATTATATAATAAACATTAAGTATTTACAGATAAAATATTATATTATAATAGATTAATATTTTAATTTAAAATTCCTAATAATATTATTATCTATGGGATTTTATTGATTATATTTACTAAACTTTCAATTTATTTAATTGTTATTTATTGTTAAGTGATTTTATGAGTATTAAAGAAGAGATTACAAAAGTTCGGGATAATGTATGGGAAATTCCTAGTAGTTATAAAAGGGAAATGAGAGTTCCTGGTAGAATATACATTGATGATGAAGGTTTTGAAAACCTTGAAGATGAGGCTCTTGAACAAGTTGCAAATGTTGCTTGTCTTCCAGGTATTCAACAATATTCCATAGGACTTCCTGATATCCATTTTGGATATGGATTTAGTATTGGTGGTGTAGGTGCCGTCAGTACTAAGAATGGGGTAATAAGTCCTGGTGGTGTAGGCTTTGATATTAACTGTGGAGTAAGAATGATAAGAACCAATCTTACAGCAGAGGATATTGAACCTAAAATTAAAGAGTTAACCGATACTTTATTTAAAAATATTCCTTCCGGTGTAGGAAGTAAAGGACGATTCCATCTTAAGGAAAACCAGGTGGATGATGTTTTAAAATACGGTGCAGAATGGGCTGTGGACCATGAATTTGGTTGGAATGATGATTTAAAATATCTTGAAGAGAATGGTAGGTTATTGGATGCAGATCCTAGTTTAGTATCCGATAAAGCTAAAAGAAGAGGTATTCCTCAATTAGGCTCTCTCGGTTCTGGAAACCATTTCCTGGAAATTCAGAAAGTGGATGAGATATACAATGAAGAGGCTGCAAAAGCTTTTGGCATTGTTCCAGGCACTATAACTATTATGATTCATAGCGGATCCCGTGGATGCGGTCATCAGGTATGTTCTGATTATTTGAGATTAATGGATAAGGCATATAAAAAATATGAGGTTACTCTTCCTGATAGACAATTGGCTTGTGCGCCAATAGATTCCCACGAGGCTCAGGATTATTTAAAAGCAATGTATGCTGCTGCAAATTATGCATGGGCAAACAGACAAATGATGACTCACTGGGTAAGGGAATCATTTGAAGATGTTCTAGGTCAGTCTGCAGAGGATATGGGCATGACAACTATTTATGATGTGGCACATAATATAGCTAAGAAAGAGGTTCATAAGGTTAGAAAATCTAAACAAGAACTTATTGTTCATAGAAAAGGAGCAACTAGAGCATTTGGTCCCGGTAGAATTGAAATTCCTAAAGAATATCGTAGTATTGGTCAACCAGTTTTAATTCCAGGAACAATGGGTACATCTTCATATATACTTCATGGAACCGATGTTGCAATGGAAGAGACATTTGGTTCTACTGCTCATGGTGCAGGAAGGGTCTTATCAAGGTCTAAAGCTAAAAAAGAATTTACTCCCGAATCAATTGAACAAACACTTCAAAGTAAAGGTATTCATATTAAAGCAAATACCAGACCAATTATTGCTGAAGAGGCACCTGGAGCATATAAGAATGTGGACAATGTTGTTAAAACATCTGATATGACAGGTATTGCAAAACTTGTTGCAAAGGTTAGCCCTCTTGCAGTTACAAAAGGATAATCCAATATCCTTTTTTTCATTATGATTAGGTGATTATTTTGTTAGGAATTATAGGCGGTAGTGGAGTTTATGAAATAACAGAGCTTGCTGATTCAAAAGAGGATATAACTGTAGATACTGAATACGGTTCTGTTGTTGTTACAATGTTAAATATCGAATCTAAAAAAGTGGCTTTTATTTCTCGTCATCATAAAGGACATAAAACCCCTCCTCACATGATCAATTATAAGGCCAATATACAGGCTTTAGCAAACTGTGGTGTGGACCAGATTATTTCCACTAATGCGGTAGGTTCCATTAACATGGAAATGCCTCCTGGATCAATAGTGCTTCCTGACGACTTTTTGGACTTTACAGTCTTAAGGGATAGAACATTTTATGATAACGAGGTACATCATATTGATATGTCCGAGCCTTATTGTCCAAGACTTAGGGAAGCTATTTTAGAAAACGGTGAGGATGAGAAAATTATTCCTCATGGTACATATGTATGTACCGAAGGTCCTAGATTTGAAACTCCTGCAGAGATTAAAATGTTTAAGATTATTGGTGGAGATTTAGTAGGTATGACAGGACTTCCGGAGGCAGTTCTTGCAAGGGAAAAGGGAATTTGCTATGAAACAATATGTGTTGTAAGCAATTTTGGAACCTCCATATCTCCGGATAAACTAAGCTTTGAAGAAGTTGCAGAGATTATGGAAGAGAAAAAACATGCACTTTTAGGCTTAATACATAGGACAATATTATCTTTAGATGATGACTATGACTGTGATTGCCATCATGCTTTAGAATAGCTTGTTTCTATCTATTTTTTCTTTTTTTTAATTTTTTAAAATTATGTAAATTTTATAATTTTTATTCTATATTATGCTAATAATTTATAAACTATAAATTATAATAGTAAATATCAGTTTTATAAAAACTATAATTAATTAAAAATATATTGATATTTTTTTAATGGATGTGATTTTTATGGTAACAATAATAATTGACCACGATAAATGTGATGGCGAAGATGAATGTGGAGACTGCGTAGATTTATGTACTATGGAAGTTCTTCAATGGGTAGATGGTAAGGTAACTCCTGTAGATATAGATGAATGTAGTTTATGTGAAACCTGTGTAGATTTATGTCCTAACGAATGTATTACATTAAAGGATGATTAGGGGGTAATACTATCTCAAAGGTTATTCTTTTATGTGCTAGCCCACGTCCAAATGGAAATACTATGGGCATTTTAAATATCTGTGCTGATGCTATTGAGGCTAATGGTGTGGACGCAGAAATTATTAACATTGGAAATAATAATATACACTCATGTATAGGATGCGGAAAATGTGGCGAAACTGGAAAATGTGTCTTTGATGACGGAATTAATGAGATTGTAGATAAACTTAGAGATGCTGATGGTTTCATACCTGCAGCTCCCGTATACTTTGGAACTGCACGTGGTGATATGATGGCTGCCCTTCAAAGAATTGGTAAACTTTCCCGTGGTAATGATAAATTCTTATCATGGATGGTTGGTGGACCAATTACTGTTGCAAGACGTGGTGGTCAAACATTAACTTTACAAGAAATGTCTATGTTCTTCATAATTAATGAAATGATTATTCCAGGTAGTAGCTATTGGAATATGGTTTTTGCAGGTCCTGAAGGATCTTATAAGGAAGATGTTGAAGGAATTGCAACCGTTAAATTATTTGCAACTAATGTTGCTAAGTTAATTAACAAAATTAAAGATTAATTCTTTAATTTTTTATAACTATTTTTAAGGGGTCTTTTTTGTGAAATTTGCTTTTGCTTCTACTGACGGTAGGAATGTAAATTTACATTTTGGTAAAGCCTCATCAATATATGTTTATAACTATGATGAGGATAACCTGGAATTTCAGAATAAAATTACTGTGGAAATAGAAGAGGATAAACCTCATCAGGGAGTAAAAATAGTTAAAGCTCTTAAGGAACATGATGTTGATACTATTTTTGTAGGGCAGATAGGTTTTAAATCAAAAGTCCGTGTTGATGATGCAGGAATTAAAGTCATTGTTGATGAGGGACCTATTGAAGAGGTTTTGGAAAGATACATTAAACATTTGGAATTTATGGATAAACCTCTTAATATATAATGGTTTTTATCTATGGATTAGCTATTAAATTGATCTTAATAAAAATCTTTTAAATATCTATTAAAATATTATTTCTCTAGATTATTGCTTATTAATGGGTTGGGATATTGTCTTCTTGATTATCAATTATTAGTATGAAAATAAATTGATAGACATTTAAAATTAACCTTTAATATTCTATCTCTACTTAGATATTTTGAAATTTAAGATTCGATTTCAACTATAAACTTTTTAAAACCGATAACCTTTTTGTTTAAAAATCGTGACTTATGATGTAATAACTTTTCATAAAAGTTTATTATTTTTGAATTTTCTCTTTTTCTAATTGAAATTATAGTTTAAAACAAACTTTTATATATTATAAATTTTAAAAATTAAAGTAACCTTTAAGGGCGGGTTTTAAATTTATTTAAAACTTTATTGAAAATACTTTTAAATACGAATATATTTTAATCAGCTATTGGATTATAACTTTAATCTTATTTTACAGAGATGATCTGTTTTATTTAAAATTTATCAAATTTTTAGTTATAATAATACAAATTCATATAGTATATGCTGATTTATCAAATTTATCATATTAGATAGCCGTATCTAATTTTTACTTATTAAAAAAAAGAATATTTCTTAATATTATTATTACTTAATTAAGGGATTTTACAAAAAAACATTTAAAGAGGAGATATTTATGGCAAAAGCTAGACGTCGAGTACGTGATACTTGGAGAGAAAAAGCATGGTACACTGTTAAAACACCTGTTGAATTCGGTGAAAAAGAAATTGGTTCAACTCCTGCAAGAGACCCTGAATTCTTAAATGGAAGAACTGTAGAAGTAACTATGAGGGAATTAACCGGAGATTTCTCAAAACAATACATTAAATTACAATTTGAAATCGATAATGTTGCAGGTAAAGTTGCAAATACTAAATTTACAGGACATAAAATCACCACTGATCGTATTAGAAGTATGATTAGAAGAGGTACCAGTAGGATAGATGCTCCTGTTATTGTTACCACTAAAGATGACCGTGAAATTAAGGTTCATGTTTTAGCTGTAACTAGTAGAAGAGCTAAATCTTCCCAACAAAAATTCATGAGAGAAACCATTGAAAATTTAGTTGCTGAATCAGCAAGTGAAAAATCTTTCAAAGAATTTAGTGAAATCTTAACTAATGGTAGATTAGCTTCTGAAATTTACCATAACGCTAAAAAAATATACCCACTTAACAGGGTAGAAATTATTAAAAGTAAAGTTTTAAACTAGTTTTAAAACTTTTTCTTAAACTTTTTTTTTAAATTAAATATTTTTATTGTTTATTCTTATTCTCTTTCATTTATTTTAGAAAATTATATTATTTATGAATTAAATAGATTAATATAATATTTTTTTTACAAAATTGTGATGATTTTTTATGGAAATGCATATATTGATAAATGCAGTTAGTGTAGTGCTTCTATTTATTATGGGCTCTTTTATTTATCAGAGAAAGGCTTTGGATTTTTTAGGCTCATTAGTAATGATAATAATGGGTATTGTAATATTGCTATCTGCAGGTCTCAGATGGCTTTTAATTATTGTAATATTTTTCTTGATGAGTATAGCAGCTACTTATTATTCTAAAGATTACAAAAAGAGATTAGGGGAATTTGAGGGTAGACGTACTGCCAAAAACGTTATTTCCAATGGAGTCGTTGCATTTGTGATGGCTGCTTTTGGAGGTTATTATCTTCCTTTTGTCGGTGGTTTTATAGGTGCAATTGCTACAGCAACATCTGATACATTAGGAAGTGAAATTGGTATTCTATCAGAGCCTCGTTTAATAACCACATTTAAGAAAGTTCCTGCAGGTACTGATGGTGCTGTCTCTGTTAGAGGTACAGTTGCAGGTATTATTGGTGCTGCAATTATCGGTATTTCCGCATTTTTACTTGGTGTTTTACCGGATATTTGGATTTCACTTAAGATATCAATTATTTCAGGTACCGTTGGTTGTTTTATGGACAGTTTACTTGGTGCAGTATTTGAAAGACGTAGATATTTAAACAATGAGCATGTAAATTTACTTGCTACAATTACAGGATGTATTGTAGGTATTCTATGTGCCCTTTAAATTTTTTAATTATTTTTTATTTATAACTATTTTTTATTGAATCTTTCTATTTTTATATTATTTTTAGCTATTTTTCTAGCTTTTTTTTATGATTTTATTTTTATGGGATTTTTTTATTTTTATATTATTTTTAGCTATTTTTCTAGCTTTTTTTTTTGATTTTTTTTTTTTGT
>Ga0214925_100086_pt1 | contig 89358 bp, 78 predicted proteins | sample Stichaenrichment_FD_168299 | JGI IMG/M metagenome (GOLD analysis project Ga0214925, IMG submission 168299) | Xylose enriched microbial communities from anaerobic bioreactor in Madison, Wisconsin, United States - 63SRT | ecosystem: Engineered > Bioreactor > Anaerobic > Unclassified | place: USA... | reverse complement strand
TAAAAATTTAAACGAATTAATTAAAATATTTGAAGATGAATTCTATAAAATAGTTGATTTAACCTCATTCTACACAAATTGGGTCAACGAATATTTAGGTATAAACATTTGGTAAAATACTATAATTGTTATTTTTGTTTTTACCTTTAATTTTCCATATTGATCTGCTTTTTAATTTTTTCTTTCTATTTTATTTAAACTAATCTTAAAGGTTTATTCTATTCATCAATTCATTTATAATATTTAGATTTTATCTTTATGCCCTTTTTATCCTTTATATGTCTTATTGGATTCAAATTTTTTGAATCGTTTTTTTATTATATAAAGCTTACTTAATTTTTAGAATAGAAAGCTTTATTAATAGTAATTATAAACATAAATTTATCTAAGATTTTTTTTATAAAATATTAGATAATGTCACATACTTGTACAAGGTGATTTAATGGCAGAAGAAAAAAATAATGAAAACGAAGAATTAAGAATAGGAGTTTATGTCTGTCACTGTGGTGTTAACATTGCTGCAGCAGTAGACTGTGAAGCTGTTGCTGAATACGCAGGTACTTTACCTAACGTAGTTGTAGCAAAAGATTACAAATACATGTGTTCAGACCCAGGTCAAAATCTTATTCAAGAAGATATTAAAGAACAAAACCTTAACAGAGTAGTTGTAGCTGCATGTTCTCCAAGGCTTCACGAACCTACCTTCAGAAGATGTGTAGAAGAAGCTGGATTAAACAGATACTTATTTGAATTTGCTAACTTAAGGGAACACGATTCTTGGGTACATATGAATGAACCTGAAGCTGCTACTGAAAAAGCTAAAGATTTAGTCCGTATGGCAGTTGCTAAAGTAAGATTATTAGAACCTTTAGAACCTCATATGGTAGACGTAAATAACAATGCTCTTGTTATTGGTGGTGGAGTTACTGGTATCCAAACTGCTTTAGATTTAGGTGATATGGGATTCCATACTTATTTAGTTGAAAGAAACCCAACCATTAGTGGTAGGATGGGTCAATTAGATAAAACTTTCCCTACTCTTGATTGTTCAATGTGTATCTTAGCACCTAAGATGGTAGATTGTGGTAAACATGAAAACATTGAATTAATCACTTATGCAGAAGTAACTGATGTTGACGGATACATTGGTAACTTTACTGTAACTGTAAACAAAAAAGCAAGATACGTTGATGAAGAAACCTGTACTGGTTGTGGTCAATGTACTGAAGTTTGTCCTATCGAAATACCTAACTACTTTGATGAAGGTATTGGTATGACTAAAGCTGCATACATTCCATTCCCTCAAGCTGTACCATTATGTGCTACTATTGATAAAGATTACTGTATTGAATGTGGTCTCTGTGTATCAGCTTGTGAACGTGGTTCTATTGACCTTGATCAACAACCTGAAGAAATTAAACTCGAAGTAGGTACTATTATTGCTGCTACTGGATACGACCCATACGATCCTTCCGGTAAATATGAATATGGTTACGGTAGATACTCTAATGTCATTACTGGTTTAGAAATTGAAAGGATGATTAACGCATCTGGTCCTACTACCGGACATGTTATTAAACCTTCCGATGGTGAAACTCCTAAACGTGTTGCATTTATCCACTGTGTAGGTTCAAGAGATGAACAAATTGGTAAACCATATTGTTCAAGGGTATGTTGTATGTACTCCATGAAGAATGCACAATTATGTATTGATCACGAACCAGATACAGAAGTAACCTGTTACTACATGGATATTCGTGCATTTGGTAAAGGATTCGAAGAATTCTACAAAACTTCCCAAGAAAAATACGGTATTGAATTCTTAAGAGGTAGACCTGCTCAAATTATCGAAAACGATGATTTAACTTTAACCATTAGAGCTGAAGATACTTTACTTGGTAAAGTAACTGAATACACCTATGATTTAGTTGTATTATCTGTTGGTTTAGAACCTCCTGCAGGATCTAACGAATTAAGACAAACCTTAGGAATCTCCAAATCTTCTGACGGATTCTATATGGAAGCTCACCCTAAATTAAGACCTGTCGATACTTTAACCGATGGTGTTTACATTGCAGGTGTAGCTCAAGGTCCTAAAGATATTCCTGATTCCGTAGCTCAAGGTTCAGCTGCAGCTGCTCGTGCTGCTATCCCAATGTCTCAAGGTAAAGTAGCAATTGAACCAATTATTGCTTCCTCCGATGAGAACCTTTGTGGTGCATGTGAGGTTTGTGTAGAACTTTGTCCATTCAGTGCTATTAGTATTGTTGGAGAAGAAGGTGCAAAACACGCTGAAATTAATGCTGCATTATGTAAAGGATGCGGTACCTGTGTAGGTGCTTGTCCTTCAGGTGCTATGGATCAAAACCACTTTAAAACAGATCAAATCATGGCACAAATCGATGCTGCATTTGAAGATATGTAAGTATAGATTGGATTTTTCCAATCCTTACTTTTTCATATTTTAAAGACTTATTTTTAATCTGTTATTGTTGCCTTAGTGTAGACTATTTTTTTAAATCTTTTTTTCTTTAAAATTTAATAATGTTATTAAAACTAGTTCTTTATTTAATTTCCATTTAAATTATTAAATAATTCCCTATTAGGGGATAGGATCTTTAAATAAATATCCATTTTTTTAAAGTATTTTTTGTTTTCATTTTAATTGGGGAAATTATACCTTATATTAATCATAATGATTAAATATTAAAAAATTTAAAATTAAGATTGTTAAAAAGTTTAATGTTTATTTTAATTTAAAAAATATATTTTTTCTATTTTTATAGGAATTTGTAATTTGAAATTATTTTTTATAAATGTGATTTTTCATTGAATTTATTTAAAATAATTTAAAATGTATTTTATAGGTGTGAGATAATGTCAAATCAAGAATATATAACCGAGTTTCAGGGTTATCTTAAGCAACATAACGACTGGATGAAAAATAGTATTAACCTTATAGCAAGTGAGAACATTACAAGTGCAGATGTTAAAACAGCTATGGTTTCTGATTTATCCCATAGATATGCTGAAGGTAAATCCCATGAAAGGTTATATGAAGGATGTAAATATATTGATGATATTGAGGATTTAACTGTTGATTTAAATAAAAAATTGTTTAATGCTAAGTATGTTGATGTTAGGACAGTTTCTGGTGTAACTGCTAATTTAGCAGCTTTCTTTGCATTTACTAAATATAACGATAAATTAATGGCTTTAGAAGTACCTTATGGTGGACATATTTCACATGCTAATGTTTCTGCTGCAGGAATTCATGGATTAAAAAATGTTTCCCATCCATTTAATCCTGATATAATGAATATTGATGCAGATAAAATGAAGAAAACCATTATTGAAGAAAAACCTAAGGTTGTTCTTTTAGGTGGAAGCTTATTCTTATTCCCACATCCTGTTGCAGAAGCTCGTGAAGCTGCAGACGAAGTTGGAGCTAAAGTTTTATATGATGGAGCTCATGTTTTAGGATTAATCGCAGGTAAACAATTCCAAGATCCTTTAAAAGAAGGAGCAGATGTTATGATGGGAAGTACACATAAATCATTCCCTGGAACTCAGGGGGGAATTATCTTATCTGATCATGAGGAATATGCAGATAAAATTGATGATGCAGTATTCCCTGGTGTTGTAAGTAATTATCACCTTCACCATTTAGCAGGATTAGGTATTGCAACTGCTGAAATGTTAGAATTTGGAGAGGCTTATGCTAAACAGATTATTAAAAATGCAAAAGCTTTAGCTCAGGCATTATATGAATTAGGATTTAATGTTTTATGTGAGGATTTAGGTTTCACTGAATCTCACCAAGTTGCAGTTGATGTAACTAACATTACTGACGGAAATACCTTTGCTAAAAAATTAGAAAGAAACAACATAATATTAAATAAAAACCTTCTTCCTTGGGATGATGTAAACAACAGTGATAATCCATCCGGAATTAGGATAGGTACATCCGAGATTACAAGAAGAGGATTAAAAGAGAAAAACATGTCTGAAATTGCTGAATTTATTAAAAGAGTTGTGGTTGACGACGAAAATGTTAAGGATGAGGTTTCTGAATATATGAACAATTACACAAAAGTTCATTATGCTTTTAGAGAAACAGAAGCATATGAATATCTTCAGTTCTAATCTTTTTTCATTTTTTCATTCTTTTTTTATTTGAAAATCATCTATTTTTTTAGGGAAGATATTATGCGTATTGGATGGGCTTTTACTGGTGCAGGGCATTTACTTAATGAAAGTGTTCAGGTTTTTCAACAACTTGCAAAGGATAATGAGGTTACCGTATTTCTCTCTTCTGCAAGTGAGGAAGTTTTAAAAATGTATGGATTGTATGAAAATGTTAAGCACCTTACCGGAGGCCGCTATAGGGAATTTGCCACTGATTCCAATCAAAGATTCAGCTTTCCAATTACAGGTAGATTCTCCCTTGGTAAATATGATTTGCTGATTGTATCACCTGCAACAGCAAACACCGTATCAAAAATTGTATATGGAATATCAGATACACTGGTTACAAATGCCGTGGCACAAGCAGGTAAAGGCAGGGTGCCTACTATTATTGTACCTGTAGACATTACCCCTGGAGATATAGATACGGTTCTTCCTTCTAAACTAGAACTTTCTAAATGTGAAAAGTGTGATCCCTGTACTGCTGCATTGACTTGTCCTAATGATGCCATTATTCCTTATAAAGAAATATCTTTACTTAAATGTCTAGGCTGTGGACTCTGTAAAGACTCATGTCCTCATGATGCAATTTCTGTTGGAAAGGTTATTCAAATGCATATGAGGGATATTGATATTGAAAATACCAAGAAACTTAGAGAAATTGAGGGTATTAATGTTATAGAACATCCGTCAAAAATCATTCCATTTATTGAGGAAAATATTAATTAATCTTTAACTCTTTTTTATAATCGAAACTTACAAAACGATTTTTAGCTTTAAAATACATTTATTTTTATTATATAATGCCTATTTTACGTCTTTTTACGGAATATTTAATGATTTATTAGCTTTTAACATTCAATCAATCTGTAAATTTCCTTTTTATTTGTAATTTCAGATAATTTTTATTTTATCATTAATTTCAATATTATGTCTATTTAAATATCCGTATTCTAATTCTATAAAGTAGGAAATCTCTTCATTAGCCTTATAGTAATGCCATGGCTTAAGGCTGGTCTTATCAATAATTTCTAACTTATTATTTACTACCATTATATCGATTGGAATTCTCATGAAAAAACTGTGTATTATTAATTTTTTATAAAGTATGTTCTGTGGAACAATAAATAGTATCGGATTTTTTATATACTTTTCAAACATTAGTCCTTTAAATCTTTTTAAAAATGTATCATATATTTCAGTTTCTATTATCTCCTCTTTATTATCATTATAGATTAATAGTTTTTTGATTTTAATATTATCACCTTAGATAAGATAATATTAATCCTTTTTATGTATTTTTTTAAATTTCTTTAAAATTGCTTTTCTGTTTTTAAATTTTTTTAGACCTTTAATAATTTTTCATTTATTTTTTTTAAATTCATAAAAAATCCTAATTTATTTTCAATAAAAACATAAATTTATTAAGTACTTAATAAATAAATTTTAAATTATAATAAGTTGAATTATTTAGGATTATAATTTTTTTAAATTTTACTAAATTCTAATTCTATCGAGTAATTCTTCTTAATTTTATTTAATTAAAATATTTTAATAGAATTTGTTTAAATCAATTTTTAGTTTGGTCTTAAATAAAATTCTACATTTATTATTACTTTAAATTTTATAAACATCTCTCGAGTGATGATATTATGAGAAATATAATAGTTGATGAATTAGATCAAAAATATATTGAAGATAAAGAAATTGAAATTGTAGAAAGAAAAGGTATAGGTCATCCTGATAGTATTAGTGATGGTTTAGGTGAAGCTGTAAGCCATGCTTTATGCCAAATGTATATGGATGAATTTGGCGGTATTCTTCACCATAACACCGATGAAGTTCAGATTACAGCAGGTGAATCAGATCCTCACTTTGGTGGAGGAGAAATCTTAAAACCTATTGATATTCTTTTAACAGGTAGAGGTGTTCATGAATATGATGGAGTTAAATTACCTCTTGAAAGAGTAGCAATTGATGCTGCTAAGGAATTTTTAGATAAAACCATCATTAACTTAGATGTTGAATCAGATTGTGTTGTACAATGTAAGATAGGTAAAGGTTCAGGAGATTTAGTTGATGTTTTCTCAAGAAAAGGTGCTATCTCAAGTAATGATACCTCTTTCGGTGTAGGATATGCTCCATTTTCCGAAGTGGAAAATATTGTATTAAAAACTGAAAACCTTTTAAACTCCAGAGCCTTCAAGAAACAACACCCTGCAATCGGTGAGGATATCAAAGTAATGGGTCTTAGGGACAAAGATGATATTACCTTAACAATAGGCTGTGCTATGGTATCTAAATATGTAGATGATAGGGACGCTTATATTTCCATTAGGGAAGAATTAAAGGATATTGTAGCTGATTTTGCTTCCGGTTTAACAAATCGTAACTTAGATGTTTATGTAAACACTGCTGATGACGATAATAAACAGGACGAATCTGGTTACTATTTAACTGTTAGTGGTACCTCTGCAGAAATGGGTGATGACGGTTCTGTAGGAAGAGGTAACAGAGCTAACGGTCTTATTACTCCATGCAGACCAATGTCTATGGAAGCAACTTCCGGTAAAAATCCTATTAACCATGTAGGTAAAATCTACAATTTATTATCTAATAAAATAGCTAATGATGTTGTAGAAAATGTTGAAGGAGTTAAACAAGCTGATTTAATGATTTTAAGTCAAATCGGTAAACCAATAGATCAACCTAAAGCTGCATCTACCCAAATTATCTTGGAGGATGGCTATAATTTAGAAGATGTTAATAAAAATGTTGAAACTATTGTAGATAAATGGCTTGAAGATATATCAGTTATTACTGAAGAAGTTGTTTCAGGTAAAGCTAAAACTTTCTAGTTTTGGTGATTGTTTAAACAACTTAATATAGTATAACTATTATATTTCATTATTCATTTTTTAAATATGATTGAGTTTTAATCTTGGTCAATTTTTGATTCTGAATTAGGATTCAATATATATTTAAAATTTATATTGTTTATTAAAATATTAGATGATTAATAGATTTTAATAATTCAAATATAAACTATTTATTTTTAGATATAATTTATCTTAGGTAAAATTTCTTAAAATAAATTATTTAGCTTTATTTTTATTATTTTTAAAATTTTAATATGCTTTTTATTAAATATTCTATTAATATTAGAGGAGAATAATTATGCCAATAGAAGAGGCAGAAAAATCTTATCAATTTAAAAAAATCGACAAGTCTGTACATGATTTCTGGCAAGATGAGGAAATTTTTGCTAAAATTAATAAAATTAGAAAAAACGGACCTCAATATTCTTTTTTAGATGGTCCTCCTTATTGTAGTGGTAAAATACATTTAGGTACAGCTTGGAACAAGATTATTAAAGATACATTGTTACGTTATAAAAGTATGGAAGGTTATTCTTTAAGAAGGCAGGCAGGTTGGGATATGCACGGTCTTCCTATCGAGAATAAAGTAGAACAGATAATGGGTATTAAGAGTAAACAAGAGATTGAATCAGATATTGGTATTTCCAATTTTGTGGACAAATGTCAGGAATTTGCTTTCAAAAATAAATTAGCAATGACTAAACAGTTCCAGTCTTTAGGTGTTTGGATGGATTGGGATGATCCATATATGACACTTGATCCTAACTATATGCAATCTGCATGGTGGACCTTAAAGAGAGCTGAAGAGCAGAACTTACTTACCCATGATAAAAGGGTAATTAGTTGGTGTCCTCACTGTGAGACTGCACTTGCAGCTGCAGAATTAGATTATGAGGAAAGAGAGGATCCATCTATCTATCTTCAATTCCCCCTTGAAAATCCTTGTCTTTCAAAGGATGAAAATCCAGATGGTTTAGAGGAATATATTTTAGTATGGACAACTACTCCTTGGACATTGCCGGCTAATATGGCTATCTGTGTTAATCCTGATTTTGATTATGACTTTGTTCTAAAAGATGATAAAATATATATCCTTGCTGACGGGTTATTGGAGAATGTTTTAGGTAAAGAAAAAACAGTCCATAAACATAAAATACCTGCAGAAAACGAGGATGAAGAGGATAAAATTGAGGAACACGTAACCATTAATTATACTATTATTAAAACAGTTAAAGGTAGTGAATTATTAGGTATTAGGTATGTCTATCCATTCTTAGATGAGATTCCAAAACAAAAAGAGTTTGATTCATTGGAAAATGTTCATACCATTATTCCTGGAGACCATGTGGATCTAGAGGAAGGTACCGGTTGTGTACATACCGCACCAGGTCATGGTCCCGATGATTTTAACATGGGTAAGGAATTTAATCTTCCTATCTTCTGTCCTGTTAATGAAAGCGGTAATTTCTCAGAGGATGCAGGTGTCTTTGAAGGTCATTATACAAAGGATTATGATCCTGAGATTATCAAAATCTTAGTAAATAAAGGATTCATGTATAATCATGGAACTATTGAACACAGATATGGTATATGTTGGAGATGTAAGACCCCTATCTTATATCGTGCTACCGAGCAATGGTTTTTAAAGGTTACCGATGTAAAAGACAAAATGTTGTCCGAAGTGGATAATGTTGACTGGGTTCCAGAATGGGCTGGTTCTAGCAGATTCCATGATTGGGTAGCTAATGCTCAGGACTGGACCATATCAAGACAGAGATACTGGGGTATACCTATACCTGTCTGGATTTGTCCTGACTGTGGTGAAAGGAAAGTCATAGGTTCAGTTTCCGAACTTAAAGAATCCTCTGTTAATGAGATTCCAAGTGATGTGGAACTTTCAAAATTGGTACATAGACCTTATGTAGATACTGTTAAGGTAAAATGTCCACACTGTAATGGAGAAATGGAACGTATACCTGATGTATTGGATGTATGGATTGACTCCGGTGTAGCAGGTTGGGCCTCATTATACTATCCGCAGGAAAAGGATAAGTTTGAAAAATGGTATCCATATGATTTTGTATGTGAGGGACATGATCAGACTAGAGGATGGTTCTACTCTCAATTAGGTACCGGTGTTATTTCAATGAACAGGGTGCCATATAACAGGGTCTTAATGCATGGATTTGTATTGGATGAGAATGGAAAGAAAATGAGTAAATCTCTTGGAAATGTAGTATCCCCTGAGGAGGTCATCGAGAAGTATGGTGCCGATGTATTAAGGTTCTATCTTTTATGGGCATGTAAACCTTGGGATGACTTAAAATTTGTATGGGATGAACTAAACAATGTAAATAAGATGTTTAACATTTTATGGAATGTTTATGTGTTCTCTACAACCTACATGTCACTTGATAACTTCAATCCGTCTAAATGTAATGATGACACCATGATATTAAGAGATGAGGACAGATGGATTATCTCAAGAGTTAACACATTAGCAAAAGAAGTTGGAAAGGACATTGATGATTTATACTTCCATAAAGCAACCCGTAAAATCATGGACTTCATTCTAGAAGACTTAAGTCGTTGGTATGTACGTTTAATTAGAGGTAGGACCTGGGTGGAAAGTGATGATCCTGATAAATTAGGTGCATATTACGGACTTTATACAGCTCTTGTATCCTTAATTAAACTAATGGCTCCAATAGCACCTCATCTAAGTGAAGTCATCTATCAGAATTTGGTCGTTGGAAATCTTGATGATGCTAAAGAAAGTGTCCATATGGAAGATTGGACAGTTAACGAGGATTTAATCGATGAGGATCTGGAACATGAAATGTCAATTGCAAGGGATGTGATTGATGCATCTATAAGAGCAAGAGATGTTGCAAGATATAAACTTAGATGGCCTGTAACAGATATTACTGTTGTATCCTCCGATGATAAAGTTTCAAGTGCAGTTTCAAACCTTGAAGATGTAATTAAAGACCAAGCCAATACTAAAGCAGTTTTAACCTCATCAGAATTTGAGGACTTGTCTTACATTGCAAAACCTAATCTTAAAATCTTAGGCCCTAAGCTTAAAGGCGATATTGGTATTGTCAAGAAATACCTTGAGGAAGCTGATGGTAATAAAATAAAAGATGATTTGGAAGCAAATGGTGAGATTACTGTAAACGGTGTTGATCGTCAGGGTATGGAAAAGGCTATTGTTTTATCCTCAGAAGAGGTTATCTTTGATAGCGAACTTCCAGATGATTTTGTATCCTCTGAATTTAAAGGCGGAAATGTTTTTGTTAATACAAAAGTTACACCTGAAATATTATCTGAAGCTATGTCCAGGGAACTTATTAGAAGGGTTCAAGATATGAGAAAGGACATGGATTTAGATGTAGAAGCTAATATTAATGTAAAGGTTAATTGTTCAGATTCATTTAAGGATTTAGTAGTAAAACAAGAAGATTTAATCTCTAATGAGGTTAGGGCCAATACTCTTGTATTTAATGTTGGTGAATGTAATAATATTAAATCTGATGAACAACAAGATATTAGTAATGAATATACAAAAGAATGGAAAATTGAAGATGAGGATATTATAATTAATATTGTTAAAAATTAATTCATTTGAAGATATATTTAATAATTGATTTCTATTTTATTCTCCTTTAGGATTTTATTAGTAATTGATTATTAATCTTTATTTTAAAAACGAATTTAATTTAACTCTTCAATTATAAATTTTAAACTATAGGAGTATTATTTAAAATATGGTGATTTAAATGACTTTAACAGATTCTGAAATAGAGTTTATCACTAATTTATTAGGTAGAGAAATGAATTCTCTAGAGGAAGGTATGTTAGATGTAATGTTTTCAGAACATTGTTCTTATAAAAGTAGTAGACCTTTTTTAAAAAGATTTCCTACTGAAGGAGAAAACATTATATTAGGTCCTGGAGATGATGCAGGATTAGTATCAGTAACAGATAAATATGCTCTTGCAGTAGGTATGGAGAGTCATAATCACCCTTCTGCAGTAGAACCTTATGGTGGAGCAGGTACTGGAATTGGTGGAATTTTAAGGGATATCATATCAATGGGTGCAAAACCTATTGCACTTCTTGATCCATTAAGATTCGGACCATTAGAGGATCAAAAATCCAAATATATTTTTGAAAACGTTGTAAAAGGTATATCTGATTATGGTAATCGTGTAGGTGTTCCGACTGTTGCAGGAGAAATTGAGTTTGATGAATCATTTAGAACAAATCCTCTTGTAAATGTAATGTGTGTAGGTCTTGTTGAAAAGGATAAGATCGTATATGGTAAAGCCCCTAATGTTGGAGATGTATTTTTCTTAATGGGTGGAACTACCGGTAGAGATGGAATTAATGGTGTAACTTTCGCATCTGAGGAATTGACCTCTGATAGTGAAACTGAGGACAGGCCTGCAGTGCAGGTAGGAGATCCGTTTACTAAAAAACGTGTAATGGAAGCATCATATGAGATTCTTGATAAGATTCATGTTTCAGGTGTTAAGGACTTAGGTGGTGGAGGATTAACCTGTTGTATCTCAGAACTTGCAGGTGCCTGTGAAAATGGTGCAATCGTTGATTTGAATGCAATACCACTTAGGGAAACTGGTATGACACCATATGAGATAATGTTGTCTGAATCACAGGAGAGAATGGTGTTTGTAATCAATCCTAAAGATGTTGATTTAGCAACTAAGATATGTGATAAACATGAACTTCCTTCTGCCGTAATCGGTGAGGTTACAGAAGGAAATAATATGATTGTAAAGGACTTTGAAAAGAATCAGGAATTATGTAACCTTCCAACTATTGTATTATCAGATCCTCCTTCAATATCAAGACCTATCCGCGAACCTGTATGTGACGGGGAACTTGTTGAAGTTGAGGATGTGGATTTTGCTGAGGCATTACTTAAGCTCTTATCCTCACCAAATATTGCAAGTAAAGTGTGGGTCTATAGACAATATGATTATGAGGTTCAACTTAGAACTGCTGTTAAGCCAGGTGATGATGCAGCTGTACTTAAGATTGATGATGATGTAGGCGTTGCATTAACAGTAGATTCAAATCCAATCCATACTAAACTATCACCATTCGATGGTGGAGCAGGTTCTGTAGCGGAAGGTATAAGAAATATTGTATCAGTAGGTGCAAAGCCTTATGCTATAGTGGATTGTTTAAATTTCGGTAATCCTGAAAATCCAGAGATTTTATGGCAATTCAAAGAATGTATCGAAGGTATGTCTCAGGTTTCTGAGAAATTCAATGCACCAATTATTAGTGGTAATGTTAGTTTTTATAATGAAAATGAAGGTGCAAAAATTAATCCAACACCTGCAGTAGGTTTAATTGGTGTTGAAAATCTTGAAAACATTAGGACTCTTGAGTTTAAAAATGAATCCGATAAGATAATTATTATCGGTAATACCTATGATGAGTTAAATGGTTCAGAATATCATAGAACCCTATTTAATCTTGAACAGGGTACCGCACCTAAAGTAAGAATCGATGATGAGTTTAATGCTGCAAAGAATATTTTGGATTTATTAGAAGAAGATGAGGATAAAAATATTACAGCTATTCATGATTGTTCTGCTGGTGGAATAGCTATTGCCTTAAGTGAAATGGCTATCAAATCTAATTTAGGTGCTGAGATTAATACTTCCGAGATTCCAATTGATTCAGACATGAAATTCAATAATTTATTATTCGCTGAATCCCATGGAAGATATATAATGACTGTTAAAGCTGATGCCGTCGATGATATATTGTCAAAGATAGATGTTCCTGCAGCTTGTATTGGTGAAGTCAATGGTGATGGTTTGAAATTTGATGATGTTTCAATACCTGTTGCGGATTTAACAGATGCTTATACAGGGGTTATAGAATCTTATATGAAATAATTAATAATTATTTTCATATCATTTATTTTTTTAACTTAATATAAAATACGGACAAGATTGGAGATTCAATGTATTATAATGCTTTTTTTGAATTTTAAGTATTTTAAATCTAGAATATTGGATTTTGTCTAAAATAGAGATTATATTTTAATTTTTTTAAAGCTAAAATATCTAGCATATGTAATTTATTTTTTAATTAAAATTAACTAGAATATTTACATTTATCTAAAATCTATATAATTCGAATTTATTTATAAAAACATTGTTTAATTTTTAAAAAGTAGTAGGGTGTGTAATATGTTTTTATCTAAATTAATGCCGCTTAACGAGGCAGTTTCTAAACTTAACGATAATCAAATAATTATGGATAAGGAAACAATTAATATTAAAGATTCATATATGAGGGTTTTAGCTGAGGATATTAAATCTTATTATAATTCACCTCCATTTGATAAATCCGCTATGGACGGCTATGCTGTTATTGCAGAGAACACTTTTGGAGCTTCAAATAATGTTCATAAAACATTAAAGGTTATTGATCATATTGGAGCAGGAGATTATTCTGATAAGGAGATACATGACGGTGAAGCTATTTTAATAGCTACTGGAGCACCAATTCCTAAAGGTGCAAACGCTGTTATAATGTCAGAATATACATCATGTGATGGTGATGAACTAAGTATCCATTCACAGGTAACTCCAGGTGAGAATATATCACCAAAGGCTGAGGATATTAAAGAAGGACAGATTGTTTTAAAGTCCAATACTCTGATAAGACCTCAGGAAATTGGTTTAATTGCTTCAGCAGGTTATAACGAGATTCAGGTCTATAAAAAACCCCGTGTAAAAATTATTGTAACAGGTAATGAACTAGTTGAACCTAGTAGGGATGTGGATACAAAATCTAAAATCATCAATTCAAATCAGTATACAATATCCTCCATGGTTGAAAGTACTGGTGCTTTGGTAGATGTTATTCATGTATATGATGTTTATGATGATGTAAAAGAGGCCATTGACAACGCTACAAAAAACTATGACCTTGTAATAACCACTGGTGGTACAGCTATTAGTAAAGGTGATGTGGTTCTAGATGCAGTTGACGAACTTGGTGAGATTTTATATCATGGTGTTGCCATGAGACCAGGTAAACCTGCAGGTGCTGGTGTAGTAAACAATACTGTCGTGTTCACCTTATCCGGTCAACCGGTTGCTGCAATGAGTCAATTTGATGTATTTGTTAGAACCTATCTATACAGGATGGAAGGTTTGGACTATAACTTTGACATTGTTAAAAGGGAGTCAATGTTAAAGATTCCGTCTACCCTCGGTAGAACTGACTTTATTAGAACCTATTCAGATCATTTTCATGCAAAACATGTTTTAAATCGTGGTTCCGGTATTATAAGGTCAATGGTTGAGGCGAACAGTTATATTATCATTGATGAAAATAACGAGGGAGTTGAAAAGGGTGATATGGTTGATGTTGTTCTTTTCAACACAATGAATATAGAGGGTTTATAAATTAAATGTTTTGGATTAATATTCTTAATCTTTTATATTTTCTTTTAATTTAATTATTTTTCTCTTCTAAATGGCTTGGTTATTCTCCAACTTCTGGAGTTTAAAACATCTCTTTTAAATTTACTTAACTCGTTAATTTCTTCATTCAATTGTTCATTTTCTTTTTCTAATTCTTCATATTCCTCTTCTAGGTCTTTGTTTTTTTCATTTAATGCGTTGATTTTATTATTTGATTCTTTATCTAAACTTTCATATTTTTCTTTTATATTGTCATGTCTACTTTTTAAATCCACTGACTCTGATTCTATGAACTCTTTGTAGTTCTTGGATTTAATTAGGTTATTGTAAAAATCTACAATAATGTAATAGAATGAATCCTTTTCCTTATCATAATATTTTTTATAGTCTTTGAAATCCTCTTTAAGCTTGCTCCAATACTCTTCTTTTAATGAATCGTCAATACCAAAGAACCGTGATATATTACTATTGAACTTTTTTCGCAATAACTGATTCCTATATTGTTCAAATAGTCCATTATCTTTAAAAATATCAATAATCTGATTAGCAGCAATTATAGAGTCCATAAAAGCCCTTCCGCCTGATTGTGTAGTGGAATCATCTCTTATACGGCGATTATAAAATTGATTTTCAACAATTGAAACTTTTTCGGCTTTTAAAAACAGGGAATAGAAGAAAAAATTATCCTCAAAGAAGTTGTCCGGAAAACGAGCATCTGATTTTTTTAAAAAATCTGTATTATATAATTTTAAACAAGCAGAAACCGCAACCTTAAAAATATTAGGTACATCTTTGTATGTAAAAATCCTATTCCAGAATTTGCCTCCTAGTGATGAGTAATTATAGTCTCCAAAGGTATAGTCATATTTATCCTCATCTTCAATATAACGGGTAGCACAGAAGAATAGCATATCTAAATCTAATTCATTAGCCTTTTTATATAATGCCTCACATGTATTAAGTTCTATCCAATCATCAGAATCAACAAAAAGGACATATTCTCCATTAACACTCTTTAAGCCATTATTTCTAGCAAAACCTTGTCCTTCATTTTCCTGATTAATTATTTTAATACGATTGTCTTTACTAGCATATTCCTCTAAAACAGATAAAGAATTATCAGTAGATCCATCATTGACACATATAATCTCAATATCTTCTAGAGTTTGATTAATAATACTGTCTAAACATTGCTCTAAATAATGCTCAGTATTATAAACCGGCACAATTATAGATATCTTAACCATGTAATAACTACTTCCCATATAGTTTTATAAAAATTTTATTTATATTCCAAAATATTATTATTTTTTTATAATTTTTTTATACTTATATAAATTATGTATAAAATATATTAAATAATTAACGATATTGGGCTATTTAAATATCGTTAAAACATTTTATTTAAATATATCTAAAAAATAAGGTTTAAGGAATAATTGGTGTTTAAATATTAAATTTATTGATTTAAAAAAGTTTAAAGGAGAATTAAAAGATTATAGGGAAATAAAAATTCCTGCAACTAAACTAAATACGATTACTATTAGTGTGAAGTAAGTAAAGTAATCTGTAATTAGTTTAACATTTTCACCAGAGAGTTTATAACTTAGTAGTTCCTCTAACATTAATCCACCATCTAATGGTTTCATTGGAAGTAGATTAAACAGGCCTACAGAAAGATTGATCAAATATATCCATTTAAACAAATCTTCTAAGCTTAATAGTCCCCATGGTAGAATGTTTCCATAGGTGTTCCTGATATTTTCCTTTAAAACTAAATGTTCCTGGGACCTAATGCCCATATAACCTAATGTTTTGTTGTTGGGATTTTCACCTAACCTGAATGTATACGTGCCCTTGTCCGTCGTTATGTGGGCGGTGGTATTTGGCTTTAGGCTGTAAACCGCACTTGAATAGGATGTTGCGTTTGTTACCTTATGGTCATTTATTGATGTAACAACCATTCCCTCTTTAAGGTTTCCGTAAGCAGGACCGTCATTTACAACACTTGTAATCTCAACACCGCTTTGATCATATACGGCAGGAACAGCAAAGTTTGCAATGGTTGCAAAAATAATCAGTGCTATAAGTGCAAGTACAATGTTTGCCATGGTCCCTGCACCATAAATCCTAAGTTTACTTAATCTGGAGGCTTTCTCGACTTCCTCCTCATCAGGCTCTACAAATGCTCCAGGTAAAATAACAAAGAGCAATAAACCCATTGATTTAATATCAATACCTTCCACTCTAGCTAATATTCCATGGGAAAATTCATGAACAATAATAAGTAATATTAAAGCAATGAATCCTGAGATAAAAGGTATGAATATTGGGGAGCCGGGAACCTCAACACCTGGAATTAATATGGATACTGAGGGGGTTTTTAAAACTGTTCCAAGTGACTGGATCAATAGAACTAACATCAATGCCATTGAGATAAAACATATTACAATACCTACATTCATATACCATTTCCAGAATCTTGGCGCTTTTTTGGCAACTCTATCAATAAATCCTTTAAATCTATCTGTTTTCAACATTAGAAGTATAGGAAAGGACATTTCCAAATTTTTAGAATCCGGATGATATAATTTATAAAAAGCTGCAATAGTCCATATTAAAAGGAATGCAATTACATAATACCATAAACCATTCACAATATCACGAAAGAAACTGATTATATTAAATTAAATAAAGTCTAGATTAAAATTAATTTTTTTTAATCTTTAAAGAAATATAGTTTGTGTATAATAATATTTAAATATTTAATATTAATATTTTATGAAATTCTATCTTAATCTAAATCATTTTAAAGCTATCTTTCCCTAAATAAATTAATATAATAATAATTAATTAATAAACCTATTTTGCTTATGATTTTATAAAAAAAAGTAGTTGGATTAAAATAGTGTGAAAGTATTTTTTGTTTTTAAGATTAGTAAGAATCAGTTTATTTTCAGATATTCTAGTAATTTTTAAAATTAGTTAATTAAAAATATGAAAATAATGAGAAATTAAAAGATATTTAGAAATATCTTTCAACAATTCCTTCTAAAATTTTAGCATGACGTCCTTCGTCTTTGGAACTTTCTCTGAAGAAGTCAGCTGCATCTTCAAGTCCAGCTGCTTGTGCTTTTTCAGAAGCCTCTCTTTTTTCTACATTAGCTTTTTGTTCACCATCTAACATCATGTCAATATTTTCTTTTAAAGTTGGTTTGATTACAGCATTCATTTCTGCAAATCTTGCAGCATGTTCAGCTTCTTCATGAGCTAATCTTTTAAATACTTCAGCTAATTCGCCGTAACCTTCTCTAGATGCTTGTCTAGACATTGCTAAGTAAATACCTACTTCTTGAGTTTCTCCAGAAAAGTTTCCTGCTACTTCTTTTTCTACATCTGTACCTACTGTGGTACCAATCTTATGAATATATTTTACCATAAATATTACCTCTTAATTATAAATAGTTATTTTATATATTTAAAGTTTTATTAAAAATTAAATAAAGGGTTAAAAACCCCCTTTTTATTAAAACATCTATTCAATATTGATTTTTTTAGCTTCTTGAGCTAATTTTCTACCTAATTCAAAACTGTTAACTTTTTCTTCTTCAGTTGGAACATAGTAGATTTCTTCGGTATCAATTACATTGAATCCGCAGTCAGCTAATTCTTTAGCTAAGAATTCAGGGGTTCCACCTTTTCCTCCCATGGAACCAAAGGTAACAGCAGCCCTTTCGAATCCGGTTCTGTTGAAGTGTAAACCTTTTAAGTAGTACATGATATCTCCAATACTTGGGTATGGTACATCGTTTATGGTTGGATCACCAATAGCCACTGCCTTACTTGTTAATATACTCTTAACAATTTCACTTCTTTCATCTTCGTGTAGGTAGAACATTTCAACATCGAAACCTTCTGCCATTGCACCTTCTGCAATTTCATGAGCCATAGCTTGGGTTGAGTAGTGCATTGTATCATATACGATGGTTACCTTATCCTCTGCAGCTTTTCCAGTAGCCCAGTTACTGTATGCATTTATGATTTTCATTGGGTCGGTCCATATTTGACCGTGGGATGGTGCGATCATTTTGATTTTGTCAAGTAAATCTAAGTCGATGATTTCATTGAATTTTTTAAGTACTAATTTTGAAAGTGGAGTAATTAGGTTAGCATAGAATTTTTTTGCTCCATCCATAAGTACCTCTTCAGGGATTTCGTAATCGAATCTTTTGGAGTAACATAAGTGTTGACCAAATGCGTCATTAGGGAATAAGATTCCATCTTCAACGAGTAAGGTAAACATACTATCTGGCCAGTGGAGTAAGAAAGCATCTAAGAATGCTAAAGTTCTTCCACCAATATCTAAAGTATCTCCAGTACCTACTGTTACGAAGTTAGTACCTTCTAATTTTGGGTAGTGTTTTAATAATCCTTTTACTGCGATTTCACTACAGTATACAGGTGCTTCAGGGAATCTTTTATGTAAATCATATAAAACTCCACTATGATCTTTTTCAACATGGTTTTGGACGATTACATCTACCTTAACATCTTTTCCTTCTTGTTCAAATGCATCGTCTAAACGTGCCATGATTTCCTCGGTTTTACCAGGATAAGCATTATCAATTACAACATTTTTATCTTCTCCAAATACAAGATATGCATTGTAAGTGGTTCCATCTAATGTATATCCGTGGTAGGTTCTAATATCCCAGTCAATTACACCAATCCAGTAAACTCCTTCGCCGATTTTCTTTGCTTTTGCATTCATTTTATCACATATTCGATTTTTATAATAGGTATGTTCGTATTTTATCGAACATTAATTTTAAATTATCTATTGTATTATATAAACTTTTTGTTTATCCAAATCCTAAGAAACAATTTTAAATATTTGTATGAGATTTTTTTAAAATTATATTTAATAAAATAAGTTGTTTCAAAAAAAGTATCTTTTTTGTAATCAATCTTCATTTAAGAAAATTAATCACTTGATTATATATTTTTACTGAGATTTCACTGATTTAAGCCTGCTGTTATAAGGAATAGTTATAGATTTAAGGGATTTTTAAACTTTTAATACATTTATTTAATAATTTTATAAAAACACTTTTCTTAAATCAATATGACTTGAAATATGTAAAGCAAATTTGTATAATGGTAAACTAAATAAGTTAGTAATTAGATAAAAGTGAATAGTGGTATATTTTTTTTACTTAATTGTATATATAATAATTATTTAATAGGAAGATAATTATTTTAAACAATTTCTAAGATTGTTTTTTTTATTAGATATATGCACATTTAAGGTTTAATAGTAATTTTCTTGGGAATAAGTTTTAGGGGTAATTTAATGTCATTTTTTGAAAAGATTTTAAATAAAAGTAATAGTTACTTATATTATAAAAATAATTACTTTAATTTAATTAAGGAAAATGAAAATTTAAGAAATGAAAACAAAAAGCTTAAATCAAGCTTAAATGAGAAATCTGAAGAAATTGATTCATTCAATAATGAATTTAAAAAATTATCAAAGGATAATGAAGGGATTAAAAATAGTGTAAACAGTAATAAATCCTTGATAAATAGTTTAAAAAATGATTTGAAAAACGAGAGATTAAGAAATTTGGAAAACAATTATGCGTTTGTATTCCATGATACTATAAAAGAATCCAAGTGGCTAAAATCTAAGAACTTTTCCCTGATAAATGCTGCCTCTAACTATTCTTTTATATATATTCTATATAGAATTTTAGATGAGATGAAACCTGTTAATATATTGGAGATGGGTCTAGGTCAGACTACAAAACTCACTACACAATATGCTGATTATTTCAAATTTTCAAACCTAACAACAATTGAAGGAGATCAGGTCTGGATAGATAATTTTTCAAAAAATATAGAGGTTCCTGATAATGCCAATATAATACAGTGTGATGTTGAAAGGGTTGTTATTGATGAATCCTTAAAAATTCCTAATAAAACTATTGAAAGTAATCGGTATAAAAATCTGGATAAAATACTTAAAGATGAGAAATTTGACTTGATTATTATTGACGGTCCACAGGGATTTATTGATTATCCTCCGATTAAAAGCTCTACATATTCAAGAACTAATATTTGGAATCTGATTCCAAATAATCTTGCCGATGAGTTTATAATTATAATTGATGATTATGATAGGATAGGTGAGCAAAACACAATCAAACATGTTGAGGAGCTTTTAAATAAGGAGAATATCAGGTTTGATAAATTCGTTACTAAGGGACTTAAAACCCAATGTATTATCTTAACGGAAAAATATAAGTTTGTTAAATGGTTTTAATATCTATTTTTCCTTATTCTTATCAATTTAACACATTTTTTATTATGATTTTTATTCTTTTCAAGTTATTTCTTGTTCTTATATTGTTTAATTTTTTAAAATATTTGATAGTAATCATACAAACTGTTTGTATAAGATAAAACAATATTTAAATATTAGTAAAATAAATATGTTAATAAATATATAAAATTTATTAGCTAATAGGTTAAATTTCAGTTTTTTAACTTAATTGTTTATGTTAATTTAATATATAATTTAAAGAATAAGAAGGGAATACTTATGTTAGGCAATAATGTAAAACAGCTGAATAAAGAAAAACCTGTTCAAATATATGCTAAAACAGACGGAAGTGCATCTGTAAGTGTTATAAAAAGTCCAGTTAAATTAACTATCTTGGAATTGTTAAAAAACAGTGATATGGAATTTGATGAAATTGTTACCAATACCGGTAGGTCTAAATCTACAATTTCAGTTCACTTAAAAGCTTTACGAGAGGATGGAATTATTGATTATAAATTAAATCCTAATGACAATCGTAAAAAGGTCTTTTATATATCTTCTAAATTTGTAGGGGAAGTTAATCATTCAGAACCTAAAAAATTAGATGAAAATAAAACGGATTATATTGTTAAAAACATTATAGAGAATGACAATGGTTTTGAATTCTCATCTCTGCTGTTCCATACCTTAAGAACTACCTTGATTCAAGAAGGAATTAATATAGATCCAATTTTACATGATACTGGTTTGAAAATTGGTTTATCTTTATTTGATCAAGTTTATAATGAGGATTTCGAACAATTCCTCAATAACATTGCTCAATTTTGGTCAGATAATGGGTTAGGTAAACTTACAATAGAAATTGGAGATATTATTACAGTTACATCTGTTGATTGTTTTGAATGCTATTTACTTCCAAAGACAGGAAAACCTGCATGTTTCTTAGATTCCGGAATTTTAGAAGCATTAATGTCATCTTATTTTAACTCAAAGGTTGACGTTACCGAGGTAAAATGTTATACAATGGGAGATGAATGTTGTACTTTCTTAATTGAACCTAAGGGTGAAGTATATTCATTTGTACAAGATGTTTCTAAATAAAGTTATTTTTTTTAAAATGAATAAATTCTTTATTCATTTTTTTTTATTTTATAAAATTCACTAAACCTAAAATTTTCATAAAAAGAGTTTTGGACTATTTTTTCTATTTTAAATATAATTTATTTAAGAGATTGAATTTTAGCTAATTTTTCTAAGTTTTAAAGTAAAATGAGATTTTAATTAAGATTTTATCATCTTCAAGGTAAAATATAATATTTTAAAATATTTATACAAAAATTAAATTTTAAAAGTATCTATATAAAAATTAATTACTTTAAAAATAGTTTTAAATAAGAATTAATTATTTTAAAAATATTAAAAATGTTTTTAATTCTTGAATTTAACTATTGTGGTGGTTAAATAAGGTTTTTCATTTGAGAATCCCTCGACTATTTTTTCATCTTCCATAGTACAATTTTCTACAGAGTAGACGGTTTTCTCTCTAGGATCTTTTAGAATCTTATTTTCAACCTTTCTAGAGTTTCTTGATGTTTTCATAAATACGAAATTGTCAGACTTATCAATAATGTCCTTAATGCTCTTATCTATTTTCGGTACAATGGTTAATGTCTCATCCTTTTCAACCAAAGGTTCTCCAATTGCAGCTGCACATGCTGTAAATGATGTTATTCCTGGAACAACTTCGATATCATATTTTCCATCAAGATTTTTTTGTACATATGTAAATGTTGAGAAGATTGACGGATCACCTAAAGTAATAAATGCCACATCCTTTCCATGGTTTAGATAATCTGAGATGATAAATGCCGCTTCCATCCAATGTTTTTTAAGGTGGTTTACATCTTCCTTCATTGGAAATAGAGGTTGTACAACCATGGCCTTTTTTTCTCTTTCATCTAACAATGGTTGTATTATGGATAATGCAATGCTTTCCTTTTCTGCCCCTGCATGTGGTGCGCATATAACATCTACTTCCTTAAGGATTCTTGCAGCTTTTAAGGTTAATAGTTCCATATCCCCAGGTCCTACACCAATTCCATATAACTTACCTTTATTTTCCATATTATCACCTATAATGCTTATTAACTATTTTAATATAATCATAAAATTAGTCTGATTTTTTAAATCTTTAGTTTATATATAAATTATTATTTCTTATTAATATTAAATCTAACTTTAAACTATTAAATATTATTTTTCAATTGGACACTCATAATATTTATAAAATAATATATCCAATATTAATTTATGAATGATTCTCTTTTTTGCCCTAAATGTGGAATGTTAAAATCTAATTGTGTCTGTGAAAACAACAAGAATCGTAATAATAATTCTTCAAAAAATAATAAATCCAATGATTTATTGCAATACATGGATACAAGGAAAAAAACAAAATCCCCACTTATCAATGATATTCCGGGAGTATATTCTATTGAAGACCATAGATTAAGTGATGATAGAATAGGATATCTTAAAGATAAATATCCATATATTAGTGATGATATTATTGAGAATTTTCCCTTTGAAAGTCCAAGGCAAGGACAATTGGAAATTATTCAGGAAATAGAGGATGCAATTTCAAAAGGTTATAAATATATTATTCTGGAGGCAGGTACCGGTACAGGTAAATCCGCTATTGCCTCAACCTTGGCACGTATGTATCAATCTGCTTATATCCTTACCATGACTAAACAACTACAGAATCAATATGCAAGGGAATTCGATTTTCCACTTGTTAAAGGAAGAGGTAATTTCTCATGTCTCATGGGTGGTGATGAGGTAACCTGTGATATGGGTGTATGTAAAACCACCATTAATTCTAAAAAGTTCTTTTGCCCATTTTCAATAAGCAAAAATCCAACTTTATCTGGAACCGAGGCCTTTGAAGATTCATTCGGTAATCAGATATATTTCAACACCGAAAACCACTGTAATTATTGGCAACAAAAGGCCGATGCTATTAATTCTCCAATAACCTTGATGAACTATGATTATGCCTTTCTTGAGTTAAACTATGTAAAGCATTTTGGTGTAAGATCACTTCTCATCTTAGATGAGGCCCATAATATTGAAAATAAACTAATGAAAAGTTTAGAGTTAACCCTATCTAATCAAAGGCTTGAAAAGGATATTAAAAAACATATCTCCGAGAATACTTTAAAGGACGGCAGTGTTGAGGATTGGATTTTGGAGATTGAATCTTTATATGAGGCATATCAGGATGTGGATCTCAAGGAATTGCCTATAAATAAAGTAGAAAGGATTAGAAGTACTACAAGTAGATTAAAATCATTAAGGGATCATCTTGAAAAGGAACCTAAAAATTGGGTCATTGATGCAAATGAGGAGGCCGTGTCATTTAAACCGCTTAGGGTAAATCACTATGCTAAAGACAATCTTTTAAAATATGGTGATGTTTGTATATTTATGAGTGCTACAATCTTATCTCATAAGATGTTTACAAAATGGTTAGGTCTTAAGGATAACGAGGTATACTACATTAAAGTGGACAGTCCTTTTCCAGCTTCAAAAAGACCTATCGAACTTAAGCTTGTAGGAAAGATGTCTAAAAATAGAATTAAGGACACTGCCCCTAAGATGATTCCGGTTATAAATGATATTTTAAGAAAGCATCCTGATGATAAGGGACTGATTCACACCCATAGTTATCAAAATTCACGTTTCATTACACAAAATATTCCAAACTCTAGATTAATATCACATACTTCTTTAAATAGACAGAGGGTTTTGGACTATTTTGAAAATGATGATAATCCATTGGTGTTAGTCTCCCCATCAATGAGTGAAGGTGTAGACTTACCTTATGATAAATGCCGTTTCCAGATAATCTATAAGGTGCCATTCCCATATCTTGGAGATAAACAAATAAATATGAGGCAGAGAAGGGATAAAAGATGGTATGCCTACAAGACTGTCATGACCATTATGCAGGCTTATGGTAGGGGAATGAGAGCTGAGGATGATTCCTGTACTACATATATTTTAGATAAGGATATTACAATGCTGTTTAAAAGTCCTTTATATAAATCATTAGTTCCTGACTTTTTTAAAGAAGCTATTGTAGAAAATGAGTATGTAAAATTGATTAAATAAAATTTTATTGATAATACTTTTTAAAAACAGTCATTAAAGCGGACCTAGGGGGATTTGAACCCCCGGCCTCGGGATCCGAAGTCCCGCGTCATTCCAGACTAGACCATAGGACCAATTTAACATTAATAATTTTCTCTTTTATAATTAATAAATCTATTTTTTTAAATTGTAATTTATAATAACTTTAATAAAATGGTTAATGTTATATATTATAAAATTTTAAACTATATTAGTATATAATAAAATTCTATTTTTTTGTTTGTGGTAAAATGAACGATTCTGATGTAAAAATATCTATTTTAATGCCTTGTTTAAATGTTGCATCTTATATAAGGCAATGTATTGAAAGTGTTATTAATCAGTCATTAAAGAATATTGAAATTATTTTAATTGATGCCGGGTCTAATGATGGGACTCTTGAGATTATTGAAGAATATGCTAGTAAAGATTCTCGTATTCAAATAATTTATTCTGATAAAAAAAGTTATGGTTACCAAATGAATTTAGGTTTAGATGTTGCAATAGGCCAATATATTGGAATAGTCGAAACAGATGATTTTATTGAAGAAAATATGTATGAAGATTTATATAATCTTTCTGAAAATGGTAAGATAGATATTGTTAAATGTAATTTTTATAATTATTATGATTATGAGGATGCTGAGTCAAAATTAATTGTTGATGAAGGTAAAGAAGTTTTAAAAAATGTAAAAGGTAGTTTTTCTGTATTTGAACAACCTTATTTTTTGCATGCTCACCCTTCAATATGGTGTGGTATATACAAAAAAGAATTTTTAGAGAGAAATTCTATTAGATTTATGGAGGAAAAAGGTGGTGGATGGGTAGATAATCCATTTTTCTATCGAACAGCTTTAAAAGCTAAAAATATTGTTTACATACATAAACCTTATTATTATAGAGAATCTAATCCTAACTCATCATCTAATGCTTTAAGTGATTTTACAATACCTATCAAACGTATGATAGATAATTTAAATGTTCTTAATGAATATAATATTCATGATGAGAATATTTTATATGTTTCTTACTTAAGAGTATTTGCCTATTTAAATAATATATCAAGACGAGATAATTATGAGGATTATTGGGATGAATTAAAGTTTTATATTCATAAAATGATGTTATTGATTGATGAGAATGTTTTTTTAGATAAGTTCGGATATTCCAAGCAAAAAATTTACTATAAATATTTATCTTCTATTTGTATTGTTGATTATGATGTTCCAGAAGTGGTTTTATCAAATGAAGAGTATAATACAATTTTAAAAGAACGTAACTTTTTATTAAAATATAATCACTGTCTTAATAATAAAGTTAAGAATGTTCAAGATGAAAATAAGAAATTAGACAAGAATTTAAAGCTTATTAAAAATTCAAAAGCTTATAAATTAGGTCTTAAATTTGCTTATCCTATAAGAAAATGTAGATCTTTAATAAAATCCGACAAAAAATTCTCTTCTGATACTTTAAATGTTTTGTTTATACCATCAGATAACAATAAAACTTCTGGTGCTTTTCTAAGTATGGTTAATTTAATTTCCATTTTAAAGAAAAAATATGCTTTAAATATACTTGTTATTTTACCAAATAAAGGAAATGGTAATCAAGTTTTGGAATCTTTCGGAATTGATTATAAGCTTATAGAATCCTATGATTGGGTAATTCCATTATCTCAAAAGAAAGATATTGAATATGAAAAAGAGGTTCAAGAAAAAATTAAAATCAACAACAAAGCTATTGATGAAATATCAAAAATTATTAGGGACTATAACATAAATCTTCTTCATATTAACACTACGTATTCTTATGTTGGTGCTAAAGCGGCTTTAAATAATAAAATTCCATTTGTATGGCATTTAAGAGAGTTTTTAGAAGAGGATCAAGGTAATACAACTTGGGATAGAGATAAATCTAACGAATTAATCAATAAAGCTAATCGTATTATTGCTATTTCTGATAGTATTTATGATAAATATTCAAATATTTTTGATGAGGGTAAATTGGTACGTATTTATAATGGTATTGATGAAAATAAATTCTATAAGCCATATCATGAGATATTAAAATCTAAAATCGTCCGTTTTATAATGGTTGGGGGATTTGAGTATTATAAAGGTCAAATTGAATTTGCAAAAGCTTGTGTTAAATTATATCAAAGTGGTTTCCATGACTTTGAAGTATGGTTTATTGGAACAGGTAGGGAAGATGTAAAAAAAGAGGTTGAAGATATATTTTCTGAAGCGGGTTTAAATAATGTAAAATACCTGGGATATAAAAACAATGTGGAATATTATTATGATAAAGCTGATGTTTCATTTACATGCTCACAGTCTGAAGCTTTTGGTAGAACAACTGTTGAGGGGATGTTATCAGGTAATTTAGTTATAGGTGCAAACTCTGCTGGAACTAAAGAATTGATTCATGATGGAGATACTGGTATTTTATATGAACCTGGTAATGATGAAGATTTATGTAAAAAAATGTTATATGTTATAAATAATAAAAATAAAGTTAAAGAAATTGCTAAAAAAGGCCAAGATTTTATGTTTAAAAATATGACTGCTGAGAAAAATGCGGATAATATTTATGATTTATATGATATGATACTTAATAATTTAAATAATTAAATGTTTAGTTATGGTGAATAGTATGGTAAAGGTTTCTGTTGTAATACCTGTATATAATGTTGAAAATTATTTAAGAGAATGTATGGATAGTATTGTTAATCAAACTTTAAAAGATATTGAAATAATCTGTGTTAATGATGGATCTACAGACAGTTCATTAGATATACTAAAAGAATATGCAAGTAAAGATGATAGAATTACAGTATTATCTCAAGAAAATGGTGGACATGCTGTTGCAACTAATAGAGGCATGGCTTTAGCTAAAGGTAAATATCTTTATTTAATGGATTCTGATGATGTTGTTAAAACTAATGCTCTTAAAGAGTCATATGAATGGGCTGAAGAAAAAAATGCTGATTTTGTTTTATTCCAATCATTAAATTATATAAATGATGAAGATAGATATTATAAAAGTAAAATTTACAGTATGGATGATGTAGCTGATTTTATTGGAGATTCTGTTGTTGACTATAAAGATTTAGGTGATTTAATCTTCTCAATTCCTGTTACTCCATGGAGTAAATTGTATAATACTGAGTTTGTTAAAAATTGTGGTGCTACATTCCCTGAGGGTTTAATTTATGATGACAATATATTTTTCTGGGATGTATTATTTAATGCTAAAAGAATTGCATTTTATAAAAAATATTTCTTTATAAGAAGATGGCATTCTGCATCATCTACTAAGAAGGGTGATTTGAGATTCATAGATTCTATAGCTATTAACAATTTAATGATAAATAGGTTTAAAAAATATGGTTTATTTAATCAATATAAAAAGGTTTTATATAACCGAAAAATTAATTTAATTTATGATAAATTTGTAAATATCATGCCAAAATATGAAAAGGATTACTATGAGGCTATGAAAATTGATTTTAATAAAATAATGGCAAAAGGATTATATGATGATTATGTATCTGTTTTAGATGATAGAAATTTAAAAATCTTTAATTCATGTTTATCTTCAGATACTTACAAAGAGTTTAAATATGAAATAGCTTATTTTGATTTAAAGAGAACAAATAAAAAATTAAGAAAAGAATTAAATAAATATAAATTTTCTAAAAGTTGGAAGGTTACTAAACCATTTAGGGATTTTACAAATCATTTCAGAAAATAAACTTTTTAATTTTAGTTGATTACTAGACTTTTGTATTAAGTGATTCAAACCATTTGTGATAAACTTTTATTTTTAAAATTGATTTTTCATAATCTCTTTAGATTATGATTACCCTTTAATTGTTTCTATTTTTATTTTCATATTTTTATAATTTTATTAATTCTTATTTACTGTTTATTAGTTAAAATGATTTTTTAATTATCTTATTGATATTTTAAGTTTTATTATTTGTAGAATTTTTCTTGATATAATGTAATCTGCAATGTTTTCTTTATCCAAACTGTTTTTCTTCGTTAATTTAATATATCTGATATAAGTTACTAAGGATTGTTTCTTTTATATTAACTGGTTATTTACTAAAAATATAATTTTCAATTTTTTGAGATAATTTACAACTTATTAATCTTTATATAAAACCTATTATAACTAGATTTTACACATTTACCTTTTTTTTAATTAACATATTTTTTATACTATTAGAAAGATATATTTTAATAATTGATTATAGGTTCTGTTATTATGTTAACTAAAAGAATTATTCCTTGTTTAGACTGTGACCTACAAGTTCCTGAAGGTCGTGTAGTTAAGGGGGTAGAGTTTAAAGAGATTAAATATGCAGGGAACCCTGTAGAACTTGCTACTAAGTATTATAATGATGGAGCAGATGAGATTGTTATTCTAGACATTACTGCTTCACATGAAAGACGGGAAACTATGGCTGATGTTATTGAAAAATTAACTGAAAACGTCTTCATACCTATATGTGTAGGTGGCGGAATCAGGAAGGTTGATGATTATATTAAAATGCTTAAAGCTGGAGCTGATAAATGTTCTACTAATACTGCAGCTATTCATAATCCTGACTTGATAAATGATGCATCAAAGGTAGTTGGCTCACAGGCATGTGTGATTGGTATAGATGCAAAAAGAAGATATGTTGAAAACCCATCTGATGCACCTGATAAAAATGTAATTGAGATTAAACATCCAAGATCTACCGACAAATCTGATTATTGTTGGTTTGACTGTAGTATATATGGGGGCCGTGAATTTACAGGTATTGATGCGATTTCATGGGCTCAGGAATGTGAAAGTAGAGGTGCTGGTGAAATTCTTTTAACCTCAATGGATGGAGATGGCACTAAAGAAGGTTATGATTTAGATTTGACCAAAGCCATTAATGATGCAATCGATATTCCTGTAATCGCCTCCGGTGGTGTAGGTAATCCTGAAGATATTAAAAAGGCATTTCAGGAAACCGATGTAAGTGCAGCTTTGGCAGCAAGTATTTTCCATTTTGGTGAATATCCGGTTCCAGTTGTAAAAGAATATTTAAATAATAATGGAATTAATGTAAGGTTATAGTTAATTTTGTGATTTTATGAATTTTAACAGTCTCATTGATTTGGAATTAACTCAGTATTCTGGTCAAACATCACAGTCTCCATGGAAATTTGATAATGGGTCTAATAGTTTTAACAATGTAATTATTGTAGACAATATTCCCGTTCTTCTGAAATTAAGTCAAAACAATGTTAATTCAATGAATCTGGATTATGAGATACCAACAGCTATTGATGAATCAATTATAGATAAAGATAAATTGGAATCTAAAATAAAATCCGAGGTAAATAGAATTTATGATTTGGATTATGATTTGGATAAATTCTACAATTATTTAAAGGAAGATGAGAAATTAGCTCCGTCTGCAGAATTCTGTAAAGGCCTTAGACTTTTCATTGCAACCGATCCATTTGAATCAATTATAGCATCTATCTCCTCATCAAATAATTCGATAGCAAGATGGACCAAAACCATTGATAAGATTAAGAAGATATGGGGAGACGAATATATTTTTCCATCTGGAAGATACTATAAGTTTCCACCCTCTGAGGTATTGATGGAAGCTTATGAAAATAATCTGGAGGAGTATGAAGCAGACAATAGACAGATGGAAATAGAATGTTATAGTAACAATCTCAAATCCTGCGGATTAGGTTATAGGGTACCTTATGTTAAACAGGCTAGTGAGATATTTACACTTGAAATAGACCTCAACGATTTTTATCACATGTCTTACGATGAGGCGTATAATGAGATAATTAAGATTAAAGGCGTAGGTCCTAAGGTTGCTGATTGCATTTTATTATATGGCTTTAATTTTAGGGAGGCCTTTCCGTCTGATGTTTGGATTAAAAGAATAGTTTCATACCTGTATTTTGATAATGACCAAAGTATTCCAGTTAAAAAAATCAGAGAATTTGGAATGGAAGAGTTCGGTGATTATGCAGGATATGTTCAATTGTATCTTTTCCACTATGCAAGAAAATCCGGTTTAATGGATAGATTATCTAAAAAATAGCTTTTATTTATTTTTTTTTTAATTTTAATACACTAATTTTTTTATCTTTATAAGATTCAATGTTTAAGAAATAGTCTTTATCTTTTTTTTTATTTTAGCATACTATTTTTTCTTCTTTATAAGATATTTAAGAAATAGTCTTTATCTTTTTTTTTATTTTAGCATACTATTTTTTCTTCTTTATAAGATTCAATGTTTAAGAAATAGTCTTTATCTTTTTTTATTTTAATATGCAAATTTTTTTTAAATTTGGAAGCACTATCTTGTTTTTTTTTAAATAGCTATTTATAAAAAGATTAAGCAGTTGAATTAACAACTGCATAATTGTTTAACCTGTTACAGTTACTTTGGTCATTTTATCTCCTTGTCTAATCTTATAGACAACATCCATACCTTCAATAACCTGACCAAATACGGTATGGACTCCGTCTAAATGAGGTTGTGGAGAATGTGTAATAAAGAATTGGCTTCCACCAGTATCTTTACCTGCATGAGCCATTGATAAAGCACCGGTACCATGTTTGTGTGGGTTTCCTTCAGTTTCACATTTAATTGTGTAACCAGGTCCTCCGGTTCCATCTCCATTAGGATCTCCACCTTGGATAACAAAGTTAGGTATAACTCTGTGGAAAGTTAAACCATCATAAAATCCGCTGTTTGCTAATTTTTCAAAGTTAGCAACAGTACCAGGAGCTTCATTTGGGAATAATTCTAATATTATATCTCCTTTCTCAGTTTCTATTTTTGCTTTTTTCATAATATCACTTTAAAATTATAAATCAATTTATAAGTTCATTAATATTTTTACAAATCAATTTATTTTTATAATATTAATGGTATTTATTTAATTTAAATCTTATGATTTTAATGAATTTTTATAAATAACAATTCTTATTCTATCTTTGTTTTTCCAGATAAAACATTCTGATAATCCTTATAATTTTCTTTTAAAAGTTCTGGAATGTTTAACTCATATGGACAACGTTTTATACAATCTCCACATTCCTCACAGTCCTCGATTTTAGACATCATATCCTGATATTCCTTTGTTAAATAGGGTTCTGTTGGAAAACGTCTAATCCATAAAGACATTCTAGCACACATGCTGATTTGTATGTCCTCTCTACAAGGTTGACAATAGGCACATCCACGGCAAAAATCACCCTGGAGTTCTTCCTTATCTTTTCTAATTACCTCTTTGATTTCATCATCCATTCTAGGATTGATTTCTCCCCATTTTAAGAATTCATCTAATTCAGACTCTTTCTGAATACCCCAAATTGGAACAACCTCGGGATACTCTTCAATAAATGCATAAGCTGCTTTGGAATTTTTAATTAATCCTCCACTTAATGCTTTCATTGCAATGAATCCCATATTATTTTCCATACATAAATCTAAAATTCTAAAATCCTTTTCGTCAGATAGATATGAGAAGGGATATTGCATAGTTTCAAATAAACCACTTTTTATCTCTTTATTTGCAAGTGAGTGTTTATGTGAGGTTATTCCAATATGTTTAATTAATCCCTCTTCTTTGGCTTCTAAAAACACATCATATATTCCGTGTTCATCATTGGGCTTTGGACAAAATGGAGGATTATGAAATTGATAAAGGTCAATATAATCGGTTTTAAGATTTTTAAGACTGGTTTCCAGATCTTTCCACACCTCTTCCGGTGTGGTTGACTTGGTCTTTGATGCAATGTAAATATTCTCCCTTACATCTGATAATGCTTTACCAATTCTTTCCTCACTATTTGTATATGCTCTTGCAGTATCAAAAAAATTAATACCATTATTATAGGCTTTTTTTAGAAATCTAACAGCATCCTTCTCATCAGATCTTTGAAGGGGCAATGCTCCAAAACCTATTTTATTCACTATCATTCCAGTTTGGCCTAACTCAATCTTTTCCATATAATCACTAATTTAATTAAATATTGATACAATTATCCTAATATTATTTTATTAATTATATCTAAATAAATTTTTTATAGTATATGGATTAAATTATTAGAGTAGTGATAATTATTTTTTCAAAATGAAATCTTAAAATTATTCATTAATTTATTCTTTTAATTCTTTGGTGAGAATATGGTTGGTATTTCAGTTATAGTTCCTGTTTATAATGTGGAAAATTATTTGGAGGAAGCCCTCAATTCTATCTTAAATCAAACATTTACGGATATCGAAGTTTTATGTATTAATGACGGTTCTAAAGATAATTCCTTAGATATTCTATATGATTTTCAAAGGAAAGATGAAAGAATTAAAGTTATTGATAAAGAGAATGGTGGATGTGGGTCTGCAAGAAACAAGGGTCTTGATTTGGCTAAAGGTAAATATATCTATTTCTTTGATCCAGATGATAAAACAAAACCTGAGGCATTGGAAAAATTATATGATAATGCGGAATCTAATAACTCCGATTTGGTGATGTTTAAACTTGCAACATTTATGGACGGCCATGAGGTAGACTACAGCCACCCTGCATATAATTTTGATGAGCTATTTAAAGGCAAGGATTTTAATAATTTCTCTTTCAACCGTGATGACATTAAACATTATGTTTTAAACTCCTCTTTTGCACCATGGTTAAAACTATATAAAAAAGAGTTTTTGGACAGTTATGATGACTTTAGATTTGTATTGGGTCTTGCTTTTGACGATGTTCCATTTCATGTAATGTCCCTTGTTAGGGCTAAGAGAATTTCATTTGTACCAGACTATCTCTATTTCTATAGATTGTCCAATCCCACATCTGTCAATAATACGAAGTCTAATCAGATAGACATCTTCAAAATCATTGATATTGTTGAGGGTTTCTTAAGAAGTGAAGGGGTTTTCGATGAATTTGAATATGAGTTTACTAAATTTAAAATAGAGCATATTTTAAGATATGTCCTATCAACCAATTCCATTGAATACTTTAATTTAGCAAAGGATCAATTCAAAAACCTAAACGTTAAGTCTATTCCAAGGGATTCAGATTTACTTGGAAGATATAATCTGTTGTTGGACTCAGATTCCTATTTTGACTATCAACAGAATCTATTATTCTATAATAACCGTATGAATAGAAAATATCATATAATAAATACTAGTCCTTCATTTTATGCTAAAAAGGCTTATAAAAAATTGTTTAAATAATCGGATTATATTGTCTTTACCTATTTATTAGTTGGCTCATTTATGAAAGTTTTTAGTAATTTTATAATCGGATTATTATATCTATGTTAAAATTTTTCAATGGTTTTAATAATTTTATTCATGATTTTATTATTTGTCCTTCATATGGAATTTAGGATACCTGTTTCATGAAAAATTTTTTATTATATTAAATGAATAAATCTAATTGTAATTTTATTGATAAATTTTAATCAAATTAAAACTTATATTAATTTAATTTTTATTAACTCTTATTTTGAGGAATTATGTATGAATAGTCAAGAAGTTATGGATTCTTATGATAAACATGTACTTCATACCTATGGAAGACAACCTATTGTAGTGGACCATGGTCATGGGGTAAAGGTTTATGATTTAGATGGAAATGAATATTTGGATTTTTTTGCTGGAATTGCAGTAAATAATGTTGGTCAAACTAATGATAAAGTCGTTGAAGCTATTAAAGAACAAGCTGAGAAGGTTATTCACTGTTCTAACATTTACTATAATGAACCATGTGCAAAACTTGCAAATACATTAGCGGAAGTATCAGACTTTTCTAAAGTGTTTTTCTCAAATAGTGGTGCTGAAGCTAATGAGGCAGCTATTAAACTTGCAAGAAAATACACAGGTAAAGGTGAGATTATAACTGCATTAAAATCTTTCCATGGAAGAACAATGTTAACTGTAACTGCAACAGGTCAAGAACAATTTTCTAAACCATTTAAACCATTACCACCTGGCTTTAAACATGTTCCATATAATGATATTAAAGCAATGGAAGATGCCATCTCAGATGATACCTGCGCTATAATGTTAGAGGTACTACAGGGTGAAGGTGGAATTAATGTTGCAGATAAAAAATACATGAAGGATGTTGAGAAACTCTGTCATGACAATAACATTCTTCTAATTATTGATGAGGTTCAGACTGGTATAGGAAGATGTGGAACCTTATTTGCATATGAAAACTTTGATATTAAACCAGATATTATAAGCCTTGCTAAAGGTTTAGGTGGAGGAGTGCCAATAGGTGCAACTTTGGCTACTGAGGAGGTTTCTAAAGGTTTTGTTCCGGGGGATCACGGTTCAACCTTTGGTGGAAATCCATTGGCTGCTGCTGCGGCAAATGCTACATTAAGTGTTATTAAGGAAGAGAACCTATTGGATAATTGTAAAGAAATGGGTGAATACCTTAAAGAACAGTTAAACACTTTAAAAGATAAATATGATTTTGTATCTGATGTAAGGGGTCTTGGTCTTTTAGTAGGTGTTGAGCTTACCATGGAAGGTGGAGATGTTGTTGATAAAATGAGAGAGAAAGGGGTTTTAATAAACTGTACTGCCGGTAATGTTTTAAGACTTGCTCCTGCTCTTATCATTGAAAAGGAAGATATCGACACCATGGTAGAAAAATTAGACCAAGTCTTTGCAGAATTATAAACTTATTTATTTTTTATCTTTTCTATTTTTTTTAATTACTTAATTAAATTCCTTTAATTATTTATTTCTTCTATTCTTTAAGGAATTAAATTCTTTTAATTATTTTCGTGCGGATCTTCTTCTAAATTTAAAAATTAAGTCTATTGTTTGATTTAAATATTTTAATTATCTTATTTTTAAAAATAGTATTTTATTTTTAATTATTCATTAATTGGTTATTAAAAAAAGTAAAGTTTTAGGAATTCATTGTACAATATTTAGATTGTCCAATTCTTTTTTTCTAAAACCTTTAAGGTAGGTCTTGAGAGATTCATTTCTTTTATCTCATCAAGGGTTTTCCAAGCATAGTCAATATGCTCATCGCTGATTTTTACATCGCCGCCTAATATATTCACTTTCATATAAACCTGCACTGTTGTTCTCTTAGGTTGGATGTCTTCTAGTGCCTCGTAAAAACCATCAATTGATATGTCAAGATCGGTCTCTTCCTTAAACTCCCTTATTAATGTTTGATCAAAGTATTCATTCTTTTCAGCTTTACCACCTGGAAACTCCCATAAATCCGCATAAGTTCTACATTTAGGATGTCTTTTTAAAACTAATATTTTGCCGTCTTTTTGAGCTATTCCTCGCATTACAAGTCCAAATGGTTTTTCCATACTTTAACCTCTAATTATTTATATTATAATCTTATAATCTTACAGGTTTAAAACTTTTTTGCATACCTAAATTTTATATAGTATTAAGTTTATATCTTATTTGATATCTTTTGATAGAATAATTATAATAATAGAAGTAATAAATCTAATAACATAATTAATTGGCTTGATTTAATAAATGTTTTAAATCAATTAAAAAATCAACAATCTAAGAATTGATAAATAATAATATATTTTTTTGTTGGAGGATTAGAATGGACTTAAATATTAAAGTAAATGATAAAGACCATTTGGATATTGGTGGTGCTGATGCAGTGGATATTGCAAATGAATTTGGTACTCCAGTATATGCAATAGATGAAAACCGTATTAGGGATAATTATAATAGATTTTACAATGCTTTTTCAAAATATTATCCTGACTTTAAAGTGTTCTATGCTTGTAAAGCAAATACAAACCTTGCTGTCATGAAAATCTTAGAGAGTGAAGGTTGTTGCGTTGATACAGTATCACCTGGTGAAGTTTATATCTCTGAAAAATTAGGATTCTCTCCAGATAGAATATTATTTACAGGAAATAACATTACAAATGAAGAGCTTAAAATGGTTCATGACATGGGTGTTATTTTAAATGTTGATTCCAGATCTGCTTTAAAAAGACTTGCAGAAGTTGTTGATCCTAAAGGTTTAAAAGTGTCCATAAGAGTAAATCCAATGGTTGGTGCAGGTCACCATGAACATACTATTACCGGTGGAGTAATGAGTAAATTCGGTATTATGGATAATGAGGCTACAGAAGTTTATAAATTAGCTCAGGATTTAGGATTTGATCCTATCGGTATCCATTCACATATAGGTTCAGGTATATTGGATCCGGAACCATTTAAATTAGCTATTGGTTCCACTATGGATATAGCAGGTAAAGTACATGATGATTTAGGTATTGACTTTGAGTTTGTTGATTTCGGTGGAGGTATAGGAGTACCTTATACACCTGATGAGAAGGCATTGGACATTGATCATTTTGCCCATGAAAATGTAGAGTTCTTTAAAGGAAAATTAAAAGAATATAATATGAAAAATCCAACCATGTTCTTAGAACCTGGAAGATATATAGTTGCAGACGCTGTAACCTTACTTGTACAAGTAAACAGTGTAAAACAAAGTTATAGAAAATATATTGGTGTGGACGCAGGATTTAACACCTTACTTAGGCCATGTATGTATGGTTCCTACCACCATATTGTAGATGCAAGTAAAATGAGTGCACCAATAACACAAGAGGTAGATGTCGCAGGAGATGTATGTGAATCCGGAGACTTATTTGCAAGGGATAGACCTCTTCCAGATATTGAGGAAGGGGATATCTTAGGTATCTTAAACAGTGGAGCATATGGATTTACCATGGCTTCAAACTATAATTCAAGACCACTTCCTGCTGAGGTTTTAATTAAGGACGGTAATCCAACTTTAGTTCGTAAAGCTCAAACATTTGATGATCTATTTAGAAATCAAATTATCCCGGATTATTTACAATAATCGATTTGATTATAAATCCTTATATTTGAGGAGGTATTTATTATGGATTTAAAAGGTCTAAAATTTTCTAAAATGCATGGTATCGGTAATGATTTTGTAATTATTGATGAAAGTAAACAAACAGTTATTTCCGAATCAGATAAACCTGAAGCATGCAGATTCTTATGTGACAGACATTTCGGTGTAGGATCAGATGGGGTGTTATTTGTCGAAACCTCAGATGTAGCAGACTTAGGATATAGGATGTTTAACCCAGACGGTTCCGAAGCTGAAATGTGTGGAAATGGTATTAGGTGTTTTGCAGATTTCGTATATCGTAAGAAAATATTGGAAACAGAATCAATGACCATTGAAACTAAAAGTGGTATTAAAACAGTTGATATCACCTTGGAAAACAACGAACCTAAATTCTTTAGAGTTAATATGGGTTTATCCACTTTTAACACCGATGAGGTTCCAATGAAATATGATAAAGAGGAATGTGTCGACGGTGAAATCGAAGTGGATGGCGAGAAGTTCAATATCACCGTTTTAAGTGTTGGAAACCCTCACGTTATAATATTTGTTGAAGATGTTGATAGTGTGGATATTGATAGATTTGGTCCATTGTTCGAGTCCCACCATCTATTTCCAGAGAAGATTAATGTTCACTTTGTTGAGGCTATCTCAGAACATGAAGGTAAAATGAGAACCTGGGAACGTGGTGCTGGAGTAACTTTGGCATGTGGAACTGGTGCTACATCTACAGCTATTGCAGGTTACAAGTTAGGTGTTTTCGGTTCTGATGTTCTTCTACATTTACCTGGTGGAAACCTTAAATTCACTGTATATGATGAGAATGGCCAGTTAGGTGCATTTATGGAAGGACCTGCTACTTTAGTATTTGACGGGGAAATCCAATAAATTCTAAATTCCATTTTCTATTTTTTCTTTTTTAGACTAATCTTGATTTATGTCACTTTTTTTAGTTATTTTTTTCTGATTTTTTTATTTTTTATATGAATATATTGATAAATAGTTAAATTTATTAATTAATTTAATTAGAAATATATTTAATAATTATACTTATTTTATAAATTATTACCTTATTATTATTGGAAAACATTGGAAATGGTGAATTTATGGTAAAAGTTTCAGTTATAATACCTATATATAATGTTGAGAACTATTTAGAAGAGTGTTTAGATAGTATTGTTAATCAGACTTTAAAGGATATAGAAATCATATGTGTTAATGATGGTTCCACAGATAATTCATTGGATATTATAAATAAATATGCAGCTAAAGATGATAGGATAATCGTAATTGATCAAGAAAACGGTGGTCATGCAGTGGCTACAAATAGGGGAATGGATTTAGCTAAAGGTAAATACCTTTATTTGATGGATTCCGATGATTTTGTTAAAACAGATGCCCTTGAAAAATCATATAAATTGGCTGAGGAGAAACAAGTTGATTTTGTACTTTTCCAAGCTATAAACTATGATGATGATAATGATGCATACTATAAAACTGAACAATATAGTATGGAAAGAGTAGCTAATGAGGTACAAGATAAAATATTTAATTATAAAGATTTAGATGCAGATTTAAGTTTTGATATTACTGTTACTCCATGGACTAAACTTTATAACAGGGAGTTTGTTGAGAAATGCGGAGCTAGATTCCCTGAGGGACTTATTTTTGAGGACAATGTGTTTTTCTGGGAAGTTTATTTAAGTGCTAATAGAATTTGTTTCTTAAAAGACCATTTATTCTATAGGAGATGGCATGGTAACTCCTCAACCCGTGCAGGAGACCAACGTTTTATTGATAGTATTAAGGTAGGAGATTTATTAGTTGATACTTTTAAAAGATTTAATATTTTAAATGGTGAATATGAGTATAAATTGTTAAATAAATTAGTTAAAACTAATTTTCATAGATTTAAAAAGATCAAACCAGAATTCCAACAAATGTTTTTTGAAGTATTAAAGGAAACATATGAAAATTGGGTAAATAATAAATTGTCTTATGATGAGATTAAAGACAAATTAAATACACGTAATTCTTTTATATTTGATACAATCTTAGATAATGATAATGATCAAGTTGTTTTATTATCAGTTGAAAACTATGATTTAAAACATATTAATAAGAAATTATTATCTTCTAGAAGTTGGAAGATGACAGAGCCTTTAAGAAGATTTAAATATAGATTTAAAGGAAAACAATAAATCTATTAAATTCACTTTTTGTATTAATAAGGTAATAATATAGTTAATAAGTTTAAATTTATTTTTATTTAACAATGTAAGGGATATAATGGTTAAAATCTCAGTAATTATGCCTGTTTATAATGGTGAGGATTTTCTAGAAAGATCATGTAAGAATCTATCTAAACAAACACTTGATGACTTTGAGTTAATATGTGTTGATGATGGTTCTACTGATAATTCCCTGGAAGAATTGAAGAAACTATCAAATAAGTATGATTTTATAAAAATATTTAGTCAGGATAATCAAGGTTCAGGTAAAGCCAGAAATTATGGAATTAGCAAAGCCCAGGGAGAGTATATCGCTTTTTTAGATGCAGATGATGTCTTCATTGATAAGGACGCATTAGAGAAAATGTATAATGCCGGTATGGATTATGATGCAGACATGGTTGCAGGAAATCTATTAAGGGTTGATAACCACGGTAAACTTTTGAAGAATTTTAATTATGTTGATGATAACTATGCATATTGCTCCAAGATTGAAAAGATTCGTCCAGAAGAATATGGTATTCCATGGGCTTTTTACAAGAATATCTATAGAAGAGACTTTTTAGATAGATATGATATTCATTTTCCAGATTTAAAAAGAGGTCAAGATCCTGTATTTCTTGCCAATATATTAACTAAAATTGATTATATTGTTACGGTACCTGTTAATTTATATGGTTATAGTTTTGAGGCTGCAGGGGGACCTAATAAAAAAATTAATACTTATGAAAAAAAGTATGATTATATAATGCATTATTATGAAAGCTTCAGGATACTTGATGATAGCAATATTTTTGCTGATTCTTTAATTAAATATATGGAATCTTTCTTTACTTTTTTATCATTAAAAGATAATAGGGATGATAATGAGTTATTTGAAATTGTCCATGAGATATTTGAGGATGGTAATGAAATCTATTTAAATAATTATGTTGAGGAGATTGCTTATCTTAGGTTATGTCTTTTAGATAAATATAATTCTCTAAATTATAATAATTATATAAAAGATATTGAGGACAATTTAATTAAAAGTGCTTTAAAGGAACCTATTCCAGATAAGATTCTAGATAAATACTCTGAATTTGTTAAAAATAATTCAAAAGAAGAGGATATGATCTGTGTTAGTAAAAGTCTGATTAATAAAGCTATTCCTAATTTAGTTAATGAGAGGACAGGTAAATTAGAAGAGTTATTATCCTCTAACAGTTGGAAAATGACAGCTCCAATTAGAAAGTTTAAAAATAGACTTAAAAAACAGTAACTATTTTTTTTTAATTCCAGAATCTTTTTTTATTATCTATTTTCTTTTAGTTATTTTATGTTATAGCTATTTTCTAAGATTCTAATCTAAACATATTTTTTTAAATCTACTTTTATTGTTTAAATTAAATAACCTGTGATTAAAGCAACCTCTTCAAAGAAGAAATGTTCACTAGCTGTTATTTCACATTTAAAACCTTCTTTTTCAAGAATGTCTAAGGTTTTTGGAATGTTTGATAATGATGACTGTATTAGCTGAACCTTTCCATTATCATTTAAATGATTTTTCACTTCATATAAGAATGGGTCAATGACTTTTCTTCCATCTGCTCCACCGTCAAATGCATAATTTAAATTATCGTCAATAATATCATTTTCTTCGGTTGGTAGATATGGGGTATTAAATAAAATTACATCAAACTTTCTATTTTCCAATGGCTCAAATAGATTACCGAAAACAGTTTCAATGTTATCAATATTGTTTATTTTAAAATTCTCCTCAGCTAAGCTTAAGGCATCTAAATTAATGTCTGTGACTGTAATTTGATTATCTGTTAATTTGGAGGCATACATAGCAACGGTTCCGGTTCCGGTTCCAATCTCCAATACAGTATCATTCTTCTCAATTTCAAGATTGTCCGCTAAAAGGAAAGTATCCTCTGCTGGAATGTAGACCAGATCGCTTGTATTTATTTGAAAATCTTCTGTTTTCATTTAACCACTTGATTTATTTTCTATTTTTAATATGTTTGCCGAAAACATAAGAACTATTACATAAAAAACATTAAATGAATGGTTCTTGTTTTAGCTAATATTTTATTAAGAAATCGGATTTTGGCAAATTCCGTCCATATAGGAATTATATTGTAATTATAGAATATCTTCTAATTCCTTGGTTAAATCTAGAATATCCTCAGGACTCAGATTAATTACTCTTTTTTCAAGTAAATCTTCTAGTCTTTCAGATTTAATAGATTTTAAATTGTTTTTTAGCTCTTTTTTATCTGAGTAACCTATTTCATGTCTAGAATTAATTAAAGAATTTTCCGCTTTCTTGTTTTTATGCTGAAATAATGCCTTACATATCCTTGAATAATTTCTAAAGAGTTTCCCATCTTCTTTAAATCTGTCATTAGGAGTTAGCCTAACGACAGTTGAGTCTACTTTAGGTTTAGGCATAAAACATTCTGAAGGAACATTCATTAGAAATTCCACATCCACCTTAAAATATAACATTGCAGATAATCTTGAATAATTTTTACTTCCTACATTTGCAGTCATACGGTCTGCAAATTCCCTCTGATACATCAATATTCCTGATTTAAAAGGATATTCTAACAGTTTAAATGTTATTGGAGATGATATCTGATAGGGTAAATTGGATATGATCTTATCAAATTCTGGAAAATCTACCTTAAGTGCATCCTCATTGATAATTTCAATATTGTCAATTGACTCTTCCATAGCCCTTTTTTGTAGAATATCTGCAACTTTTCTATCCTGTTCTATACAGATCAATCTCTTTGCTTTTTTAGCTATTTCCAGACTTAAAGTTCCTATGCCCGGTCCAATTTCAAGTATTGTCTCATCAGGGGAGATATTTCCATATTCTATTATCTGATTTCTTTTATTTGCATCGATTAAAAAGTTCTGTCCAAGTTTATGGTTTAATCTAATATTATATTTATTTAGAACACTTTTAGTCTCAGCAGAAAGTGAGTAACCTTTACTCAATTCATCACCAACTTCATATTTAAGAATCTGTTCTACCTTCTTCTATGATACCTTCTATTTTTTCTTTTTTGTTCTCTATAATACTCCTTCATCCTTTCATTTGGAATTTGGGTAAACAGGTAATATTTCTTTTTACCTTTTTTTACAGTAGTGTTGTCCAGCTCTTGAAGGATTCTATTAGATATCATGGTAACCGGATCAGGTAGTGACGGGACTCTGTTTTTTAAATCCTCATAACTTTCAAACGGTTTTTCTTTTCTGGCATCAAGAATAGACCACATCATTTTCTTACCTATTCCGGGAATCAATTCCAGTTTATGAAGTCTTGTACTAAGTGATCCTGTTGTGTTAAAGAATTCAATGTATTTTTCCTCATTTTCCTCGACAATTTCCTTGACGACATATTCAAGCTCTATACGGCTTGTGGGAGTTAAGTTTTCATATTTAAGTTGTTTAACGGTTTTAATCTTATCTCTCTTACCAGAGCCAATGTATACCTTTTCATGTATTTCAATGTCTACATTCTCTTTAGGGATTAATTCAAGTAAAGTGAATTTTTCAGTTCCTATTGCCTGTGCGATTGGTTTTCTTTTATATCTAGTTTGATCTTTGTTTGTGTAACCTAAACTTAGATAATCTAGTATAATAGCATTTTCCTCTTTAACAAATAAGTGTTTATTTTTATTCTGTGTTTTATCTGCCATCTAATCACTTCACTAAGTTGTTTAATTATAATTATGAAATTGTTATAAACCTGGGAATATAATATATAAGTGAATTATAATCTATTTTTTAATCTATAATAATTTTATTATTAAAATACTTTTAGATATTTTTCTAGATTATGGAAAAATTATCTATGAAAAAATAGTTAATGAATAAAATAGTTGTAAAATAAGGATTCTGTTAAAATTAAATGTTATTAAAATTAGAAAAAAAGATATTTAAAGTACTTAAATTAAAAGCCATAATTTTTTTAAAGATATAAAATTAAAGTAGTCTAAATCTTATTTAGACTATAAATACAATTGCATTATTAAATTATAATGTGTATTTTTCAACTATTTCAAGAATTTCTTCCATATCTTCTTTAGATAATGAAATTCTTTCTTTAGCAAAAATTAATCTCATATCATCTAAATCTTGAGGTAATAAATCAGCTATACGAACTGCATATTTCCTTTTAACTTTTCCTTCAAGTTCAGCTACTAATTTGTCGGTATCCTCTTCAGATAATTGGCTAAAAGTACTAACATGGTTTAATGTAACATTTTGTTCATAACTAAGGTCATGATTTTCACCAAATTTCTCAAGAATACTTTTTACTTTAGCTGCAGGTATAGGTTCTCTATTCACTGTATTTTTACCTATCATTGTATTCACTCTTGTAATTTTAAGTGGTCTGGTCTTACAATTAATTCTTTGTATTTGTTACCATCTTTTAATCCAAGTAAATAAGCACTACCTCTTTTTCCAATAACTTTAGCAGTTTTACCATGGAATCTGGAGTGTGGTTGTCCTCTGTGGATACTTGGGTCAATAATGATATGTACTAAATCTCCTTCATTGAAAGTTTGAAGTTTTTTAGTAATAGGGTTAGAACGACCAACACGTGGTTTTTTGGTTAATTTATTTCTTGATCTACTTTTAAATCCTCTTGATCTTTGCATTTTTATAACCTCGAATAATTATTCTAATAAAAAATTATATTGATTAGCCTATTAACTTAAAAATATATAATATTAATTTTTAGATTAAATCATTAGGATAAATCAATTTTATAATAAAAACATAGTTTTTTAGTATTTAATATATAAAATGGATAAATTTCATAAATTTTTATAAAATAATGATTTAATAATTTTGAAAATTTTTTCCATAAAATTAATAATGTTAATCTATTACTACAAAGTTATTAATATACTTTTAGTTTTTTAGCTATTTTTTCTAAAAAAATAGGATTTTTGAAATTTTTTAATCTTTTTATAAATTTTCTAAAATCCTCTTAAATTTTTGTTTTCTTAAAATAAAGCCTATCGGTCTTGTTTAATTTTTTAATCTATAATAATATTTTAATATATTTTTTTTATAGTTAAATGGAATTAGGGGATTTCCTCACCTACTATTTTTTACTTACCTCAATAACATCTAGTTGCCTACAGACACACTGCTTATTTAAAAGACTGGTAACACTTGGATTACTTCTTCCATCATCTGATGAGATAAGTTCCTTAATATATAATCCCCCTTGGGTTTTAACTTTCATTTTAAATGATTTTGGGCCTATTATTTCAGTTTCAACACCTAAAACTCTCTTTTCTCTAACTTTATCGGCACGTCTTCTTAACACTCTTTGAGGGGTTTGTTGCTTAATCAAATCTAATGTTTTTAAAATCTCAAGTTCCCCTTCATCGATTTCATCATCACAGTCAACAATTGCCTCATATACCTTATATGCATCTGGTGAGGAAAGCTTTATCTCTGCTTTCCTGTTTCTTTGGGAATACTTTAGATTGTTGTATTTTGTTTTACCTGCAGCATGTCTATTTGCCTCATCTTCCAGTTCTCTAAGGTCTATGTTTCTAATCTTAGGTTCCACAACCTCAATAACAAATGGTCTTCCGTCACCTAACATTAAAACATCAATGTCCTCTCTACCTGCACCATGGAATTTACAGGATCTTCCCTTGGTCTTTTCAAGTAAAACATCTGATAGCAATTCCTCAACGGATTCTGGATACATTTTACCTTGATAATTACAGTATTCACATCCCTTTCCATGGCACTTTCTGCATAACCATTTGGTCTGGGGGATGCCCCTTTTATATTTATTATAGGTTCCCTCTATAAAGATTGGATTTATCTGGATATAGACACTCGGTTTATCTTTTTTAAAGTTGACTTCAATGGTAATATCATTATGTTTGAATTCGGCATCTTTGTTGTAGATTAAACCAATTTCCTTACCGATTATTCTATTGATTTCCTTCTTTATATTCTCAACCTTAAAGTCATATCTTTCTGAGATTTCATCGTCCTTATTTAGAATCTCTTTAGGAATCTTAGAACCTACTAAATAATTGTCAAATTCAAGGCCTATTGAATCAATTTTATCCTGTATCTTATTGAATAGTTCCTCATTAATCTTTTCAAATGTGTTCTGGCATATTGGACATATGTCATTGTTTTTAGGATTATCAAAAGAAAGTTCCTTTCTTATTTTAAGACCTCTCTCCTCATTGTCCTTTCCTTCAATCTTATCTGAAAACTTACGTCCTAGACAGTGATTACATATCTTGTTATCACTAAGTTCTATCAATCTTCTTGCAATATCTAATGTTTCATCTTCCATACTATCGACTGTTAAGGTTAATAAATAAAAAAATTTAAATTTTAACTGGGGATTATCTTCTCATTTGGTTCATGATACGGTTAATATTTCCGCCACCAAATCCTCCACGTTTACCAATACCTTTCATTGCTCTTTTACTATTGTTATAGTATTTCAAAAGTTCCTTAATGTCTTTTTCCTCAACACCGGAACCTCTTGCAATTCTTCTTGCCCTTGACTGTTTTATCATCTTAGGATTTTCCATCTCCTCCTGAGTCATTGAGGACATGATTATTTTAAATGTTTCAATCTTGTCCTCGGTCATCTTTGTAAATTCCTTAGGGACTTTATTTCCAAGTCCAGGTATCATGCTCATAACCTGTTGCATTGGCCCCATCTTATTCATCATATCGAATTGATTCCTCATGTCAACAAGTGTAAACTTACCACTCATCATATTATTCATGGTTTTTTGAGCGACATCCTCATCGATGTTTTCCTCTGCCCTTTCAACAAGTGACTGAATATCTCCCATACCAAGTAATCTTGAGATAAACCTTTCCGGATCAAAGACTTCAAAATCATCAATCTTTTCACCGGTACCTATGAACTTAATAGGTGCACCGGTTTCCGCTACTGCAGACAGTGCTCCTCCACCTTTACCTGAACCGTCTAATTTTGAGATAATTATGGAACCAATATCGGTAGCCTCGGAAAATGCCTTTGCCTGTTCTCCTGCAATTTGTCCAATGGTTCCATCTACTACAAGTATGGATTCACTTGGATTAATAACATTGTCTAATCTGTTCATTTCCTCGATTAGATCAGATTCCTGTTTATGTCTACCTGCTGTATCAAATATTATGATTCTCTGGTTTTTAAATTTTTCAAGACCTTTTTTAGCTAAATCAAGAGCATCCTTGTTTTCAGGATCTCCGTATAAGGAAATATCTAATTCATCAGTCAATTGTCTTAATTGTTCATATGCCGCTGGTCTCCATGTATCTGTACATACAACAGCAGGGTTATATCCTTTTTTAATCAGATATTTACATAGTTTACCGATGGTGGTAGTTTTACCACTACCTTGTAATCCAAGAAATAGAATCTTAAAAGGTTTTTCAGTAATTTCTAGTTTCGCTGGTTCTGAACCACCTAATAAGTTAACCATTTCCTCATAGATGATTGTAATGACATATTCTCTTGCAGTTATTCCTTTAGGAGGCTTTTCATTTAAAGCTCTGTCTTCAATTCTCTTTGATAATTTAAAAACCAATTTAACATTGACATCAGATTGAATTAATGCACGTTGTATATCTTTTACAACTTCTTTAACGGTTTTTTTATCAATAACAGACATTCCTGCTAATTTTTTTATACTGTTACTTAGGCTCTCTCCTAAATTTCCTAACATATCTATCAACAGCCTTTAAATTTTTAATTGAATTGTGTTTGTAATTGTTTTGACAATTATTAAATAGATTTAAAAATTGGTTTCTGTAAAATTTTAAAATATATTAAATATTAATAATATAGTAAGCAATATTATATTTTATTAAGTAAATATATAAAACTATAATTTTAATTAATAGTTTATAAATTTTTTTTGTAAATTTTATTTTAGTTAACTATCTTTTAAAACAATTTTTAAAATTATATTTTTTTAATCTAAATTAAAGAGGAAAATTATGCTTGAAGAATTAAAAGAATCATTAGTAAATGCACCTATTGTTAAAAAAGGAAATTATGATTATTTTGTTCACCCAATTAGTGATGGTGTTCCAACAATGAAACCTGAGGTTTTAAAGGAAATCTCAAAGCTTATTGTTAAAAATTTTAATATTGATGTGGATAAGATTGTAGCTATCGAGGCTATGGGTATTCATTTGGCTACTGCTTTATCTTTAGAAACAGATATTCCTTTTGTCATTATTAGAAAAAGAAAATATGGTCTTGATGGAGAAAAAACCATACATAAAAAAACAGGTTATGGCGAATCAACTTTATATGTAAATGATTTACATAAAGGTGATAGGATTCTATTGATTGATGATGTTGTAAGTACTGGCGGAACATTAATCAATACTATTGAGGCCCTCAAGGAAATAGGTGTGGATCTTGTTACCATTATTGCCGTTTTGGAAAAGGGTGAAGGTAAGAAGATTGTAGAAAGGGAAACAGGCTGTAAAGTTAATACCGTTGTAAAGATACATATTGAAAACGATAAAGTGGTTGTCGACGGCGTGGTTGGAGAGGATTACTAATCCTAAAGACTATTTAAATTCAATTATCTTTTTTTTTAAATTACAATTTTCTTGATTTTTATGTCATTGTATAATATGAATGTGGATAAGGTAATCAATCATATTAATAAAAAGGATTATAAAACGATTGGTTTACAATTTCCAGAAGGTTTGAAAACACAGGCTACCTCCATTGCAAAAAGAATTGAGGAAGAAACAGATGCGACAGTCATCATATCAGGTGATCCTTGTTTTGGAGCATGTGATGTCTGTGATAAAAAGATGGAAGGTATGGTGGATATGATTGTTCACTATGCTCATACACCATTGCCTTTAAGATATAAGGTTCCTGTAATGTTCATTGAGGCTTATTCTAACGTTAAAATTAAAAAGGTTTTGGATAAAACATTAGAGTTATTGGATGATTCTAGTAAAATAGCACTTGCAACTACAACTCAACATCTTCATTTGATTAATGAAATCAGTGATTATTTGGAGGATAACGGTAAAGAGGTGGTGGTAGGTTCCTCCTCTAGAGGCACTACAAAGGGCCAAGTTCTAGGCTGTAATTTTTCATCCATTAAAAATCTCGATGCAGAGGTCTATCTTTTTATAGGTACTGGTAATTTTCATCCTGTAGGTATTCATCTGTTTACAAAGGCTCCTGTTATTGCAGCTGATCCTTATACTGGAGAGGTTAGGGAAATTTCCGATTATGCAGATAGGATTCTAAGAATCAGATTTGCAAGAATAACTAAAGCTAAAGCTGTAAACAAGTGGGGTATTTTAGTATCTACTAAAGAAGGTCAATATAGAATGGCTTTGGCCAAAGAAATAAAGAAAAGCCTTGAGGATGAAGGAATGGAGGCTTATATTATTCTTGTAGATATGATAAGCCCTGAAATTCTTTTACCATATATGGATCTAGGTGGATTTGTGGTAACTGCATGTCCTAGAATAGCAATTGATGACTCTGCAATGTATAAAAAACCGGTAATTACTCCTCAGGAATTGGAAATTGTTACAGATAAAAGAAAATGGGAAGACTATCAATTAGATGAGATATTATTTGACGAACGTTATAAGGAATAATATTTTTTAATATGAAATATATAAATAGTAATTAATTTTAAATATATTTATATTATAAAAAAATTATAAATAAGTATTTGATAAGCTTTATATTAAAAATTTAATAGTTTTTCATTTTTCCTATTTTTAGAGGTGTGTAAATGAAGGTGGAATCAGGAGATTTAGTAATGCCAGGTGATTTTTTAGGAATTGTAGAACAATATTTACCTGGTGAAGGAACATTTGATGATAATGGTACTATTAAATCTTCTATTTTTGGTAATGTAAATTTAGATTTGGTAAATAGACAGGTATCAGTCAGTCCACTTACAGGTAGTCCTATTGTCCTGGAAAAAGGAGACATGGTTTATGGACAGATTACTGATGTTCGTAGTCAAAGGGCTTTAATTGATGTTCAGGGTAAATCCGGTGAGGATAGAGAATTAGCTTTACCTTATCTTGGTGCTATTCATATATCTCAAGTTAAAAATGATTATCTGGAACGTTTAACTGATGCTTTTAGAATCGGGGATATTATAGAAGGTAAAGTGTCTAGAATTACAGGTGAAAATATCGATTTAAATACTGAAGATGATGACTGTGGTGTTGTTAAAGCTATGTGTACTAGATGTCGCCAATTTTTAGAACCTACTAGTATGAAAGATGAATTAATTTGCCCTAGATGTGGTAAAAAGGAGAAACGTAAAATCTCTTCAAACTATCGTATTTAAGTTTTATTGTGTTATTTAGATTTAAATTATAATTATAATGGTTGATAAAATGGATATTGAAGTTTTAACTGATAAAAAATTAGAATTAGAAATTGTTCTTCATGGAGAAAAACATGCACTTTGTAATGCTTTAAGAAAAATTCTTATGGAAGATGATGATGTACAATATGCTGTATATGGTATTGACCATCCATTGATTGGTGAGCCAATAATGACTATCAAAACTAAGCAGAAAAAAGTTGCAAGAAACTCCCTTAAAAAAGCTGCTGAAACTTTAAAAGATCAAGCTGAAGAATTTAAATCTTTAGTAGAACAAATCTAATTGTTTTTAATTTTTTTTTTTAGTTTTTTAAAAAACTAAATCTTTAAATTATTCTTTTCTAGATTATTTTGCTTTTTTTTTAAAATAATTTACTAATATTGAATATTTTTAAATAATCTTTTAATATTTATTCTTAATTTAGTAAATTTCTAATTAAGTTCTTAATTTTATTCCAATTTTATATTGAAATAAAGAAAAGTTTCAGGTGATTTAAATGTCTTATCATAAAAAGCCATCATTAACTGTTGATATTTTTATATATGATGATAAGAATAATTTTATACTCATCAAACGTAAAAATGATCCATATAAGGACTGCTGGGCTTTTCCTGGAGGTTTTGTAGAATATGGGGAAACAGTTGAAAATGCCGCAAGGCGTGAAGCTAAAGAAGAAACAAGTATTGATGTTGAATTAACTAAATTAGTTGGAGTTTATTCAGATCCTGATAGGGACCCTAGAGGTCATACAGTCACTGTTGTTTTCCTTGCAAAAGGTAATTTTGATGATAGAAAAGCAGATGACGATGCAAAGGATATTGATATTTTCTCATTTGAGGATTTAAAAAATATTGACCTAGCATTTGACCATGGGGAAATTATTAAGGATATCTATAAATTAGTTAATAATTAAATGGTTGATAGATTAGATTTATATTGGTTTTAGTTTTCAATTAAATTTAAATCTATTTTCTATTTTTTTTTAAATTCTAATAGGAGTTTTAGGAATTTTCCGCTTTATTTCAATTTTTTTTTAAAATAGATGTTAAAACAAATTTAAGAATATTTGATAAAATGCTTATTTTTTTTTAAAAAATCCTATAAATTTTATATAATAGTAAGTTAAATATAATTCATATTATATTAAAATAAATTTAATTAATGTTTTTAAATATTAATTTACAAATTACATTCTAAAAGTTTTTAATGTAATTTATTATTATAATCAATTATATTATTGGAGGTCTAAAATGGAATTCTGTCCAAATTGCGGTGCTATGTTACTTCCACAAGGTAACAAGGTCAAATGTAATAAATGTGGATATGAAAAAGATTTATCCAAATCAGAAACAGAGGAATATGAGGTTTCTGAAAAAGTACAAGCTAAAGATAATGTTATTATGAAAGGGGAAGATATTGAGACCCTTCCAACTACTAAAGTTACTTGTCCAAATTGTGGTTTTACTAAGGCTTATTGGTGGTTACAACAAACACGTAGTGCTGATGAAGCTGAAACTAGATTCTTTAAATGTATGGAATGTAAACATGTTTGGAGAGAATATGATTAATTTTAATCATAGTGATGGAGATTTATTATGAAAAAATCTAATAATGGATCAGATTATGAAGATTCTATTAAACATCTTCAAAATATTATGAAGGCTGTTAAAAAGACACCAGCAACTACAGAATCTATCTCTATTAAAGATGATTCTGTAGAGTATTCTTCTGAGTCATCTGATGATGATTCTAAAAAAGAAAACACAAAAAAAGAATCTGTATCCAAAAGTATTTCCTCTAAATCAGATAGTTCAAAACCAACTGAAAATATTGAAAAACTCGATTCTACTGAAGAGAAGAAATCTTCACTTGGAAATATTTTCAAAAAGGTTGATAAAATTTTAGATGAGGATTTAGACGAGGATAAAAACGATAAAAAACCTACTGAATATTCCTCTAAAAATGATGAACCTAATGTGCATATTCAAAAAACCTTAAATTATGAGAGTTTAAAAAATGCTAAGGATTTTGAACATGATTCTTCCTTTGCAGATGATGATAAGTTAAGTTTTGATAAACTAGAAATAGATGAAACAGAAGAATCAAAGATTAATAAATCTGATGAAGGGGCATCTTTCTCATTTGAAGACAATATTTTAAATAATGTTGATGATATTTTTGAAGACGATAATAAACCTTCTAAAAATGATAAAGAAGATATTAATATGAGTTTAAAGGAAAAATCATATGAAAATGATTCAGTTGATTCTGAGGATAGCTCTTCAAATTTTGAAGACATTGAAGATAATTCTGATAAGGAATCTTCCCTAAAATCTAAAACCTCTTCTTCTTTCTTATCTAAACTTCATCAATCATTTAAAGAAGTTGAAGAAGATAATGATGAAGATGAAGATAAAAACAAATCCAAGGATTTCAAGAAAGAATCAAAAACTGAAAATTCTATATTTGATGCAGATAGAGACAAGAATACCAAAACGGTAAAATCTGTTAAAGATAACTCATCTGGCATAGGTATTAAAAAGGTTAACTTGAGTATAATTCCAATATTGGGAATTATTGTAGGTATTGTTACAATATCTTTGGGAATTTATCTTGTATTTGGCAGATCTGCAAGAGTTGTAGATAGTGTGGCTTCTGGAGAATATGTTGGTATGTCTATTCTCCTGTTTATAATAGGGGCTATTTGTTTTATATTTTCTTTAATACAGATTGTTTCTGTTAAAACTCCATTCGATAACACTTTTGATGAAATGAGAAGTATTGATAAGGAAGATATCAATATGGATGATTTTCTAGATGAGATTACTGTTGATGATATCCCTGAGGATAAAGAGACGGATAATGAAGATCTAGATAATGATGCTGAAACATCTGAGGAAAAATATGAACTAGAAGATAATGAAGACAATTATAATGTTACTAAAAAGTCTTTTGATTCTGACTATGTAAAAACAGATGCAGACGATTTTAAAATTACAGTCAACACCTCAGTTCATAACGAAGATGATGATAAATAAAATTTTTAATATTTTTATCTTTTTTTAATTTTTCATTAGATTCTGATTATTCTACTTTTTTTATTTTTAAGATCTCTTTTTTTGTAATTTTTTATCTGTTCTATTTTTCTTTTTTCATGTTCTCTTTCTGTTGTGATTTCTGATTTGTTCTATTTTTTTGTTTTCATGTTCTTTTTTATTGTGGCTTTAACTTAATACTAAACCTATTCTTTCCTTTTTTTAGCCGTTTTTTAAATCTTTTATATATTAGTAATTTTTATTAATTTTTTATAAATGACATTGCATATTATAAATTTATAAGTAATGATAACAAAAAATATATAATAATATAATTTATTATAGATGTAATTTACTTATAAAGTTTATAATTATTTTAATTAAAAACTTTATTTGGGATGATGTTATGTTTAAAGCAGAGTTAAGTGACCCAAATATTTTAAAAACAAGTTTTGATGCTATTTCATCTATTGTTGATGAAGTACAATTACAAACTGATAGTGAAGGTGTCAGATTAAATGCTCTTGATAGAAGTCATATAACTTTTGTTCATTTAGAGCTTAAAGCAAGTTTGTTTGATGAATTTATTTGCGATGAACCAGAAAAAATAAATGTTGACACCGAAGAATTGATGAAAGTTTTAAAACGTTCTAAATCTAACGATAGGGTAATTTTATCATTGGATGAAGGTAATCTTATTATTACCTTTGAAGGTGAAGCTAAAAGAACATTTAAAATACGCCTTATAGATATGGAATATGATGCTCCATCAGCACCACCATTAGAATATCCAACTAAATTTGATATTCCTTTTGCACTTTTAAAAGATTCTATTAATGATATTGATATTTTCTCTGATAAAATCATATTGATGGTTAATGAAGAGGTATTTAAAGCAGCAGCTGAAGGAGAATTCGGTGATGCTAATATTGAATATATACATGGTGAAAAAATAGATAATGAAGCTAAATCCATATTCTCTTTAGAAAAAATTAGGGAAATGCTTAAAGCAGATAAATTCTCTGATGTTGCTACTATTAAACTAGGTAATGATATGCCTTTAAGTCTTTCACTTAAAATGGTTTCTGAGGAAGGGGAACTTAGTTTCTTACTTGCTCCACGTATTGAATCCGATGAATAATCGGATTTTGAATCTTTATCTTTTAAACATATTTTTTAAACTTTATTTTCTTATTTCTGTGAGTGATTAATGTGGATAAATTTTTTCAAGAATTACGTAAAATCCAAAAAAAAGAACGAGGTAATAGTTCACTGGCTAAAGTGGATAATAATTTCTATAGTCTAATTTATTCCTATATTAATGATCTTATAGATAATGTTAGTGATGATCCTTTTTCAAATGTAAACTATCTTTTAAAAGATACTCAAAGAATTGCAACAGAAATCTGTGAAAGAAGGGAACATAAAATTGCCGAAGCGGCATTAATGAATATTCATAGGTCATATCATTTATTTAAAGGTAAACCTGAATTTGACTTATTGGATACTACCCCACTTAATCTAACTGATGAAGAGGAAAAATTGTACTATTCATTGATAGACGCATTTAAAAATCATAGAAATAACATTTCCTTAGATTCCTTCAATAAATCTAGTAAGAAAGAGGAATCTACCACGGTTTTTAACCAGGATACTTCTAGAGAAAACTCTCATCAAATGGATGATTCAGATGATGAGGTTTTAAATAGGTTAAACGAAATCTCCAAGGGTAAAGTCTTAGAAAACGAGAAGAGTGAATCCGTTGAAAAACAGATAATTAATTCTAAAATTGAAAGGGCAAAAAAAAATAATGTTAACAATGCCCCTTTCAAGACTAACAAATCTTCTAATGAAAGGGAATCAGTAAACTCCTCCCGTGTAGTTACTAATCAGGATTCAAGTAATGTTGATGAATTAGATAACTTACAGGAATCTATCGATAATCAATTTGTAGATTTAAAGGAAGAGGATTTTTTGGATTCAAAAATAAAAAATAAACATCTGGTAGATAAAACTTTGGTTCTGGTTTTTAAAGATTTTAATCAGATAATTGGTGTTGATGAGAAGATTTATGGTCCATTTAAATCTCAGGATTTAGTTATCATGCCTAAAGCAAATGCTAATGTAATAGTAAGGTGTAGAAAAGGACGCATTATAGAAATCTAGCTAATTTTTTATATTCCTTAGATTCTATTTTTTTAGTTAAGTTTAAATACTAATGTAATATATATAATAAATGTATCTATTATAAGATAATATGAATTACTTATTTTTTCTAAAAATAACTTCTTATTATATTGACTTATTCTTATAGATTATCTTGCTGGAGGGATACCTAATAAGTTCTTGTCTAGTTTGATATGAGTTATAGATACTATTGGCTAAAGGGATACTTAAATCGTTCCTGTTTAGTTGGTAATATTAAAAAGGTGATTATATGAAGATACCAAAAGAAAAAAGGACTTATTGTCCTTATTGTAAAAAACATACTATTCATGAAGTTCGTACTTCTAAAAAACGAAAAGCTAGTGAATTAAAATGGGGTCAAAGACAGTTCAGACGTGTAACTGCAGGATACAGAGGTTACCCAAGACCATTACCTAGTGGAAGTAAACCAGTTAAAAAATTAGACTTAAGATACAAATGTAAAGAATGTGGAAAATCTCACATTAGAAAAGCATTTAGAACTGGTAAACCTGAATTCGTAAGTCAATAGGTGTTTAATATGGCTAGCAAAGGAAGAGGAAATTTTTTAAGAGTCAAATGTTTAGATTGTGGAAATGAACAAATAGTTTTTGATCGTGCTGCATCTGATGTAAAATGTATTATCTGTGGTAAAACTATTGTTAAATCCCGTGGTTCCAAAGCTAAAATCATGGCTCATATTGATGAAGTTTTAAACTAATTATTTTAAATTTTTTTTTAATTTTTATTATTGCTATTTTTTATTTTTTATATATCCTAATAAAAATTAAGAACCTAATATTTTATATATGAAGGTGTTTTAATGGTAAGAAAAAACAGTAAATGGCCTAAAGAAGGTGAATTAATTGTTGCAACAGTTTACAAAGTTCTCCCTTATGGTTGTTTTGCTAAACTTGAAGAATATGTTGGAAAAGAGGCTTTCATCCATATTAGTGAAGTATCTTCTGGTTGGGTTAAAAACATCCGTGACCATGTTAGAGAAAATCAGAAAATTGTTGCACGTTGTATTAGAGTAAATCCTAAAAAAGGTCATATTGATGCTTCTTTAAAAAGAATCAGAGAAGATCAAAGAACCAAAAAGATTCAGCAATGGAAAATTGAACAAAAAGCTGAAAAATTCTTAGAATTATCTGCTAAATCATTAGGAAAAGATTTAAACACTGCTTATAAAGAAGTAGGTTATGACTTAATGGATATCTTTGGAGATATTTACGGGGCATTTGAAACTGCTGTTGATGAAGGTGCTACTGCTTTAACTGATGAAGGTATTAGTGAAGAGTGGGCAGAAGCAATCACCGAAGTTGCTAAAAGAAACATTACTCCTCCAGAGGTTCATATTAGTGGATATGTAGATATTCAAACCTTTGATTATAATGGTGTAGACATTGTAAAAGAGGCTTTACTCGCTGCGGAAAATAATGGCGATAATGATGGAGAGGTAATTAAAGTACAATGTGTAGGTGCTCCTAGATATCGTATTACTGTTACTTCAACCGATTATATCTTAGCTGAAAAAGAACTTCAAGCTGCTGCAGATAGAGCAATTAATATAATTGAGCAATCTGGTGGTAATGGAGAATTTTTAAGAGAATTAGATTAGTTAAATCTTATCTTTTTTTATTATTTTTTTTACGTGATTTTATAACTAAATTTTAATTCTATTTTTTGTGATATTATGAAAATGAAAATGCACAAGTGTAAATCATGTAATATTTATACCATACAAGATAAATGTCCTAAGTGTGGTGGAGAATTAAATGTTATTTATCCTCCAAAATATTCCATTGAAGACAAGTATGGTAAATATAGAAGGAAATTAAAAGAAGAATCTAAATGAGGTTAATCATGAAAAATACTCAAATTAAAGTTTTAGAAGAGGTTTCTTTAGATAATCCTATATTTATTGAAGCACTTCCAGGTATCGGTCATGTTGGTAAGTTAGCTGCTGATCATTTAATTGATGAGTTGAATGCCACTAAATTTGCGGAAATTTATTCTCCTTATTTCCCTCCTCAGGTTTTTATAGGTGAAAATGGAATTATCGAGAGTATGTCTAATGAATTATACTATCTAAAATCCCAAGGTGAAGATGAAAGAGATTTAATTGTTTTGGTAGGTAATTCTCAAGGTTTGTCTACAGAGGGCCAGTATTCCATATGTGGAGATATTCTTGACTTTATAGAACAGTTTGGCGTTAAGAACATTTTTACTTTAGGCGGACTTGCAACAGGTCAACCTGTAGAGGAGACTACTGTTTATGGTGCTGCTACCGATGAGGAGAAAATCGATATTTTAAAGGATGCAGGTATAGAAATCAGGTCTGTTGATGGTGGAATCATTGGAGCTTCAGGATTATTTTTAGGTTTAGGTCAACTTAGAGGAATGTCTGGTGCTTGTTTGATGGGTGAAACTCCAGGTTATTTTATAGATGCCGAAGCTGCAGAAGCATTATTAAATAAACTTTCTATTCTACTTAAAATAGAAGTAAACACCGATAAACTTGAAGAAAGGGCAGAAGAAACTAGACAAATGATTTCTAAAGCTCAACAAATGGAACAAGATATGATTAATCGTTCTATGCCAAAACAGGATAAAGATGATTTAAGATATATCGGTTAATTTTTTTATTATTTTTTTTTAGTTTCTTACTTTTTTTTATTTCATTTTAATTAATACTGAAACAGTCTATATTTTTTTAGTTTCTTAATTTTTTATAATACTGGGGAATTCTTTATAATTTTTTAATTAAAAGGTATTACAGTGTTTTGTTTTATTTTTTAGCTATTCTTTAAATATGGAATTTGAATTTACTTTATGTATGATTATTTGTTTGATCTTTTTTTTTCAAAAGTTTAATATATTAAATTAAGCTAATCATTACTTATGTTAATTAATACTGATTTACATGTTCACAGTTGTTTTTCCATGGCAACATCTAAGGATATGTTAATAGAGAACATGGCTCCCAAAGCTAAGGAAAAAGGTCTTAATCTTGTTGGTACAGGGGATGCCTTCCATCCAAAATGGCTTGAAATGATTGAGGAAAATACGGAATATGTTGGCGATGGAATATACTCATATAGGGATTGTGATTTTATTCTAACTGTTGAGGTTGAGGCAGAAAAGAAAATACACCACCTGATTATACTTCCAAATATGGATACAGCCCGTGAACTTTCAGATAAATTGGTATCTAAGAATAAATATTCCGATGGAAGACCACGTACTAAAATGAGTGGCAGTGAGATTTTCGATATGGTTAGGGATTATGATTGTTTAATTGGCCCTGCCCATGCTTTCACACCCTGGACTGGAATGTATAAATCTTATGATAGTATCTATGATTGTTACGGTGGAAAGGTTGATTTTGTAGAATTAGGTTTATCTGCAGATACCGATATGGCAGATACAGTTAAGGAATTAAAAGATTTTCCATTTCTATCAAACTCAGATGCACATTCCCCATGGCCTCATAGATTAGGTCGAGAGTTTAATCAAATGGAGATGAAAGATATTTCATATTCCTCACTAAAACATGCAATAAAACATAACAAAATTAAAGCTAACTATGGCCTTGTTCCAAACTTGGGAAAATATCACATGACAGCATGTACAAACTGTCACAGTTTAGTAGATCCTTTAATAGCAAAGGAAAACAATATGAAATGTTTGGACTGTGGCGGAAGAGTTAAAAAAGGTGTAGACTATAGGATTAGTGAGATTAATGACTATGATTCACCTCATCATCCAGACTTTAGACCTCCCTATATCCATTTAATGCCTCTTGCAGAAATTATATCTAAGATTTATGATAAAGGGGTTACAACAAAAACAGTCCAAGGTAAATGGGAAAACCTTATAAATAAATTTGGTCCTGAGATTGAGGTTCTAATTAATACTCCAATTGAGGATATTGAAGAGGTAGACTCAAAGATTTCAAATGGTGTCTTGTCATTTAGAAATGGTACTGTGCATATCACACCAGGTGGTGGTGGAAAATATGGTGAAATATCTTTTGATAAAGTAGAAAAACAGGAAAATACAGACTCAAAAAAGGTAGTTACATTGGATAATTTTGGTTGATTTTTAATATCTAGTGGTATTTATTTTAGATAACTTTTTTAAATAATTCAAGTTAAGGAAATTATATTTTAGATTATTTTTATTCAATTATATCAATTCCTCAGACTCTTCAATGAGTTTGAATATTTTATCATTATTTAATGAATAAAAGACCCTTTTATTTTCCTTTCTATTCTTTACAATATTGTGATGTCTTAATATTCTTAATTGATGTGAAATACTTGATTGGCTCATATCTAATAATATGGATAACTCACAGACACATAATTCTTTAATTTTCAATGCATTAATGATTCTAATTCTATTGTAATCCCCAAGCAATTTAAATATATTTGCTGTGTCCTCATAAGTTTTACAGGTTTTCATTTCCCTTGAAACTTCTTCAATAACATCTTCTCTTATACTTTTAATCTCACATATATCATTTGCCATAATCTTATATTAAATTATATTTATTATAAAAGTTTCTAAGTTTAAAAGTTAAAAAAATGAGAGCTATTTATAAAACGGACTTGGCGGGATTTGAACCCGCGATCTTTAGATTAGGAGTCTAACGCCCTATCCAGCTAGGCTACAAGCCCTTTTTTAATTAAATTTATGATTAAACAGTAAATTTTTTAGAGTAAGTAAAATTAATAAAAAAAGTATCTTTTATACGGACCGGCCGGGATTTGAACCCGGGATCTTCGGATTAGAAGTCCGACGCCCTATCCTACTAGGCTACCGGCCCATGTATATCAACATTAGAATATTAGTTTAAACTAATATATAAACATTACTATTATTTAAGTAATATTTCTAAATTCTAAATTTTTTAAAAAAAAAGATTATAATCAGTAAATGTTTTTACTGATTAGTATGCTGTACTTGGAGCACCACCTGCACCCTCAATTTGATTTCCATTCTTATCATAGGTAATATATCCTATTGCTTGGTCGAGGTAATTATATCTAGTTACAGTATAAGATCCGTCAGAATGATATGTAGTTAATGTATATGCAACTACAGTTGGGTCACCGTTGTTTGATCCACCATTATCATTTGATCCACCGTTATCATTAGGGGTAATAGCATTGTTTCCACTGTCACCACTACCACTGCCACTACCGTCATAGTAACCAGTACCAGAACCGTCTCCTCCAGAATATTGGCCATCAGAACCACTGTTATCTGATGAGCCAGAGCCAGAGCCAGAATTATCTGTATTGGTACTAACGTTAGTAGAATTTCCAACACCAGATCCTCCGTTATCTGCACCAATTCCTTGAAGATTCTTGAATACTCCGTTATCTTCACTAGTTAATCCGTAAGCAGTTACTCCTGCTGCAATACAAATAACAATAATAATTGAGATAATAATATTAGATTTTTCCACTCAACTCACCTCTATATTGTATAAGACTTGTTCTGTAAAAAATTTATAATTATAATTACTTATACTTATAAATCTTTTACAAAACTTTTATATAATATATATTACTTTTCTTATATGGTTTTTTTTATTTATAAAATTTTGTATATTTCATTTTATCTATTTTCTGTATTACTTTTTATCTAAAAATTCATAAAATTATTTTTCTATTTTATTAAAATAATTGTTTTATTCATTATATTGCGGATTTAAAGCTATATGCTTACTTTTTTTCTATTATTCAATTTTTGTTTTCTATTTTAATTTTTTTAATGATTTTTTAAATTATTTGTCATTTTCATATTTCTTTTAAATTTTATTACATCTTTGTATAATTTTCGTTTTTCATTAATCTTTTACTATATAAATTTTTCGTTTTACTTTATTAAAAATCATTTATATATCATCTTTAATAAATTAATAACTGTCGTTGGTTTCTAATTTTTTAATATAAGAGGTGACACATTTGAGTGAAAAAATAGTTATATCACCTACTACCAGACAAGAAGGCCACGCAGAACTTGTCATGGAAGTGGATGATGAAGGAATTGTTACAAAGGGTAGATACTTTAGTATTACTCCTGTTAGAGGTTTAGAAAAGATGGTTGTAGGTAAGGCACCTGAAACTCCACCTGTTTTATGTCAAAGAATTTGTGGTGTTTGTCCTATACCTCATACCTTAGCATCTGTTGAAGCTATAGATGATTCATTAGATATCGAGGTTCCTAAAGCTGGAAAAATTATGAGAGAGGTAACTTTAGCAGCTCACTGTCTTGATAGTGCAGCTATTCACCATTTCTTAATCGCACCAGATTTTGTACCTGATAACTTATTTAAAACAGCTGTAGACAGTGTATCTAATATTAGGAAAAAAGCTCAATTTATTGTAGATACATTAGCAGGTGAAGGTATTCACCCATCTGATATTAGAGTAGGCGGAATGGCTAGAAATATTTCTCCATTAGCTAAAGAAAAAATAACAAAGATTGCTAAAGAATTAGTACCTGATGTTGAGAAACATGCTGAATTAATCGAAGGATTAGTTGCAGATAAAGGATTACCTAAAGATTTAGGTGTTGTTAAAAATAAACCATTTTCATCTAGTCCTTACTATGGTGACAGATCTTATTTTGACTTTGATAAATTCAGTGAAATCATGCCTGAACAATGGTATGATGATCCGGAAATAGGTAAAAGGGCTTGTTCTACTATTCCTTTATGGGAAGGTAAACCTATTGAAACTGGACCTAGAGCTAGAATGGAAATGTATCATGGATTTAAAGATAAAGGTGTAGTTGCTCAACATGTTGCAAGAGCTGAAGAAATGAAACTTAATGCTGCAAGAATTGTGGAATTAGTTGACCAATTAGATACTTCCGCTCCTGTTAGAGCTGACTTTGACCCTAGAGGTACCAATAAATTAGGTTTAGGTGTAATTGAAGCACCTAGGGGAACTGATGTTCATATGGCTCAAATTAAAGACGGTAGGGTTCAATATTATTCATGTTTAGTACCAACTACCTGGAATATCCCAATTATGGGTCCTGCTACTGAAGGTTTCCACCATGAATATGGACCTCATGTAATTAGGGCTTATGATCCATGTTTATCATGTGCTACTCATGTAATGGTAGTAGATGACGATGATAAAAGTGTTCTCAAAAGTGAGATGGTAAATTTATAGGGGAATTTAAATGGCATATGATGTAGAAAATTTAGTTGTTGGCTGTGGAAATGTATTGTTCCAAGACGATGGTTTTGGACCATATGTAATTAAAACAATCAAAGAAAAATATTTCAAAGATAAAGACTTTCCTGAAGAAGTTGATTTTATTGATGCAGGTACTAGTGCAACTTACTATGTTTTTTCACTACCTAGTGAAAAATGGAAAAAGTTAGTAATTGTTGATGTAGTTGATTTTAATGCTGAACCAGGTACCTTAAGATTTTTCTCACCTTTTGAGATGCCTAAAGGTAAATATGAAAATGCTCATAATTGGGCTGTTGAAGAACCGTTACAAGATTTGGCAAATCAAGGAATTGATGTTGTAATAGTAGGTTGCCAACCAAAAGAAATTTCTGCACCAGATATAGTAATGGGCTTAACTGAGCCTGTTGAAAACGCTATTCCTAAAGCCATTGATATGATTTTTAAAGAGATAGGGGTTAATTAAATGTTTGATAAATTAAAAAAATCTTTTGGTAAAAAAGAAACTAAACCTGTTGAATCTGAGGTTAAATACGAGGAAGGTCAAGTTTCTGTAAAACCTACTAATAAACCTAAAATCGGATACATCCACTTAAGTGGTTGTACCGGTGATGCAATGTCTTTAACTGAAAACTATGATATTTTATCAACCTTACTTTCTGATATGGTAGATATTGTATATGGTCAAACTTTAGTAGATAAATGGATTCATGGTACTTATGCAGAGGAAATGCCTCATATGGACTTATGTCTTATTGAAGGTTCTGTATGTTTACAAGATGAACACAGTTTAAATGAAGTTCAAGAAGCTAGAAAACATTCTGATTTAATATGTGCTTTCGGTTCCTGTGCTATGACTGGTTGTTTCACTAGATTTGCTCATGGTGGTCAACAAGCACAACCTAAACACGAGTCATTTGTACCTGTAAGTGATTTGGTAAAAGTAGATCTTGCTCTTCCTGGTTGTCCTGTTTCTCCGGAAATGATTGCTAAAGCTGTTGTTGCTTTAATTAATAGTGATATGGATTATTTACAACCTGCACTTAACCTTGCTTCATGTAATTTAGCATGTGGTTGTGATGTAAAAACTAACATTACTAATAAATCATTATGTACCGGATGTGGAACTTGTGCATTAGCTTGTCCAACTAGAGCAATGACTATGGTTGAAGGTAGACCTGAATGTAATAAGGATAGATGTATTAAATGTGGTTCATGTTATGTACATTGTCCTAGATCTTGGTTCCCATATGAAAGGATTCAAAAAGAATTTGACTTATAGGAGGATTTAGTATGGAATTTGGTCAAGAATTTGGAAAATATAAACAAGTTGTTTGTGCAAGAGCTACCGATAAAAAAATTCAAGATGTTGCTCAAGATGGTGGAATTGTAACTGCTTTATTCTCCTATGCATTAGACGAAGGTATTATTGAAGGAGCAGTTGTCGCTGGACCTAGTGATGAACCTTGGGTACCTAAACCAGTAGTTGCTACTACTACCGATGAGCTTATTGCTGCAGCTGGAACTAAATATACTCATTCACCTAATGTTTGGGCGTTAAAAGAAGCTGTAAGACAAGCAGGTATTGAAAAAGTCGGTACTGTAGGAACTCCATGTCAAATCATGGGTATTAGAAAAATGCAAGTATATCCATTCTCAACAAGATTCGTTGCAGATAAACTTAAATTATTAATCGGTATTTTCTGTATGGAAAACTTCCCTATGGCTTCAATTGAAACTTTCACTGCTGAAAAAATGGGATTAGACATTAATGATATTACTAAAATGGATATTGGTAAAGGTAAATTCTTTGCAGAAACGGCTGATGACAATCACGGAATTTCTTTAAAAGAAACACATGGATATGAACAAGCAGGATGTAATGTCTGTCCTGATTATGTAGCAGAATTTGCTGATGTTGCTACTGGATCTGTTGGTTCTCCAGATGGTTGGTCTACTGTATTTACAAGAACCGATGGTGGTGAATCTATTTTCAATGCTGCTGTAAGTGCAGGCCTTATTGAAACTAAGGAATTTGATGATTCTGTAAAACCAGGTTTAGGTTTACTCAGTAAATTAGCTAAAGGTAAAAAAGATAAAAATAAAAAAGAAGCTGAAAATAGGATGAAGATGGGACTTCCTGTTCCATTTGATAAATACTATGAATATTAAACTTCTTTATTTTTTCTTTTCTTTTTTTATTTTGTATTAGCAATTACTTTTTTTAGATCGTTTTCATATTTTCAAATTTAATTGATTTTAATAAAATGTAATTTATTATTTTTATTTTAATCTATTCTTAAACCTTTTTATTGATATTGCATTGTTTTAAGGATTTCTTCTAATTTTTAGTGGTAGTATTTTAGCTATTTTTCTTATTTAAAATAAATCTTATTTTGTTTTTAAAAAATACTCTTTATTTTTTATTATTTTTCTTTTAAAAATTTTTATAACTTTGATTTAATTAAATAAAGATTAATTATTATTTTATTTACTTAATATACTTTTATTTATTTCTTATATTGTATACAACAATTAGTTATTATTTTATTTTATATTTAAAATTTTATTATTTCTATATATATTAATTTACATATAATTATTGATTTAACACTTGTTTTAACTTATTTTCATTTTTATTTTTCTATTTAAAGCTATTTTCACTGTTTTTTTAAAATTATTTAATTCATATTTTATGAACTATTCAATTTAAATTTAATTTTTTAATTGTAGTTTTTTAGTTTATTTATTTATAATAATATTATTTTTTCTTATTGATTTTTAGAAAATTCTTATAAATTCTTTTTGATTTTTAATTATCTAATTTTAGACTAATTTTTCATTTTGTTCTTATTTATTGAAACTAAGCTTGATGTTAGTTACAAATTTTTCATTTTTGATTAGTTTATATATTAGTTCTTACAATTTTTAATTGTAAAATAAATTCGGAGGAAAAAATATGGATAAAACATTGTTCTGTGTACCTAGAAAAATTTTCGTAGGTCAAGGTGCATTAGAAAATTTAAAAGATTTAGAAGGTAAAAAGGCTTTTGTAGTAATTGGTGGAGGATCCTTGAAACGTGCTGGTTTCTTAGATAAAGTCATGGACTATCTTAAAGAGGCAGGCATGGAAACAAAATTATTCGAAGGAGTAGAATCAGACCCTTCTGTTACCACTGTCATGGAAGGAGCAAAACAAATGCGTGAATTTGAACCAGATTGGATTGTAGCAATGGGTGGAGGTTCCCCTATTGATGCAGCTAAAGGTATGTGGATTTTCTATGAATATCCTGATTTAACCTTTGAAGAAGCATGTGTTCCATTTGGTTTACCTAAAATGAGACAAAAAGCTCATTTCTGCGCTATTGGTTCTACAAGTGGTACTGGTACTGAGGTAACTGCATTCTCAGTTATAACTGATTATGATACCGGTATTAAATGGCCTATTGCTGACTTTGAAGTAACTCCAGATGTGGCTATTGTAGATCCACAGTTACCAGCAAGTATGCCACCTAAATTAGTAGCACATACTGGAATGGATGCTTTAACTCATGCTATTGAGGCATATACCGCTTCAACCCATCAACCATTTGCAGATGCTATGGCTTTAGATGCGATTCACATGATTTTGAACAATCTAAAACAATCCTATGACGGAAATCAAGATGCGAGGGAAATGATGCATTATGCTCAGGCTGAAGCTGGAATTGCATTTTCTAATGGATTATTAGGTATTGTCCATTCTATGGCTCATAAAACTGGAGCTGCATTCTCTGGAAGACATATTCCTCATGGTGAAGCTAATGCTATGTATCTACCATATGCTACTAGATTTAATGCTAGGAAAGATCCTTCAAGATATGCTGCTATTGGCCGTTATCTTGGATGGGAAGGTACTGATGAGGAATTGGTTGAAAAACTATGTAATACTGTTGCAGACTTTAATAAATACTTAGGTATACCTCATGATCTTAAAGAATGGGGTGTAGATGAAGATGAATTTAATGCAAAAGTCAAGGAAATTTCTAAAAATGCTATGACTGATGCATGTACTGCTGCAAACCCAAGAGAAATGACTGCAGAATTGTTTGAAAAACTTTTACACAATATATACTATGGTATAGATGAGATTGATTTCTAGATAAAAAATAAATGAGATAAAGAGGTAATAATATGGAAAAGATTCCTAATAACCCTGCACAGGAAAAGTATCAATTATATATAAATGGACAATGGAAAGATGCATCAGACGGCTCAACCTTTGAAACTTTTTGTCCTGCAAATGGTGAAAAACTAGCTACATGTGCTGAAGCTACTAACGCAGATGTGGATGAGGCAGTTGATGCTGCTAATGCCGCATTTCCAGATTGGAAAGCTGTTGAACCTATTGAAAGAGAAGAAATTCTACTTAAGGTTGCAGATATTATTGACGACAATGCTGATAAATTAGCTATGATTGAAACACTTGATAATGGTAAGCCAATTAGGGAGAATATGGCTATAGACATGCCATTTTCATCAGATCACTTCCGTTACTTTGCTGGTGCTGTACGTGCTGAGGAAGGTTCTGCAACAATGTTGGACAATAATACCTTAAGCTTAATCTTAAGGGAACCAATAGGTGTAGTTGGTCAAATTGTTCCTTGGAACTTCCCATTCTTAATGGCTGCTTGGAAATTAGCTCCAGTGCTTGCTGCAGGATGTTGTACTGTATTCCACCCATCAAGTTCCACTCCTTTAAGTGTACTCGAATTTGCTAAAATGACTGAAAAAGTTATTCCTAAAGGTGTATTTAATGTTATTACTGGTAAAGGTTCAAAATCAGGTCAATACATGTTAGAACATCCAGGATTCAGAAAATTAGCATTTACCGGTTCCACTGAAATAGGTTGTAATGTAGCAAACTGTGCTGCATCAAGATTAATTCCATCAACCTTAGAATTAGGAGGTAAATCTGCTAACATTTACTTTGATGATTGTAAATGGGATATGGCAATGGACGGTTTACAATTAGGTATTTTATTTAACCAGGGTCAAGTATGTTGTGCAGGTTCCCGTGTATTTGTCCAAGAAGATATTTACGATAAGTTTGTTAAGGAAGCTGTAGATCAATTTGGTAAAATAAATGTAAATATGCCATGGTTAGAGGATACACAGATGGGTTCTCAGATTAATGAGAGGCAAGTTGAAAAAATTGAAAAATGTGTTCAAGATGGTGTAAAAGAAGGTGCAACAATTGCTGTTGGTGGTGAAAGATTTAAAGAGGGACCACTTTCAGAAGGTAGTTTCTTTAAACCTACATTATTAACCAATGTTACTAATGATATGAAAGTAGCACAAGAGGAAATTTTTGGACCTGTAGCTGTTGTCATTCCATTTAAAGATGAAGAAGATGTAATTGAAATGGCTAATGACAGTTCATATGGTTTAGGTGGTGCTGTTTGGACTAGGGATATTAACCGTGCTATCCGTGTATGTAATGCTATTGAAACAGGTCGTATGTGGGTAAACACTTATAATTCAATTCCTGCTGGTGCTCCATTTGGTGGTTATAAACAATCAGGTATTGGTCGTGAAACTCATAAGGTTATATTGGAACATTATACACAGATGAAAAATATAATGATTAATCTATCTGAGCAACCAAGTGGTTTCTATCCAAAGAAATAGAAAAGGTTGATTATTGAATATTATTTCAATAATCTTCATCTTTTAATTTCTAATATTATTTTTTATTTTCATTTGATGGTTAAAATGATAAACAAGGATTATGAGAAAAATCTTGATATTAAATTTGTGAATAGTTTTTCATATGAAACATTATTTATGGATATATTTAGATCTATTCGCTGGGCTAATGGTGTTTATTGTCCTAGATGTAAATCTTTTAATGTAAATAAAAAAGGATTTATTGATAAGGGATATCCTCAGGGTAAAATACGCAAATTTAAATGTAATGACTGTGATTATGCATTCAATGATTTTAGTGGAACTTTCTTTGAAAATTCTAAAATGCCGATAAGTGTTTTAAGTTATATTATTTTCAATATGTATGTCATGTCAGTTGCAGATATTGCAGAGCAAACAGGATATAGTCGAAATACTATCTATAATGTCATTAAAAAAATCAATAAATATATTCATAGAAGTGATTTTGAAAGATTAGTAAAGGATGATGACGGATTTTTCAGATTGAATGGAAATAAATTTCAAGTAAATGGAGGTAATTCTAATGATCATTAGTATTATTGGTGGTACTGGACCTCAAGGTTTAGGTATTGCTAAGCGTTTGGCTATTGCTGGTGAATCTGTAATTGTTGGTTCACGTAAAGAAGAAAAGGCAGTAAAGGTTGTCGGAGAAACAATTGATGAATTAAAAGATTATGATGTTGATATTAAAGGTTTGGCTAATGAGGATGCTGCAAAAGAAGGGGATATTCTTATTATGACAGTACCTTTACAAGCTCAAAGTGCAACATTAAAAACTATCAAACCTTTTGTTAAAGGAAAGATCTTTTTAGATGCAACGGTTCCATTAGAAACAGCTATTGGAGGTAAAGTTTCAAGGGTTCTTAAATTGCCTGAAGGATCTGCTGCAGAGAGAACGGCTTCAATATTGGAAGGTGAAGATGTTAAAGTCATTGCTGCTTTTAATAATATAAGTAATAGTTTACTTTTAAATATTCCTGAACCAATTGACTGTGATTGCATTATTGCAGGTGATAATCAAGAGGCTAAAGACACTGCAAAAGAGTTGATTGAGAAGATACCGGGTATTAAAGTAATCGATGCAGGGGCTCTTGAAAAGGCACAATTGATAGAGGTAGTTACACCTTTACTCATTGGTTTAAATATTAAATATAAATCTAAATACGGAGGTTTTCGTTTAACAGGTTTTGACTTCTAAATTATTCTCACCAAATGTTTACATCTCTTAATGATCTAATGAATTAAGCTAATTATTAGCTTTATTCATTATTTCATTGATTATCTAATAATAAAGTCAAAAACATTATATAATTAAAATTTAATCATCATCGAGGTACTGGTATTATTTAAGGTGGTTTTTTATGATTTTAGGTTTTTTAGGTTGTGGAAATATTTCATCAGTTATAGTAAATTACCTTATCCATTCTCATTTAGATATTCAGCCAAAATATTTTTTTGATAAATTTACGGATAAGTCTAAGAGTTTATCCTCCTTAGTTAATGGGGTTGTTGTTAAAGATTTCAATCGGATGTTAAACAAAGTTGATATTGTCTTTGAGGCAGCATCACCTTCAGCTATTAAAGAATATGGGTTGAATATTGTAAACAGTGGTAAATCTTTGATTATAATGAGTGTTGGTTCATTAATGGATAAAAATTTTAGAGAGGATTTAATTCAAGTTGCAGAAAAGAAAAACGTTAAAATATATGTTCCTTCTGGTGCAGTTATAGGTTTAGATGGAATTAAATCTGCTTCAATTGGTAATTTATATTCTGTATCCTTGATTACTAGAAAACCACCAAAAGCTTTAAATCAAAATGAAAATATTGAAAAAGTTGTTTTTGAAGGTAAAGCTTCAGAAGCTATTAAAAAATTTCCATTAAATATGAATGTTGCAGTCTCTTTAAGTTTGGTAGCTAATAAGGATATTGATGTTAAAATTATAAGTGATCCTTCTATAAGTCAAAATATTCATCAAATAGATGTAAAAGGAGATTTTGGTCAATTTTCTACTAGAATTTCTAATTCACCTTGTAGATCTAATCCTAAAACTAGTTTACTTGCAGCATATTCAGCAATTAATTTATTTGAAAAGTTAGATAAAAATTTATATATTGGTGTTTAGTTAAAAAGTAGGGATTTTAAATTAATATTAATTTAAAAAAGGTGTTCTATTGGGTTTGAATTTTTAGTGCCCTAATTTTTAAACTCAATAGATATGGGTTTATAAAATTTTATTGGATATTTTCCATTATTCCTTAGGTATCCGATAAATTTTATAATATGGGTTGTAAGAGTTGTTTAACTCAAAAAATAAGAAGTTAATTATTTGGTTTCTATAAATTAAATAATGTTGCTTCAAAACACGGAATTAAAGTTAGATATAACTTTAATTTAAAAAAATAAAGCCATAAAGTAAGTATATCTCTTCCATTAATTTATTTGTTGGTTCTTAAATTTTTGGAAGTAATATACACTTTTTAGGTCATTGGAGTTACTAAAATTCTTCCTTTTTTTAATAACTTCAATTTTAGTTGGTGGTTGAAGTTATATGAGTACTCTAATGACCTAATTTTTTTAATAAAAAACTTCTTTTAAAATAAAAATATTTTTAGCCAAAATCATAGTCTTTTATTAAAAAATTATAATGTTCTATTATATTTAAGTAGAAAGGATTCAATTTTGACTAAATTTGGATTAATACTCAGAACTTATTATACTAATTATAATTTGTAATGTACAGCTATCCAAATACTGGAGTATTCAAATGCCCATCCCATTATTATAATGTTGTAACTGTACAGCCATCTTCCTCAACAATAATGGTATGTTCCTTTTGTGAAACCCATCCTCCGGTTTTTTCTTTTAATGGATGGTATGGGTAAATTGCCATAGCCCTTGATAAGTTTCTCATTGATGCATGTAATCTGTTTCTATTAAATTCTTTTGTTAACCATCTACCTGAGAATGGTAAATCTCTATGATTGTTTTCAATGTATTTTAAAACTTTTTGATCGTGTTTCATTCTAAATGGTCTGTCTTTCATAAATGAGAATATATAGGCACCTGGCATATCATCTACAATTCCAATACCTTCAGTTGCAAATGGTTCTATTGCAACTACCTGTCCCTCTTCTAGCTTGGTTGTACTTCCATTATTAAAATTAGGTACTGAAAGTCCTGCATGTAAATTCCATTGCTCTAGGCTATGTCCGGTTAAATTACTAACGGGATTTAACTCATATTCATGTATTGCATCTTCAATCGCCTGCCCAATTTCTCCAAGTGTTACACCAGCTCTAACGGTACTGATAGCTGCTTCAAGAGCACTAGCAGATGCATCAATAATTCTTTGATTTTTTTCTAATGTTTCCTCATCAAATACCTCTTCCAAATTGTCTCCAGGAGCCATAACAGTGACTGCTGTATCTGAAATATATCCATTAACCTCTGCTCCTAAATCTAATTTTACTAAATCCCCTGTGACAATCTTGTTTTTATCTCCAAAAGGAGATGTATAATGTGCTGTAACTTCATTTATACTAACGTTACATGGGAATGAAATGCCCGCTCCTGTTTTTAGGATTTCATTTTCTACAAATTCCACTAAGTCAATAATGGGAGTTCCATTCTTAATAAGTTTTACAGCTCTATTTCTTACATCAGAAGCTATTTTTCCTGCTTCAATATATGAATTTAACTCGTCAGATTCCATCATTAATATTTATCCTCCTGATTTTAATTTAAATAGTAATTGTTATGAATTTAGTTTGTTTGTTTAATTATTTAAATACTATTTTCATAATTTTTATATAGTTTTAATTATATACTATGATTATAGTTAAATATTTTTATTACTGATAGTGGAGGAACAAAAATGGAGAGTTTGGTTATACCAAATCAGATTTTTATATTAATTTTAGTTTTAATCTTTGCTATTCTTATAATCATTGTTGTCTTCCAATGGAGAAAAGTTAAACAATCCCAGAATTCTATTAAAATGATAGAAAAGGAGATTGAACTTAAAAAGATGTCTATGGTTGAAAAAGACTTAGAATCTAAAAGATTAATGGAAAACCCAATCCCATTACCTAAGGAACAACAAGAGGCTCTTTCAGCTATTAGACAATCTACTTCAGAATTAATGAATGATGTAGGTTATAAGCATACTGAAATCAATGAAAGATTAGCTCGTCTTGAAGCTCAAACTGAGCAAAAAAAATTAGAAAAAATGCTCAAAGATATTGAAGAAAAAGAAAAAAGACTTCAAAAACAATAAAGGGGATTTAAATGGGTATTGTTGAAATTGTAGCAATAATTATTCTTTTAATTGCCATAGCAGTTTTAGTATATTACTTTGTTTTAAATAATTCCGAATCATTTAATGGTTTTAATTTAAAAGTTCCTACTGAAGAGGAAGAGATGCCTAGTTCTTCTGAACATTATAATATTCGATTTGAGGATGATGAAAATACAGCAAACGCTAAAGAGAAATCATCTACTAATTATACAGAGAAATTTAGAGATAAGATCAATGAATATGATATGTCAAGTTTTAGTACCGATGCATTTTCTCAGAAAATTGACCAATTCTTAGATGAAAAAAGTGATCAGTTAATTGAAGATTGGTCTCTTGCTACTCAAAATGATTTGGATTCTTTAGAAAGAAGATGGGCTTCTGCAAATGAATCAATTGAAGATTTAGAAAAAAGATTTAATGAGTATTCAGATTTTACTAATAAAAGATTGGATTCTTTAGATGAAAGGATTAAAGCTCTTGAGGATGATGAGTCCCTTGCTGAAGGGGAATCTGAGGATTAATATTTGAAATATTGTAATTGTCATATTTTATTTATATAAAAATCTTTTAAAACATTTTTTTGGGATTTTTCATCTCTATTTTTTTTAAAATATTATATTTTATTTTTTTAAAAAATATATTATTTTTTAATTTAAATGGTATTTTTACAAAACATTTATATAGTATGAAAACATAAATTATTATGTATCATTTTATATACATTAGTTTTTAATAATTTTTTATATAGCAGGGTGGGGTAGTCTGGTGATCCCGCGGGGCTCATAACCCCGAGAGCCCTAGTTCAAATCTAGGCCCTGCTACTTTTTTATTTGGCTATTTTTTAATTTAATATTTTTATATTTAGTTTTATATGATTATAGCAAGCTAAAGACAGTTACTGGTTATTATAACTAAGGAAACTCCATCCATCATTACAGAACTATAATGTATTAAAAGCATATACTGAGAAGTATGACACTGGAGCAGAAACGATACGTCTTTTAATGAATGACGATGATGTTAAACTGATGGACATTAAAAGGATACGGTGAAACGGCTATTCTATAGGGTGCAAGAATAAAGATGCCAATGACTACTGTAAGAGGCAAGGTAATTCGCTAAGATGAATACTGTTAAACAGAAGGTGGGTTACTCTTAGCAGGCTATAATCATATTATTATTCAATACTTTTTTTAGGTTAATTATATATTTAAGAAATTACTAATAGACTATTAAATTTATTTTTTAATATGGGGACATAATATGGCGGTAAAAGTTAAAGATTTCCTTTTTTTACAAAGTTCTTTATTTGTTTATGCAATATGTGCGTTATGTGAGAAATTTGTTTCCAGATTGCCTCCAATGTCAACTAACTTTATTTTGGGATACATTTTTGTTGTTGGATTATTAGGGGTTTATGCCCTATTATGGCAACAAATTTTAAAAAGAATTGATTTGAATATTGCTTTTTCAAATAAGGCTGTAACTGTTATTTGGGGTTTTATTTTAGGATTTTTGGTTTTAGGTGAAACCATCAGTATAAAAATGGTTATCGGTGCAATATTTGTAATTACTGGAATAGTTTTATTGGTGGTGAATGAAGAATGAACCCATTTATCTTTTTATTCCTATTCTCAGTATTTATAGCATCCTGTTCTCAGATACTTCTTAAAAAAAGTGCGATGAGAAAACATGAATCATTTATTAAGGAATACTTAAATCCATATGTAATTACTGCTTATGTTTTATTTTTTGCAGGTACATTAATTACAATTATTTCATATAAAACTATTCCATTGTCATTTGGTTTGATTTTAGAGTCTGCAGGATACATATTTGTATCCATTCTAAGTTATATATTCCTTAGGGAAACCTTAAACACTAAGCAAATTCTTGGTTTAGGTTTAATATTACTTGGTATTATTATTGCTAACATTTAATCATGTTTTAATTTTTCATTTTTCATTTTATTATTGATTTTTAACTATTTTTTTTAAGTTTTGATTTAATTCATCTATTTTAAAAGTTAATCCTTCTTGTTTTATAGTAGTTTGATGTATATCTTTATAAACTATTCTTTCATTGTCATTTGTACCAATATGAAATTTTAAAACTATGATTGATTATTTAGATAGTATTTTTTTGTTTTGTTAATTCTTAATTATAATTTTAAATTAAATAGTTTATTTCATTAATAGATTTTTAATTATTTTAATATTTCTAAGTTTTAATGGATTATATCATTACTGGAATTTTTTCAATTATTTTAATATTTTAAAATGATCTTGACTATTTTAGTTAAAACATTAAATTCCTCTTAAGGATCTTTTAAAATATTTTTTAGATTACCTTTAATATTTAAAAAACCATTTGATGATCCTGATATTTGATTTTTATAATATGGATAATGAATTAATCCAATAACTGAAAAATTTTTTCTATTATTTATGATTAAATTCAAATAAAACATGCTAATAATTCTATAAAACTTATTTAGTTTATTAGGCTATTGATTAAATTGAATATGTTCATGTTTTTATAAAAAAAGTATTCTGTTATGTATATCAATAATATTAAAAACTAAAGATTGATAGTTTTTTTTTAAAAATCTATCTTAATATATAAGTGAATTTTAATAATCTTATAAAAGAAGATAACCCTAATTTATTAATTAATAAATGGATTAATATTTCGCATAAAAAATAGTTGTTTGTCCTAAAAAGAGTTTAAAAGTAAATGTTAGATAAGAAGAGTATTCTTATCTATTTAATTGAATCTTTCATTTTGCTGAAAAATCCTTTTTTAACGTGTTTAATGTCTTCACCACTAATCTCTGCAAACTTCTTAAGTAGTTTTGTCTGTTCTTTATTAAGGTTTTGTGGTATAACAACAGTTACTGTGACATACATGTTTCCATGAGCATCATGGCCTCTTAATGGCATACCTTGATCTCTAATCTTAAAGGTTGTTCCACCTTGAGTTCCTGGAGGTACGGTTAATGTGATTGTTTTTCCATAAATTGTAGGGATATCTATTTTATCACCTAAACTAGCTTGAACAATACTTATCTCTTGGTTGTAGTAAAGATGTGAACCTTGTCTTTCATATTTTTTATTACGTTTAATATGTACGGATATTATTAAATCCCCATCAGGGGCACCAGGCTCTCCAGCATTACCTGCTCCACCAACTCTTAAACGATCAGTCTCATCAATACCTGCAGGAATGTCAATGGTTATAGTTTGTTGTTCACGTACAGTTCCTTTTCCATGACAATTCTCACATGGTTCCTTGATTATTTTACCTGTTCCACCACATTTCCTACATGGTCTAACACTCATCATTTGACCAAGTAATGTATTAGTTACCTCTTTAACTTGTCCTGTTCCATTACATTCAGGACAGGTTTCTGGACTGGTTCCAGGTTTTGCTTTGTTACCATTACATTCCGGACAGGTCTCATCATGATGTATGACAACATCTTTTTTAATTCCTGTTGCAGCTTCTTCTAGTGTAATTTCTACATTAGTGTAAATGTCAGAACCCCTTTGAGGTCCGGAAGGTGAATTTCTTGATCTATTTCCTCCACCAAATCCAAACATATCAAAGATATTTCCAAGATCGAAATCATCAAAAATATCATTAAAGTTAACATTTTGATATATATCTTCAGCAGAGAACCCATCCATACCTGCATGTCCAAAACGATCGTATTTTTTACGTTTGTCTTCATCAGACAAAACTGCATAAGCTTCACTTATTTCCTTGAATTTTTCAGTAGCATTCTCATCGTCACTAACGTCTGGGTGATACTTCATTGCTAATTTACGATATGCTTTCTTAATCTCTTTCTGATCAGCATCCTTGTCTACACCTAAGACATCATAATAATCTCGCTTCTCTGCCATGTCTTCACCTGTAATAAGATAATTGTAATTTTAAAATAATTAATAAAAATAGTTTCTAAGTTTTTTAAAAACTTGTATAAACATTATATTGTTGTTTATGTTATATATCTTTTTTAGAAAAATTTGTTTAAAATTATTAGATTTTAGAAATTTATTTCTAAAAATCATAATAATTTAATTTTTGAATTTTATCTAATCATCTTTTACTGTGTAATCTGCATCAACGGTGTTGTCGTCATCATTGTCATTGTTTGATTGTGATGATCCTGCATTTGCACCAGCGTTTGCTCCGTTAGCTTGTTGTTGTGCTGCCTCTTGAGCTGCTGCCTCTTGATAGATTTTTGCGCCGATTTCCTGAACTTCTTTAGTTAACTCGTCGGTTTTTTCTTTGATTGCACTAATGTCGTCACCAGTAATTAATTCTCTTAATTCAGAGACTAAACCGTCGATTTTAGATTTTTCATCATCAGATATTTTGTCTTTTAAGTCTTCGGTAGTCTTTTCAGCAGTGTAAATCATTGAGTCAGCATTGTTTCTAACTTCAATTTCTTCTTCTTTCTTCTTATCTTCCTCAGCATTCATTTCTGCTTCTTTGACTTTTTCTTGGATTTCCTCATCTGATAATTTAGTACTTGAAGTAATTGTAATTGATTGTTCTTTACCAGTTCCTTTATCTTTAGCAGATACATTTATAATACCATTCGCATCAATATCGAAAGTTACTTCAATTTGAGGTACTCCTCTTGGTGCAGGTGGAATTCCTACTAATTGGAATCTTCCAAGGGTGGTGTTATCATTTGCCATAGGTCTTTCACCTTGAACAACATGGATATCTACTGAAGGTTGGTTATCCTGTGCAGTTGAGAAGATTTGACTCTTTTTGGTTGGAATGGTAGTGTTCCTTTCAATAAGTTTGGTTGCTACTCCTCCTAAAGTTTCGATTCCAAGAGATAATGGGGTTACATCAAGTAAAACTAAATCCTTAATTTCACCAGCTAAAACTCCTCCTTGGATTGCAGCACCCATAGATACACATTCCATAGGATCAATTCCTCTTTCTACTGGTTTACCAATGAAGTTTTCAACGAATTTTTGTACACATGGCATTCTGGTAGGTCCACCTACGAGGATGATTTTGTCAATATCAGATTTTGACATTTTTGCATCGTTTAATGCTTGTTCCATAGGTTTTCCACATCTTTTTACAATAGGATCTACTAATTGTTCAAGTTTTGCCCTTGTTAAATCATTAATTAAGTTTTGAGCTTTACCATCCTTCATTGCAATAAATGGTAAGTTGACTTGACTTGTTAATGTAGTGGAAAGTTCGATTTTAGCTTTTTCAGAAGCTTCTCTTAATCTTTGTACTGCTTGATCATCTTCCATTAAGTCGATACCGGTTTCTTTTTTGAATTCGTTAGCAATATAATTCATTATTGCATTATCCATATCGGTACCACCTAACTTAGTATCTCCACTGGTAGCTTTTACCTCGAAGACACCTCCACCAAATTCCATAATGGTTACATCTAAGGTACCTCCACCTAAATCGAATACCATAATGTTAACATCATCATCGGTTTGTTTGTCAATACCATATGCTAAACTTGCTGCAGTAGGTTCGTTAACTAATCTTACTACATCTAATCCTGCAATAGTACCTGCATCTTTAGTTGCAGTTCTTTGGTTATCATCAAAGTAAGCTGGTACTGTAATTACAGCTTTTTCAATTGGTTCTCCTAAGAAACTTTCTGCATCCTTTTTAATTTTTTGTAAGATGAAAGCGGAGATTTCCTGTGGGCTGTATTCTTTTCCTTGAACTTTTACTTTTCTATCAGTACCCATACTTCTTTTGATTGCACTAATGGTATTTTCAGGATTTGTAATTGCTTGTCTTCTAGCTGGTTCACCAACTAATCTTTGACCATCATCAGTAAATGCTACATAACTTGGGAAAGCTTTACCATATTGGCTTGCTCCTTCTGCACTAGGGATAACAGTTGGTTTTCCACCTATAAGTACAGATGCTGCTGAGTTACTTGTACCTAAATCAATACCAATAATCTTTTCTTTCTTAGTTTCCTCTGTCATTTTATCACCATAAATTTTAATTGATTTCAAGTTTTAATTTTAAGCAAATAAAATTTAATTTTAAGTTAAGTTAAGTTTTCGTCTGATTTTAATTAAATTCTATTTTAGCCAGATATTATTAATAATAAATATAATTTTTAATTTCAATTTGAATTAGCAAATCTATTTTTTACAGACTTTTACCTTTGAATATCTAATAACTTTATCCTTAAGAGTGTACCCTTTCATAAGCACTTCAATGATTTCACCATTTTCATAGTCAGGATTATTTTCAACCATTAAAGCCTCATGTTTAAATGGATCGAATTTTTCTCCTTTGGCAGGAATTTCTTCAAGACCTTCTTTTTTAAGAGTATCTGTTAGTTTTTTATAGATTAATTCTAAACCTTCCCTTAATTCTTCATCATTATTAGATTTATCTAAAGCTCTTCCAATATCCTCATAGCTATCTAAAATATTATTAATTAGGTTTTCATTTGCATATTTGATAATATTCTGATTCTGATTTTCAGTTTGTTTTTTGAAATTCTCAAAATCGGCTTGAAGTCTTTGGGTATGAGCCACATATTCTCGAAGTTCTTCATCTTTCTTTTCAAGTTCTTCTTCCATTTTAGCTAATTTCTCTTCTGCAGTTAATTCTTCTTGGGAATCATCTTTTTCTTCATTTAAAGATTCAGATTCTTCTTCAAGATTTTCTTCATCTTTATTATTAGCCATTTGGTCACCTTTTCAGTTTGATTATAAGATAACAATAAATTTTTTATTCTTTTTATTATTTTATATTCATTTAGTTTTAATTCCTTAATACAATAGTCAATAATTGGAAGATTTATTTCTTTTTGACTTTAATATTTTATTTTCATGAAATATGAATATATAGGACATTAGTTGAAAAAATAACTATTGTATTAAAGAATTTTTTTCATAAAATATTAAAGTAACAAAAAGTTATCTTTCTCACTATATCTTTTAGTAACCAAAAGTTATATAAAGGTTTCGATATAATGGTATATTGATGAGCGAAAAAGAAAATAATCAAAATATCAAAAATGAAAATTCTAACTTAGATGTTGATATGGATGATATTTTGGATATTATGGGTTCTCGTACAAGACGAGAAATCATTAATCTATTAAGGGAAGAACCTATGTTTGTTAGTGAAATATCTAATCAATTAAACATAGGGCAAAAAGCTGTAATAGAACATTTACGTGCTATGGAAGAAGCAGGTATATTAAAATCCTCCTATAAAAAAATAATGAGAGGAAGACCTCGTAAATACTATGACATGCCTAATGATATTACTGTTAACATAATAATCAGCCAAAATATCTTCGATGTTAATGTTTCTGAGGATAGACTAAATCAAAAACAATTACCTTCTGGAGATGAATGGTCTAGATTGTTAGATTTAGAAAAAAAGATTGACCAAGGTCATTATGAAGCAGTAAGAGAATTAGAAGGTCAAATACGTTTATATAAAAACTTGCTTGAAAGAGCCGAGTATATTTTAGAACGTACTTTCAAAGAAAGAAAAGAAAAAGAGCATAAAGAATATTAATTCCTTCATTGTTTTTATAATGATTTAATCTAATCTTTTAGATTATTCATTTCCTTTTTTATTTTTTTTTAAGTTAGAAAATTTATTGGTTTTAGAACTTGTTTTTCAGTTTACCCATCTTTTATTAAAATGTATTATTTTTTAGTGTTTATCTTCTAAAATCATTCTGTTTAAATTAGAAGGTTTATTGGTTTTGGACTTTTTTTTTCGATTTAGCTATTTTTTTTATTAAAAAATTATTAAATGATATAATTTAATTTAAGTATTGGCTTGCAACAATTGCCTGTCCAAGAGATACTGAACCGTCACCACAACAGGAATTGGTATGTTGTATGAAATTGTATCCATTACCCTCTATAATATTTTTACATGTGAGTGTAATCTCCTCATTATATAGTACCCCACCAGTTGCACCTATGTTTTCTATATTTTTATCCTCTGCTGCTTTGATTGCTATTTCAGATAAACTGGATGCTATTGCCCTTTGTGCTGCAGAGGCTATTTCTTTAATATTTTCTCCTCTATTTTTTAAATCAATAACGGATTTCAATATGTTGCTGGTGTTTACCTGGTATCTTCCATCAATTCTTTCAATTGTGTATGGAATTTCAAGATCTCTGTTTGCACCATATGCCGCTGCCTCAAGTTTCATTGATGCTTCACCTTCATAGGAACGGGATCCGCAGATTCCCAATGCGGTGGATACAGAATCAAGAACCCTTCCAGTACTGGATGAAAGGCCTACATTCAAGTTGGATTCCAATTGTTTTAAAACAAGGTCAATCTCCTTATCCCCATATTTGAAATAGTTGGAGTAGTTCTCTTTCATTATCTTCAAGACGTCCTCTGGGGTATATTCATCATTGTTGAGTAATATTGACATTAGCATACGTGCAGGATATTCTGTACATAGATCTCCCCCAGGCATTTTCTGCGGACTTAGGGAACCTAATCTCTCATAATCTTTAACATTGGTATATAGGATTTCACCGCCCCAGGCAGTTTTATCGTCTCCATAGCCTACACCATCAGCTGCAATAAATACTAACTCATCAAGATCATTATCATTTAATAGATTTATTCCATGTGCATGATGGTGCTGAACTGGTATAAGTTCTGCATTATATTCTTTTGAATATTCCTCTGCAAGTTTTGTTGTAAAGAACTGTGGATGCATATCACATGCTATTAAATCAAAGTCTTTGGTTTTTGTAATCTCCATCATATGCTTAATTGCATCTTGTAGGAATTCGTATGTTTTAAACTTATTAGTATTTCCAATATGCTGTGAAACATATCCAAGACCATCATTTAATATTGTAAATGTCACATCAAGTTCAGGACCTAATGCCAAAATTTTACTGTCCTTTATATTTTCATTTAATCTTATGATTGAAGGAGCTATCTCATAAGGTTCCGGAGTGTAACCTCGTGAACGGCGTAAGAATGATAACCTATTGTTTCTGTACTTTATTACAGAATCATCGCATCTATTGATGATCCTTCTATTATGTATTAATGCATAATCGTAAATGCCCTCAAGATCATTTAGAATATTCTCGTTTTTAATCATCATAGGTTCGCCTGGTATGTTTGCAGATGTCATTATATATGCAGGATCCCCGTTGATCTTTTCATTTTCAATAAATAATAGATGATGTAATGGGGCGTATGGCAACATTATTCCAATTGTGTGAAGTTCAGGCGCAACAGAATCAGCAAAATAATAGTCTTTGCTTTTTTTACATACAACAATTGGTCTTTGTCTGGATTTAAGACTTTCCTCTTCCAAATCACTAATTTCGGCATATTTTCTAGCTGTTTCTACATTATGGCTCATTACAGCAAATGCCTGAGCTGGCCTATTGAGCCTATTTCTTAATTTTAAAACCACGTCCTCATCTGTAACTTTACTTACAAGATGGGTTCCTCCTATACCTTTCAATGCTATTATATTTCCCTCTTCCAATAATCTTACAGTTTCTTTAATGGGGTCATCTGATTTAACATATTCTTTGTTTGAATCATATAATCTAAGTGAAGGTCCGCATTTGCTGCAACACATTGCTTCAGCATGATAACGTCTATCTAAGGGGTTTGTATATTCCCTATTACATTCATCACATAGTGGAAAGTCATCCATACTTGTTTTATCCCTATCATAGGGTACTGATTCAATAACTGTAAAACGTGGTCCACAGTCACAACATGCATTAAACGGATATCTATAACGTCTATTATTTGGATCGGTAATTTCCTCTAAGCATCTATCACAGATACCCACATCTGCAGGTATAACTGAATTACCATTATAAGCATCGGCACTTTCTAGAATTGTAAATTCCTCATATATTTTATTTGTTTCTATCCATTTAAAATTAAAATTTTCAATTTTAGCTATTGGAGGAAGCTCTTCATATAGTGTTTCTTCGAAATTAAGTATGTTTTCTTTATTTCCTTGTAATATAATTTCTACAATATTTCCGAGATTTCTAATACTTCCCTTAAGGGATAGTTTTTTAGCAATCCTATATACCGTAGGTCTAAAACCTACCCCCTGAACTATTCCAGAAACTAAAACTTTACTTGTATTCATTATATCACAGTTTAAAAATTTTTAGAAAATGAGAATCATTTAATTATTATTATATATTCTTTTAATCTTTAAAAATATTTTATTATCTTTTCAGATTTTAACCGATTATTCTAGTTAGAACTCTATATTTTTGGATATGGTTTTTATTTTAAAATGTTTTAAATAATTTAATAATTAATATTATATAAAAGATTAATTTTAATAATATTTTTTTTAAAAAAACACAGCTATTTATTTTAAGATGATAATATGAAGGAAATTTTAGAAGATTTTAAAAAGGGAAAGATAGGTTTAAAAGAGGCAGAAAATCTTATTAAATCTAACAATATTCTTGAGATAGATAATATCGCTAAGATTGATACTAAAAGACAGGTTAGAACTGGTTTTCCTGAAGCTATTCTTGCCGAGACTAAAGACTATGATGATCTTTTATCTATTATAACCGGTTATTATAAAGATTCAAAAATTGATTCAACCCTACTTATTACAAGATTAAGTAAAGACAGGTATGATCAATTAAAAGAGGATATCTCATTTTTAAATGAGGATTATAATTTATTCTATAATAAAAAAGCAAGAATTTTAATTATTTCTAATAAAAACACTGAGGATATCAAACCTAAATTTAAGAGCAAGGTTGGTATTATTACTGCGGGAACCTCTGATATACCTGTTGCTGAGGAGGCAAAAGTTATTTTGGAAGAAAGTGGGGTTGATGTATTAAGTTCTTATGATGTAGGTGTTGCCGGAATTCATAGACTGTTTCCACAGATTGCCCACATGATGGAGGAAAATGTTAAGATTTTAATTATATGTGCAGGTATGGAAGGTGCATTACCCTCAGTTATAGCAGGATTGGTGGATATTCCAATTATTGCAGTTCCTACATCTATTGGTTATGGTGTTGGATTTGGTGGAAGAACTGCCCTTGATTCAATGTTACAGTCCTGTGCTCCCGGAATCTCTGTAGTGAATATTGATAATGGTTTTGGTGCTGCTGTAAATGTAATTACCATTTTACAAACATTTGAAAATTGAATTCTTAACTAATGATTTTATATCAAATTTGATATGTGTCTTTTAGGATTTCATCTTTATCTTAAAATAGTGTGGTTTAATTTATTTGTCTCAAATAACGATTATTTTATCTAATTTAGGTATAGCTAAAAATTATGGTTTAGTAAGCTTTAAATATAAGGTTAATCTTATTTTTTAATAATATTTTTTTATTAATTAAATCTTTAGTAATACTTATGTATTGTTTTAAAATTTGAAAAAAATTAGTGATCCCCTATGATTTTTGAAGAATTTAATCCTAATATACATAATTCACGTCAGGTTGCAGAATTGGTTTTTGATGTGGATATGAGAGTATTTAGAAGGATATTTAGGAGTAAAGAAGATGCAATAAATGCTATTGAAAAGAAGTTACTTGCTAAATATGAATATGACCTCCAAAATCCTGACTATGATTCTAAGTTTAATTTTTATGTAATTTATCATAAGGATATTCCTTCTAAATTATTAGGTATTGTACTTATATCTAAAGGTGAAAACTTTAATTTTTTAGATGATGCTTTATTCTATTTCAAAAAATTGAAATTAATGCAGGCATTTGGTCTTACTTTAGTTAAATTTGTTGATAAAAGGACTTTATCCCATATTAATGAAGATGATTATTATCTCGCGGAAATCGCAACCAAAACCAGTGAAAGATGTCAGGGTATCGGTAAGTCTATAATGCAACATATCATTGAAGAAGCTAAAGAGCAAGGTTTCAAAAGAGTTGTTCTGGATGTTGATTTAAAAAATAATAAGGCATTTAAATTATATGAATCTATGGGATTTAAAATATTTGATAAAAAATCATTTAAATTAGGTCGTGTAGAAAAAGATACTTACTCTATGGAATACGTTTTTCCATCTAATAATGTTTAAACTATTTTTTAGCTATTTTTCTATATAATTATTTTAACTTCTTTTAAAACTAGATTTTTTTTATAATATATATTTAGGATAATTGGGATTTGATAAGATTATAAAATCTTTTATTAAAAATATGTTGCCTGGTAATATTTTTTTTTAAATGTATTTTAGATTAAATTCTTAATTTCTCAAAATTAGTATGATTTTTACAGGTTCTTTTAAAATATTGATTAAATTGTTAGTTTTTAAGTAAAATTAGATTTTTTTTAAAAAGGATAAATAAAAAAGAGATAAGAATAGTTTTAATGTCTACGTCTTGCAAATTCGTCTAAGATTTCATCGAATTCTACGCCTTTGTAGACAAGTAGTAACATTGTGTGAAATATTAGGTCAGTTGCTTCCCAAACTAAGTTTTCATCATTTTTTGAGGCTAATATGAATTCCCCACATTCCTCAGCAACTTTTTCTAATATTTTGTCTTCTGCTTTTTTATCACTGTCTCTCATGATGTTTGAAGTATAGGAGTCGATTGGATTGTCTCTACGACTTTCTAATACTTTATAAACTTCTCTTATGGTTTTATCATCAGTCATGTAAATGCCTTCTTATTTCATCTTCATTGATTTTTTTACCAACAATCTTCTTCTCTTTGCTTTTTTTAATACTTTCGGTGATGGCAATTAATGGATGTTGATCATCATCAATTATATGTATGTCGTCAAGTGTATAGATTCCAGATTTATCGGCTGTTTTCTCCACACCTAATTTAATGTCTTTTTTCAATTCAATAACATAGGAATCAATGTTTTTACAACCAAGCTTAACTGAAGCTACAGCTCTATGATGTCCATCAATCAAAATCCAACGGTCTCCAGTATGAACTACAATTGCAGGCTCAGCTAAACCTCTTTTAAGTTCATATATTCTTCCGTCTAATTCATCAGCATAAATCCTATCTTGGGTAGGTCTGATCTTGTCAACCGGAACCTTCTCCTGAATGACCTTCGCCTTTGTATCATATAATTGTTCCAAAGTATTTTTAAAATAATTGACCTTGGAAGGTGTAGATCTTTCAATATGTGATCTTACTATATCTGTGTTTGTTAAGAATCCACTTAGTTTTCCTTCTTTATTGACAACAGGCATGCGAGAGATTCCTTGTCTAAACATGACTCTGGATGCATCGTTTAGAGCCATATCTTCCCTTGCAATGACTACATCCTTGGACATTATTTCATCAACTGTTTCTTTCCAATCCTTTAAGAGTAAATCGAAGGTAGTGACTATTCCTACAATGTTACCTTCTCCATTTACTACTGGAAAACCGTCGTGACCTGTATCTTTCATTGTTTGAATAACATCAGCACATTTAGTGTTAGATTTAACACTTATAACGTTTCGTGTCATATAATCTTTTACTAAAGCTTTTTTTGACATGAAACCCACCTATTTATTCTATTAAATCTTTTAAGATTTTTACAGTTTCACCAGGGTCAGCTTTACCTTTGGTAAGTCTCATAACTTGACCTACTAAGAAATTAATAGAGTTCTTTTGACCTTCTTTATAATCATTTACAGCTTTAGGGTTCTCATCTATTGCTTGTTTTGCAGCCTTTACAACTGCATCCTCTTCAACAATACCAATTAAACCTAATTCTTCACCAATTTCTTTTGGTGATTTTTTATTATTTGGCATTTGTTCTACAATTCTTTGACCTGCTTTTGTGGTAATTTCTTTGTTTTGGAGTAAATTAATGATTTCAACAATATCCTCAGTACTGATTCCACTTTCAGTAAAATCAAATTTATTGTAGGTTAAAACCCTTTTAAGTTCTTCTCTCATCCAGTTTCCAGCGAATACAGGATCAACTTCTTTAGCCACTTCCTCAAATGCATCAGCTAAATCTAATTCTGAGGTTAAAACTTTAGCAGTTTCTTTATCTAATCCATATTCCTCTTCAAATCTTCTAGCTTTATTATGGGGAGCCTCAGGCATTGTTTCTTTAATTTCTTCTATTTGATTATCATAGATTTTCATCGGTGGTAAATCTGGGTCTGGAATAAATCTATAATCGTCTGCATTCTCTTTTGATCTCATGGATACAGTGATCATTTGGGATTCAAGATAAGCTCTAGTTTCTTGTTTAATCTCAATTCCTCTTTTCATAAGATTTTTTTGTCTTACTACTTCAAATTTCAATGCTTTATATGCACCTTTAATGGAGTTGATGTTTTTCATTTCAACCCTGTTTCCACCTTCAATGGAAACGTTTACATCAGCTCTCATAGTACCTTCACCACGAGCTCCACCACTATATTCTAATACTCTGATTAATTGATTTAAGAAGTTACGTGCTTCCTCTGGAGAGTGCATATCTGGTTCTGTAACAATTTCGATTAAAGGTATTCCTGAACGGTTAAAATCTACCACACCTTTATCTGGTTTGTATTGACCAGGATCCTCTTCCATGTGTATTTCCCTTATTCTTACACCATTTAACTCTCCTTCATAACCTATTGGAATAGAGGTTCTTTGGTATCCTGAAGGTAAATCTGGATAGTCATAATGTTTTCTCATGAAATAAGCTGTTCCTTTTTCAATTTTACAATTTAACATTAATGAAATCATTAACGCATTTTCTAAAGCTTTTTCATTTGTAGGAAATGGTTTAGCTCCTGGCTGATTTAAACAAACAGGGCAAATATTGGTATTTGCCGGTGCCTCTTTATAATTTGTAGGGCAATTGCAGAATAACTTTGATTTAGTTTCAAGTTGTACGTGAATTTCAAGTCCACATTTCATTTCAATAATAATTCCTCCAATAATTTTTTGGAATTTTAATAATTAATTTAGATTAAAAAATTAGAAAAAATATAATAATAATTTTTTCATATTAATGTAATTTTTATTTTATTTTATTAATAAATATATTTATTTAAAAAAATAGTTTGAAGGTTTAAAATTAATATTTATTTTTAAGTGATTCCTTAATGTATCTTCTAATATATTTGTTTAATTTCTCATCATAATCACTTTTATCTTTACCTAATTTGGTTTTATCGGTAAATGTGCCTTTTATTTCTCTACCTGACCATTTGATTTCCTCTTCCACTCTCTTACCATATTTGGTTCCAAACATTTTAAATAATGGAAATTTAGTAACTCCGTTAGCTCCACTTAATATTAAAATTCCAATATTGGCTAAATTGTCAATCCATGTTCCACAGATAATCTCTATTTTTGGAAAGGTGATCCTAATTTTTGATACAACTGCAGCATAGTATAATGATGCAGGTTGTGATTCGTTTGCATAAATTGTTTCTTTATGGGGGTTTAATGAGTAGAATATCACCCTGTCAATATGGTGGTCCTTTATATAATCTATTAAATAATCGATATCTTCTAAACTTTCTCCTAATCCTAAGATAATGGTTATCGCTCTTTTAAATCCTAAATCTTTAGATTTATCTAACATCTGACTAATGTCGTTTAATGGTTTACTTGGACATATCTTATTATGTAATGTTGGGTTGGCTACCTCTACAGCACCGGTTATTCCAATAACCTCATTGCCATATTCTTCTAATTCCTTGGTAATACCTGTATTTAACCAAACGCCATTTCCTGTAATGTCTTTGATTCTACATGCAATGTCTTTAATTTCTGAGGTTTTAAAACTTTTATATCCTCCGGATAAAAATTCAATATTCCAATCTAATCTTTTACACATTTCTGCTTCAGCTAGAATATTGGGAATTCTTCTTTTAGCTTTTGTAGGATCTCTAATTTTGTCCTTCTGTGTACTCATATAACAGAATGCACAGTCTCCTTTATCACAATACCAAGATAAAAATATTGCCCTTTCAAGACTAATCTTGTTAGGATGATTATCCAAAGTGATTTTATTGGCTTTATTGACTTGTTTTAATATTTCCGCACTATTGATCTGGTTATCTTTATTCATATTATCATTAAATTTAGGATTTATAATATTAATTTATAATATTATCAATGTATTTAATAAATATACTTATTTTTTCAATAAATATGGGGGTTCGCCAAAATTGATTTTAATTTTTGGACGCGAAAATTTTTTTAACTGATTTTTTACTCTTTTTCAATTTTATGATTTAATTCTATTTTATTGTTCGTTATAAATGATAATTTTGTCTTT
>Ga0214925_100082_pt1 | contig 90486 bp, 79 predicted proteins | sample Stichaenrichment_FD_168299 | JGI IMG/M metagenome (GOLD analysis project Ga0214925, IMG submission 168299) | Xylose enriched microbial communities from anaerobic bioreactor in Madison, Wisconsin, United States - 63SRT | ecosystem: Engineered > Bioreactor > Anaerobic > Unclassified | place: USA... | reverse complement strand
AAAGATTGATTCAGCGCGAACGGAATCCAGAGCTGAAGGAAGCTCTCATCGACCTTGATGACTTCCTCTTCAACTATTGATTCGACAGTCAAAAGCTCTTTAGGGTACTTTTACCAGGAAGTTCACACAGGTTTCAGGCCGATTCTCCCAAAAATATTGCGATTCTCCCAATGACACACTATAATTGGGAGAAAGCAAAGGGCGTATTGGGAGAAAATAATGCATATATTTGATTATAGTAAATATAATGATCATACTTGGGATAATGAAATATTATCTTATGTATCACAAATTCATGAGTATCGTGGGAAACAGGAGTTATATATCAGGCAAAAGCCTGTGGAATTGACCCGTCTGATAGAAATCGCAAAGATACAAAGCACGGAGAGTTCAAACAAAATTGAAGGAATCGTGACGACGAAGCCAAGACTAAGGGATCTGATGAATGATAAAACCACACCGCATAATCGTGACGAGGAAGAAATTCTTGGCCACAGGAACGTTTTGAATCTGATTCATGAAAACTATGCAGCAATTCCGATTCGCCCGTCCTATATATTACAGCTACACGGAGAGTTGTTGAAATTTACTACTTTTTCTTATGGTGGAAGATTCAAGACTACTGCTAATGAAATTGCAAAGACCTATCCCGATGGCAGAAAAGAAACTCTCTTTACGCCATTGGAACCATACGAAACACCAGAAGCAGTAGAAGGGCTCTGTAGTGAATTCAATAAGGCAGTCGAGAAAGAGGTTGTTGATCCATTAATTCTAATTCCTCTGTTTATCCTGGATTTTCTCTGCATACATCCCGATGGGAATGGAAGAATGAGCCGCCTGCTGACATTACTTCTGCTCTACCGTAATGGATACATGGTTGGGCAGTATATCAGTATTGAAAAAGCTATAGCTGATACAAAAGACAATTATTATGCAGCACTTGCTGCCTCAGATCAGGGCTGGCACACTTATGAAAATGAGCCCAAATATTTTATTAAATATATGCTGGGCGTAATTCTTGCCTGTTATAAGGAATTTGAGAAGCGGATCACAATTACAGAAAAAGCAGGTGTGAAGTCAACAGCATATGATATTGTGAAAGAATATTCCACCTTAGTAATCGGTACCTTTACCAAACGGGAAGCTTTGGAACATTGTCCAAGTCTGGGGAGTTCTTCTGTTGAGGCGGCATTGAAGAAGCTGGTAGAAGATGGAACATTAAAACGCCTTGGTTCAGGGAGAAAAACTCATTATGTGCGAGCTGAAAGTCTGCACTGATCAAAATAGATATGAATTAGAGCCTGCAACAATTTAACATCTGAAATATCTAATAGAAAAATATAATTGGAGTGCATAACCTGATTTTCTGCAGGAAGAAAAGAATGACATGAACAATAAGGTTCTCCGGAAAATTTTTATATTATGAAAATGCAACAAGTTTCATTTAATCGGAATACAGTTGCGTTTTTGCGCCATAAAAGCAAAATGACTTGACTAAAAAAGACTAAAAAAGCAACAAGTTGCATATTTGGTGTGAAGGGGGATTAAGATTTATGCAGGAAGAAGAAGTAGCAGTTCTGGTCAGAAAAGTGCAGAGAAAAAAACGGAAGAGCAGACAGTCGAGCTTAAAGCAGCTAACAAAGGCTTTCCATATAAGATTTATGATACTCTTTCGAGTTTTTCAAATCAGGATGAAGGCGGGGTAATCATCTTTGGTGTAGATGAGAAGGACGGATATAAGGTTGTCAGAGTGTATGACGCAAATGATATTCAGAAGAAGATCATGGAATCATGTTCTCAGATGGAGCCATCCGTCAGGGCATTAATAACAGTGGCAGAAATAGATGGTCATACTGTAGTGACTGCAGAAATTCCGGGAGTCGAGTTTGCCAGGAGGCCTGTTTATTATAAAGGCGTCGGCAGGCTGAAAGGTTCTTTTATCAGAGTTGGTGATGCAGATGAACCAATGAGCGAGTATGAGGTCTATAGTTATGAGGCATTCCGAAAACGTACAAGGGATGAACTCCGGCCTGTAGAGCACGCCAAGCTCAGTCTTTTTGAACATGCACGTGTGCAGCATTATCTTGAAGCCGTAAAAACGGAAAGAAAAAATCTGGCAGAATGCTGTACGGATCCGGAGATTCTTGAACTAATGGGAGTGACTGCAAATGAAATTCCCACTGTTGCCGGAACAATGGTGTTTTCACCTTATCCTCAGGCCTACTATCCACAGCTTTGCATTACTGCGGTAGTTGTTCCCGGGGTAAAAATAGGAGATACCGGTACTGATAATGAAAGATTTATCGATAACGAACGTATTACAGGACCGATTCCGGAAATGGTCGACAGCGCGGTTGAGTTTGTAAGAAGAAATATGCGTGTCAGGACGATTATAGATGATTCCGGAAAACGAGCTGATAAGCCGGAATATCCAATCAAAGCCGTAAGAGAAGCAGTTCTTAATATGCTGATTCATCGGGATTACAGTATATATACTGAAAATGTTCCTTTGAGTATAGAAATGTACCGTGACCGTATTGTATTTCGAAATCCGGGCGGATTGTTTGGAGCAGCGTCTGTCGAGCTCCTTGGCAAAGTAAGACCGGAAACAAGAAATGCCGCACTGGCAAATATACTGGAACTGTTGAATATCACAGAAAACCGTTATTCCGGTATTCCTACAATTTATCAAGAACTCAGTGCCGCAGGAATGGAGAAGCCTGTTTTCCGAGTACTGCATGGAGAGTTTTCTGTTACATTTTATAACGACATATATGGCTCCATGGAAGATATAGACAGGACAGACCTCAAAAGGGCAATCCTTGAATATTGCAGAACAGCAAGAAGCAGAGATGAAATAGTATCTTTTGCAGGAATGTCCAGATATTATGTCATGAAACGATTTGTAACACCCCTGATTGAAGAAGGGAAACTTGCAATGACCTTGCCAGAAAAGCCTCGCAGTCATTCACAGAGATATTACACGGTAAGATGAAATACAAACGGCATGAAGCAGTCTGATGGTTATTTGTTACAGCTGTATGGGCTATTGCTTTTCACAAAAAAGTCTAACTTGGCGGAAAAGGCAAAGAATAGTGGAGTAGAAAACCTTCTTATTATTGGCGATCGGTCTTGAGATGAATAAACTATATGCATTGATGGAGGTGTTGCATTGATGTGCCAGGAAGACGGATCGAATGTATTCAGCAGAGTATCCGAAGCATAAAGATAAGGCCCGATAGCCTCCGACTGGTATCAGTCTAAGCTATGGGGCCTGGTGGCGTCTGAACAGTAACTCGCCAAACACATAACGACGAAAAATACGTTGATAATAATTAAAAATAGCCCTATAATGAAATTGGTGTCGATATTATCAACAGAAAACACGTCATTATAAATATCGAGGCCATGTATGAAAATAGTTAGTATCAAAGCTTCAGGACTTCCATTATTCAAAGAAAATCTGGATGTCCATTTTTTTGCTTCTCAGAGAGTGCAGGATGGCGCAGAAGAGAATCTCTATCAAATCCTTCCGAAAGTCTTTCTGAACAATGTAAGTGGGTTTATAGGTATCAATGCTTCCGGAAAGACTACGGTTCTTCGGACAATAGACTTTGCACTTCATCTTCTCAACAATGATCCTTTGAACCATATTCAGACAAGAGATGTTCTTGGGAATACAGAGAAGGCCATATTCGATATTATCTTTTTGAGTAACCGGAAACAGGTCTGCCGTCTGGTTACAACAATTCGGGCAGAAAAGGATTATGTTAATTCCGAGCCCCGTTACAGCATAATAGAAGAAGAACTTTATTCAAAACCATTGGACAGCGTGAAATACAAAAAGCAGCTGACTGATTTTTCAGGCTGCGCGGATGTGGTCAGAAGAAATGGGACAGAGGATTTCCTTTTGGACGACATTAGTATTGTAATCGCAATAAATAAGCGGAATCAGGATCATGTTTTTATTTCCAGTCTGCTTGAACTTTCGAATGTCAATGTCCTGGAATTTACAGAAGAGATCCCGAATGAAATCATTAAATTTCTGGATCCAAGTATTGAATCCATTCACATAGATCATGATGACAAATGTGGTCAGATCCACCTGAAATTCATCGGCCAGGAAGAAATACTGCTGAATCGGGTAGAGGAACTGAACTGTTATCTGTCATCCGGTACTGTAAAAGGAATTAGAACATTTAATGACGCAATTGCCGTACTCCAGCGAGGCGGATATCTTCTGATGGATGAAATTGAGGATCATTTCAATCGGGAGATCGTGGCCACTCTGATCCGCTTTTTTATGGATACAAAGGTCAATAAATATGGAGCGGGCCTCATCTTTTCCACACATTATCCTGAGCTGCTGGATGAGTTCAATCGGAACGACTGTATCTATATTACAAGAAACAGAAGCGGAATTATGACAGAGAATCTTTCCTCAATTCTCAAACGCAATGACATTAAGAAGAGCGATGCTTATCAGAGCGGGTTCCTGGAAGGTACAGTTCCCATGTATGAATCTTATATGGATCTCAGAAAGGAGATCCAGAGATCTGTCAAGCAGGAGGGATGATAATGGAATTTCATCGTTACATTGCCTGCTTATGTGAGGGAACTGCTGAAGAGACCATTATGAATATCCTTCTGGATGCTGATCTCCTGCAATTTCGACGGGAGGATCTTCTCGAAGAAGAGCCGCTCCGCGTCAGAGATGCGGATACTTTTGAAAAACGATATATGCGAAAGGGCTTTCAGGAAAAAATAACTGTTTTACGGATACTGGATTAGAGAAAATATGGCCCAAATAAAGGAAAAAACGTGTCTCTCTCTGCATGGACTGTAATTTTCGTTCGTGGAGGACTATTACACCTGAAGTAATAATGAAACATATGAAAGGACAGATCACAATCTGAGTTTATCCAATGTCAGAGCAGGAAACTTGTCTATTTCTCGTATTTGACTTTGATAACCATTTTGGAAACCCTGTCACTTTTCTAAAGCATAAGATTGCTTGAGGCTAATTTTGAGTTAGATTTTAAATTTTTGGCGGTTCTGCCATTTTTCTAAAATGGTATTTTCCCGAAATGCAAAGGCGTTTCATGCATCAGCGCACAGGGAAAATCCTAAATTGTTCTTGAATTACAAAAAAACCCGGATTGATTTACATTGCGGAGGAGGATAAATTCGACAATGTGCTGGAGCATCCGCTGGTGGTAAAACAGCCGGTGGTCCGGAATGGCCGACTGGCTACGGCTGGTTATCAGCCGCGTGTATGGAAGACGTGGGAATGATACAAAAGTCAAAACACTCACCCGACAGGAAAAGTGACATACGAAAGTAAGACATCACGTTTTTGTACAGAATAATGTGATGTACCACTCTTTAAACACGGAAGAAAGCCTTACAGATATTCGTTTTTGGATTCTTGCGGTAGTTGCTGCTGCGAATGGAATGTAAAGACGGTTATGGCAGAGAAGAAGGATGATGGATATGAGGAATCAATTCAGTTTATCTCTTCCGGAATCAGAAGAACTTGATATTGGAAGCCTTTCACGGGCGTTCGATAATAAGAGTGAATGTTACAAGCTTTTTTGGTTTCAGGCAGTGCTTCGGAGAGCTGGTGCCGGGCAGGATGAGATCTCCTATGAAGACCTGGTGGATGATATGATTGCTGATGCATGGTACATGGTTACAGAATATCATCTGAATCTTGGACCCAGTGATACGCTTGAGAAGGTTGTTTGCTATATTTATGAGCATGAGAATATCAGTCCGGCAGAAAAAAAGGAGAAGATTCTTTCTTATCTCAGACATACAGAAGATAAGCAGGTTTTGAAATACAAGAGAATTCTGACCCTGAATGTTCCCTACCGCCTCCAGGCTCCTTTTCTTAAGACAGATCAGAGTTTCTGGAAGGCAGGGGAGAGAAAGCTGGCGGACCAGATTAATAGTCAGAAGCATCTGATCTATTATTTCGGTGTTATCAACGGTCTCCATACATCTATTCATATTCAACCTGAATGGATGGCATATTTTTCCATGAATCAGGAGATTCTTCTGGGCTGGCTTCGATGCGATATGATCGAATATCTTCAGAGAAGAAATCCAAGCGTTCCGGGCATTTCGGAAAAAATAGATCCACCCAGAGAACGAAATCTTTCGGATGTGCAGAAATATTGGAAGATGCTGATTTCGATCAGGGATATTCATGAGATCTATGATAATGAAGATATGCGTGAGCACAAAATTTCAATTGATCATTTTGTGCCATGGTCTTTTGTCGCCCATGATGAATTCTGGAATCTGCATCCGACAACTAGAAGCATAAACAGTAGTAAGAGCAATTATCTTCCGGAGTGGGATCGGTATTTTAGTCAGTTTTCAACTTTGGAATATCTGTCCTACCAGACTATGTGGGAAAATGACCAGCTCCTCAGTCAGTTTGAAAAGTGTGCCCGGGACCATCTGAACAATGTAGAAGTCCGTCAGCGGCTTTATCGGCCCGGTCAGGACAAGGAAACTTTTTCAAGGAAGCTAGAGAGCGTCATCCGGCCGGTCTATGAATCTGCCCTGCAATGTGGATTCAAAGAATGGGTCTATAGAGGATAATAGGACTATGGAGGGTGCAGAATGACAACTTCAGACCAGACATTGGATTATTACGACAGAAATACAGCTGCTTATGTGCAATCAACGGTGGGAGTGGATTTCCATGTTCTGCGCGGATATTTTTTAAAGTATATCCCTTCTGGTGGAACAATTCTCGACCTCGGATGCGGATCCGGACGAGATAGTAAGGCATTTCTTGATGCGGGTTATCAGGTGATATCTGTAGATGGATCAGAGAAAATGTGCAGAGCAGCAGAGAGACTGATTGAACAGCCGGTGCTGAACTGCCGCTTCCAGGATTATCTTCCTGAAAAACAACTGGACGGAATATGGGCATGCGCCTCTCTTCTGCATATTTCAGTAGAAGAAATTCATACAGTAATAAAAAGGCTGACACCATTTCTGAAAAGTAAGGCGTGCTTTTACATGTCTTTTAAGTATGGATCTTTTACAGGAATCAGGGATGGAAGATATTATTCTGATCTTACGCCGCAGGCATTTCGGGAAAAGATCCTTTATGATATTCCAGAGCTTGCTTCCAGTGAGGAATTTGTTACACATGATGTCCGTGCAGGAAGAAAAGCAGAACAGTGGCTGAATGAATATTTAATCAGGAAGCCATGATATGGTTAATGTCATTTTTTACAGAGTTCACTTCCGGTTGTGTCTAATGTTGCATAATGTTTGTACAATGTTCAATCATGTTTTTTATCAGCATGGCGCTGGGAGAGGACAGGCTTATGATCTGGTTTACATCCGATCTTCATCTGGGACATGAGGCAGTGATCCGTATGCAGAATCGTCCATTTAAAGACATCAGGGAAATGAATAATGCGCTGATTCATAATCTCAATGAGTGCGTGAAAGCGAATGATAAACTTTATATTCTCGGTGACGTCAGCCATCATGTTTCACCGGAGCAGTCCAACTCACTAATTAAACGGATTCATGGGAGAAAATACCTTCTTCTTGGCCTCCAGAAAATGCAACCAATAGTGGAACCTAAGTGTATCATTTAGGATAAATAATAATTGAGGAATTGATATGAATATACAGATTTTCGGAACGAAGAAGAGTGCGGATACAAGGAAAGCAGAGCGTTTCTTCAAAGAGCGTGGGATCAAGTTTCAGTCCGTGGATTTGAAGGAAAAAGGTTTGAGTAAAGGCGAGTTGAAGTCAGTTGTCCAGGCTTGCGGCGGGCTGTCTGAACTGTTGGACGAGAAAACGAAGGATCAGAAGGCCTATCTTCTAGTCAAGTATCTGGTGGAAGAAGATAAATTTGACAAAGTCCTGGAGAACCCGATGGTCCTGAAGCAGCCGATCGTCCGGAATGGGAGGCAGGCGACAGTCGGTTATCAGCCGGATATATGGAAGACGTGGGAATGATATAACCAATTCCCCAAAGAAGTATTCTGGAAGTTCAGATTTATACAAAGAAGCTGCGGCATAAAAACCGCAGCTTCTTTACTCGGTCGGAGCTGACTCGGTACATACCGAGTTAAACCTGCCTTTTTCGCAGTAATTTGTATAATATAGTTAGATCGGTTGAAACCGAGTCGGAAAGGACCGAATAAAAATGAAATTCATCGGAAGAAGCAGACAGCTGAAACAGCTCAATAAAATGTTGGCATCCGACGAAGCTCAGATGGCTTTAATATACGGGCGCAGAAGAGTCGGAAAAAGCGAGCTGGTCAAGCAGTTCATAAAAGAATCTGACGTAAAAAGCATATACTACGAATGCAGGCAGGTTACTGAAGCATCAAATATTCAGGGGATAAGCGAAGTCGTATCCGAGGCTTTGAACCTGCCTGCCCTGGGCTATTCATCCTTTGAAAGTCTGATGGACTTTATTTTTTCTAAGGCTAAAGATGAGAAAATCATTTTTGTTCTGGACGAATACTCTTATCTGAGGGAAAACACCAGGGGTATAGACAGTATACTGCAGGCTTTGATCGATAAATATAGAGAGAAATCGATGCTCAAACTGATTATCCTGGGATCCTGCGTTGACATCATGAAGTCTCTGATCGCGCATTCGAATCCACTTTTTGGCAGGGTCGATCTTGTAATCAATCTTAAGCAGATGGATTATTATGACTCGGCGAAGTTCTATCCCGCTATGTCTGACGAGGATAAAGTCCGAATCTACTCAGTGTTTGGCAGTGTCATGCTTCATAGGCATATCCATTCCGGTCCGGAATATAATCAGGCTAATCAGAAGGCGGGAATCCGCCGCTTCGATGTGGGCGTCGATGCCCATCATTATAACCACAGATGCCAATGAAAGCATACTGCGGAGAGGCTGCAGTGAAAGAAGTACAATATTGCTATAAAACACAAATAATCAACGAATTGAATTTTATAAAAACACAAATAAGCGATATAATGTATTTTGTAGTGACCAAACGTGCAAAACTTGAATCGCAGGATATAGAGTAAGAGGTTGCAAACATGAATCATGAAATCTTGAAATCAGTTATTTTTGATGCCCATGAAACGATTCGTTCGCTGGAAATTATTCCGCGGGAATATCATTTCGTTGATAATGTGAATTACATACTGATCGGACTGCGTCGTGCAGGCAAATCTACGCTTCTTTACAAACTTGTACAGGAATTAGTCGATAAGGGAGTCAGCTGGAACCAGATTATCTATATCAATTTCGAAGATGAACGTTTATTGGAATTTACACTTACTGATTTCAACGATGTAGTCGCCGTTGCGAGCGAAATGACAACAGCAAAACCCTATTATTTCTTTGACGAAGTCCAAAATGTTGCCGGCTGGGAACGTTTTGCGCGCAGGATGGCTGATGCAAATGAGCGTGTCTATATTACCGGCAGCAATGCCGTGATGTTAAGTCATGAAATGGAATCCAGGCTGGGTGGACGGTACATGACCATGCGGGTATATCCCTTTAACTTTCATGAATACATGGAGGCAACAGGTGTGCGGCATGATGAAACCGCCTATCTGACAACAAAACTGAACGGGAGAATCAGAGCGGCTGCGGAGAGGTATCTGCATGACGGAGGCTTCCCTGAATCCCTGAAATTTCCTGTAAAGCGGGATTATGTAGACAATATCTATCAGAAGATCTTATATGGCGATATCGTTGCCAGAAACAGTATCCGAAATCCGGAGTCGCTACGGCTGATGATCAAGAAAATTGCCGAAACCATTACCAGTGAAGTTTCTTATGGAAAGCTAAGCGGTGCAGTTACCGCGGCTGGATATAAGTTAAGTAAATCAGCCGCAGTAGATTATACCCACTTTGCGGAAGATGCCTATCTGATTTTTCATATTCAGAACTACGTATCTAAGTTTGCGGAAAAAGAAAGCACGCCAAAATACTATTTTTCAGATAATGGACTGTTGAATTTATTCCTGATCAATAAAGATACCAGTCTCTTGGAAAATATGGTCGCTATTCATCTGTATCAGAAGTTCAGAGACCGGCTGTTCTATTTCAGATCACCTAAGACAGGAATAGATGTTGACTTTTATATTCCCGACACCAAAACGGCAATTCAGGTCTGCTATAGTCTGGAAAATCTGGATACGCGGAAAAGAGAAACCGGAAATTTGGTAAAACTTGCCAGCTCCTTTTCTGAAGTGGAAAAAGTGAAGATTGTAACGCGTGAGGAGGAAGACAGGCTGCAGATAGACGGCACAGAAATTGAAATCCTTCCGCTTTACAAATTCCTCAGCTAAAGAAGCTGGCATATTTGACAGGTGAATGAACCATTTGAAGCCCATTCACCTCCGGCGGTGGCCCCACTCTTCATCATCGCAAGGTTTTTCGATGCGGTCAATGATCCTGTTATCGGCTATATCCTGGATCATAGGAATTTACCGTTGATAATTTTTTTATGCTGTGTTATTGTCTGATTACAAGATGACACGTTGGATTCCAGCCCGTTTCGGACGTAAAGGAGAGGAGGTTATTCTACTCGCCACTGGTTTGAACGTGTCATCTTTGTTTGCATAATGATCTTGTTTTTTCAATTTTTCTTTTTGAGGCAATGGATATAATTTCATCAAGATTTTTTTCAGTTGTTACACCAGGATAGTCGTCTGCAAAGTTAAGGAGGGCCGCCATATCAAGAGTACTGTCCCTAAAACCATAGTTTATCAGAATCGATGCACCGCCAATTAAAATTATTTCAGCTGGCATCTGTTTTCCATTCATCTTTCGGAATTCCTTTGCCAATGCTTTCAGGTAGTAATCAATGGTTTCCTTTTTGATAGTGTAAGAGAGACAAAGGTGATCTGTGAATCAGGAAACATTTTTTCTTTTAGAGAACGTTCAAACCTATTTCTGATAAGAAATTGGTTAAATTGTTTGTGACTTTTCACCTTAAATTTTTTGGGGTGTTTGAAAAAATCTAATAAAACGTCTAATAAATGAAGCAAAAAATGACTTATTCTCCATTGATTTTGTTTACCTTGAATTTACATTAAAATGCTCGAAACCATTGATTTTATTGACTTTCTTTAATATCGCTTTGCAAGATTTGTCCTGCCTAGCCACCGCTCCTAAGCGAAAGGCCGGCGGTTCGAATCCGCCCAGGAACGGGAGTAGACTGAAAACCAATTTAGTTTTCAGTCTTTTTTGCCAGTTTCTTTTGTGCGGGCAAAAAGCAATCAGTGTCACGTTAATGCATTTTCTCCAGTCTTTCAAGCAACTGCCATTCTTTTTGTCATTCATTATCCCGGAAAGCGATCTTATCCCCCTTACCATGCCGTTTCTTATAATCCTTACGAATACAATCCATCGGTGCCTCCTTTTCCAGATAGGTGGAAAATTCATCAGGACATTTGGCTGCCATTGCTTTTTCAACGATATCACTCATCACAGCATAATTCAGCCTGGTTCCCTGTGCGTCATTTTCAAAATCAACAGCACGGCTGCTGTCAATACCAAAGCGTCCCGCAGTCCGTATCGCATCGATATTTGCGCCGAAAAAAAGAAACTCCCAATGATCTTTTTCTTTTTCCTGGTCGATCATATTCCTCACTTGATCATAGGAGTATTGTCTGCTGGAGTTCTCCATGCCATCTGTTGTAATGATAAATAATGTTTTCTCCGGCTTGTCCTCCTCCCTCGCGTATTTATGTACATTTTTGATATGATGTATAGCTCCGCCAATCGCATCCAGTAGTGCCGTGCATCCCCGGACGTAATACTGCCGGTCATTCATTGGCTCCACTTTATGAATGTCCACGCGGTCATACAGCACTTCACATCTGTCATCAAACAGGATCACTGAAATATAGGCTTCTCCGGATGTGTTTTTCTGCTTCTCGATCATGCTGTTAAAGCCGCCGATTGTATCTGCCTCCAGCCCACTCATTGAACCACTGCGGTCCAGAATAAAAACGACCTCTGTCAGACCTTTCCTCATTTTCCATACCTCCTGTATAAATTTTGTGAATTTCCTTTTGTATATATCAATTTACTCTCATGAGGATGGAAAAGGGTCGCCAGAAAAGCGACAAAAACCACGGATGAATCATTGTTATTCATCCATGGTTCTTCTAACATCTGATTTCTTTGATTTCCTGCGTCACCAGCAAGCCGATAACAACAAAACTTTCAACTTTCTTTACACATTAAGGCAAGGTGGGTTCTCCATGCTCATAGAGCAGGGCATTGACTTCAAATAGATCAAAGATTCTGTTTTGGATACAATATTCTACGATCAGATCCGCCTTACTCCCTGGTGATAAAGCATATTCTGCTCGGCATAAGAGATCCTTTGTATCATCCATGTTCAGCCCTAATGCCAGTGCCAGAGCTAATACTGTACATTTCCTGGGCCTATAATCCTGATGGGTCCGGATTTTTGAAAAAAGCTTCCGGTCAATCTGCGCCTTATGATACACCTGCACATCTGTCATTCCACTTTTATCAATCAGCTGCAGGAGTTTATCATGAAAGGTTTCCCCTGTGCCTTCAAGAACATCATCCAAATCATCCCAATGCAGATCAGACAATTCCGGAACGCTATCTTTTTCAGGTGTAATACTGCGTTCCGTAAGTTCTGATAACGCATCACCCTTATCAGTTCCATTGGGAAATAAATCTGGAAGCGCATCGCTATCTTCATCCGGAATGGGTATTTTGCTTTCACATTCATTATGGATTATAGAAATTTGCTGTAATGACTCTTCCGATTCTGGAATGTAATTCTTCTGAATAAAGATATCGACTGCCCGAAGCAATTCCTCTGAAAGGTTTTTCTTATAAGGATTATGCCCCATGCGCTTACCATCCCCCTCAATATCCATTGATTATTCCCTCCCTCAAGTCCTGAGCTAAGACATAATATTTGATAAATAACATTTTACGCCCAGACTTTATTACTATCTATGGTCAATTTCTATGGAATATATTTGATCTTTTGAATATCTTCGATAAATCATGCTATGTACAAATAGTTCTCAATATTTGCCACATTGGATGGGATACAGACTCCGACATATTGAAATTTTCATACAAGAAATCTTATTATATAAAATAACGCCCGGGCCGTTTTATCGAGCCTGGGCGTAACAATGCTGACAGTTTTTGAAAAAACAATCTGCAAACAATTTATTTCTTTCGTCTCTATTCTGAAGGAACGATGATAGCATCAGCCTTCAATCGCAATTGTCTTCTTTTCAGGAACTGCTTCTTTCTTCTCTGTATCCGGAACAGTGATCTTCAGAACACCGTCTTCAAACTTAGCGGAAATGTCGCTGTCCTTGACATCTTCACCTACATAGAAGCTTCTTGCCATATTCCCTGCATAACGCTCCTGACGGATGACGTTACCCTTCTTGTCTTCTTCCTTCTTGTTGAGATCCTTCTTTGTCTCAATGGTCAGATAACCATTATCAAGACTTACTGCAACTTCGTCTTTCTTGAAGCCAGGCAGATCAACGGCAATCTCATAATTGCCATCCTTCTCAGTGACATCTGTCTTCATGACGTTTTTTGCATGATGTCCATACAGCGGTCTCATAGCATTCCGCATCTCATCAAAACCATCTGAAAACCAATCAGACCAATCATCCATTAAATTCTCTCCAAAAAGATCTGGTAAATATCTAGCCATAATACATACCTCCTATCAAATATCTTTCCGGCTCAGGATGCTGTTCTGGGCTGTTGTGAACTGCGCTTATATGGAAAAAGGTATCCGGGAATGAATCCCTGGGAAAAAGAACTCTTTTTCATTCCCTTATCTCCTTGCAATTGTTCTTATAGCACCGATTATTAGCACTGTCAATAGGTGAGTGCTAATTTTTTTTAAAAATTTTGTGTTTTTGAAAGCGATCTCTTGCATATACTATTTGCAGACGTATAATAATTACATGTACATCAAAGCAATTTCAAGAAATGAAAAATTTACAACTTTTGAAAGTGTGTGGCCATATGAAGACAATTACGAGAGCAAAATATCTCGATAGAATCATTGAACTGAACGGTACTCCTGACATCAAGATCATCACAGGCATTCGCCGTTCTGGTAAATCCAAATTGATGCAGGCATATATCGAGTACCTGAGAAGTCATTATGAAAATATCAATATCATATTCATCGACTTCATGGACTTAGCTTATGAAGAAATCAAGGAATACCATGCGTTACACGCCTATGTAGAAGAACATTATCAGGCAGGCAAAACAAATTATCTGTTTGTTGATGAAGTTCAGATGTGTCCAAAGTTTGAGTTGGCAATCAACAGCCTTTATTCCAAGGGAAAATATGACATCTATGTAACCGGCTCCAATGCGTTCCTGCTGGGTGCAGATCTGGCAACCCTATTTACTGGACGCTACATTGAAATCCATGTGTTCCCTTTCAGTTTTCAGGAGTACTGCCAATATTACGATGATGTTAGTGATAAAGATAAGCTTTTTGATGATTACTCCATCAGGGGCGGTTTAGCAGGTTCTTATGCCTATAGAACGGAAAAAGACCGGATAAATTATATCAAAGAGGTCTATGAAACCATTGTCACAAGGGACCTGGTACAGAAATACGCTCTGTCAGATACTTTGGTTTTGCAGCGTTTGAGCGAATTCCTAATGGACAACATCAGCAATCTGACTTCACCGAACAAGGTCAGTCAGCTGCTGACCGCAAACGAAACCCCGACCAATCATGTGACTGTTGGCAAGTACATCAAGTATTTATGCAATGCCTTCGTGTTTTATGACATTAAGAGATATGATATTCGTGGCAAGAAATACCTTGAAAGCTCTGAAAAGTTTTATTTATGTGACACCGGTATTCGATACGCAATACTGGGCAGCAGAAATATGGACTACGGCAGAGTCTATGAGAACATCGTTTGTATCGAATTTCTTCGCCGTGGATACGATGTCTATGCAGGCAAGCTCTATCAAAAGGAAATCGACTTTGTTGCTCAGAGGGGCAGCGAGAAAATTTATATCCAGGTAAGCGACAACATTTCCGGGCAGGAAACATTTGAGAGAGAATATTCTCCTCTGCTTCAGATCCGAGATGCTTATCCTAAAATGATTATTGCCAGAACCAAACATCCAAAATATAGCTATGAAGGAATTGAGATTTACGATATAGCTGATTGGCTGTTGCAGGAGTGAAAATTCCCTCCAAATGTCCATGTACTTATAAGCGGAAACACAAATACTCTGCAGAATGTTTGCAAAGTGTTCACAACCAATACAAAGATCACTCACAAATCGAAGGTAGTATGTAAACCATAGAAACAGAAAAAACTACGTTTCTTTTTCATATTCTCCTTCCTTTAAAAAAGCGGAGCCGTATTGCTGGACGGTTCCGCTTTTTTATGCCAAAACGAGAGTATTTTAAAAATCAATTTACATGTATTTGGAATCACCTTAAAATGGTTGAGAAAGGAGTTTCAAATGAGTGATATTGTTATCAGACCAATGAAAGATGAAGATCTTCCGGAAATGATCCGGATCTGGAACAGAGTTGTGGAAGACGGTATGGCCTTTCCGCAGATCGAAGAGCTGGATGAAAAAGAAGGATATGAATTTTTCCATCAGCAGTATACGGCAGCCGCTATTGCAGATGGAAGGGTGGCAGGACTTTATATTCTCCATCCAAACAATATCGGCAGAGCCGGCAGGATTGCTAATGCCAGTTATGCTGTCGATGCAGGGCTTCGGGGACAGCATATTGGAGAGAAACTTGTTAAGGATTGTCTGGTACAGGCAAAGAAGCAGGGTTATCGGATCCTGCAGTTCAATGCTGTCGTTGCATCTAATATTCATGCCTATCACCTGTATTTAAGACTTGGATTTGTGGACCTGGGCATCATTCCCGGAGCCTTCCAGAATAAAAACAATGAGTACGAAGATATTCATGTCATGTACCATACGCTGTAACGAAGAAATTGCAGAAGCAGGCATACAAAAAAGAAGCGTATGGCCGAATTCGGTACTTTACACTTGGCTTGATAGTACGCGTATGAGGTTGATTTGAAAAGATTGTCCGGGTAAAAACAGCCATTTTGACCAGACAGTCTGCGGCCCCCGCTTCCCATTGCAGCATTGCAGGAGAGAAGAAACGGGATAACCAGCACCATGGCCCACTCGGCATCAAAGCAGAGCGTCTTGCTGCGGCTGCCTCCAGATATGAAGAGATATGGTTGGCTGCGCTGGACAGACAGCAAAGCGCAGGGTCGCACAGTATAACACTTTCAAGATCAATAGACGTGTATGAACGTGATTTTCCGGTAAAGAGTTCACTTTTGGCTGTGTACGAAATCATCTAAATGAAAAATCAGGCGTAATTCCTGACGGACTTTTTTTTCGTTCAGATTAAAGCCTGTTATTTCTGCAATGCGCTTGAGCTGATACAGAAATGTGGCGCGCTGGATGTACAATTCCTGGATCGTTGCCTTGATGTGTGTATCATTTTCCAGATAAGCTTTCAGCGATCTGGTAAACTGCGTGTGATGCCGCCTGTCATAGGATATCAGTCTGCGCAGGCCTTGAGGATAAAGCGATTCCGGGCGGTAGTGTGCAGAAATGATGGTCAATAGATCCGCCATCTCATATTGTTCATAACGATAGCACCAGATCATAGGATTATATTTCTGCCCGAGCTCACAGGCGGACCGTGCCTGCTGATAGTAATCCTTCAACTGCTTCAGATCTTCAAAAGCCAGACTGACCCCTGCTTTTAAAAAGTTCTCCCGGATGATATAAATCAGCTGGGATAAGAATTCATCTCTGCTTAATTTGGCTATTGCCAGATCAATCACCATAATCAGTTCACTTCCATTTCTGATCAGGACACTTCCGTGAAACAGATTCTCCAGTTTCGTCATCAGCGTGGACACTGTATGAAGTTCTTTGTCATTCTCCGGCACCGGAAGAACAAGGCACAGATAATTTCCGGACGATGACCATCCATACTGTTCCAGAGCCGTATTGAGGACTGCCTCATCCGGCATTATGCCATGTATCAGATTAATGAGGCTCTCCTCAAAATGCTTCGGATGGTTGTCAAGATGGATGTTTTTTCGCTGCATGGCAAGCTTTACAAAGCTGGCCAGAATTTTGATCAGCGCAAAATCACTGTTCCTGAATGGACGGTCTACTTCCAGGGCCATCAGGCGGCAGACATAGACACCCTGTACGCGGATATTGTAATAAAGGATCCGGTAGCCCATGATGTCCGATGGAAAAATGGCAGGTTCTATCTGGTCTACGCTTTCACGGAAGTCCGGGTCCAGCCGGAATGCCTCGATCGTCGCCTCATCTTCGTATTGTCCTTCCTCCCCTTCAGCAAAAATTCTGAGATTGGCAGGCTTGCTGCGCTCGCAGAGAAATACATTCCGCAAACTGGCAGTATCCATGCATAGCGGATTATATAGAAAAGGAAGTGCCGATGCGCCGATTGCTTTAAGCGGCGCGTCACTGCTGACCATCTGATACAGCTTCTGCTCCCACTTCCGGAAAGTTCGGAATATCTTCTGTACGGAAGACAGGACACCCACCACATCCATTGTATCCAGAATCAGGTAATTGGATTTTTCTGGAAGACTTTTATATGACTTCATATCCGATGTTTTTTCCCCGGAATCAGACAGAAGAATATAGCTGCCGCCGTCTCCATATCCGGACTTTATTTCAGAAGAAGGCGTGAGAAGATAAACAATATCGGACTGCAGAATTTCTCCGGGCCTGTAAATGCTCACATCATCGAGTCCACATGTATAGGCAGGAGAACAGTAAGAACGTCCGGATACGGGATACTTGGAAAGGTAATCTTCAATGATATAGAGATTGAGACGCATAAAGACCTCCGATTTTCATACAAAATGTATAAAAGAATCATTACACAAACATATATTTTGTTTGATGAAGAAATAGAATTATTTGTGTATAGTATAGTTATAAAGTAATTATCAATCAATACTTGTTATATAATCCGATTTATTTAGCTGATATGCACAAAAAATCGATGCGGTTTTTTATGCGTGATTTTTATACCTTTTTTACAAAAAGCAAAGTGGAAGGAGAGAGGAAAAATGCTTACCAAAAGAGAAAATCTGCTGGAGACAATTCATGGGGGACATCCGGACCGGTTCGTCAATCAGTTTGAGTATCTGCATATGATCTACCAGGATCCGTATGACCTGACAGATCCATATCCTGAGTATGGCCAGAAGAATATCACCAACAGCTGGGGGATTACATTGTCCTGGCCGGAAGGTACGCCGGGGCCATTTCCGGTACACGATGATGCGCACAAGGTGCTGAAGGACATTACCGAGTGGCGGGAAAAAGTTAAAGCGCCGAATGTCCTGTTCCCGGAATCCGACTGGGAAGCTGCAATAAAAGAGACGGAGGCCATTGACCGTAAGGAACAGTTTGCCTGCGTTTTCATTGCACCCGGAATTTTTGAGAGACTGCATTATCTGATGGGCATGGAAGATGCCATGATGAATTTTTACGAAGAGCCGGAGGAGATGCATGACCTGATCAAGTACCTGACGGACTGGGAGCTGCAGTTTGCGGACACTCTGTGCAGTCATCTGCATCCGGACGCATTGTTCCATCATGATGACTGGGGAAGTCAGCGTTCTACGTTTATCTCTCCTGCCATGTTTGACGAGTTCATTCTTCCGTCCTACAAGCAGATTTACGGATATTACAAAGAGCACGGCGTGCAGCTGATTGTGCACCATTCCGATTCCTACGCCGAGACACTGGTTCCGGAGATGATTGATATGGGCGTCGATATCTGGCAGGGTGTCATGACGACCAACAATATTCCGGAAATGATTAAAAAATACGGCGGGAAAATCACGTTTATGGGCGGCATAAACTCCGCAACGGTAGATCATCCGGGATGGACGAGAGAAGAGGTTAAAGCGGAGGTGCAGCGTGCCTGCAAGACCTATGGAAAGCGCTTCTATATCCCGAATACGACACAGGGACTGGACATGTCCACTTTTGAAGGCGTTTATGAGGCTGTGTCGGAAGAGATCGATGCAATGAGCAAAGTCATGTTCGAATGATAGGGAGGTGACGCAGAAATGAAACAGGAACTCAGCAAAAGTAAAAAGCTGATCTTCATGATCGTCATGTGCCTCAGCAATATCGCGATCATGGGAACTACTTTTTACAGTGTTATCATGACAAAACTGTATGCCAATTATGCGGAGTGGGCAGTTAACCTGGCTATGGCGCTTCCGGGCATCATAGGCCTTTTTGCCTGTCTGGCCGCAGGTAAAATCAGCGATATGATGAATAAAAAGTGGATGTTTATTGTCGGCCTGGTTTTGTTTGCACTGACTGGCGCGTCATTTGCGCTGCTCCCCAGTAACATCGGTCTTGTAGTGATGGCTTCTTTCAATGGCGGCCTCTGCTATGGAATGGTCAGCGTATCTGCGGTTGGTATTATTTCCGATACGTTTTCAGATGAAGGGGAGCGGAGTAAAGCGCTTGGCATTTACAATGGTGTAATGGCACTTGTTGGTGCGGTTCTGGCGCTTGTGTATGGATTTGTCGGAGATCTCAACTGGAGAATGGCACCGTCTCCAAACTGGTTTACTCTGGTTGTCGCAGTTCTTGCCTTGCTTTTTGTTCCTTCCTGTCCTCCGATAAAGAGTGCGGCAGAAACCGGAGAGAAGATAAAAGGACCGAAGGGATGGGCGAAGCACCTGATCCCATTGGCCCTGGCATTTTTCATTGTGAGCTTTGCGGCGATGTCCGTATTTACTTATATTGATCTCTATGTATCCGGAAACAATCTTGGGACTTCATCCTTTACAGGAATGCTGAGCTCTATCCAGACAATCAGTTCTTTCGTCTGCTGTACGGCATTCGGATGGGTTTATGAAAAGCTGAAAACCAGAATTACGATTCCGGCATACGCCCTGATCGCTGCAGGTATTTTTATAATGTATTTTGTTCCGAGCAAACCGACGGCAGTGATCGGATGCATCATGTTCGGTATGGGCTGGGGCACTGTTTACTCATTCTGGTTCTTCCGCGCAACGGTAGTTGTTCCAGAGAATATGGTAGGAACAGCAACGGGAATCGTAACGACGGCAAATTCCCTTTCTTACTTCCCAATGCCTTATGTGATGAGCGCATTGATGGCATTTATGCATACGGATAACTTCCGTGATCTGTTTATTATTTACGGAGGAATTGTTGCGGCAGCCTGTGTGCTTTCCATTATCATTAATATCCGCAAAAAAGACGTAGAAACAGCATGACAGTAAGAGGAGAGTGATGATATTGAAAAAGTTCAAAGCATGCTTTAAAAAGGCTGCCAGAAAACTCCGCCTTAATAATATGGAACTGAACTCCTTTGTCATCATTTTCCTGTTTATGGTTCTCGCCATGGTTCTTACCTATACCATTCCGGCGGGAAGCTATGACCGTTATGAAAATAGTGCCGGACAGACCGTAATTGATCCCTCATCTTTTCATTATGGGGAGCAGACACCGGTTTCTCCATTTGAAATGTTTGTCTGTGTTGGACAGGCGTTTGAAAACAGCGCCGGCATTATTTTCTGCATCCTGTTTGCGTATTGCTTTATCGGAAGCCTTCTGAAATGCGGCGTGTTCCATGCGTTTTTCGGAAGAATTATTTACAGGCTGAAGGATAAAAGCCGCCTGCTTCTTCCCATTATCATGATCAGCTTTGGCCTGATGGGGTCTGTTGCCGGTCTGGCAGAGGAAACGTTCGGCATGTTTCCTCTGTGTATCAGCCTTGCGATTGCCATGGGATATGACCGTATTGTCGGAAGTGCCATTGTGTATCTGGCTGTATTTACCGGATTTGCTTCCGCAACCTTCAATCCTTATACAATCGGTGTGGCACAGGCCATTGCCGAGGTGCCTATTTATTCTGGTCTGGAATTCAGAATTCTCTGCTTCGTTATTTTTATGGGGATTCTGATTGTCTACGTTATGCGCTACGCGGACAAGGTGAAAAAACATCCGGAAAAGAGCCTTCTTGCGGATACGCCTGAACATGATGCAGGCATCAACCTGTCAGACGACACAATTACCCTGCGGCAGTGGCTCAGTATCACAGTTTTCGTGGTTCTTCTCTTTTTTATTATTTTTGGTGCAATCCACTGGGGATGGTATCTGGAGGAGATTATTGGGCTTTTCCTCATTGGCAATATCGCTGTCGGCTTTATCAATGGATGGGGTCCTTCGAAAATTGCCAATGAGATGGTCAGTATCGGGTCCGGCTGTGTGTTCAGCATGATGGTGATTGGATTCAGCAATGCGATCAGCGTCATTATGACAAACGGCGGAATTATTGACACGGTTGTCCATGGAATGGCCGGGCTCTTAAAGGGAACATCCGGGTATTTCAGCGCCATCCTGATGCTGGTCATCCAGAACATCCTGAATTTCTTTATTCCAAGCGGTCCTGGTCAGGCGGCCGTGTCCATGCCGATCATGTCATCTCTTGCGGATGCGACCGGACTTTCCAGACAGCTTGCCGTGCTGGCCTTTCAGTTTGGCGATGGATTTTCCAATATTTTCTGGCCCACGATGGTATGCATGATGTGTGGAATTATTCAGGTCCCAATCCGGAAGTGGTATAAATTTGTCACGCCTCTGTTCGGGATTATGTTTATTGCACAGGTCATTCTGATCTGTGTTGCATATGCAATAGGATATTAAAATACCTGCGCATGGAAAGACAGATGCATTAAACTACAGTTGCATTAAAAAACAAGAGGAATGATATTGCAATATGATTTGAAAAGAGGCTGCCGCTTAGTGCGACAGCTTCTTTTGGTGTTGGCTTCTGGGAAGAATACACAGTGTTTGATTGAATTTATTTTCTGTTTTATTATAGATACAGAGAATGCTTTTAATGAAAGGCGATGATTAATGCGGCTTTTGCTCCTGAGCTATGGGGAGGGAGGACTGACTTATGATCTGGTTTACATCCGATCTGCAATCTGGGACATGAAGCAGCGATCCAAATGCAGAATCGTCCATTTAAAAACGTGATGGAGATGAATGATGTGCTGATTCATAATCTCAATGAGTGCGTGACTTTATCCATGAAGTTTTACAGTGAAGTAGTGAAATAAACAGTGAAGTTTATAGTGAAGTTAAATGAAGTTTCACTTTACTACTTCACTGTTTTTTGTAAAATCTGAGTAGAGGGGAGGCAATATCAGTGTTTATTGAGGAACTTATACCAGGAGTAAACCTGGAGGATGAACTCTCCACTCCCATTGACCGGAGGCTCAATGGAAGTGGTATCCATTTGAGCACGTCTCCGGGGGGCTTGTTCTGCCGCCCGGAACAGGCGTGACAGACAAATGAGTCTGCTTGTCTGTCCTGACAGTTTAAGGCCGTCCATAAGCCTTCTATCCCTCGGCTGATGAAACCCTGGGAATACTTTGGTCCGGATCTTTTCAACCGGCACAAGCCGGACGCGTCCGGATGGCGCTCAGCAGTAATGCTGGTTCAAAATCGTGAAACTGATGGTTTCAGGAAAACCAAGGAAGCGAAAGTCTGTTGTCGTTTCCCAGGCTTCCGGGAACGCTTTACGCAGGATATTGGCTGCCCCATTGCAGTCCGCGTTTACCATATATCCTGCACAGGTCTTATACAACCCACGGCTGACACGGCGGCCGGAAAATACTACGCTGCCGTTTGTCTGTCCGTATACAGGGATGATATCACCCGCAGAGCAGTCGGCCCGGGAAGTATAGCTTTCTTCCTGTTCAACGACTGTAATGCCTGCTATTGCGGCTTTATATATTATCATCATGCGGAGCCTGTAAAAGGGGATTGCGGCAAACATCTGGTTATTCTGCCTGCCCATGGAGACCTTCTGCTTCCAGAGCTTGTTAACGCCCAGGACAAGAGTCCCAATATGGTGTTTCAGACACCAGCTGATCAGCAGGGTACTGACTTTATGCAGAAAATCCCTGGTCCAACAGTCGTGGCGGAAGGAAAGATTATCCAGATGTTTCGAATGTGCGTATCTGTGTTCTGTTCCGGCCGTTATAGCCGAAACAGCAGCTGCTTTCTTTTTGGCGAAAAGCTGATTACAGGATTTGACAGCACCACCTTTGCATACCAGGGACGAACCGTCCGTGCATGCTGCAGCTATGATGTTGTCGGTCCCGAAATCAACTCCTGCCATTTCAGGAAGACAGGCCTGAACAGGCGCGGATGCCTGATCAAAAGCGAAAGATATGAAGAACCTGCCGTAATACGGCCTGAATGTTACCTGCCGCAGGGTGCCGTTTTCCGGAAGGCCGTTTATTCTGACATTCTTTTTCTTCGGTATGCCGGGCAGCTTGATGACTGCCTGTCCGGGGATGGTTGTCCTGTACAGGACCGCGTCCTGGTTGGTCACCGTAAATGTATCGTGTCCGGTTTTCTTATAGCGGGGCATACGCGGTTTCCCGGTATATTTACCCGGAAACTTCCTGTAGTCCCGAAGGGCAGCAAGCCAGTTCTGAAAGTCCTGGCAGGCCTTTCGGACAACGCTCTGTGCCGTCTGCATCGGAAGCCCTGCAAAGAAATCGGGGTTGTCCGTGGCGCGCATGATTTTCTCCAGGACGTTGTATTTCAGCACCCGGCGGACATGCAGAGACGGATATGCAGCCTTTGCTGCCCTGATTTCATCAAAGACCTCCTGCTCGTTTTCTGAACGGACAGGTTTGTCCCATCCGGTAAACACCTGTCTGATGCGGAACAGTGCAGCATTATATAACGGTTCTGCAAGCGCAGAACAGTCTGTTTCGAATGCAAAAAGTTCCGGGAAGCCGTTTTTATCGATGATGTTGTTCCATGATGTAATCATTGGGTGCATGCCTTTCAAAACCGCATATTTCATGCTATAATTATAACATTTACTATGATGGATGTACAGCCCGGAATGGAGGTATCTTATCGTGTATACGCGGAAAAAAGGCCAGCCTTATTACACAAACCGTCACAGCTGTTTCCTTCTGCAGTACCATATGGTACTGGTCACCAAATACAGAAAACCGGTGCTGACCGGGAAAGTAAAAGACCTGGTATACGGGACCATACGGGGGATTTTCGAGGAAAAAGGGCTGAACATTCTTGAAATAAACGGCGAACCTGACCACATACACATCCTGTACGAATCAGATCCGTTTACGGCTCCGGGATCTCTGGCAAATATCATCAAAACCAAGACCAGCCGGTTTGCCAGGAAAGAATATGGCGACACTCTGCTGAAGAAATATTACCAGGAGCCCTTATTCTGGAGCCAGAGTTATTTTGTAACAACGGTCGGCGATAATACGCTTGAGGCTGTTACAGATTACATTCGCAATCAGCAGGCGGCAGAGGAAAAAGGCTGAGTTTGATACAGCATTCATCCACGCCCATGCGGTGCAGCAGCTCCTATGGACGTGGTACTCTGAAAAAAACCATAGAAATCATAAAAACTAATGTTCAAGAAAATAAAAACACAATTTTACAAAGGAGTCTAAGATGCTGGAAAATCTAAAAAAAGCCGTATTCGAAGCAAACATGATGTTACCTCAGTATAAGCTGGTTACCTTTACATGGGGAAATGTTTCCGGAGTTGATCGGGAAAAGAAACTCTTCGTTATAAAGCCCAGTGGAGTTCCATATGAAGATCTTCATCCGGATGATATGGTAGTAGTGGATTTTGACGGTAACAAAGTGGAAGGAAGACTTAACCCATCCTCTGATACACCAACCCATGCTTTTCTCTATAAAAACTGGGATAAGATCGGAGGTATTGTGCATACACATTCCAGTTATGCTACAAGCTGGGCACAAGCCGGGAGAAGCATTCCCTGTTATGGAACAACCCACGCGGATTATTATTATGGAGAAGTCCCGTGCCTTCGAACGCTCACAAAAGAGGAGATTGACGAGGCATATGAAAAAAACACAGGAGTATTAATTGTGGAGGAATATAAAAGGAAAGGTCTTGATTACGAGGCAGTTCCGGCATGCCTGTGTAAAAACCACGGACCGTTTGCCTGGGGAAAGAATCCTGTTGAGGCAGTTCACAGTGCAGTGGTTCTCGAGGAGATTTCTAAAATGGCATATCGTACAGAGCTGATAAATCCGAATGTGCTTCCGGCACCACAGATCCTGCAGGATAAGCATTACTATAGAAAACACGGAGCGAATGCATATTACGGACAGCGATAGGAATACAGTGGATTCACGGGAGTCAGATGATATGAAATATTCGCTTGGGCTTTATGAAAAGCAATCCCTGCAGGTTTGGGATGGCCTAAAATGTTTACAATTACACAGGAAGGTGGATTTGATCGACAATAGGACAACTTTATGAGCATAGACATTTAGCCCATATATTATGGTATAGACATTTAGCCCATATATTATATTATGAGCATAGGCATTTAGCTCTTATATTATTTTGAGAAAGGAATGCGTGAACGCGGGATATGAATATATTCAGACAGATAAAAGAATCCTGGAATGCCTATCTTAAACGCATGGCTGATGCAAATAAAAAAGAGTTTGGCAATCAGCCTCTGGACTGCTGTAAAATGAACCGGAATGGCAGCCAGAACAGGGAAAATGACTCTGAACATTAGCAGCAGTTTCGCTGCAGAAAGGACAAAACATGTGTACAGCGGCAACATATACGGGTAAATATCATTATTTTGGACGGAATCTTGATCTTGAATACTCCTACCATGAATCGGTAACAGTGACACCGAGAAACAAGGAACTTGTGTTTCGGCATCTCCCGTCGATTCCGCATCACTATGCGATGATCGGCATGGCATATGTAGTAGGGGATTATCCGCTTTACTATGATGCGACGAATGAAAAGGGGCTGTCTATGGCCGGTCTTAACTTTCCGGGGAACGCGGATTACAGAACGGTGGAGGAAGGAAAGGACAATGTAGCCTCCTTTGAGTTTATTTCCTGGATTCTGGGACAGTGTGGAACCGTTGCAGAAGCCAGACCGCTCCTTGACAGAATCAACCTGACCAATGATGCCTTTGCGGAACAGCTTCCGCCGTCACCGCTTCACTGGATGATCGCGGACCAGAAGGAAGTGGTTGTTTTCGAGCAGACCGAAAGAGGTGCTGTTGTCTATCCAAACCCGGTCGGCGTCATGACCAACAATCCGACATTTGATTACCAGATGACACATCTTGCGGATTACATGAACGCGTCCGCTGGTCTTCCATCGCAGAAGCTGATTCCCGGTGTGACGCTGGATACATATAGCCGTGGCATGGGCGGCATGGGCATTCCCGGAGATCTCTCTTCCGCATCTCGTTTTGTCAAAGTGGCATTTACGAAGATGAATTCAGATCCGGCAGATACAGAGTCCGCCAGTATCAGCCAGTTTTTCAAGATTCTGGGTTCAGTTGAGCAGCAGAAGGGCTGCTGCCGTCTGGGTACAGACAAGGATGGAAGGGATGTCTGTGAGTACACCATTTACAGCTCCTGCTGCAACATGGACAAGGGGATCTACTACTACACTACCTACGAGAACAGTCAGATTTCAGGTGTTGACATGCACCACACAGATCTCGATGGCACATCCCTCGTATCCTACGAGCTGATCACCGGACAGCAGGTTCACATGCAGAACTAAAGTTTGCTTTCAGAGTGTTCACATGCAGAACTAAAGTTTGCTTTCAGAGTGTTCACATGCAGAACTAAAGTCTGCTTTCAGAGTGTTCACAACTGGCACATAAAACCATAAAACCATCGGGATATTTTTAAAGCTTAAAGGAAAATGCACCGTCTGAAATGTGTAACCTGAAATAAATGTGTAACCTGAAATAAGGAAAACGAAGTCATGACGAAAGAGCAGAGATTATGGTCACGGACGAGGGATGATCTTGTTCACGCTATGAAAGACCTGGGATTTTCTGAAGAGCTCGGGGAGATGGCGGCAAAGCATCTTGGAAGCCCGAAAGCGATGGAGCGGATGATCTCCTATCTGCACTATGAGAAACCGAAAAGTGAAGAACTGGTAGTGGATGAGATGCTTGCGATCCGCAGCGAGATTGATGCATGGCGTGAGAAAAAAGCTGCAGAAGAAGCAAATGCCAGGTATAACGAGATGCAATACTATGGACTTACAGAGAATGAAGACCAGGGAGGAAATGAATATGCTTGAAGCTGGAATGAAAGCGCCGGAGTTTACGCTCCCGGACCAGAATGGAGAAATGCGAAGCCTTTCAGATTACAGAGGGAAGAAGGTAGTTCTGTATTTTTATCCGAAGGACATGACAGCAGGCTGTACGAAACAGGCCTGTGCTTTTGGAGAACTGTATCCGCAGTTTCAGGAAAAGGGGGCAGTTGTGCTTGGCGTGAGCAAGGACAGTGTGGCTTCCCACAAGAAATTTGAGGAAAAATACGGACTGCCGTTTACCTTACTCTCCGATACAGAGAAGAAAGTGATCCAGGCATATGATGTCTGGAAGGAAAAGAAGAATTACGGAAAGGTGACCATGGGTGTCGTCAGAACAACCTATCTGATTGACGAGAACGGGATGATTGAAAAGGCATTTGGCAAGGTGAAGGCTGCGGACAATCCGGCACAGATGCTTGCTGAATTGTGATAGAGAGTTATTTTTTTACGTGAACGTTTTTTCAGGAAGGCTGCAGGAGAATACGGTATAGATGAGCAAGTTATTTGAGGCTGTTCCGGAGAATTTTTTTCATCCGCTGGCTGCTCCGGGGAAATTGGTGTATTGGGAATGTATCGAGAGACTGTTTGCAATTACATCGAAGCAGCTTTCGTTCGGCATTGAACGGGAGGTTCTGGTGGATGACCTGACGTACTATTTTGACTCTCCGATGGCGGCAGAGCCTGCTCTTGACGAGGATGTGGATACCACGGGCATGAGTGCCAGGGACAAGGCCAATCTGATTCTGCGCCGCCTTGAATCATATGGCTGGATCTATATCGATGTGGATCACAGCTATGTCCAGAGAGTGAACTTCCGCGATTATGCGGTTACGATGATCAAGACCCTCCAGAGTATTGCCGGCGGCAAGAAAACCGAGTACCAGGGCTATATCTACACCATTTACAATCTGGTCAGGGCAAAGGAAAATCCTGGCGTCGGGCTATTGCAGATTGTAGAGAACACGGATGCCCTGATCACCGGCCTCAAGACGCTCAATGCAAACATCAAAAAATATATCGATGATCTCACGAAACACCAGACGATACAGGAGATCATGGATGCGCTGCTGAACGATTATTACACGAATGTGATTGACAAGGCCTATCATCGTCTGGTGACAAGTGACAATGTGTCGAAATTCCGGCCGGAGATTCTGGACCGCCTGGAGGCAGACGCGCGGAGCAGGAGGTTTTTGGATCAGGCAGCGAGGGAGATTTCCGATATCCGGGAGATACCTGTCGAGGAGGCAGGAAATCTGGCGCTGGATTATCTGCATCAGGTCATGACAGCGTTTCGGGACATGGACACCATTCTGGAGGAGATCAACCAGAAGAATACAAAATATCAGGGAGCGGCCATTGCAAGAGCAAAATTTCTGCTGACAAGCTCAGAAGACCTTCGTGGACAGCTGAAAAATATTGTCACGCGTCTGGGAGAACGGATGCGGGAGGAGGAACTGGATCCGTCCGGCATGTATGAGCTGGAGGAGACCGACCGGCTGATCCGGATTTTTTCCTGGAAATTTCTGGATATGGATTCCCTGTACGCGCCGATTGAGGGCAGGAAAGAGTTTGTGCCTCAGGACATTGAGATCGCTGAAGTGGATGAGGCAGAGCGTATTGCCAAGCGGCTTCGTATGAAACAGAAGCTGGAAAATGTCCTCAGTCCCGGGAAGATAGAAAATTATGTGCTTCTCTGTATGGGAGATCGCAGGGAAATATATGCATCTGAGATTCTGAAGATGGAAGACAATTCCGGCAGTGAGACAGCCGGGAAACAGTCAGCTGATGCAGGCAGTGAGACAGCCGGGAAACAGTCGGATGAAGAACTTGCAGGTAGTGAGACAGCAGTACGGTCTGCCTACTCGGATATGGAACGTTTTATCCGTATCATTTATATCCGGCTCTATGGACAGCGTAAGAGAATGCTGTACCGCATCGTACCACAGGAGACGGTATCCATGAAGGGGTACAGATTCAGGGATTTTTTGATTGTCAGAAAGGACCAGAGATAACGTGGATTTATTTGAAGGCATGTCCAATAAGGACAGAGATCAGTTTCGCCGGGTTTGCAGCCGCCTCCTCTCCATGTGTTTCATCTGCAAGAAAAATGAGAGCACGCGGAACGATTATTTTTTTATCATGCGGCAGCGGCCGGTTTTTGAGCATTACTTTGATATTCTGGGCCTTTCTATGGAGATCAGTGAGCAGTATGGTGTGATTCAGCTTGTCAGCCGGGACGGATCCGCTCATGTGCAGCTGAAACTGATCGATTCCCTTGTGCTGCTGATCCTCCGTATTCTCTATGATGAGAAGAAGCGGGAGCTCTCACTTTCTGATGTCGTTGTGAATGTCGGGGATATACAGGAAAAGTATCTCTCCATGAAGGTGCGGAACAAGCAGATTGACAAGACCTCCATGAATAATGCGCTCCGTACGTTGAAGCGGTATAACGTGATTGATACGCTGGATCGGGACCTCTCGCAGGAGGACGCAAGAATTCTGATCTATGACTCAATTCTGATGGCGGTGCGTGTGGAGGATATTCAGAAGGTGTCGGAGCTGGTGGACCAGTATCGGAAGGACAGAAAGGAAGAGTCGGATGAAGACACTGCAGCGGATCAGGCTGATTAACTGGCACAGATTCACGAATGAGACGATAGAATTGTCAGACGCCACTCTTCTGTCCGGAGAGAATGGTGCGGGAAAATCCACGATTCTTGATGCAATTCAGCTGGTAATCACCGCGAGCAAGAATAATTTTAACAAGGCAGCCCAGGATAAGGGAAAGCGTACACTGAATACCTATATCCGCTGCAAGACCGGTCGGGAGGACCGTCCCTATGAGAGGACTGGTGAGCTTTCTGCCCATGTTGCTCTGGAATTTTACGATGAGCAGCGGAAAAATCCGTTTATCATCGGTGTGGTTATGGATTCTGCTTCTGAGGAGAAGGAACCGAATACGGTCTGGTATCTGATCGAGCGGAGAAACTTAGAGGATGAGATGTTTTTCAAAGGGACGCAGGTCAGAAGCATCTTTTCTTTTCATTCTTCTAACGGCAAGGCGATCCGGCAGTGGTGTACGACGCAGCGGCAGGCGCAGCAGATGCTTCTGCAGCGCTTTGGAAGGCTGGAGAGCAAGTTTTTTACGCTGATTCCAAAGGCGCTGGCGTTCAAGCCGATTTCCGATATCAAGGACTTTGTTTACTCCTATGTCCTGGATGAGAAGGCAGTCAATATCGATGCGCTCAGAGAAAATGTGCGAAGCTATCAGGACTTGACCCGGACGCTTGAGGATGTGCGGAAGCGTATCGCAGAGCTGGAGGCGATCAATGATAAGTATGAGCAGGTCAATCACTGCATCAGAATCGACCAGTACCAGGAATATTATCTGGCGCGTGTGGAGCAGGACATTCTGAAGGAGAGGATCCAGGAACTTGAGGCGGAAATGCAGCGGGAGGCAATCCGTGAGCAGGAGCTTCTTCGAAGACTGGAGGAACAGAATCAGGCGATCCGTACAAAGGAAGAGACCATCACGGCGCTGCAGGTAGAGCTGAACTCCAATACGGATTACCAGGCATATCTTGAGCTCGACAAGAAAAAACAGGAGCTGGAGGAGAGGCTGAAGGAAAATCTTCCCGAGGTAAAAAAGCTGAGGAAAGATGCTGCTGAGGCAATTAAGCTGATGCAGAAACTCGCGAAGCAGGAGGCGGTTACAGGAACGCTCGCGCCCTGTGTGGGATCTTATCAGGACCTCCTTGCGAACCTCGAAAAGGAAGACAGCCTGGTGGAGCTCCGTGACACACAGGAGCAGGCCCTTCAGTATAAGAAAGAACTCTATGATGCGGTGGTCCGCCAGGAAGGGACAACATCTGTGAAAATCCATGACGGCGAGGAGAAGGGAAAAAATCTCCGTCATGAGATACGTGAACTGGAAAATCACAAGATGGTGTATCCGCCGGAGGTTCTGCGTCTGAAAGGATCGATAGAGGACCAGTTCAGAAGAAACGGGCGGAAGGATGATGTCCGCATTCTCTGCGAACAGCTGGAGATTACCGATGCTTCCTGGCAGAATGCAGTGGAAGGATACCTGAATACCCAGCGTTTCTATCTGCTGGTATCACCGGAAAATTTTGATCTCGGGACAAATGTCTATGACAGACTCCGCAGGGAGCACAAGGCCTATGGCGTCGGTCTGATCAACACGGACCGGCTGGAGGGATATGATGAGGCACCGGAAGGTTCGCTGGCAGAGAAGGTGACGTCCAAAAACCTCTATGCGCGCCGGTATGTCAACATGGTGCTTGGAAAGGTCCATTGTGTCAGCCGTCCCGAGGAACTGAAGCTGTATCCGGTTTCTATTACAAAGGGCTGCATGCGCTACCAGAACCATGTGGTAAGTGCTATCAGGCCGGATATATTCAAAACGCCTTATATCGGTGCAAAGGCATATGAAATTCAGCTGAAGAATAAAAAAGAGGAGCTTTCTGCCCTGACGGAGGAGCTGGAAGCGCTCAGAGCGAGGAAACAGGAAGAAGATCGTACCGTCAGATACCTGGACACATCGCTGGATATGGAGATCAAATATCATCTGCATTATATTGAGGACAGACGCCGCGATCAGGCTTCTCTGGAAAAAATTCTTTCAGACAGAAAAGCTCTGGATGCCAACAAGACGCTGCTGGAAAAAGAGATCCGTCTTCAGGAGCTGAAGAAGGAAAAGCTGAAACTGGAGGATGAGAAGAGCGGAATCGACCGGAAGATCGGAAGCACAAGGGAGAAGCAGGAAAACGATGGGGGAATGATCCGTAATCTGAAGGAAGAGGCTTCGGTGAGCGGGGAAAAAATCCAGAAGCTGATTGAAAAGCTGGGAGATTCCTGTCAGGAGACGGAGGAAAATTATCAGAAGGAAAAGCAGAAGCGAAATTCTCTGGAATCCTTCCGGAATGGATTTGAAAATGCCAGAAAGGCAAATGAGACCAGACGGCAGACATATGAAAAGGATCTGGAGGAGCTGATGCGCCTCTACAAAATCGCCCATGATTTTGGTGCGCCAGCGGTTTATGACGGATACCCGGCCTTCCACAATGAGTATATCCGTCTGAAGGAATCCCGGCTTCTTGAGTATGAGGACCAGGTGGCAAAGGCAAGGCAGGCTGCGGAGGAAGAGTTCAGGGAGCAGTTCCTCTCCAAGCTGCAGGAAAATATCAAGCAGGCCCGGCAGGAGTTTCGCGAGCTGAACCGTGCACTGAAGGATATTCATTTTGCCCATGAGCAGTATGAATTCCAGTATGCGCCGAAGGCAAGTCTTGGAAAGTACTACAGTATGATCATGGATGACTTCAATGTTATGCAGGGTGAGTCCATCTTCTCCGGAACATTTGAGGCCAACCACAGAGAGGTGATTGAGGAGCTTTTTGAGAAGCTGGCGCTTGATGATGAAAACAGCAGCGGGGCCCTGGAGGATTATACGGATTACCGCACGTATATGGACTATGATATCAAGATCACGGCAGACGACGGGAGCTACATGCTTTATTCCAAGGTGTCGAGGGAAAAATCCGGCGGTGAGACGCAGACACCGTTTTACATCACTGTGGCAGCAAGCTTTATGCAGCTGTACAGGAACAGCATCGGCGGCGATTCGATCGGGCTGATTATGATGGATGAGGCCTTCAACAATATGGATGATGAGCATATACGGGGCGTCCTCTCCTTTATGAGGAGCACGGACCTGCAGCTGATCATCTCAGCACCACCGGAGAAGATTCAGTATATCGGACCTTCGATGGACAAGGTGCTTCTGGTTCTTGCGGATGGAGGACAGAGCTATGTCGATGACTTCACACATGAGGTGTCCGTATGAGGCGATATGATGAGAGGGCGCTTCAGCTGCTTCTTGACCGTTATGAGCGCAGTGCTTTAAGCGATGGGAGGAATACCCGGACCATACACATCACGATAAAAATAACCAAAAGGAATTTCCCGGAATATTTCGATGAGAGCTCCACCTCTTATATTGAAATGCATGAGCAGCTGGAGGAACTGGAGCGAAAAGGGTATGTGTCCCTGTCCTGGAAGGACAGAAAAGCCGGTCATATTCTGGAGGAGGTCACACTCTGTCCGGAAAAAACTGAGGAAGTCTATGCGCTGCTGCACAGAGAACCAAAAGCGCAGAAAGAAAAAGACATGCTGGAGCTGCTGGGGAAGTATACGGACAGACTTCCTGTTTTTACCCAGTGGTGCGCAGAGAGAATCAGCAGGGGACTGTCCGTCAGGCAGTATGCCGATCTGGACCACCCGGAGAATACGGAGCGGGTACTCCGCCTGTGTGCAGCGATCCTTGAAAACCGGGAGGATAGTTATCTCCGTGCCTTTTCTATCCGCGTGTTTCATGACTCAAAGGTAGCAGAGGGGGAATTGAACCTTGCGGCATCGATTCTCCGCCGCTTTGAGTGCAGGGAGAATCAAGATCAGAGACTGACTTCCTGTCCACAACCGGCAGATCGCGGATCAGGAATTCAGTTAATAGCTCAGGGATCAGATGCCCGGTTGCCAAAGCAGAGCATATATCCCCAGCTGCCGGATGATCTTGAGACAGATGAGGTGCTGCAGGAGTTCGGGATCTACCGGAATCCCTCCTATGTTTTTCTTAAGGGATATGGGATTTCTAAAGAGTGGAAGGAAGGTGTCGGGATTTTCCAGGATGATCTGGAAAAATTGTCCTTTTCCATGAAGGATGGCACTGATCCGGATGTGGTTATCACTATAGAAAATCTGACAAGCTATCATCAGTGGGATCCGGCGCTGCATACCCTGGGAGCCCGTGAGCTTGTCATTTATCTGGCGGGTTATGCCAATCATGTCAAACGGGAGCTTCTCACAAAAATTCATGAACAGTGCCCGCTGGCTGTTTTTTTTCATTTTGGGGACACCGATTGTGGAGGATTCCGGATCTGGAAGCATTTGTCCCAGGAAACCGGCATTCCGATCAGAACGTTCGGGATGGATCTTCCTACCTACGAAAAATACAGGGAATACGGAAAACCGCTGACAGCCGGAGACCGAAGCCGGATGGAGCAGATGCTTGAGGATCCCTTCTTTGCAGGTCAGACAGAACTGTTTCATGCAATGGTTCGCGATAACCGGAAAATAGAGCAGGAATGTATGGATCAGAAATGTATCCGGGTAGAAAGCTGATATTTTACAGATGCTCTGATTCAGGGGCTGCGGGTCAGGATGTCTTCCAGAAATCAACCGGCTCATAATCCTGAAGCTTTGCCAGATAACCGTGCCGGTCCAGTTCCTTCTGTATGATATCAAGTACCTGGACGCTTTCTGCAGAGACAGTGTGATAGTGGTAGCCGGACGTGGCGTTGGAGAGAGGAAGGCTTTTTCCGCCTGACAGTTCGTCCTCATAGCGTTTCACATCAAGACGGGATGCAATATGCATCGGGGCTTTGATAACGCCGTATACTCTGTGATAGATAAAGACATCCTCAATTCTGCCGCCGCAGTCTACAATGAGGTTCATTTCATCTGCCGCCTGTTCTGGCATATGGTGTACCTTGAACACGCGGGTCCTGCGTGCCTCCGGCTTTGCCAGAACGTATCCCCGCGCTGCTGAAAGGATCTGATTTCCTTCAGCGCGAAGCAGGGCGATATCCTGTACGATGACCTGACGGCTTACAGAAAAACGCTTTGCCAGCTTACCTCCCGAAACTGGAGGTACACTGGACTGCAAACAATTCAGAATTTCCTGTCTTCTTTGATTTCCAGTCAATGTGATTCTCCTGTCTCATAATGATTTGGAGTATACATCAGTACCCCCGATATCATAATATATTTCGTTATCTTTTAGAGTGCGTGCAGATGCTTCAGGGACAGATCAAGAATGGGCGCTGAATGTGTCAGGGCACCGCTTGAGATGTAATTGACGCCGAGGTCCGTTAATGCAGCGATTTTTTCCTTTGTGACATTTCCAGATACCTCGACTTCTGCCCTGCCGGAAATGATGCGCATTGCTTCTGCCATCGCCTCATGGGTCATGTTGTCCAGCATGATGATGTCGGCGCCTGCATCGACAGCTTCTTTGACCTGGTCCAGTGTCTCCACCTCAATCTCGATCTTGCGCACAAAGGGTGCATAGGCCCGGGCCATCTGAATTGCCTTCGTAACACTGCCTGCGGCTCCGATGTGATTGTCCTTCAGCAGAACACCATCTGTCAGATTGTAGCGGTGATTATGCCCGCCACCAACACGCACGGCATATTTCTCAAACAGGCGGTTGTTGGGGGTTGTCTTTCTTGTGTCCAGAAGCCAGGTTTTAGTTCCCTTCAGCAGCGCTGCCGCTTCATGGGTATAGGTGGCAATGCCACTCATGCGTTGCAGATAATTCAGGGCGGTACGCTCACCGGAGAGCAGCACGCGGATATCTCCTGTGACACAGGCCAGGCGCTGTCCGGCTGTTACGGAATCCCCATCCTGAACGTAGTATTCTGTTACTGTTTTGTCGTCCAGCAGAGTGAAAACCCGTTCAAATACCTGCAGGCCGCAGATGATGCCATCCTCCTTTGCGATCAGGTCAACGGTTCCCTTCTTTGGACCGGGCATGACGCAGTTGGTGCTGACGTCTTCGCTTGTGATATCCTCCTGCAGAGCACTCATAATGAGCGGGTCTGCATGTAATTTTAAAGTGATCGGATCAAACATTTTTTATTCCTCCCTTAGCCGGCATAGCGGACTGCGTCTGTTTTCTTTGTATGATGTGCAAACTTGTTCCGGTATTCAACCCGGGTTGCAGAAGGTCCACCCTCACGTTCAATTTCATCCTGCACAAGCGCAGCGTATTCCTTTTCCAGAGCTTCGGCGTCACTGTATCGGTCAAGGTCTACGGAATGGAGAGGCCTGTTTTCTGCCTGGTATGAGGAGAGCATGTCCACTGCGGCCCGTTTTGCGAACACAAGAGATTCCAGCAGTGAATTTGAGGCAAGCCGGTTTTTTCCATGTACACCGTTGCAGGCACATTCACCGATGGCGTAGAGCCTTGGCATGGAGGTGCGTGACTCATAATTGACGTGGACGCCGCCCATAAAATAGTGCTGTGCTGGTACAACAGGGATACATTCTCTGGTGACATCGTAACCCTGCTCACGACAGTGCTCCACAATATTGGGGAAGTGGCGCATCAGTTCTTCATGCGGAATCGGACGGAGATCTTCCCATACATGGCTGGTGCCGTCTTTCTTCATCTGCTTCAGAATCTCGATTGTAAGAAGGTCGCGCGGGAGGAGTTCGTTTGTGAACCGCTTCATGTCCTTTCCGTACAGTTTGGCACCCTCGCCACGCACGGATTCAGAGATCAGGAAGCTCCTGTCCTCCTCCTGCTCTGAATAGAAGGTCGTCGGATGTACCTGTATGTAATTGACATGCTCTGTTTCAATTCCATGCTTTAAGGCGATGGCAACCGCATCTCCGGTAAGCTGGCGGAAATTTGTCGAATGGCGGAACAGCCCGCCAATTCCGCCGGTGGCAAAAACGGTATAATCTGCGAGAACGGTATCAGTTCTGCCGTCGCGATCGCGGATTACGGCGCCGCGGCATACGCGATGGCCAGCAACCAGAGGACGGTCTTTCCAATTGTTCCGGCCGACCTGGATTTCGTTCTGATTCGCCGCCTGCCAGGAAGCCGCCTCATGCTCTGACCAGTGGGAATCCTTCTGATCAGATGTAAGGATATCCAGCATAGCCGTATATTTCATCATTGTAATGTTCGGGCGTTTTTTTGCCTGTTCCAGCAGATGGCTGGTGATTTCCTTTCCGGTGATGTCTTCATGAAACAGGATGCGCTTGTTGCTGTGTGCACCCTCCCGGGTAAAGGCCAGCGCGCCGTCCTCTGTTCTGGCAAACGACACGCCGCAGGCAATCAGGTCACGGATTACATCCTGAGAGGACCGGATCATTATATCTACGGAACCCTTGTCATTCTCTTCGTGACCGGCTTTCATTGTATCATCAAAATAGGATTGATAGTCCTCCTCATCGCGGAGCATGCAGATGCCGCCCTGCGCCAGGAAGGAATCACTGCTCTCAAAATCCGCTTTTGTGATCAGAAGAACCCTCCTGTCTTCCGGGATCTGCAGAGCAAAATACAAAGCGGCACAGCCGCTTCCGACGACCAGAATATCTGTTTTTACCATGTTCAGCTTCTTTCCGCATGCATTACAGCTGATCACAGCGATTGTCTGTAATGCAGGACATTTTTTCAAAGTACATCTCTAAAAGACATCTTTAAAGCTTTCTAAAAGACATCTTTAAAGCTTTAAAACTTTTCTGCTTTGATTTCTCTGAGATATAAAGTTTGATTTTTCTGAGTTATCAAAGCTCATTGTGCAAACCATGTTTTTTATATCAGGCTCAAAACATGAAAGCTGCAACGCTGACAATCATAGCACTTATTATAACATATGACAAGATATAAATAATCAATTGTCTTGACATGTCGTAATCCGCTCATTATACTGAAAAACATCGTTTAATACTGAAAAACATCGATTGTTACATTTATTGGTTATCACTTTTTTAAAAAATAAGAGTCGAAGTTTATTAGAATTTGGAGTTTAGAGATCAGAGAGGGAATGCTATGACTACGCGTGAACTTCAGGACAGAATTATCAGACTGAAGAAGGAAAATGATGTGTGCATTCTTGCACATGCCTACCAGAGTCAGGATATCTGGGAGGTAGCAGACTATATCGGAGATTCATACGGCCTGAGTGTGCAGGCTGCAAAGGCACCTCAGAAGACCATCCTCATGTGTGGTGTCCGTTTTATGGCGGAGACCTGCAAGATCCTTTCGCCGGAAAAGCGGGTCCTGCTCGCCAATCCTCTGGCCGGATGTCCTATGGCAATGCAGATCAGCCACGATCAGGCGCTGGAAATGAAGCAGGCAAACCCGGGGCTTCCGCTTGTTGCCTACATTAACACGACAGCTTCATTGAAAACAGTATGCGATGTCGTTGTGACTTCCTCGTCGGCAGTCCGTATTATAGAAAAGATGCCGGAAAAGGAGATGCTCTTTGTGCCGGACTGCAACCTTGGCGGTTGGATTCAGGACCAGCTTCCGGATAAAAAACTGCATCTGATGAAGGGGGGATGCCCGACACATATGCGTATGAATGCACACGATGTGGAGAAAATGAAGGCGCTGCATCCGAATGCCAAAGTGCTGGTTCATCCGGAATGCCTGAAGGAAGTTGTTGCGCTGGTTGATTTCGTGGGGAGCACAACCGGGATTATGAAATACGCGCAGGAGTCTGACGCAGAGGAGTTTATTATCGGTACAGAGGCAAGCATTGTGCAACATCTGCAATTCAGCTGCCCGGACAAGAGGTTCTATGTTCTCTCCAAGGAATGTGTCTGCCACAATATGAAAATGACTACGCTCGTTGATGTTCTCCATGCTGTTCTGGGCACAGGCGGTGAAGAGATCGTGCTTCCGGAGGAGACGATCCGTGATGCCAGAAAATGTATTGACCGCATGATAGAGCTGGGTGGCTGATTTCTTTCCCGTTTCATTTTTTAATTTTGTCTTTAGATTGTTTTTAAAGTATTCACATCTGAAACAAACTTAAAACACAAATGGAGGATAGTATAAGACACATAGAAACAAACACAATGTTTCTTTTTCATATTCTCCTTCCTTTAGAAAGCGGAGCCGCATGACTGACGGTTCCGTTTTTTTGTGCTAAAATAAATTGCATTTCAAGTTTCCTTTTACGGACACAGAATTCGCAGGTAAATATACACGCACAGGGCAGGCAATAAACTGGCGGTGTTTCGTGCAGGAATCAAATATATAAAAATACAGGATAGACAGAATAGAGGTAGAAAATGGCAGCAGATAAGGTGAAAAAATATCTTGAAGAGCGCGGTCTTGCAGACCGGATTACAACGCATAGCGAGACAATCGACACGGTTGAACATGCAGCACAGCAGATCGGCTGCAGTGAAGCGGAGATTGCGAAGACGTTGTCTTTTATTGTTGATGAGAAGCCGGTGATTGTAGTCATGGCCGGTGACGCCAGAGTCAACAGCTCAAAATTCAAGGCACAGTTTCATGAGAAGCCGCACATGATACCCAGGCAGGATGTGGAACGCATTACGGGGGATCTTCCCGGCGGCGTCTGCCCGTTCGCAATTGCAGAGGATATTCCGATCTGGCTTGATATTTCCCTGAAGAGATTTGCATACGTGCATCCAGCCGGAGGGGACGAGTTTACATCAGTCAGAATTTCTCCCGCTGAGCTTGAAAAAGCCTCGTGTGCTGCAGGCTGGTGCGATGTATGCAAGGGATGGCAGGCGGAATGATGCAGAATAATGCAGAATGCCTGTCCCTTGTCACATGGGTTTCCCGTTCTGCAGATTTTCCTGCCCCTGCAGGTTAAAGCGCGGCCTCTTTCCTGAAAAAAGAAGTGATCAGTGAAAGAGGGAGTTCCGTTACTGAGAAACTGCTGATTTCCATTGGTTTCATATTCGTAGAGGGAATACACTTACAAAAAAACCCGGGTTGATTGCTCAACCCGGTCGTAAACACATCTAACAACTTCTCGTCTATTTTGCATGAAGTACGATAGCATCAGCCTTCAATCGTGATCGTCTTCTTCTCAGGAACTGCATCTTCCTTCTTTGTTTCAATGGTCAGATAACCATTCTCAAGACTTACTGCAACGCATAATACAGGCCTCCTATCAAATATCTTTCCGGCTCAGTATGCTGTTCTGGGCTGTTGTGAACTGCGCTTATATAGAAAAAGGTATCTGGGAAAGAATCCCTGTCCGCCAGAGCCTGCAATGTTAATCAGGATATTCACAGGCTATCCATTATAGAGGGTCGCTGCCACTCAGGCATAATGGTATATATTTTTGTATCGGATAAAGCAGAACAGCGTCACAGCGAAGGCCATGCACTCAGCTGTGACAATGGACAGCCAGATTCCGTTGATGCCCAGCAGCAGCGGCAGAAGCAATACGCTTGCAACCTGAAACAGGAGTGTACGAAGGAAGGAAATCAGGGCGGATATTGCTCCATTGTTCATTGCAGTGAAGAAAGCAGACCCGAATATGTTAAAGCCCATGATGAGGAAGGAAAGCGAATACAGGCGGATCGCGGTCGTTGTCATGGTGAACAGCTCAGGGCTTTTTCCGGCGAAGATAGATGCAAGCGGACCTGCCGCAGAGACAGCGGCAATGGTCATTACAACACTGGAGATGGCGATCATCTGGATACTGCGTTTGAATACGTTCTGGAGTTCGGACGTGTTCTGCGCACCAAGATCGTACCCGGCGATCGGCGACATACCCATGGAGTATCCGAAAAAGACGCCTACGAAGATGAAGTTTGTGTACATGATAATGCCGTATGCTGAAACTCCGTTTTCCCCTGCAATCCGCATCAGCTGCCAGTTGTAGAGCATGTTGACTACAGACATGGAGACATTGGAGAGAAATTCCGAGGAGCCGTTGGTTACGACCTTGATCAGGGCTTTTCCGTCAAAATGTGTTCCTCCAAGGCGAAGCCGGGAACGATTCGGCATCAGAAAATATACCAGAGGGATGACAGCTCCAATGTATTGTCCGATAATGGTAGCGGCTGCGGCACTGGCAATTCCCCAGCGGAACACACCCATGAACAGAGCGTCCAGGATCATATTGGTCACACCGGCCAGGACTGTCACCAGTAATCCCATGCGTGGACGTTCGGCTGTTATGAGAAATGTCTGAAAGCAGTTCTGCAGCATGAAAGCCGGAAGACCAAGCATGCTGACGCGGGCGTAGATGACACAATAGGGCAGCATCTCCCTGGTGGCGCCAAGAAGCTGTGCTACCTTTGGCGCAGATACAAACCCCACCACTGCACAGAGGCTGGCCAGAAGGATCAATGTGTAGAGTACCAGCGAAAAAATCTCATTGGCCTTTTTCTGCTTGCCGGTCCCCAACGTAAGAGCAGTCAGTGCACTGCCACCGGCTCCGAACATAAATCCGATCGCAGAAAATAGCATGATGAAGGGCATGATAAGGTTCAATGCAGCAAAGGGTGTGGAGCCTACAAAATTTGATACGAAAAATCCATCCACAACGCCGTAGATGGAAGTGAAAATCATCATCAGGATGGATGGAAGCGTGAAACGGATCAGCCTCCCGTAGGTGAAGTGGTCTGATAATTGAATGCGGTTCATGATAAATTCTCCTATTGCTTATTTTTCTTCTGTTGTGAAGCAAACTGATTGATTTTCTCCCGAAGCTGATCGAGATAACGCTGGTTCAGCGACAGAAGCTGCTGCTGTTCCCCGGGTGTCCATTCAGCCAGAATCTGATTTTCAATGTGAACAATACAGCCGGTCTTCTCTTCCAGAGTCCGATGTCCGTCGGCAGTAAGCTGAAGTGGTTCATTGCGAAGCCCCGCCGGCTTTTCCAGAATACCTTTCTTTACCAGTTTCTGTACCGCAGAGCTGACGGTCTGCTTGCTGATACCGGTCCGCTGTGTGATTTCTTTCTGCGTGATTTCTTCATTACCGTATAGAATATAGAGGATCATCGATTCGCCATCGGACAATCCCAGCATAAGACTTAAGTCGTGATAGGCCATATTGATCGCATCGTTGATTGCGTCAAATCTTTGCATAAAAGATGCTTGTTTTTCCATTCCTGTTTCCTCCATATTAAAATTTATAAAAGTCCATATAAAAGTAAAACCACATCAAAGTGAAAACTACATAAATGTAATATCACTAGCTATAATTAGTCCAAAATCGGACTTACATAACATTAGTCTCTTTTCGGACTTAAGTCAACAGGTAATTTGCATGAAAAAGATATTGGTTTCATGAATCCGGTGCGCTACAATTGAGGCGGACATTTTCGGAGAGGATATTTTCGAAGCGGAAATTTTTTGAAGTGGCTTTTCTAGGAGCTGGAAATGCCATATATTTTATCACAAAAAACGGAGCCGTCAGTTTGTGGCTCCGCTTTTCTAAAGGAAGGAGAATATGAAAAAGAAACATTGTTGTTGTTTCTATAGTCTATATATTACCCTCATATTGTGATTGAATTTTGTTTCAGTTGTAAACACTTTGCGAACAAGCTAAAGATATTATAAAATGTGTGCCTGTTCTCAAAGTATCTCATCAAAATAGGAACTGTCCATATGGCATACAGGACACTCAGCCGGTGGATATTCACCCTCATAGATGTATCCACAAATACGACACTTCCATTTACGCACCCTGGCCCCGGGTTCTGTGACCTCCTCATAGTCTTCAGCAGTATTTGGTTTCCCGGTCGTCTCAGATGCCGCTGTCTGATCTGAAATGCCAGTCCTGTCTGAAATACCGCCCTTATCTGAAGCACTGCCATTCTCAGCCTGAGCAGCTGTATCTTCCGTTTCTCCGAAGTAAGCTGCCACACCGCTTCTGAGCTCAGTGCCATCCACAATAAAGGTCTGAAGCTTCTGATACTGTCCAGCCTCCGGCCCAAGCAGACTGCTTCGGTCAGAATAAGAAGTATGCAGCATCTTTTCCGCAAGAGGAGAAAGAGGCTTCCCGTAAAATTCCTTATACAGCTGCTTCAGCTCCGGATTTTCATGGCTCTTGCGTATCTGCATTTCTGCGTCCCGTTTATAAAGACTTCCAATCCGCGCTTCCACCATGTTCTTCCGCTCATCTGTCATAGCTTTCGGCTGACCGCCACCACCGATACACCCACCTGGGCAGGTCATGACCTCAATGAAATCGTAATGTTTTCCCGTTTCCTTCGCCATGGTCAGAAACCTCCGGACATTTGAGGTGCCATAAATCACAGCCAGATTCAGGCTGAGCGATCCGACCTGTACAGCAGCCTCCCGGATCTCCTGCATTCCCCGGACAGGCTCGAGCGTATAAAGCTGCTCCGGTGCAGGTTCATGTGTCACATATTCATAGGCTGTGCGGACGGCCGCCTCCATAACACCACCTGTATTTCCAAAGATCACACCTGCACCGGATGCTTCACCCATCAGCTTGTCAAACTCTGAATCCACAAGGGATGTCAATTCAATGCCGGCATTCGTTGCCCACTCTGCCAGTTCCCGTGTGGTAATGACGTGGTCCATGTCCCGCAGATCAGGCAGATTCAGATATTCTGCCGACGCATTCATCTCATCACGGCGGATCTCAAATTTCTTGGCAGTGCAGGGCGTCAGCGCAACATTCACGATTTTCGCCGGGTCAATTCCCATTTTTTTCGCAAAGTAGGTCTTAATTGTGGGGCCCTGCATCCCAATCGGGCTTTTGGCAGATGAGATATGCGGCAAAAGCTCGGGATAATAAATTTCCGCAAACTTTACCCATGCCGGACAGCACGAGGTAAATTGCGGTAAGGGTCCGCTGTGCTTTGTGACACGCTCTATCAGCTCGCTGGCTTCCTCCACAATCGTCATATCCGCCGCAAAATTTGTGTCAAGTACATAGTCCGCCCCAAGACATCGCAGCAGGGCAACCATCTTTCCTTCGACAAAGCTTCCTCTTGGCATGCCAAAAGCCTCGCCCAGAGAAACTCTGACCGACGGAGATGTGCTCACAATCACAATTTTTTCAGGATCCTTAGCTGCTGCGATCACCGCCTCCATCTCCGGTGTCTCAGTAATCGAACTGACCGGACAGACATTTGCGCACTGGCCGCAGTGAATACAGACTGCCATATCATCTGTCTTCTCCAGATCGTAATACCCCAACACGCTGATGTAATCCCGACAGATATCCCTGCACTGCCCGCATTTGATACACAGATCCTCTATACGCCGGATTGCCGGATTGTCCGGCTCAATTGGAACACGGACCTCCTCTGATAAATGCTTTCCCATCTGATACCTCCTCGTATGTTTAGATAACTATGATTTTGTTATAGAACACATTATTCGATGTGCAGCGTATGACGATGTACAGCTTGCGCTGATTTTTGCCTGCCTTTTCTGATAATCATTACTAATATCATAAACTCCCGGGATTCTGTTTTCAAGCCCCAAAAATGGTACAATGCTGTATTTTTCAGCTTCTTGCGATTCTGAATAGAAATAAGATATAATAGGAACCGTGACTATAAAAATCATAAATGCAATAAGGAAATTACAATGAAATGAGGATTATGAATTATGAGCGGGCAGACTAATCAACGAAGCAGCTTCTCAGGAAAGCTCGGTTTTGTCCTTTCAGCGGCAGGAGCCTCTGTGGGACTTGGTAATATATGGCGGTTCCCCTACCTTGCCGCAAAATATGGCGGTGGGATCTTTTTGATCGTATACATAGCACTTGCAGTTACCTTTGGATACACCATGATTATGGCTGAGACCGCCATCGGGCGAATGACACAAAAAAGTCCGGTAGGCGCATTTGAGCACTTCGGAAATAAGAAATGGCTGAGATTCGGTGGATGGATCAACTCGATCGTTCCGATGCTGATTGTACCGTATTATTCCGTCATCGGGGGATGGGTGATCAAATACCTGGTCGAGTATATTGTGAGCGGGACAGAAAAAGTAGCTTCACAGAACTATTTCAGTACATTTATTTCAGATGGCGTACAGCCTGAGATCTTTTTTCTGATTTTTTCTATTGCGACACTTGTCATTATTTTCATGGGTGTGCAGAACGGAATTGAGCGTGTATCAAAGGTTATGATGCCGGTCCTTGTTGTCCTGGCAGTGATCATCGCAATATATTCCATGACACGTCCTGGAGCAGTGGCCGGAATCAAATATTTCCTGATTCCTAATGTGCGTCATTTTTCCTGGATGACCTTTGTGTCCGCCATGGGACAGATGTTCTATTCTCTGTCCATTGCCATGGGAATCCTGATCACTTTCGGATCTTACATGAAGAAAAATATCTCCGTGGAAAGCACAACGTATCAGGTTATCTTCTTTGATTCCCTGATCGCGATCATGGCCGCCCTGATGATCATTCCCTCCGTGTTCGCCTTCGACGGCGCAAAAGCAGGACAGACCCTGCAGGCAGGGCCGTCGCTTATGTTTATCACCATGCCTCAGATTTTCCACAGCATGGGAATCGGCAGAGTGATCGGCATTCTCTTCTTCCTGCTGGTTCTTTTTGCCGCGCTGACCTCTTCGATTGCACTTGCAGAAGCGGCCGCATCGACATTTGAGGATCAGTATGGCTGGAGCCGGAAGCGCAGTACAATTGTGGTGGGCATCATCATGATCTGCCTCGGTTCTCTTTCTGCCCTTGGCTATGGACCGCTGGCAAATGTCAAAGTCATCGGCATGCAGTTTCTGGATCTCTTTGACTTCCTGTCGAATTCCGTTATGATGCCGATCGCGGCACTGTGCACCTGCCTGCTGGTCACCCGTGTCATCAAGACCGCAATGATTGCAAAGGAAATTGAGCAGGAGGGGCAGTCCTTTAAAGGAAAGAAGCTCTTCAACTTCATGATCCGTTTCCTCTGTCCGGTATTCGTCATCGTGATCCTGATCTCGTCCATCCTGAACGTTTTCGGCATCATCACCATGTGATGTATACTGTAAGGACGGCTAACAACGGTTTTCAATACTCTCAAGACATGGTATAATAATTATATTATGCGTATTCGATTATCTGATCATTTTACATTCAGCCGTCTTCTGTGGTATACATTTCCGTCTATGGTGATGATGGTTTTTACCTCGATCTACAATATTATAGACGGATTATTTGTGTCGAATTATGTGGGGAAGGAAGCGCTTGCAGCCGTCAATCTTGTGTATCCGGTCTTCATGATCATCGGGGCGATCGGCTTTATGCTTGGATCCGGAGGGTCTGCGATTGTCGCGCAGACACTTGGAGAACAGAAAAAAGAGAAAGCGCGGGAATATTTTTCCATGCTGGTGGCAGTTACATTTTTCCTCGGGATTGCGGCCACATTGCTGTTTGAAATTTTTCTGCGGCCTGTGACGGGACTTCTTGGTGCGAGTGGAACACTGCAGGCATACAGCATCCGTTATGGACGGGTGGTCATGCTTTCCATGCCGTTCTTTATGCTGCAGGCATCGTTCCAGCTGTATTTTAATGTGGCGGAGAAGCCGAAGATCGGTCTGGCTGTTACTGTTTTGTCCGGCTGTGCAAACATCGTTCTGGATTATCTGTTTGTCGGGGTCTGCGGTTTCGGACTGGTGGGCGCTGCCGTGGCGACAAACGTCAGTGAAATTCTGGGCGGACTGGTGCCGGTAATCTATTTTCTGCGAAAAAATGATTCCCTTCTGCGTCTGTGCAGGGCTCCGTTTGTGTGGAAGGTGTTTCTGAAGGCATGTGGGAATGGTTCCTCCGAGATGCTCAGCAATATTTCCAGCTCCGTCGTTTCTATTCTGTATAATTATCAGCTGCTGGACCTGGCTGGGGCTGACGGCGTTGCTGCGTATGGCGCAATCATGTATATGGCCTTCATTTTTGCAGCGATTCTGCTTGGATATTCCAGTGGAAGTGCGCCGATTGTCTCGTATCAGTATGGCGCGGGAAATCAGGAAGAACTGAAAAATCTCTTCCGGAAGAGCCTGGTGATCATCGGGGTCATGGAGCTGGTAATGTTTCTGCTTGCTGAGGTATGCGCGAATCCTGTAACGTGGATTTTTGTAGGATATGATGCCAATCTCCATGCGATGACGCGGACAGGGTTCCGGCTTTTTTCCCTGAGCTTTCTGTGCGTCGGTTTTACAATTTACGGCTCGTCCTTTTTTACCGCGCTTGGTGACGGCGGGGTGTCTGCACTGCTTTCCTTCAGCAGGACACTGGTATTTCAGATCGGTGCCGTCATGATCCTGCCCATGCTGCTGAACCTGACAGGAATCTGGCTGGCATCGCCAGTGGCGGAGCTTTGCGCGCTGGTGCTTACCATCGGATTCCTGATTGCAAAAAAGAAAAAGTATGGATATGCGTGAAATGCGGATACAAACAGAGGCTTTTATTCATTGATACAGATAGAGGCATTTATTCCTTGATACAAATAAGGGTATATATTTTATTCTGATAAAGTTCCGGCCCGGGGCGTGACAAAGTGTCAGGCCCTGGGCCGATTTATCATGGTGATCCGTATTTTTTCTTCAGGTGATAATAGTTGGACATGTTGCAAAAACCACAGCGGCCGGCGATTTCCATGACAGACAGCCCGGTCGTTTTTTTCATTTCTTCTGCCTTCTTCAGCCGCATCTTTGTCAGGTATTCCTCGAAGCCAAAGCCCAGTGCCTTTCGAAAGCAGGTGCTGAAGTAATTCGGGCTCAGGCAGGCAACTGCTGCCACATCCTTCAGGGTTATTTTTTCTGTATAATGTGCATTGATATAATAAAAAGCTGCTTCCAGCCGCTGCATCTGCTTCTTTTTCTGAGAGAGCCGCTGATGATCATCGCCTGCACTTCCATCATTCTGATAATGGCGGATCAGCAGGGTGAGAAGGCGCAGGACCTGTGCTTTGATCATCTGCCGGTAACCGGTTTCCTTCATCTTCGATTCGCGGTCAATATCATGCAGGATCGATACAATTTCTGTGACGTATTTTTCGTCGGAACGGATCACATTGCGAAAATTTGTTCCGCGCTCTATGAAGGGCTGCAGATAGCTGGCATCAAATGACGAGGATGGGGTGTCCACGAATTCAGGCGAAAAAATCATGACTGTCACTTCCATTTCCGGATCCTCCACCCACCATCCGTGCAGCTCCACGTTGTTGAAGATGATGATGTCTCCGGCGTGCATAGACCAGGTCTGTCCGTTTACGAAGTATCTCCCGTTTCCCTTTTCAACACAGGTGATCTCACAGAAGCTGTGCCAGTGAAAGGAATTCTCTGTATTGTCCTGCCTCTTCAAAATCCGTCTCTGGATCTGGAAGGGGAATCTGGGATCAAGCTTCGTCGTGTCCTTCTGAATGATCATGATCATCTGCTCCATTAATAAAATTCTCGACCCTTTTCAGCAGGACTTCATTATCCTCATGGGTCGCAACGCGAAAGAAATCGTCACCAAGTACGCCTTTGAGTGCGTAATAATCAGATTCCAGCTTAAAAAAAGGCTTCTTCAGCATGTGGAGAAAGACAAAAGATCCACCCAGGTCCTTCAGTCTCATGATAAACGCCTGATCCATCGGAGCGCTCAGCAGGTAGTCCCAGGCATACCAGCCGGATTCTGCGCAGCGTTCGCGGGAAGGAATTCTTCTGACAAAAACAATTCTCTCTTTTTCCTTCTTCTGGTTTGCATTGTTGTTCTGTTGTATGTTTTTCACCGGATTATTCCAAACCTTCCTTTTCTGTGCATAAAAGTACGGCTTTTGCAACCTTCATTTTTTATGAAACCGCAGCGGACAGCTCAGATACTGCATGCAGAAGGGCATTCAGATCTGATTCATCTGTAAACCACGATACGCTGATTCTTACGGTACCGTCTCTGCCGGAGCCGATGTGGCCGTGTATCAGGGGTGCGCAGTGCAGCCCGCACCTTGTCACGATTCCGTAGCTGTTCTGCAGAATATAGGAGACATCGGATGCCTTCATTCCCTGGATATTGAAGCTCATGACCGGTCCGTGGTTATGCTTCGGGTCACCATACAGCTTCACCCCTGGAATCGTCCCGAGATTTTCATACAGCGTTCTGATGCAAGCATACTCTTTTTCTGTAATGGCAGAAAGTCTTTTTTCGAGGACCCATCCGGTTGCAGCGGCCAGAGCGGCAATACCCGGCCCATTTCCGGTTCCAGTTTCATATTCATATGTATCCGCAAGGTCCGGATCCATGGGACTGTCGGAAAGGCTGCCGGAAAGGCTGTCGGGAAGGCTATAGGGAAGGCTATAGGGAAGGCTGCCGGAAAGGCTGTCGGGAAGGCTATAGGGAAGGCTGCCGGGAGGACTGTCCGGAGACGCTGCCGCCAGAGGATAGGTCAGCCGGCTGCTGTCTCTTCCGGTTCCTCCGAATTTGACCGGGAAAACAGGCGCGCCCCTGCGGATATACATTCCGCCGGTCCCCTGTACACCCAGCAGACTTTTGTGTCCGGTGAAGGCGAGGGCGTCAATACCCCAGGCATCTGCCCGGACTTCCAGACATCCGGCACTCTGGGAGACATCCAGAATGACGAGCAGGCCATATTTCTTCGCAATCCGTGACAGGTCCCGGATATTCTGAACGGCGCCTGTCACATTAGAACAGTGACTGAGGATCAGAACCTTCAGCGGGTTTTCCCTGCTTTGTCTGTTGTGCGCCAGAAGCTGTTCGAGATCTTTCGGATGGACCAGCCCGAAGGTATCGCATGGCAGGATTTTCGGTTCTTCTCCAGGTGTCAGATTAAACAGAGGCCGGAGGACGCTGTTGTGGTCCTGGGCAGTTGTCACAAACTGACTTGCCCTTCTCCGGCATCCTCTGATCAGAAGATTCAGAGATTCTGTCGCACCGGAAGTGAAATAGATTCTCTGTGTATCTGCAATACCGAGAAGCTTCCCCAGATTTTTTTTGCAGAGGTTAAAACTGTCGTCTCCGTCATTTCCTGCGCCGGACCGGAACTGACCGGCCGGTAATGCGGCCAAAGCCGCGGCATATGCCTTCTGCACACACTGCGGCTTTGGATAAGAAGTGGCGGCGTTATTCAGATAGATCATCGCCCGACTCCTTTTTTTCTTATCATCCTTCTACAACATTGAAATGCATGATCTCTGCAAGTTCCCTGATCTGCTTTTTGTAATCGCCGAATACAAGCACCTGGTGATGGCCGAAGCCTGCCAGGGTGTGCATGTAATGTCTTGCGTCGTCCATCTGGATATAGTAGAACGGACTGCAGTACACATCGACAAATTCGGATTTCAGAACCCTGCCGGTGCCCAGGCACATTGTATCTCCTTTCGGGTTGAAGCGTCCGAATGTGACGGTGTCCTGCTCGTTCTGCGCGAAGTCAATCTGCAGCTTGCCTCCAAATCCCTGTCCGGTGAAAGCCCAGAGCTTGTAGTCGAGGTTCCGGGTGCCATAACCATTCATCTGCAGCGCCGGAACTGCGTGGTGGATACGCAGGATCTCATCGGTCTCCATGTTCGGATTTCCCATGAAGGCAGACCGCTTTCCAAGATACTGCATGACGCACATGGCCATCAGAGCGTTCAGATCCTCCTCACAGCCGCTCGGAATACCTTCATCCTTCAGAAGAGAATGTGTTATACAGGGCGTGAACTTGCGATTCTGTGGGATCTCTGAGGTGCATAGCTCATGGCAGGCTGTGGAAAAGGCGTTGCAGTCATAGAAATCCATCATCTTTTTAACCGCCAGATAATACTTGATATCATTGATGAACCAGTCGGTATTTACCCTGGTGTCTTTGGCGTTTGCGATGATTCTGTCAGCGATCGGCCGGGCCTCCTCATCTGTCACAGCATCCAGGTAGGGCACAATAGAAGTAAACGGAAGCTTGATTACCTCCAGACCGTATCTCTGACGGAGAATCTCCGGATCGCGGATCAGGGACTGGATGCCGAAGGTCGGCTGGCTGCCTGCGGTAAGCACCAGTGCCCTGGTATTGGCGATTGCTTTTCTGACCCACAGAAGATGGACGAGTTCATTGAGGTCCTTCATGTCCATGCAGACATAGGCCTCCAGTCCGATATCTCTGCAATACGCTGCAAAGTCAATGCCTTCGTTGCCGTTCTGCAGGATTATCACAGGTTTTTTGTATCTTTCGAGATGCGGGATTCTCCATCCCATGCAGAGGAAGTAATCCACTTTATCCAGATTTTCTTCTACCTTCGACCACATCTCCTTTGTGACGGTGAATTTTTCAGTGTATCTGATATCGAGTGCGGGAAGATACTCCACCTCATTGATGGTTCCCTTCAGCATATTCACGGACTCTTTAAAGGCTTTGTCAGCGGCCTTCTGCTCTGCTTCCGGCGTCATGTCCTCTCTGTGACCTGCACGGCATGGTCCCTCCCAGAAGTGGGTATGTGTCAGACATCCGACCAGCGGACGCAGTACCAGTTTCATGTCCATCGCTTTCTGTTTCATTGTAAAAACCTCCCATTTGTTTGTGCTTTTCCTGCATTTTCCTGCTTTTCAAAAGGTACCCATGGCCTGGCTCAGGATCCTTTCAGGGCACTTTTGCTATTTCCTACTAAATTATAGGAATATGCAGAGAGATTTTCGTCAACTTTCTTCCACGATGCGTGTACTATCTTACGATTCCTTCATTTATTGGTGGAATGATTTTACACGTCTGCAATTTTACATATGTCAGCATGCTTCTGCATGAGTGAGGGTCCGGCAAAAGTGGGAATTTTCATGGAAGGCGGCTTTTTGGCAAAACCTCATGATAAGGCGTTTCGGTGAAACCTCATTAATATTGAGAAACCTGGTATACGGGAGTATGATGGGAGGGAAGCCAGTACGTAAAGATATTTTTTATGGAAACTCCCACCTGTCTGGTGGATCACGGAGGAAAGCAGATGGATGCAAAATATTGTATTATTTCAAGAAGAAGTGTAAGAAAATACAGTCCCGAGCCAGTTTCTGAGGAAACCATCCGGAAGATTGTTGATGCGGCACGATTTGCGCCAAGCTGGAAAAATACCCAGACGGTACGCTATTATGCCGTTTATGATCAGGCGCTGAAGGAGAAAATCGCCGAGAATGATACGCTTGGATTTGAATTCAACAGAAAGACTATCACGCGCTGCCCGGTATTGATCGTCCTTACATCAAAGAAAAATATTTCCGGGTATGAGAAGGATGGCACCTATTCAACACCGATGGGAAAGCACTGGCAGTCCTATGATGCAGGTATTGCCACAGAAGCCTTAGAGCTGGCTGCATTCAGTTACGGCGTGGGTACCGTAACGCTTGGTATTTTTGACGCAGACAGGGTAGGGGAAGACATGGGAATCCCGGATGATGAGGAAGTATCAGGGCTGATTGCGATGGGTTATCCGGTCAAACAGGGAGTTGCACCGGCGAGAAAATCGGTCGATGAGCTTCTGTCATTTGTTCGATCATCGAAAGACTGATCTGATCCATTATATATACTATATGCCACGATAAAGCAGGCGGTCTGAATAAGGCCGCCTGCTTTATCGTGTATGTTGCATGGATTTGATATATGCTGTGCTGTTTTTCAACCCTTTTCAGGTGCGATTTCGATCTCCAGATCACTCATTGGAAAGCTGCAGCAGGGATGGAAATAATGGTAGTCAGCATCTGCAGCGCGGCGATGCTCCATCTGTTTGGGACAGAAGACCTCTCCACTGACAAGACGGGAGCGGCACCACCCACATTCACCCGACCGGCAGTGTGCGGGTGCTGCGATGCCATTTTTTTCCAGTGACTGCAGAACGGTGTCAGAGGAAGATGCCTGCAGTGTTTGTACATTGCCGCAGATTCGGACGGTAATCTGGACCGTATCAGGAACTTTTGCGTGATTAGCCGGGTAATCCGGCTGGGCGGATGCATTATGGACCTCTCCCTGAAGTTCATGACGGATCCATTTCTGCTCAAGATGTAATTTACCGAGCTCCTGGTCAAGGAATTTGTACATTCCGGCAGGACCGCACATGAATACAGAGTACTGCTCCGGCGCATATCTTGCGATCAGGTCTGCAGTAATAAATCCATGTTCATAGCCTTCCTTGTCCTCGTCACTCAGTACGTGGACGACTTTTATCTTATCAGAAGCCTTCTGATATAGATCGAAATCTTCTTTGAAGAGAATATCTTTTTCCGTGCGGCTCCCATAGAAAAGAATCAGGTTGAAATCCTCATCTTCCTCCACAATGGATTTGGCGAATGCGTGAAAAGGAGTGATTCCACTGCCACCGGCAAGCCCGATGACGGTTCCGGCATCCCGAATCGGCAGATATACAAATTCTCCAAGAGGCCCGGATAAGGTAACCTGATCACCGGTTTTCCAGTGGTCCAGCATGAAGTTTGACGCAAGGCCGCCCGGAACACGTTTTACGGTAATGGTGCAGGTGCCTCCATTGAGTGTTTCCCTCGGAGAGGAGGAAATGGAGTAGGGCCTGGTCAGCGTCATCCCGTCAAACGCAAGGAATACACAGATATAAGCACCTGCCTGGAACCAGGCAAACTGGGTGGTACCTCTGGAAGTATCAGGAGAAAATGTAAAGCTTTTGCAGTTTGCGTCCCAGGATTTAACTGCGGTAATGATTCCATACTGCCGGTCCGGATGCAGCGCAGCAGAGAGTGCATTGACAGGAAATACTTTTGGAAGCGGGGCAGCCGCTGCTTTTCTGATTTCCTCTTCGCGGATTTTTTTCAGCTTCTGGAAGCGAAGAGGGCTGATGGAATGAAGATTTGGTGCTTTTGCCATGATTATCTATCCTCCTCTGCGTCTTTGATCGTCTTTCGTCCCTGAATATTTCCATTCAGATAGCACAGATTATATCCGTCAATATTTTCGGCAGCGGCGCCGGTGATCCGGAGATTTTTATAGCCTGTCTCTTTGTCCATGCTGGTGAGGCGGGAGATTATATTGTCCCAGTACGTAACCTGATAGCCATATGGTGTACCGTTGGGGGTATTCAGATAGCGGCAGAAGGTTGCAGGCGTAGCGTAGGCAATCTCCTCAATATACGGGCGTATCGTTATGCCGGTGTTCTTTTCGTAATAATCAACCCAGTCACGCATGCGCTGATTTTTTATTTTGTAGTAGTCCTCCGGCTTTACCTTTCCCCAGAATGAGGAATCTCCGAAGGTGGTGAGGAATAGAGTACAGGTTCCCTTCGGAGAGGAATCCGGTATGATCAGGTTCAGACAGTTGGCAATGAAGGTGCCCTTATCTGTACCGTTGGATTTGGTAAATGTCACCTCCGGATCCTCATCACTCATGATGATGGTGGAATAGGTATCGATGCCCAGTTCTTCAGCCGACCGATTCAGGCCGATGTACATCGTCTCAAGCTCAAGCGCGATGCTGCGGGCATTTGCAAGGCGGAGTGGTATCTCCGGACGTGGCACGTCATCGGCGATCATTTTTCCATAGACGGCTGCGGGAGAACAGTCTGCAATGATATGCTTTGCAAGGATTGTTTTTCCGTTTTTAAGAACCACGCCCTTTGCGGAATTATTTTCAATCAGGATCTGGACGACCTCGCTGTTGTACCATATTTCACCGCCGGACTTTCGGAGTGTGGATTCGAGAGTCAGAGACAGGTTGTGGGATTTTTTATTTGGCATTCCCGGATTATAGTAGACATATTTGTAGATCATCTGACAGGTGGTCAGGAAATCCAGCTGATCCGGTGCGGCACCGAGATAACACCAGTAGGTGTTCAGGATATTCTGCGCCTTCTTGGGCATGCCAATCGCTTCCATTCCCTCGTCGGTGGTACAGGATGCCATGCGAAGAAAATCTGCGTATTTTGTCATCATTACCAGCTTGCTTGCATTTGGCTTCATTGCATAGCTCTGTGCTTCACCGGCAAGTTTTCCGAGGTCCAGAAGCTTGCGTACGCTGGGCTCACAACCGGGAACCAGCTCTTCCATTTTGGCACAAAACGGCTCGATTCCTGTCGGAAGCACAAGGTCCAGATCGTTGGGAACAATGAGGTGGAACAGCTTCTGTTCAATTCTCCAGTCTACATCTGCACCGTACTGTTCAAATAATTTGCGTACTGTTCCGGGATGTTCGCTGGTTCCGAGATCACAGAGCTCGTGCAGTGCGGCTTCAAATTCGAACCGGCCACGCACAAAACTTGTGGCACTGCCGCCCGGCAGATTATGACGTTCCAGAACAAGCGTCTTCAGTCCTGCCTGTGCCGTGGTGACTGCTGCTGATAGCCCGCCATTTCCGGCACCGATCACAATCACATCATACCTTTCCAAGATATCACCCTCCTGTTTGTCATACATTGTATAGTTTGTATCTTGCGATTACTATGCTGATCTTATTATGCTGGAAAATCATTTGTGAAAAAATAAACAGGGAGTGGACTCTGCCACAATGATATGTTGTGGATCAATGCGCTTTTTGATATGATGACAAACAGAGGAGATGGAAGCTATGCAGATGCAGATGATACATGCGTTTCTTATGTTATGTAAAATTCAGAACATTACAAAATGCAGTGAAATTTTAGGGATCAGTCAGCAGGGGCTGAGCCGTCAGATTCACATGATGGAACAGGAACTGGACACGACATTGTTTGAACGGCAGCCCAGGGGTGTCCGGCTTACGCCGCAGGGAGAACTGCTGCGCCCTTATCTGGAAAAATCCTTTTCTCTCTATGAGGAGGGACTTCAGAGCCTGGAACACTATGATAAGGACCGCACCCGTGATCTGACGATCTTCATCTGTCCAGGTATACACACGGTGCTCGGGACAAAATTTTTTCTGGCATTTGATCATGCACATCCGGAGATCAACCTGCATCTTCAGTATGTATCTGATCCAGAGGCAGAAAATGCCCTGCTGGATGGCCGTGCTGACGGGGCCTTTCTTGACTGGCCGGAACATACGGAGCTATACGATATGTACCAGGTCGTTCACAGCCGTCTTGTAGCAGTAATGCGCCCGGATCATCCGCTGGCGGGCAGGCAGGAGATTTCCTTTCAGGATCTTCGTGGTGAGAAATGCTTTTTCCCAGACAGCCTGCACAGAAAAAATCAGCAGTTCAAGCATGCCTATCCTGATATTTATTTTTCATTGGAGCGCAGCTATATCTCCAATGACTACGAGACCTATATCAATCTTCCCAAAGAGCTCGGAGGTATCGCGCTGAGTTTCGAAATTACATTGCGCAATCTGGAACCGGGGCTGGTAGTCATTCCCTTCAAGGAGGACAGCTACGTATCCTTATTTTATTGTATTCGAAATGACCGGCCGGTAGATGCTGCGCTGCAGGCCTTTTCCGACTACATCTACCGCAACGTAGATGTCATTGCCAGGTAATCGGTCTGTGCAGCCAGTTCCTTCATGACCCATGCGAAGGCACTGGCTGTCCGGAGGTCTGCATCCCTGAAATGATTGCCGGGATTCCAGGCAAGCGTTGTCCGGATGCCCTCCTCCAGAAGCAGCTGATGCGTCTCACGAATCCTGTCGCCGACGGCTGCCATTACGGGGTTTCTCGTTCTCTCCTCTTTATCGCCAAGACTCAGATAAACAGCTTCTGCTTTGATTTTATTCTGCTTCAGATAATTGACAAAACCCGGAAACCAGACGGAGGGTGATGCTGCCGCTACACCGCGAAACCGGTCGGTCTGACACGCCGCCCATAGTGCAAAGAGACCGGCAAGAGAATAACCGCCGATGATATAGGTTTTTCCAGCCTCCTCTGTCAGGGAAAGCACCTGACGCAGAGTTTCCGGGGCGCCCTCGCCAAAGTCCTCTTTGCCGAACACGGCCGGTGTCTTCCAGGGTGACAGGTCTTTGTTCCAGTTTCCGACCTTGCAGGCAATCAGGCGAAAATCAGCAGAGCTGTTTTCACGGATCCTTGCCACCTCATTTTCGATTGCTTCGAGATCGTGATCGTCCACCAGCTGGATGAGGACCAGGGGAGCATCTTTTTTTCCATATTCATATATTTCCATTATATTTTTCCTCATATTCAGGACATGCAATAATCAACATCCTTTAATATCTTGATCTTGAGCCAGACAGTAAAAGTACAGGAGATGGTCTTGAAGTTCGAACAATTCCAGTATACAGCAATAAGTCCCTATGACAAGGTGTCACACGCTGCGGAATGTCCGTGTACCGACGAATCTGGCACTTTATCACGCTGATGTGACAGAGAACCTGACCCCTTGTCATACGATTTCGTTCTGTCCAGAATATCGCTAAGGTGGTATTGTAGAAGCATAAGGGGAGGGCGTTCACATGAAAAAATATCCCGAGCTCAGGCACATTGGTGCAGGGCAGGATCTTTATCATTATACACAGTGCAAGAGTGCAATCGGCATTCTGAAAACAGGTGCCTTTTTTGCCACGAAGAGCAGTTTTCTCAATGATACAAATGAGATGGATTATATTACCCATGTTGCCCACGCTGTGGTGAAAAGGATTGATCAGGAATCCTGGAGGGAAATGCTGAACCGGGAAATCATTGATACCATGGAGGAAGTTAAGCGGCATGACACCTTTGTGCTGTCTTTTTCGCTGGACCGTGACAGCATTACGCTCTGGTCGGAATTTGGAGATCAGACCGGTTATAATCTCTGCTTCTGCGGACAGGAGATGATTGACCGGATCAATGGCCATCAGCAGATCTATTGTCACGGCCAGCTGATCTACTCCAGGGAAGAGCAGGAGACGAGGATCTGGCAGCTGCTGACACAGGAGCTGCCGGAAAGGGTAGGCATACCATTTGGCGAGATCATGCGTCTTGGCATTGCGGACCCGGCCTGCAGGGAATTTACCGGATATCGCAAAAAGCTCCAGAAGGCACTGAATATCTACTCGCTGTTCTTCAAGCAGCAGGAATTTGAGGCAGAGAAGGAATATCGGATTGTATTCCGCAATCCGGACCGGAGCATGATCCATTTCCGTGAAAAAGAGGGTTTTCTGCTTCCTTATATTGAGATTACGGTTGAAAAACCGCACAATATGCCTCTGCGGCAGGTTACCATCGCACCCAAGAACCATGTGGACCTGGCGCAGAAGGGCATGGTCCAGTACCTGCAACAGCTTGGATATGATGTTCCGGTAACACTGTCCGGTATCAAGCTGCGATATTGAAGGGGCACAGCGGAAAAATGAATGGGCATTCTGCTGTCGGATTTTCGATTGGAAGGAAATTTTGGGAGGAAATGAAATGGATGTTGCAGACACACTTGAAAAATTAAAAAGAAAAGCATTGGAAGATCCACGCCTGAAAGAACGGCTGATCGCCACGCGGAAATCAAAGACTCCGCTTGCAGATTTCTGCAAAATAAGTACGGATCTGGGACTTCCATTGTACGAGATGGATGTTTTGGAGTTTGGGGAATCCTCCTATGCTGCAATGCGGCGCAGCACAAATGGTGGAGGGGAGAATTCACCGATGCTGTTCTATGAGGACGATATATATGAAGTGTTCATAAGTGAATTGGAATCGAGGGATTGAGCACAATTTTTCCTGCTGTTGCGCAGAAGGTCGTGACAGTTGTTCTGTTACAGTAAAGCCCATCACCTTGTGGTATCTCACGGACAAGGTGATGGGCTTATTCAAATAAAGCTTTGGAGAAGGATCCCTATTTTAGCCACTTTTTATGCTTTCTTCAGCATTGCCGGAACGAGAAGGTTCAGGAACGCCTGTGATTCTGTCGGGAAGGTGAAGATCATCTGATTTAGCTGCAGGCCGGTCAGCTTCTGGTTGATGACCAGCGCGGCGATGTCTGCGTAGAGACCTGCATCCTCGCCATAGAAAGCGCCGCCAACAAGCTCACGCTTTTTGTTGAACACAAATGAAAATTCTGCATCCATCTGGTTCTTAGCCTCGAAGAGAAGCTTCTTGCCGAATTCCACGACTTCAACGTCGTAGAGATCAGGATTTTTCTCTGCCTGTTCGATTGTTATGCCGACCTGAGAAATCCGTGGCATTGTGAATACAAGATTCGGGATAACCGGGTATGTGATCGGAGCCGGATTGATTCCCAGAATCTGTGTGGCGATGTAATTGGATTCAAATGTTGCGGTTGGTGTGAGCTTTGGTACCTGTTTCTCAACGCAGTCACCGGAAGCAAAAATATTTGGCACAGAGGTCCGCATATGGTCATCTACCCGGATTCCTCTGCGGGAGAAGGCAATGCCAAGATCCTCGAGCCCTAGATTTTCTACATTCGCCTGACGACCGGTTGCCTCCAGAATATAGTCTGTTTCTATAGAAGAGCCATCTGCGAAACGGATTTCCAGACCATCTTTTTTCTTCAGGATTTCTTTTGTCTCGTGCTGCATCAGAAAACGAACACCGGCTGCTTTCATCTTCTCTACAACCCGATCTGTGTATTTCTTTGGATACATGCGGAGTACCTGGTCTGTGTACTCAATAACCGTTGTTTCAGAACCCATCTGTGTGGCGATGGAGGAAAATTCCATTGCAATAATACCCCCTCCAATGAAGGCGATCCGTTTCGGGAATGTATCCAGATCCAGAAAATCACGGCTGTCGTGGATAAATTCATTTCCCGGAATATTCTGCTTCATAGCCCGCTCGCCGGTTCCAAGAACGATATATTCAGCGGTAACTTTCTTTCCATCTACGTCAATCGTGTGTGCGTCGATAAGCTTTCCGGTTCCATGAATAACCGGCATATGCATCTGGTTAAACATACCTTCCATAATCTGATTGAGCGGAGAAATGACCTTCTTTTTATAAGCCATGAGTGCGGACCAATCAATCGCCGGTGTCTCGGATATACCGATTCCTTTATATCTCTTCAGACCGTCGATATAGTTGAAAGGGGTGTCCAGAAGAATTTTGGCGTTGCACCCATAATTGGTGCAGGTTCCGCCAACCACATCTCTCTCAATGAAAGCCACCTTTTTTCCTGCCTGAATCAGAATGGTAGCTGCGTGCCAGCTTGCATGTCCTGCTCCAATAAATACTGTGTCAAAATCGTACATTTTTTACTCTCCCTGGTAGTAGAATGCGGCAACGATGTTGAGTAGAAAATGACCGGAATGCCTGTCGATCATCTCTGACTCCTTTTATAGCACAAAAATATATTTTTGTCAATTGAATTTTACAAAATATAATTGCACATTTCAAAACTTCAGGTTGAGTACCCTTCAAAAAGATCTTCTTGTTTTTTTGTTTTGTTTGTGTAAAATAAAATTATAATTCGCAACTTAAATACATTTCGAACGAAATATAAAGGAGCCTGACATGGAAATATTAATTGACACAGCCAACGTAGACCTGATCCGCAGATATAATGAGATTCTTGATCTGACCGGCGTTACCTGTAACCCGACGATTATTGCGAAGGAGCATGGGGATTTCTGGAAGATTCTCACGGAGATCCGCAGCATCATCGGCGACAGACAGCTGCATGTGCAGGTCACAGCTCACGATTATGAAGGCATGCTGCAGGAGGCTAATGCGATCACCAGTCGTCTCGGCAAGGAGCATACCTATATCAAGGTGCCGGTCAATGAGACGGGTGTTCATGTCATCCGCGCGTTGAAGCAGGAGGGCTATCATGTTACAGGGACAGCAATCTACATGACACAGCAGGCCATGCTTGCAGCATCTGTCGGCGCAGATTATGTCGCACCTTACTTCAACCGGATTGATAACAATAATGTCCGGGCAGGAGAAGTCATTGCCGATATGGTGAAGCTGTTCCATACAAGCCACGTTGCGACAAAAATTCTCGCCGCCAGCTTCCACAATACACAGCAGATCATGGATGCATTCCTTGCCGGTGCAGAGGCATGCACGGCTGCACCGGAGTATTTCACAAAGATGGTTGAAAATCCGCTTATTGAAGATGCTATCCGGGGATTTGACAGGGACTGGAAGAGCGTATACGGAGAAAAAACAATCTGTGAGCTCTGAATGCATGTAAGCCATACAACATGTAGTCCATATTATCTGTAAGGGATGCAGCTTTGCGGGAATATGACATGTGAGTGACTGCAGAATATATGGTGAAGTATGCGGGCACAGGGTAAATGTAAAACGGTAAGCCGCGTTGTGATTCTGTTGTTTTACACCTTTCGTAGACATGAAGGTGTGTGAATCCGTACAATACGAGAAAAGAGGAAAGCATATGACCGGTTATCTCATAGCGCATGATATCGGAACCTCCGGCGACAAGGCTACGCTTTATCGGACAGACGGAACTGCCCTGCGAAGTGAAACCGTTTCCTATCCGGTCCATTATTTCGGACACCACTGCGCAGAGCAGAACCCCGAGGACTGGTGGCAGGCGGTCTGCCGGTCTACCCGGAAGATTCTCGAGGATATCCCTGCCTCGTCTGTCCTTGGACTGTCCTTTTCTGCACAGATGCAGTGCTGCCTTCCGGTGGACAGAGAGGGGCGTCCTCTGCATCCGGCTATGATCTGGGCAGACCACAGGGCTGTAGAAGAGAGAGACCATCTGATCCGGTCCATTGGTTTCGATCAGATGTATGACATTACCGGGCATCGCCCCAACGAGAGCTATACCCTGGAAAAGGTCATGTGGCTGAAAAAACATGAGCCGGATATATATGCAGGGACGTATAAAATCCTTCAGGTCAAGGATTATCTTTTATTCCGGCTTACAGGGCGCTTTGCAACTGACTATTCCGACGCTTCCGGGACGAACGCGATGGATCTGAACCGTTTTGACTGGTCAGAGGATATTCTGAAAGCTGCAGAGATTTCATCAGATTTGTTTCCTGAACTTCATGCATCTACGGATATAATCGGACCACTTACCAAAGAAGCGGCAGCTGCCACCGGGCTGCCGGAGGGGCTTCCGGTCGTCTGCGGCGGCGGGGATGGACCCTGTGCTGCTGTGGGTGCAGGCTGTATAGAGGACCAGCAGCTTTACGCAACCTTTGGAACCTCTGCATGGATCGGGGGCACAACAAAGGAAAAGTTCGTTGATGATCAGAAGATTCTGATGTGCTTTGCGCATGTGATTCCGGGCAGGTATGCTCCCTGTGGCACCATGCAGGCGGCGGGAAGCTCTTATGCCTATATCCGCTCGCTTCTGGAACCGGATACCGCCTATGAAGAACTTGACAGAGAAATTTCCTGTGCGCCGCCAGGCTCCGACGGGCTTGTTTTTCTGCCATATCTGACGGGAGAGCGATCGCCCAGATGGAACGAGAAGGCCAGCGGAGCCTTTATCGGCATGCGCATGGAGCAGACCCGGAAGGACTATCTGCGCGCTGTGATTGAGGGGATTGGCTTTAATCTGGACCTCATCCTGGACGCATACCGGAAAAATATTCCGGTGGAACGTATGATTCTCACCGGAGGCGGCGCAAAAGGACAGGCGGTCTGCCAGATTCTGGCGGATATTTTTGGCATACCGCTTACGGTACCAGATCATGCTGACACGGCAACGTCTATAGCTGCAGCAGTGATTGCAGGCGTAGGCATCGGTCTCTATCCGGACTTTCAGGCGGTTGGAAGCTTTCTTCATATGGAGCAGAAATACACACCTGTTGCGGAGCATCGTGCAGTCTATCAACAGCTGAAACCGGTTTTTGACGAATGCTATCATGCGCTCGAGCCTGTTTATAATCGCATGGATGCTCTTCATGTGTAAGCAGGTACGGGCAGGAAGAAATGGAGCACAGGCCCAGATCAGGTAAAAATAGAGTTGAGCAACATGGAATGATTCTGAGGCACTGGTATATCCTGAGACACTGACAATAGGATGAGAGAGCATCTGGCTGCGGGGAATGATGATGATGGGAAAAGTAGAAGCAAGACAAAATCAGATCCTTGAAATTCTGAATAATAAGAAAAAAATTTCTGTGGAAGAGCTCTCTGCCGTCACAGGCATCTCGCTTGTCACAATCCGGAAGGATCTTACCGCACTGGAGCAGAAGAGGCTTTTGAAACGGGAAAGGGGATGTGCTGTTCTGAATGAGGATACGGTCATGACAGCCAGACTTGCCAAAAATTATCTCGCCAAGCAGCAGATCGCCCGGAAGGCGGCCACCTGGGTCCATGATGGCGACACCATTCTGATCGAGTCCGGTTCCTCCTGCGTTCTGCTGGCGGATGCGCTTGCAAAGACAGGAAAAAGCATTACCGTCATCACCAATTCCCTGTTTCTCGCAGGCTATGTCACACAGCAGACGGACAGAGCCCCGGTTTCCCGCATGAGAATCATATTGACCGGTGGAGACTATCTTCCTGATTCTGAATGCATGGTCGGTCCTGTAGCGCGAAAAGCACTGGAAAACTTTCATGCAAAATATTTTTTCTCCGGAACAGACGGGTATTCCATCACAGGCGGATTTACGGGCGACAGTCTCCTGAAGGCGGAGGTCATCAGGGCGATGGCCGACCATGCTGAGACAACGGTTCTGCTGGCGGAAAGTCAGAAATTCAGCAGGGAAGGCGCGATTGCTCTTTTTGATCATGCATCGCCGGCATATCTGATTACAGATAAAATGCCGGAGGCAGATGTTCTTGCGTCGATGCAAAACCGGGGGATACAGATTGTGCTGGCTGATTGAAGAGAAGCCGGATATGTTATCGCGGTAATGCGTGTTGAGGTACAAGGATCTTTCACAGAACTGCTTCTATTGTGTTATCATGTGCGTAGCGTCCTCAGGTGATAGTTCTGATGGGTCATGAACAGAAAATAACATTCAGATAAATGGAATAACTGTGAAGAGAAAACACAGGAATTTATAAAACGATGACATCCGGCGAGAATAGATTTCATCTAGAAAGGAAAATGATGGCTGATTTAAAGGAAAATGCAGAAAAACCCGATTATTCCGGAAATCCGGACCTTGGCGGAGGAAAGAACATGCTGGAGCGCATGAATCACAGCCATGCCTACCTGCGTAACTGGGCGTTTCCGATGCTTTCGTGGAAGCCCGGGATGCACATTCTTGACGTTGGATGCGGAGGCGGTGCTGCAATCCACGAGATGCTGAAGCTTTCTGATCACTCACAGATTGACGGTGTAGATTATTCCGAGACCAGTGTAAAGACCGCAGCTGAGACGAATGCAGCAGAGCTGGGCAGACGGGTCTCTGTCACACGTGGAAACATCTGCTCCCTTCCTTTTGCGGATGACACTTATGATCTTGTAACGGCGGTAGAGACAACATATTTCTGGCCGGATATGGAGAAGGCCTTTCATGAAATCTACCGCGTGTTGAAAAAGGATGGCGTGGTCGCTGTGATCAATGAGGGGTCCGATCCGGACCTTCATACAGACTGGCCGAATCCGGATGGCAGTATCACGATCTACCGTCCGGAGGAACTGACAGGTTTTATGAAAAACGCTGGGTTTGTGGACATTTCCGTGAAGCGTGGAGAGGGCGATATTATTCTTGTGCAAGGTCGGAAATAAGGCGTGAGGATGTACAGACAAAAACAAATCTCCAGTATGTACAGATAAAGAACTTGATGCTGGCAAGAAAGAACGAAAAAGTAAGAACTTTGGCTCATCATTGTTTTGGCAATAAAGACATTGATAAAGAACTGATGGAGGTTCCATATGAAGATCACCTTGGCGCAGATTGCAACTACCAATGATCTACACGTCAATATCAGAAAAACCCGGCAGTGGATCCGGGAGGCAGCAGGTACGGATCTACTGCTTTTCCCGGAGGCGCAGCTGACGCCCTTTTTTCCGCAGTATCGGGCAGCGGATGTAAAGGATGCGATTGGACTTTCCAGGGATGAGCTCAGTGTCGACATGGACAGCCGGGAGATTCAGGAGATTTTTGAAAGTATCCGCGATGCCGGCATCTGGTGCTCTCCGAATTTCTACGTAAAGGGAAAGGATGGAAATTACGACACATCCTTTCTGGTTTCGGATAAAGGCGAAGTTGTCGGAAAATCGATGATGGTCTATGTAGCGAATGCACCGCAGTTTTATGAAGCGGATTATTATACACCATCAAAAGAAGGCTTCCGCGTATTTGATACACCGTTTGGCAGAATCGGAATCGTGATCTGCTATGACAGGCATTTTCCGGAGAGCGTGCGGAGCTGCGCACAGCAGGGGGCGGAGCTGGTCCTGATACCAACAGTGAATACCAGGTCGGAGCCATTGGATATCTTTGAAGCGGAAGTGGTTGCCGAGGCGTATCAGAATAACGTCTTTATTGCCATGTGCAATAAGGTGGGTCTTGAGGGTGAGATGGACTTTGCAGGACAGTCTTTTGTCGTAGACTGTGATGGGCATATCCTGTATCGCGCTGATGACCGTGAAGGGCTGCACACGGTGGAAGTCGATCTTTCAAAAGTGCGTGAGAGCAGAATGAGAAGGCCGTATCTGCTGGTAATGGAGAAGTATGATAAAAAGCATGAGAGGCCGTAAACCGAGGTACATGTGTGATAAGGGGTCATTCATTGTTCATGTTGATGTGATACAGTGAATGGCTCTTTGTCTCGCTGCGGGTGTCGGCGGATGCGGGTGTCTGTGGATTGATATCATTTTTAAAATTTGATAAAATATGGACTGCAAAAACGCCGGAACAGGCGGAAGGATGAGCTTATAAAAATTATTATTTGACAATAGATGCGGAATGGAGGCAGTGAACATGACAGCAGCAGTGCGATATTTTTCAAGATCCGGAAATACAAAGCTTGTGGCGGATGCCATCGCCGAGGAGGCAGGTGTATCGGCGGTTTCTGTGGATCAGCCGGATGCCGCTCTGACGGAGAAGGTGGATGTTCTGTTTGTAGGCGGTGCGCTCTATGCATATGGACTGGATAAGCATCTGAAGGCATATCTGGCCAATCTGGACGCGTCAAAGGTAGGTAAGGCTGTTGTTTTCTCGACCTCCTGGATCTCAAAACACAGTATCGATCTGATCCGGAATGCCCTTAAGGCGAAGGGGATTACGGTGGCAGAAAACAGCTTCTATGTGAAGAATAAGGCAAATGCTGCACAGCTGGAAGAAGCGAAGGCATTCACAAAAACATTCATATGACAGGAAGACTGGTGAAGCGTAAAGTCGGATGCATTTGAGTTGAACCCCTTGTGAAAATCCGGGAACATAGTAGAGTCTGTTGAATTGAAAAGACAGATAAAGCCGGAAGCAGCGTACTGGATCGCAGGCATGTGGCACAGGTGTCTCAGGAGACGTGGCATGAAGGAAAACAAGGACAACAGTAAAGCGGAAAGGGTGAGCTGGGCGAAGGACTATCTGAGCTATTTCCTGAAATGGGTGGTCTTGTCCGTGATCATTGGAATTGCCTGTGGGCTGACCGGTGCGGCTTTTGAGCATTGTCTGGCATACGTGACAGCATTGCGGCAGTCACACGCCTGGCTGATTCTCCTGCTTCCTGCTGCAGGTCTGCTGATTGTATTTATTTATCGGGGATTCCGGATTTCCGGAGTTGGAACAAATCAGGTATTTGATTCTGTTGTACAGGGCGGTTCCCTGAAGCTGCGGCTCATGCCTGCTATTTTTATCAGTACAGCACTGACACATCTTTGCGGTGGTTCAGCAGGTCGGGAGAGTGCTGCGCTGCAGCTGGGCGGAAATCTGGGCTGCCATATCGGCAGGCTGCTTCATTTTGATAAAGAGGATGAGCGCATTGCTACAATGACCGGCATGGCGGCTTTTTTTGCGGCTCTTTTTGGCACACCGGTGACAGCAGCTGTTTTTATCGCTACGGTGATCAGTGTGGGTATGGTCAGGCATGCCATGCTGGTTCCTGGCATGTTTGCATCTGTGCTTGCTTCACAGATTGCAAAGCGGCTTGGATCAGAGCCTGTTCGTTTTGCGATTGAGGTGCCGGATGTGTCACTGTCACTGATGCTTCGTGTCATGGTACTCGCCATTGCCTGCGGGCTGGTGTCGGCACTTTTTGTGAGAGCGCTTTACTGGGCCGGGAAGGGATATGACAGGTTATTTTCGAATCCTTATATCCGTGTTGCGGTTGGCGGCTTGTGTGTGATTGCCCTCACCTTATTGGCCGGCAACCAGGATTATAACGGATCCGGCATGAATGTCATTCAACGGGCGATTCTGGAGGGACAGTCACGTCCATGGGATTTTGCCCTTAAAATTCTCTTTACGGCGCTGACGATGGAGGCGGGATATAAGGGTGGAGAAATTGTCCCGGCCTTTTATATCGGTGCTACATTTGGATGTGCGTTTGGCAGCCTGCTTGGAATCCCGGCGGGATTTGCAGCCGCGATCGGGTTTGTGACAGTGTTTGGCGGCGTGACGAATACAATGATCACGTCCATAATTCTCGCGGTAGAGGTATTCGGCGGGGCAGGTCTTCCCTATTTCGCAATTGCCTGTATGCTGAGCTTCGTTTTCTCCGGTTATAATGGTCTGTACTCCAGTCAGGTGATTATGTTCTCCAAGCTCCGATCCAGCAGGATTATGGCGAAGGTAGACCATCAGATGCATCTGGACAATGTCGGAGAGGGTGCGATCCCGGAAAATCGTGACGAGGGGTCTGATAATCTGTCACACTGAAGCAGCAGCGTAACAAGGAAGCAGGCAGTTTGTCACAAGGCATTCTGTTACGCGGCTATCGCTGTTCCTCATCCATAAACATTTTGTCATAGGGGAATTTTATGCAATGAAGAGGGAAAATCTGAAGAAAATTATTGAATTAAGACATACGCTTCATCTGCATGCAGAAGCATCGATGCACGAAAATCGGACAAAACAGTATCTGATGGAGTTTTTGTCTGAGAACACCAGTCTGAAGCTGGTGGACCGGGGAAACTGGTTCTATGCGCTTTGGAATGCGGGGAGTACCGGAAAGCGGATTGCCTTTCGTGCTGACATGGACGCGCTTCCGATCCCCGAGACGATTGACCTGCCCTACGCATCCTGCAATCCCGGGATCTCACATAAGTGCGGTCACGATGGACATTCTGCAGCCCTGGCCGGTCTGGCGCTGGAGCTGGGGGATCCCGGGTATATCGGCGCAGGCGACTGGCCTGCTGTTTATCTGATCTTTCAGCCGGGAGAGGAGATTGGCGCCGGCGGTGAGCAGTGCGCGAAGCTGCTGACAGAAGAGAAGATTTATGAGGTTTATGCTTTTCACAATCTTGGCGGTTTTCCGGAGGGCAGCATCGTCGTGCGGGACGGGCTTTCTCAGCCGGCATCAAAGGGACTAGAGATAGATTTCAAGGGAAAAACAAGCCACGCCAGCTACCCTGAGGAGGGCAGAAATCCTGCCTTCGCCATAGCTGATCTGGTACAGTTCATCCGGGAAAAGGGGAAGGAGCCTCATCAGGGGATGGTTCTATGCACAATTGTGGGTATGGAATGTGGCAGTAGTGACTTCGGAATATCGGCTGGCGCAGGAAAGCTTTCATTGACGCTCCGGGCGGAGAATGAAGAGGAGATGGATCAGCTGCAGGCTGCTCTTCAGGAGAAAGCAGATTCACTTGGAGACCGGGACGGTCTCATAGTCTCCTATACAGAGTCGGATTACTTTCCCGAAACGCGGAACAACGCAGATTGCCTGGGAAGAGCAGAGGCTGCAGCAGAAAAACTTGGCAGGCCTGTCATTCACATGGATAAACTCTGGCGTGCTTCTGAGGACTTCGGCTGGTATCTGAAGCAGCGACCCGGTGCCATCTTCTATATCGGTAACGGAGAGACATACCCGGCGCTGCACACAACGGGTTACGACTTCAATGACCAGATTCTGCCGGTTGCGGTGGATATGTTTTGTGAGCTTGCAAAGCCTGTAAATCAGAGAAAGTAATTGTAAATTGTAAAGGCTTTTTTGCATTTGACAGCAAAGAAGCCTTTTTTGACGTTTTCTGTTTTCGTTGCCCGATTGCGATAACTAGCTGATTTTGATAATATTGTACTATTAGAAGGGAAGGGATACGATGGCAAGTGAGAAGTATTTGATCAGGAATACAACAGAGGAGGAACGCCGCAAAATCGTTCAGGAATCCCTCGGAATCACAGATGGTCTTTGCGACGGGTGTATGCAGGGCATTATTGATCGGTATGATGCCTATATTTACGGGAAAATGGAGCTGGATGAAGTCAATGCTTCTTTCCACAAGGCGTATGGATATGAGCGGGATGACGCCAAAAGAGAAGAGGATGAAATGCGTTCACCGGATTCCTGTGCCATGTGAAGGTCAGAGGGTTTATTGGGAGGTCTGATTTTTGACAGAATATACAGAAATTCAGAAAACCATGCTGCGCGTTGCTGCGGCCCAGCGTGTTCAGAATGCAGAGGTGAAGGTCAGCGGAAAAAGAGTGCAGATTCCGCTGGATGGAAGGACAGTCGAGGTTGTCTATTACAAGAGAAAAAGAGAGAGGCAGTCCGGTCCCGATACAAAGGCACCCCTGATCATCGGCCTGCACGGAGGCGGCTGCCTGATGGGTGGAGGTGCGCTCAATGACGCCATGTGGCTGGATGTCTCCAGAGCGCTGGATGCAGATGTCGTCTCGGTGGATTACAGAATGGCTCCTGCTTATCATTTTCCCGATCCTGTGGAGGATGTGATCGATGTGAGTACCTGGCTGATCGGGCACAGTGTTGATTTTGGCTTTGCTCCGTCGAAGGTGGCACTGATGGGCTGCAGCTCCGGAGGCAATCTGGCTGCTTCTGCTGCGATCCTGGCAAACAGACGCGGCGGGAAAATCTGGAGAAGTCAGATTCTTGTGTATCCATACCTGGATATGCAGACGGATCCGGTTCATAAAGGGGCAAATGCGCAGGAAAAGGAAATGTTTGAACTTTTCAATTCGCTATATATTGATGCCGCACATTCCGCAGACCCATTGGTTTCTCCGGCATTTGCCGGCAGGGAGGATCTGAAAGGTCTGCCGGATACTGCACTTATCATTGCGGGACGGGATATTCTGCGGCATGAGGATGCTGCATATGGGGCCATGCTCCGGCAGGCTGGTGTACGTGTGTATGAGATGTTTGCCGGAAATATGCCCCATGCCTATTTTGAGCATGCCTACAGACCGGTAGAAGAGCTTTTCTTCTCCAGCACCATGGAAAAGAAACTGCGCACGAGCGGTGCAATGGTTGGCGCAAGGGTAGAGATGCTGCGGTTCCTGCGCAGCATTGCGTCATATATTCTCTGGTAGTATTGAATGGGCTCTTTTGGATGAGGGAAGGAGAAGTAGTATGGCACATTGGGTGAGAGCAAGGTTTACACCAAATCTTCCGCTTGGGAAGGATGGACGAAGGGTTACGGCATCTGCAGAGCATGCTGCGGTCTCCAGAGAAGCGGCAAAGGAAGGAATGGTTCTTCTGAAGAACCGTGATCATGTACTCCCGCTGCAGCGGGGAGCCAGGGTGGCGCTGTTTGGCAAGGGAACAATCGACTATGTAAAAGGAGGCGGTGGTTCCGGAGATGTGGCGGCACCTTATGTCCATAATATTCTGGATGGTCTGCTGGCCCTTCGGGATGAGGTATCTGTTTTCCAGGAGAGCGCTGCCTTTTACAAGGACTATGTGCAGGAGCAGTACAGCCGGGGCGGTATCCCCGGGCTGATTCCGGAACCGGAGCTTCCTGAGAATCTGGCAGTACGCGCATCTGCCTGGACGGATACCGCCATTGTATCCTTCAGCCGCTACTCTGGCGAGGGATGGGACAGAAAATCAGATTTTGGCGGACCGGCATTTGAGCCGGAGGATGGCTTTACCCACATCCATCTGGCAGACCGGATTTTTGCACACTCGGATTTTTATCTGACCGAAGCGGAACAGCAGATGCTTCATGTGGTAACGGCGCATTTCCCGAAGGTCATTGTTCTGCTCAATGTCGGAGGCATGATCGATACAAGATGGATTCGGGACAATGCTGATATTTCGGCGGCCCTGATCACCTGGCAGGGCGGAATGGAAGGTGGAGATGCGGCGGCCGAGCTGCTGATGGGCCACGGAAATCCGTCCGGAAAGCTCGCGGATACTTTTGCCGGAACGCTGGAGGATTATCCGTCCACGGAGGGCTTTCACGCCTCCGATGATTATGTGGATTACACCGAAGATATCTATGTCGGCTATCGGTACTTCGAGACCATACCGAAGGAAGCGGAGAAGGTAGTCTATCCGTTTGGATTTGGCCTTTCCTATACGACCTTTATGCTTTCTGATGTTATAGGCTGGATGGAGCCGGCAGAAAATACAGATCAGTTTCCGGCCGGGGATCTGGAGCGAAAACAGGCAAAAGATAACTGCCAGACTGGAGTACAGGGAAACAAGACGGAGAAACTGGTGCGGAATCCTGGAAATATTCATATTTCCCTTTGCGTGACCAATACCGGAAGCTGCAGCGGGAAAGAGGTTGTGCAGCTGTATTACAGTGCGCCCCAGGGATTGCTGGGGAAGCCGTCCCGTGTGCTGGGCGCTTACCAGAAGACGCGCCTGCTGCAGCCTGGAGAGAGTCAGAGGGTGGAGCTGGTTCTTCCTGCAGCCCGGATGTCCAGCTATGATGATCTTGGAAAAGTTCAGAAATCTGCATGGGTGCTCGAAGCCGGCACATACCATTTCTATGTGGGCACAGATGTCCGTGGTGATCTTCAGCCGTTATCGAGGGAGAACCTGCAATCACAATTCCGGTATGGAGCGAAGGTACAGGAGGCGGATTGTAAGGTACAGTCGGATGAAATTTTCACCTGGAATCTCGCATACACAGTTGTGACAGAGCAGTGTCAGCCAAGGCTGGTCCCGGAAAAATTGAGTAAGCGCATGCTGTCAGATGGAACCTTTGAGTCACTCCCGGTGCATGAACAGCCGGATCCGGATGAAAATATTTTTACGCCATTGAAATATCCCGAGGAAATCGAATGTGTGGCCCCGGAGACACGGTACCGTAAATCCTACAAGACTTTTGAAGCGCCGGAGCGTCCGCAGCTCGCAGACGTTGCAGAGGGAAAGATCACACGTGACGATTTTATCCGTTCTCTTTCAGACGAGGATCTTGCATGGCTGCTCTCCGGTACACCAAATACCGGCTGTGCCAACACCTTTGGCTGGGGCAATCTGCCCGAGGCGGGTGTGCCGAATATCATGACGGAGGATGGCCCAGCAGGTGTCCGGTTTGATGAAGAGACGGGCGTGCGCACGACAGCCTTCCCCTGTGCCACCCTTCTTGCCTGCACCTGGAATCCGGATGTGGTGTATACAGTTGGCGCTGCCGGCGGCGAGGAGGCCAGAGAAAACAACATCTATGTCTGGCTCACGCCTGCTGTAAACATTCACAGAAGCCCGCTGTGCGGCAGAAATTTTGAGTATTATTCGGAAGATCCGCTTCTGGCGGGAAAGCAGGCTGCAGCTATGGTTCACGGCATCCAGAGCAGCCATGTATCTGCCTGCCTGAAGCACTTTGCGCTGAATGACAAGGAAACCAACCGGAAGAATTCTGATTCCCGCGTGTCGGAGCGTGCTGCGAGAGAAATTTATCTGAGGCAGTTTGAGATTGTGATCCGGGAGGCAAATCCAGGGTCTGTCATGACCAGCTACAATCTGATCAATGGACATCGCGCCTCTGAGAATTTCGACCTGCTTAATGGCATTCTGCGTGGTGAGTGGAACTATGATGGTACAGTGACCACAGACTGGTGGGGACGCGGTGAGCAGTATAAGGAATGCGTCGCCGGAAACGATGTGAAGATGGGCTGTGGCTTCCCGGAGCGCCTGCTTGCGGCAAAGAAGGCCGGTGCGGTGACCAGGGAGCAGATGGAGCTGGCAGTATCGCATATTCTGGGGACGATGCTGCGTCTGGATGACTGATCCAGAATGATTTATGAGAAAAAACAAATCCCGCAGGCTGCTGTGGATCATTCTGCAACAGCCTGCGGGGAACGGATATTATGCATTCGGCTCTTTCACTGACTTCTCCTGTCTCCGAAAGACGAAAAATTTGCTAAATAGATAATTTGCGATTGTCACAACCACCTGCACGATTAGTTTGGCAATTTTATCATTCATTGACAGCACTGTCACAAGAAGGAACATGATACCCATGTCCATCAGAAGGGTGCTGATCCGGGAACAATAGAAGGAAAACGCTTCCCGCCCGATATTTTTGTTATCGCTTCGGAATACATATTTTCTATTGGTAAAATAGGCAAAGGTTACCGCGGCAATCCAGGAGAGCACATTTGCAGCCTGGAGCTGGACAGGATTTCTGGGATTCAGAAATGTCAGGACACTTCCGTAATATACACTGAGGCTTACGACTGTGGTCAATCCCCCGACAATCAGATAGCTGATAATTTCCCTGTATTTAATGAGCAATTCTTTTATCTTTTTCATCATTTTCTTCCAATTTTTTTCCAATTGTCTCTGCGATAATATACCGAGGACGTCCCTTGACTTCATCATAAATTTTAGCAATATAATACCCGACAATTCCAATGCTGATCATAATGATACTGCTGGTGAAGCATTGTAAAATCATCACACTTTTGAATCCTTCTAATGCTGTTCCAGTGGCCACCTGACAGATCGCTATGATGAAGCAGATCAGACTCAGGACAAAAAAGACAAGTCCTAGTCCGGTTACAATCTGCATCGGTGTGGATGTAAAGGAAGTGATATTAGTAAGAGCATATTTTACAAGGGAACGGGTATTCCACTTGGATTTCCCAGCTTCTCTCTCACGTACATCATACTCAACCTGTGTTGAGCGAAAACCGACCCATGAAGACAAAGCACGGAAGAATGCGTTCTTTTCATGCATATTCAGCAGAACATTTACCACCTTGCGATCCAGAAGTTTAAAATCTGATGCATGAGACATATCAATGCCCGTTGCGTTGCTTATCATATGGTAGAACGTCTTCGCAGCAAGGCTGTGCGCTCCGCTCTCCTCTCCCCGGCTTCGTTTCACTCCCTCAACAATCTCATAGCCCTCTTCCCAGAGCCGGTACATCTCGATGATTTTTTCCGGCGGGTGTTGCAGATCACAATCAATCACCACCACACAATCCCCTTCTGATGCAGCGAGACCGGCAAACATTGCGGACTCTTTGCCAAAATTCCTGGAAAAGCGGATTCCTTTCACGTGGTTATTCTTTTTATGCGCATTATAAATCTCATCCCAGGTTCGATCTACGGATCCATCACATACAAAGAGAAGTTCATAGTCTATATTCTCTTTTTCCAGTATTCCGGAAATTGTGCCGGCAGTTTTGGGTATCATGGATTCTTCATTATAAGCCGGTATAACTACTGACAACATGATTCTTACCTCTCTTTTCTACGTTTTATTATGAATTGTGAAAGAATCAAAAGCAGGATACCTGCAACAGAGCCTGCAATGCCAAGGTGAAGGCCGGGAATCTGGTATGAAAGATAGATTGAATTACTCCCCTTTTTCAGACTGATCTGCATCAGACATCCCGCAAACGTTTTAATATCTGTATTTTTTCCATTGACTTTAGCTGTCCAGCCTTGATTTGCAGGAACAGACAGGATCAGATTTTCTCCGTCCGAGGCAGCATTGGCAGTGATCCGGATTTCTCCATCCCTATAGGTGAAGTCACTTGCTGCATTCTGCCAGGCGGACTCACTTACCTGATTCATAACAGACAAATCGCATGCATAGATCTGTGCTTCCTGTAAATCATCTTGATTTTCTGTAGAAACGGTCAGTGTTGCCTCAGTGCCGGATACAGGAATATAGAATACAGAAGGGGAGAGCCATCCTGAATACAGCTGTGTGTAAGCTCCATTTACATCAATATTACACTCTGAGCCTTCACTCCATGGAATGTTCCCATATACTACATCATTTTTTCCAATACCTGAGAGCACATATGTTTTTTCTGTTCCGGTGCTATCCGTCTGATTGCATGATATTTTATGAAACACTCTTGTTTGTTTACCAGTGATCGCGCTGTAAATGGCATTCACCCGTTCAAAGGGATTTTCGTCTTTCAAAGACTTTGGTTCGTTACCCTCACAAATAAAGGCCATTGGGAACGCAAACGGATTTTTATATACCTTTTTATCCCCATCTGCAGAGGGAAGAGAGGAAAGCTCCTGATATCCCCGGATAGCATACTTTGACAGAATATACTTGACACCTAGCAGGGAATCTACAGGAAGTATAGATGTATTGACAACTGATACACAATCAGCTTCTTTCCGATAGCCAAGTCCATCCAGAAAATCCAGTTGCAGCATCTGTGGGGCGGAAGTATAGGAGGAAATACCATGATAGTTAAAAGCCATACTCTCATTGTAGTTGGCCTTTATATTACCTGAATACTCATTATAGGTAGAAGTCTGACTGATTCTGTAAAATCCCCGATCCTCTTTTTTCAATGCCTCGATCTGTGCACTCTGAGACTTTTGATATGCCCGGTAATCATTGTCATCCTGATTGATATAGTACCTCGCCAGAATTTTTCCATTCTGATACAGCTCAGCTCCACATAGCAGAAACATAAGAAAAATCAGAAGAATTTTTCTGACGGAAATAATATTTTTATGCTTCAAAACCACAAGCACAAGCGCTTCTGCCAAGGCAAAAAAACCAGTTGCATACAGATATTTTATATTCGTATCAGTTGCAGTAAGCTGCAGAAGCAGAAGAAGGAGAGCGAATACAGCCGCTCCTTTCAGTAATATTATCACCTGCTCTTCCTGATCCCAATGGCTATAGTACATGCCGGCAAGAAAAATAAGAAAAAATATAGAGACATATGAATAGCGGAAAAAGTAGCTGGTGCTGTCCTTCATCAGAGAATAAAGTAAAAATAACGGCTGCCAGTAAAAGATCAGAAGGGAAAAAGCAGCCATTACGCCGGCAACAATCTTAATGCGTCTCTTGCACACATGGCTGCAGAAAAAACCAATGCTTCCCAATAATGGCAGGCATCCACAGAACAGTGCAGCTGCATCCTTGTCACTGATACTTCCAATCGAATAACGTATTACCGTTGATAGAATATTTCCATTAAATGTATTAGTCAGCAGGCTCCAATCAAAATGACCCTTTCCGGCACGCATCGCCACAATATTGGGCCAGAATAAAACCATGCTCATAAGAACACCGCATATAAGCGCTATAAGAAAACGAAAAATTCTTGTCCGGATTTCTCCAGATGTCATCGGGTTCTGCTCCTGGCAAAAGAGCAGTTCCATCACAAACCAGGCAAGTGCATAAAGACAGTCAATTCCAGCCGAGTACCAGTTGAATAAAATTGCAAGAAAAACCGAGATCGAGAGAAAAAGTATTTTACCGCTCTCAGCCACTTCATAAACTCCAAGCAATATCAGTGGGAGCATATATACACCGTCAAGCCACATAATATTGCTGCTCTGTGCAAAATTGTATTGCATGAGTGCATATCCAAGTGAGAGAAGGACTGTAAAAGGAAGCGGAACTGTCCCACGAAAACGCTTTTCGAGGAAAAACGACATCGTTGCCCCTGCCATTGCCATTTTCAGAACAACGATCAATGTAAAAAATACATCCATGTCTTTCCTGGCAAAAAAGAGAATGAAAAGATTAAATGGGGAAGCCAGATAATAGGAAAAGATCGCAATCGGAGACATCCCGAGACCCGCAGACAGTGAATATCTAAGTGAAGTCTTTCCGTCCAAAAGATCTTTGTAGAATGAAAAAAAGTCACGATACTGAATCTTTGCGTCCACACATGCAAAACTGTTGCTCCCAAAAGGTGCAATTCCAAGTCGCATTACGATAAGAAGAAGCAACAGCACAGTCAGAGCAAAAACAAATCCCGAAGTTAAAAGAATCCGCTTTTCACGACTCCGATTTTTCCTATGGCAAATTGTCATAAAACACCCCCTGCGTATCAGTTAATGGTATTACCGGATTATTCTCACATAAAAACACCCATTGCATTTCTGCAACAGATGCGTATATCTCAAATAAACTGTTCACCATTTCATATGGTATATTTAATTCACAAAGCATATCATTTTTTGCATCACTCTGCAACACATGTATTGAAATCGTGTAAATCTTCGCAGCTTCTTTTTTATAATTAGAGGTGCAATGGAAACAATAATGCAAACAGGTGCACAACAATGAAAGAACTTTTGCTCTGCTGCCCGTAAGATAGCGGTATCACATCAAGGAAAAGAGCATAAAACATATTAAATACAAAAATATGTACAGAACATGCGCTGGTAAGCAGGGAAAGGATGGTGCGCTTATGAAGATTTTTATGATTGGCGGTACAGGACTTCTTGGGAGTCAGGCGGCGAAGGAGTTGATCAGCCGGGGACATGCAGTTACTTCCCTTGCACTGCCTCCGATCCCGGAGGGCGCAGAGCTTCCAAAGGAAATGGAGATTGCATTTGGCAACTACCTCGAGATGTCAGACGAAGAGATCGCAGCCCATATGAAAGGCTGTGAGGGCTTTATCTTTGCTGCGGGTGTGGATGAGCGTGTGGAGGGACCGGCTCCGATCTACAATCTTTATAAGCGCTATAATATTGATCCGATCCGCCGGCTGCTTCGGATTGCGAAGGACAACGGCGTGAAGCATGTGGCCATCTGCGGGTCCTATTTTTCCTATTTCGCAAAAATCATGCCGGAGCAGGAGCTGACGAAGTGGCATCCGTATATCCACAGCAGGATCGAGCAGGAAAAGGTCGCCATGTCCTATGCGGATGACAATTTTGATGTTGCTGTGCTGGAGCTTCCGTATATCTTCGGGACACAGCCGGGACGGAAACCGGTCTGGACCTTCCTTGTAGAGCAGGTCCTCTCCATGAAGGGTGCGACGCTGTATCCGAAGGGCGGCTCTGCTATGGTAACGGTAAAGCAGGTGGGCGAAGCGCTTGCGGGAGCAATCGAGAGAAACCATGGAGGCAACTGTTATCCGATCGGCTATTACAATATGACCTGGGTGGAGCTGCTGAAAATTGTTCATAAATACCTGGGATGCCCGGACAAGAAAATCATCACGATACCGGACTGGATGTATACCCTTGGCGCAAAGAAGCTGATGGCAGATCAGAAGAAGCGCAATATTCAGGGTGGTCTTACGATGGATAAGTTCACGGTCTTGCAGTGTTCCAACCTTTTCATCGACAAGGAGCTTGGCTGTGTTCCGCTGGGCGTGCAGGAGGATGATATTGTCGGCGCAATCGGTGATTCCATTCTTCTTTCAAGAGAGGTTGTTGTGAACAAGAAGCCGGTCATGGGTATGAGAGGAGAATAAGGTATGGCAGAAAAGACTGTGTAAAACGATTATAAAAATGGCGCAGCAGACAATGAGCATAGGAATGTTACTGAAGATAGCGCAGCAGATATTGAGCAGAAGAATGTCACAGACAATACCGAAAAAAAGGATGTCACAATAGAAACGAAAAAGCCCGCCCGCCCTCTGCGTGTGTTCATGACAGGCGCCTCCGGTGGTATGGGTATGGCAAGTCTGATGCAGATGGTGCAGGATCTGGACAAAATCCACCTGATCCTTCTGGTACGTGATTCTGAGAAAAACCGTGCGGAGATGAAGGATTTTGAAAATGAGCCGGGGATCACGATCGTATGGGGTGATCTGCTTGACTACGATACGGTAAAATCCTGTGTGCAGGATGCAGACCTGATTCTGCACATCGCTGCCCTGGTTTCGCCGACTGCGGATTATTATCCGGAGAAAGCGATGCAGACGAACTATGGCTCAACGAAAAATCTGATTCAGGCTATCTATGACTGCCACGGAGAGAAGGGTAAGAAATTTGTCTACATCGGAACCGTTGCAGAGACAGGAGACCGTATGCCTCCGATTCACTGGGGAAGAGTCGGAGATCCGATCAAGCCTAGCATGTTTGATTATTATGCCGTGTCAAAGGTGGCGTCAGAGCGGCTTGTGATTGAGTCGGGATTAAAATACTGGGTGAGTCTGCGTCAGACCGGTATCATTGGTCCGGCCATGGCAAAGATCCGGGATGCCATTCAGTTTCATAACTGTCTGGATAATGTTCTGGAGTATGTCTCCGACCGGGATTCCGGGCGTCTGATGCGGAATCTTTCTGTGTATGACGCAGATGGATCGCTGCCGGAGGCGTTCTGGGGCCATATCTATAATATTGGCGGTGGAGAGAGCTGCCGGGTGTCGACATACGATATGTACCGGGCAATGTATGGCGCGATGGGCTTTACGAATCTGGACAATGTGATCGATGCCAGGTACTATGCGACCCGGAATTTTCACGGACAGTATTATCTTGATTCGGACAAGCTGGAAAATTATCTGCACTTCCGTCAGGATTCCATGGATTATTTTTACCAGGCCAACCTTCAGGAGGTCGGCGGCGCCATAGGGTTTATGAAGAAGCTCTGCAGGCTGCCCAGTGGAGAGAAGCTTGCCGGAAGCATGGTACAGGCTTCCTTTGAGAAGTATATGAACCAGGAGCATGGCACCAAATACTGGATCAAAAATATGATGATGGACCGGATTGATGCCTACTGGGGTGGTATGCGCCGATGGGTGGATATTCCAAAGCGTCCCAGCGAGATGCAGCATTTCACTGACTGGGACAAGGTGGTACGGATAGATCACGGGTATGATGAGGGGAAGCCGGAATCTGAGCTGACGCTGGAGGATGTGAAAAAGGCGGCCAAATTCCGCGGGGGAGAATGTCTCTCTGAGGAGATGGAGACCGGGAACTGGTCACAGAAGCTGACCTTCCGCTGTGCTTTCGGCCATACCTTCAAGGCAAGCCCGAGACTGATTCTGGAGGGCGGTCACTGGTGTCCGGAGTGTGAGCGGAAGAGCTGGAATTACGGCGCGCGGGCCAAGGTGGATCCTTTCTTCGCCCAGGTATGGACACCGCTTCATGGTGAGGATGAGATGCGCGAGTATCCGAAGCAGGTTTCTGAGCTGGATGTCCGATAACATGAGAAAAACGGTGCAGACGACTATCATGAGGCATAACAGACAGGAGTAATGAGTCATGCAGGATGAGAAAACAGATCAGAGAGACATTCCGTCAGCAGAAGGGCTGCAGCAAGACCCCGGGGAGCAGGAGGCTGTAAAATCAGCAGATGCCATACAGCAGAGGATAGATCAGATTCTGCAGCAGATGACACTGGAGGACAAAATCGCTTTATGCTCCGGAAAGGATTTCTGGCAGACCAAGGATTTTGAGAAGTACGGAATTCCATCCATGTTTCTGTCAGATGGACCGAATGGTCTTCGGAAGCAGGACCGGGAGGGCGGTGCGGACATGCTTGGTATCAATGAATCCAGGGCTGCCACCTGCTTTCCTTCTTCTGTTGTCACCTCTCAGAGCTGGGATCCGGAAGTGACAGAAGCAGTCGGAAGGGCAATCGGGGAGGAGGCCGTCTCACAGCAGGTTCATGTGGTGCTGGGACCGGGCGCGAATATCAAGCGGAATCCCCTGTGCGGAAGAAATTTCGAGTACTTCAGTGAGGACCCGTATCTGACCGGTAAGCTGGCAGCGGGATATATCAGAGGTCTTCAGTCCAACGGGGTCAGTGCATCTCTGAAGCACTTTGCGGCAAATTCACAGGAATACAGCCGTTTCAATTCGGACAGTGTCATGGATGAGCGGACTCTGCGCGAAATCTATCTGAAGGGATTTGAAATTGCCGTGAAGGAGGGGCATCCCTCTTCCGTCATGTGTGCATACCCAAAGCTGAATGGTGTCCACTGCAGTGACAGCAGAAAGCTTCTCACGGACATCCTCCGGAAGGAATGGGGCTTTAACGGGATGGTCGTCACGGACTGGGGCGCCATGAATGACAGGATCGAAGGCTTTCAGGCGGGATGTGACCTGAATATGCCCGGCGGCAGCGCGTATATGGAAAAGGAATGTGCGGAAGCGGTAAAGGAGGGGCGCCTTTCAAAGCAGGACGTTGATGCCTCTGTGCGCAGGATTCTGACACTGGTATTCCGTACCAGAGATGCAATGCATAAGAACGTGCCAAAGGATCTCAGTGAGGAGGAAAAGCATTACCGGATTGCGGAGAGGGTGGCAGAACAGGGTGCCGTTCTGCTCCAGAACCGCGGCGGCATACTCCCTCTTTCTGAGGAGGACCATATCGCAGTGATCGGACGCCTGGCGAAGGAAATGCGTTATCAGGGAGCAGGCTCCAGTCACATTCATGCGACGAAGGTATCGCAGCCGATGGATTTTCTGAAGGCGGACGAATATACAGAGGGATATCTGCGGGATGGAAGCACGGCGGACGATCTGCTCGTCAAAGCCTGCGAGGCGGCAGTGGGGAAGGACAAGGTGCTTCTGTTCATCGGTCTTCCGGAAAGCTATGAGTCGGAGGGGTTTGACCGGTCAGATATGAAGCTGCCGGAGGGAGAAAACCGGCTGGTGGATGCTGTTGCAGCGGTCAACCCGAATACGGTTGTCGTGCTTTTTTCCGGCAGCGCTGTCGAATGTCCCTGGGCAGATAAGGTAAAAGCGATTCTGTATATGGGACTGCCCGGTGAGGCGGGCGGGGAGGCGGTGGCCCGTCTTCTTTATGGAGAGGCAAATCCCAGTGGCAAGCTGGCTGAGAGCTGGCCGGTGTGTTATAAGGACTGCGTATCTGCTCCTGATTTTGGAAAAACGAAGGATGCAGTCTACCTGGAGGGGATTTACGTCGGTTATCGTTACTATGATAAGGCCGGAATTTCCGTGCGATGGCCCTTTGGTTATGGGGAAAGCTATACGACCTTTGCTTATCAGGATCTGGAGGTGCAGAACGACAGGGTGAGTTTCCGTGTGACAAATATGGGAAACACCGCCGGTGCAGAGATCTGCGAGCTGTATATCGGTCAGGAGCATCCTGAAATCCACCGGCCGGTCCGGGAGCTGAAAGGATTCCGAAAGGTCTTTCTGCAGCCGGGTGAGACGAAGACGGTATGCATTCCCCTCTCCCAGGAGGAGTTTGCAATATGGAATGATGGATGGGTAGTGCCGTCAGGAGCGTATACGATTTCTGTTGGTCCCGACAGCCGTCACCTTCCGCTGCAGCAGACAATCATTGCCAGGGCAGCGGATACAGAGAGTGCAGGAGCGCAGATTGCAGCGGTACAGACTGCGGGTACGCAGAAAGCAACGGCACAGGCTGCAGGAATGCAGCCGTCTGGTTTACGAGTTTCGAATACATTGAAAGAGGAGATACAGAAAGTGGATGTGCATACGGCGAAACCGGAAAAGCAGGTCTGGCTCACCGGTAAAACAGTGCATGCGCCCGCCTGGCAGCACGGTTCCTGGTATGAGACCTGCAAGGGCAGACCTGATCTGAAAGGTTTCTGCCAAATGAGTGGCTTGTCGTATACCACACAGGAGGCTTCCCGTGGCAGCTATACCATGGACAACACCGTGCAGGAGATGAAGAAGGATTCACTTGTCATGAAGATCATGTACAAGGCTGTGGAAAATACAGTGGCAAAGGGCTTTGGCGGCAAAAAGGATTATTCAAATCCTGAGTTCCGCATGCTGATGGCATCCTCTGCCGGCAGCCCTCTGCGCAGCATGCAGATCAGCGGAGGCATAAAGGGCGGGCTCATGAAGGGACTGCTGCAGATGGCAAACGGTCATTTTTTTCATGGCCTGGGTGCAATGATCACAGGAAAGTAACGTCGATATGCGGAGGGGGAGCATCCGGCATACTTGTGAAATACACGGGAAAAGTGTCCGGGCGAGGAAAAGCCCAGATACAGACTGATCATGGTGAGTGATTTATCGGTAAAGCGGAGAAGGCGTTTGGCCTCCTCCGTTTTTTGCTGCAGGACAAAGTCCGTGATGCTCGTTCCGGTCTCCTCCTTGAACTTTCGGGAGAGGTAGGGCCGGCTTATGAACAGGGCATCGGAAATCTCCTCCGCTGTGATCGGCCGGGATATGTGTGCTCTGACATAGTTTGTGACATCCAGGACAAGGCGGGAGGGATTTTTGCCATGCCGGATGCTGTGGACTCGGTCCGTGTAATCCAGAACCATATGGTACTGCAGATTCAGAATCTGGTCAGAGAAGGACAGCAGTTCACAGCGCTGGATATAATTGTCACTCAGAGAAAAAGCCTCCTCTACTGTCATGCCGCCCCGGATTGCCGCCCGGCTTACAAGCGCTGCAGAGACCACAAAGGTGTTCCGGTACTGGCGGAGCTGGTCCTTTCCTACAATACCACCGGAAATGGCAGGGGTATTTTCCATCCATTTCTGCAGGGAATCTATATCACCGGATGCAACCAGGTCCAGCATCATCTGTTCCTGCCGATAGGTGTTGTGGGGAGCATTGTCGGCCTCCACACGATTATCAGAGGGCTGGTCATCATCCTCAAAGCGCTGATCGGCGCTTTTTTTTCTTGCCTTTGCTTTCAGGTCGTCCTGAACGGAGGCGGCGATGGAAACGTCGCGGAGGCTGACCTTTTTCCCTGTCAGAATAAATGCCATCGGGAGCAGCATCTGGATCAGGGAGAGGAGTGGCAGATGCGTGAGACTGTGCATACCGCTCATAAAATCGGTCAGGGATTCCTTTGGTACGTTACACAGAAACGCAAGATGACGGATCTCCTGCTCTGACATCGGTGTCTGGCTTGTCGGGCCGCAGACGATTTTTCCATAGGAAGTATTGAGTATACCAAAGTGCAGAAGATCATCTGTTGTGAAATAGCCTATTGTGCGGTCGATCCGGATAATAGAGGAGAGCCAGGGCACAATGGGGTCCACAGGGAGCTCTACAATGGAAAAGTAAAATGTCTGCTGATTTTCCTGATAGATACGCACCGGTATGCCTGCAAGGCTGGCAAGATTCCGGACCAGATAATGGATGTCCTCTTCGGAATAATTCTGCTGCATGTGACGACTCCTCTCTATAAGCATTTCCACGGGCACATGTCTCTACGGGTATGCTCTCCTTGTACGGGTGTGTACCAGCAAATAAATGCGCGTTTCACGAACTGATCTTAGGGTGACAGATGGATGCTCATGAAATTGTCTTAAACACTTATTTTTTATCCTTATCCTTTCATTTGTCCAAAGCAAGGCACACAAATGTCTTAAGAAAAGTTTACGACTACTTTATGTAAGGCCCACGACCTTTCGGCCGTGGGTCGTTGTTTTATTAGAAAATACAGGAGATGAGCGTCAGAATTGCCAGACCTCCCTGCATCAGAATGATCTTCGGATTACTGGTAAAGCTTCCATACAGTGCGACCGCTACGATGTAGAGCATCAGGCAGACCACAGCTGCTTTGCTGGAAAAGGCAAACACGGCAAGCAGGATCAGCACGGCGATCAGACCATTGTAGACACCCTGGTTTTTGAAGAGAACATTTACATTCTTTCCTCTGAGGTACTCCTGTGTCATGCCGAATACCTTTGCGGTTCTTTCGGAATCCGTCGCAATGGTTTCGAGATAAAAAATAAAGATAAACTCCAGTGCTACAAGGGTGGCCAGAATTTTTGTTAATGTAAGCATTTTGTTTTTTCTCCTCCATTTTTTTAGTATGTTATCAGAAATTTCAGTGTATAGTCACGGTCAGCCGGATATTGATATTCCCGTGCAACACCGGGACCGCAGATGCCGGTGCCGATACCCTGCTGAAAGGCCTGTATCGTCACATAGGTGCCGGTGCGCTTCTCGTCCTTCCTGTGCGTCATGCGGACGAGTGCCCGGTCGGTGTATGGCTTGACGGCCAGTTCGAATGGTGCATCTACAGCCTGGAAGGTTACTTTGGATTCCGCCTCTGAGGTTGATTCGGATTCTGATGCTGACCTTGATGACAGCTCTGACGGTGATTCTGATACTGGCCCTGATGCTGGTTTTGCTATTGGTTTTGATACTGCGCCTGTATAAAGCTTTGCGAAGGTGCAGTCGCAGCGGTTCCCGCTTTCCTGTGGCCGGATGTTCGGTTCAGTCATCGCATCTACAGTGCAGTGCACGGTGTCAATCGGGAACTGTTCCTTCATATCGGCATAGCTCTCTCCGGTCCTTCCCATATATATCACATCATCGTATCTTCGATCTAGGTAGAAGCATTTTCCAAATCGTGGAATATATATCGCGGGATGGGTAGAACCTGACAGTATTTTCTTCACAGGTTTTCCATTTTCAGATGTCCACTCTGCATTTACAGATGTCCACTCAACAGGCAATCTCTTCACAGGATGCAGTGTGCTTGTCACCAGGATGCCTTTTTTTGTACCTTCATAAGTGTCTGTGACGATAAAAATCCCTTTCGGATTGGATATCCTTGTCGTGACGCGTACACCGTGAGGAACAGTTTCGGTGGAGAGATACTGCTCGGTCTGTTTCTGCCATGGAAGCATGGTGTTGTGGTAATTCATATTCCAGTCGTTGTCGGTGTCTGCGCGGTAGAGCAGGGTGTATTCGGCATCACTGCGCAAGAGAGAGCCATCGGGCAGTGTGATCCGGACATGGCCGCCTGTGACACGGAAGCTGTCCGGGAGCGCTGTTTTATCTTCTTCACGGATACCCGGGACAAAGATCCGGACGAGCAGCTCCTCCTCGGAAACCTGCCTGCCGGTCAGCCTGTCCTCGCTTGTTACAATAGCCCGGATATTGCCGTCTACAGGCTCTCCGATGTGAATGCTGCGCGTCTCTCGTGACAGTGGACCCGCATTTGGAATCACAATATCCTCGCTTCCGTCATTCCAGCGGAAGGTGAGGCGGTATCTTGCACCCTCAGTAAATCCGGTTGTATTGAAAATCTCTATTCTGTTTCCACCAAGGAAGCGCACACGGATCGGTCTGTAGATGTACCGCATGATCCATGCTCCCGTTGACGGATGTCTGTCAGGATAAAAAAGTCCGTCAACACAGAAGTTCTTGTCGTGTTCCCATTCGCCGTGGTCGCCGCCGTATGTGTAATCCAGGCGTTTCCACGAAGCAGGTGAGGTGTCTGCTTTTTCCTTTTCCAGCACTGCGTGGTCGTTCATTTCCCAGACGCAGCCGCCCATGAGGTTGTCATACCGGTAGATCTCTTCCCAGTAAGCCTCCGCATTGCCTGGTCCGACGCCCATGGCGTGGGCGTATTCACAGAGAAAATACGGACGGTCATTGAGACGGGTCTGCTTTCTCCTTTTCTCACCAGCAGCATGTACCTTGTCTACCGGCGGATACATTTCACTTCCGACATCATAGGCCTGACGCCTGCTGTGGATACAGCTCTCATAGTGGACCGGCAGGTCGGAGTGCTTTTTCAGAAATGTGTATTCCGCATCCATACAGAAATCGCCGCCCGCTTCGTTGCCGAGGCTCCACATAATGATGGAGGGGTGATTCTTGTCCCGTTCATAGAGACGGGTGACGCGGTCCACATAGTGGGAGGCCCATCTCGGATCGTTGGAAATCGTGTTGTAGGTCGGCGGGAAGAGGTGGGCAAAGCTTCCGTGCGCCTCAAGATCATTTTCGTCAATGATGTAAATACCATATTCATCCGCAAGCTCCAGAAGCAGCGGGTCGGGCGGATAGTGGGAGGTTCGGATGGTGTCAAAGTTAAATGCCTTGCAGTTGCGGATGTCCTGCTCAATCTCATCCGGGGTCATGGTATAGCCGTTTGTGGCAGTGGTATCATGGTGGTTCACGCCGTGGAGCTTTACCGGGTGACCGTTTACAAGAAAGACATCCTTGTCGATGGTCACGGTCCGGAAGCCGATTTTTTCCCGGATACAGGATCCGGGAGTTTCAAGATACAGATTGTATAAGACCGGGTACTCGGCGTTCCATTCCTGTACGGAGAGGTTCTCAAAGGTAATGGAAGCTCTGCAGGAGATGGTCTGTGCTGTATCTTTGTGCGTCGTCATCCCCGATGGAATATTGTGCTGTTGTGGCTGCTCATTATTTTCAGAGGGTGTGAGATCTGATGTTCCTGCCTTTGCTCCGGTGGGTAACAGAGGCTTTAGCGGACCTTCCAGGGTCACTTCCACTTCTGTGTCCGCAAAGGTCTGTATGTCAACGGAGAGAGAATAACTGCTGCCGTGCTTCGCGGTTGTTACTTTGAAGTCCCAGAAATCGCAGGGATCGCTGACCCGGAGAAGTACATCCCGGAAAATACCGTTGTTGCGGAACATGTCCTGGTCCTCAAGGTAAGTGCCGTTGCACCAGCGGTGTACCACGACGAGGAGTTCATTCCTTCCCTTCTGAAGTTTTCCGGACAGATCGAATTCCGCCGTGTTGTGTGAGCCCTCCGAATAACCGATGAAGGTTCCGTTCAGATAGAGGTCCATGCAGGAGGCGACACCGAGAAAGGAAAGAATGTTATTTTTTCCCGTATCATCTATTGTGATCATCTTCCGGAATACACCGACGAAGTTGTACTGCTCTCCGGGATCCTTATAACGGAAGCCGATTCCCTGGTCTCCACCAATCCAGGAAAACACGCGCCCGACCTTATCCTCTTCAGGAATGACAGGGGGCTTGCAGGGAAACTGATACCGCACGTTTACGTAGAATGGTTGATCGTATCCGCGAAACTGCCAGCATGAGGGGACGTCGATCGTGTCAAACGCTGTATGGTCTGTGTCCAGGACATCCGGCAGATCCTTTGGGTCCGGATAAAAGCGGAAATCCCAGTCACCATTCAGGCAGATGACCTTCGGGGAGCTGTACCGCTTTTTCTTTGCCATGACAGCGTCTGCTGTGGCACGGTCCGGGTATGGGATAAAATAGCTTCTTCCCGGAAGTTTGTGCTTTTCAAACACAGAGAAATCGTGATAATTGGTCTTGTTCAGATGATATTTCATAGGAAATCTTCCTCCTGCATCAGATGGTACCGAGTGCATTGGGAGCAAAGCCTGCCGTGATCAGAGAGAACAGGTCTGGCGGCGGGTACTCCGGCGCGAATCAGTACAGCACCATCATAGCAAAAGTTTCGTTCTGAAACAATCTGCCGTGCGTGCCCCTGTTCGATCAGTATTGGAGTGGCGTGCAGGTGGTGAATGGTCATGGAGTGTATATGCAGCCGGACGGAGTGTGGTATAATTCTTTATTGCTGTTTTTGGGCGCAGAATATCGATTGTGAATTTATAAGGTTTGTGATTTCAACAAGGTGGAGAGGATGAGTAAATATCTGGTTATCGGCGCGGGCGGTACCGGCGGTGTGCTGGGAGCGTATCTCGCCAGAAAAGGGAAAAATGTGACACTGATTGCGCGGGGAAAGCATCTGGAGGCGATGCGGAAGAACGGACTGCGGGTGATCCGTCCCTCGGATTCCTTTACGGTCCAGCCGGTCCGTGCCTGTACAATGGAGGAATATGATGAGAGACCGGATGTGATTCTGGTCTGTGTCAAGGGGTATTCCCTGGAACCTTTATACCCCTTTATCAGGCGGGTAGCGGATGCACATACCATCGTCATTCCGATTCTGAATATCTATGGCACCGGCGCTGTGATGCAAAAGGAGCTGCCGGGTATTCTGGTGCTCGATGGCTGCATCTATGTGGCGGCACAGCTGCTGGAACCGGGAGTGATCCTGATGAGCGGGAATATTCTGCGGGTGGTTTTCGGCGTGCGGAAACCGGAGGAGTACCGGCCGGTGCTGAAGGAGATTGCAGCAGACCTGAAGGATTGCGGTATTGGTGGCGGACTGAGTGACCAAATCCAGAAGGACGCGCTGCTGAAATTTTCCTATGTGTCTCCGCAGGGGGCATGCGGGCTCTATTATGGTGTCAGTGCGGGTGCCATGCAGAAAGAGGGACCCTCCCGGGAGTTTTTCTGTGAGCTGGTGCATGAGATTGATCTGCTGGCACAGGCGCAGGGTATTTATTTCTCGGAGGATATTGTGCGGAGAAATCTGGATATTCTGGATGCGCTGGATCCTGACATGACGACATCCATGCAGAAGGACATCGCGGCGGGCAGAAACTCAGAAATAGACGGACTGATTTTTTCAGTTATCAGGATGGCACATCAGCTGGGTGTGGAGGTGCCGGCATATGAGAAGGCAGCGGAGAAACTGGAGCAGTATCACAGCTGACCTGCAGCACTGCACGTAATAAAGGGTATCGGAGTCGATTCACATTGTGTTGCATGAGAAGCAGGGAAAGAGGTATGATAAAAAAATCCTGATATTCTTTGCTTGATGAAGGTGCAGCAGGATTCGGGATAAAGCAAAACGCAGCGGAAGCGGAGACAGGATGCGGAGACAGGAGATTTCATGAAAAAAAATCCGAAAGAGGACAGCGTTTTGCAGTTTATTGATTCTATTTTGGCTACAGATGCAGGTACAGAGCAGGTAGCCAGACATTTTGGCTTCTCTCCGGACCATTTCCGGCACCGTTTTTCCCTGGATTACGGAATAAGCCTGGCTGCCTATCTCAGAAGAAGGCGCCTGACCGAGGCCCTGTGGAAAATACGGAATGGAAGTACAACGGCAGAGGCGGCTCAAATCTATCAATTCTCATCTGTCGCGGCCATGTCCAAGGCCTTCCGGAGGGAATTCGGCTGTTCTATTACCCAGGCGCTGGATGAGGGGGATTTTGCCGGTCAGAGCTATCCCTGCCCCGAGTACGACAGAGATTCGGTAATCGTCACGATTGCCCAAATACCAGAGATGGATATGGTCGGAAAACCTGTGGATGTCAGTGGAACAGAGGCGTCTGAGCGGCTGGATCGGGCAGCGTGGTGGGTGGATCACGCCCTTCCGGAATTCACCGAGGAGGAAAAGCAGCAGATCGGCGCATACCAGAGGGACGTCATCGCCATGTGGTATCACTCGCAGGAAATGCCGGAGATTATCTATCTTGTCGGCCCTGTGGTACAGAAGGATCGCGCCCAGGGACCGCTCCCGGAGGATATGATTGCTGTTCATATTCCCAGGAGGAGATACGCCGTTTTTGAAATCCGCCGCCGGGTAAAGGAGCCGGGAAAACAGCCTGAGATGGCGGAGGATATCCGGCAGCTCTGCCGCTTCATCTTCTGGGAGTGGGTGCCGGAACACCACACGGAGACAGACAAATGGGGCATTACTTTTGAGCGGTATCACGAGAGCAAGGCGATGATATACGTGCCGCTATTGTAATATCTGCCAAAAGTCAGCCAGTTTGGACAACGACATTTTCACAGAACCGTGATAATATAGACACAGAAAAGACACAAAGACATGTTCCTTGAAAACTTGATATTGAACAGAAATGTCGCGGTTTCCGCAAACGTCCACAGAGACAGGAGACCGCGTAAACGGAAGAAGGAGCAGAAGAGGTTACAGCAGGCCTCAGTCTCCGACGTCGCCGGCACTGTGCGCGAGAGCGTTATCCGAAGCAGGAAACTGTGAGCCGAAAGACTACCACTGGGAGAGATTCTGGGAAGGGAGGAGAAACGCGCAGAGGAGAATAACTCCTCCTATCGCAAGTCAGAAGACTTACATTTCTGAAGGGACACCGCGCGGCGGGCGCAGGACCGGAACAATGTATACAAAAACGGGTATACCAGTCAGGATTGATTGGTGTACCCGTTTTTTTGTGCCCGGAACGTTATGGCAGAACCTGTGGTTCTGCTATAGCATAGAAACTTTTATATCTTTTATTTTATTTCTTAAAGGAGCTTCCTGTATGATGTAAATATAAGGAATTCCGAGAAAGGTGGTTGAGAAACAGAAATACCTCAGATTAAAATAAGAATTACTGACTTTGCCGGTTAGTAAAAAATTCTTATCTAAAGTGAG